>WNFR01010923.1_pt1 | contig 10109 bp, 7 predicted proteins | sample 5400221 | NCBI WGS metagenome assembly WNFR01 (sample SAMN13153357, study PRJNA577476) | soil metagenome | isolation source: 40 cm soil under Madrone tree | place: USA:California | collected 2016-06-14 | reverse complement strand
ACGCAATCCGGCTAGCGCTTGATTTGCTCCAGCGGACGCCGCAACCAAACAAACAAGACCGCCGCACTCAATTGGGCGACAATGCCAAAGACCACCAGCGCGATCAGTGAGTAGTCATAAAGCATGCCCATCGTAACGCTGCCCACAAACCACAGCACGCCGTAGGCTGCATTGAACGCGCCAAACGCAGTTCCTCGCTTGTTCATCGAGACTACCTGGGAAATGCCTGATCGCAGGGTCGCGTCTTGCGCCCCGAGGCCGGTGGCCCAGAACGCAACGCTCAAATAGACACCACTCGATCCTCCCAGAAAACCAAACGGCAACGCCAGCAGCGAAACCAAAATCCCCAACACGATGATTTGAATTCCAAAGCGATCGAACAGTCTGCCGAACACCAGCGCGGTCAAACCATTCACACCCATCGCACCCGCATACAGCAACGGAATCGTTTCCGGCTTTGTAAGCGAATTACTTTGAAAGTGATAAGCGAGCAGCGGGAAATCAACGAAGCCTAATGCCAGCAAGCCTGCCGCCGCAACATAGATCCAGAAGACCCTGGGAAGGTTCTTTCCTTTTGGAGCAAACGGCGGAGTGCCTTTGATTGGCCGCGCGGCCCGCGCAACAATGAGCGCGACGAAAGCGGCCACGGCCGGTACCCCAAGCCAAAGAAAGGCCGGGCCGAAGTGATGCGTCCGCGCCACTGAAACTGCGACGAACAAAGGGCCCAGAACGGCGCCTGTTTGATCCATCGCCGCATGCAGCCCGAATCCCTTACCGTGGCCCACGACTTCAGTGGCTTCGGAAAGCAAAACATCGCGAGCAGGGCCGCGCAAACTTTTTCCGGTACGCTCAGCGACTATCAACAGCGCCGCTGCTTGCCAGTTACCGGCGAAGGCCAGACCGGGGACAACGATCAAATTTAAGAAGTATCCCAGAGTGGTGATCGTCCAGTAAGCGCGTGTCTTATCCGCCAGACGACCGGAGAAATAACGAAGGCTGGCATGCGTAGCGCTGGCGCCGAGATCTTTCAGCAACGGACCGATGACGCTGTGCGCGCCTTCGTAAGTCATGTCCGCGAACAGACTGACGAAACCAAGCGCGATGATAAATCGAAAAGCGCTTTTTCGGTCCTGCTTTGAAACCTTCAAAATGTTGACTCTAATGCCTGAGTTGGATCGCGACGATGCGGGTTCGCTTCGTTAGCTTGCGCCCATCACTGTAAAGCAGTCAGTACCGGGAGCGGTAGCGACCGGGTCCCATCTATGCGACGGTCGAGACGTCGTGTGGTACGACCCGGTCGCTACCGCTCTCGGTACTGACCTCACAACTGCGACTCAGATTTTCTCAAACAAGATTTCCAGGACCGAGAGCGCTCCTAAGACCAACAACAAACCTACAGCGGCGTAGCGGACGACCTGAGGAGCAATTCGATCCCTAATCCACCTGCGAAAGCCCCCGCCCAGAAACGCCGCCAACGCCCCTTTGGTGATCATTGCGCCGACCGCTCCCAGCCAAACGACCAGCGGCCGGTGATATTTTGCCGTCAGTGCAGCCGCTGTGATTTGACCGACGTCTCCCCATTCTGACAAGAAAATCGCCGCGAACGAAACCGCCGCCGCCTTCGAGGCCCGATGTTTGTCTTTCGCCTCAGGCGGCCGGTCAGGCTTGCGCCAGAGCGCGACGGCTATGCCGAGAAAGCTGAGCGCGGTAATCGTAGCCACCAGCGGCCGCGGCAATTTCGACACCGCATCGCCGACCAGCACGGCCACACCCATCTTGGCCATGAAAGCGACCGCCATGCCAAACATGATCGGCATGGTGCGGTAGCGCGCGGCCAGGATGCCAGTCGTATAAAGCAACTTGTCGCCGACGATTTCGGCGACAAAGACTGCTCCGAACGCGGTCAGGAGAATCAGAATCATACTTTCCAATTGCCCGCTAAAGCCGCCGCATTCTAAGATGACCAACTCGACTAAGCAAACAAAGTGAGACGGCGCTACGGAGGCTGGTAGTAGAGACTTCGTAACTATAGGCTCTGCAATTCTCATTAGCACCGCACTTCAGTGCGGTGATCAGGCACCGATGATTCGACCCGAAACCGTCTGAAACGGTTTTGGGAATCAATTGCCAGAGGAGCCACCTGGCTGAAGCCGGGTGCTAATGAAACCAGTTTCGACCTTATAGAGTGAAAGCAGCGCAAAGCGATCCTTGGAGCGCGAGTGTGCGGTGTCTTCTTATCTCAATTCGACATGGACGAGTTCTTAAAAGTTACAGGCGTAACCAAGTACTTCAAACGGCGATGCGTGCTTGATGACGTAAGTTTCTCTGTGCACCGAAGTGAAGTGCTGGGATTGATCGGCCCCAACGGCGCCGGTAAGACTACGCTGTTTGAGTGTCTCGCCGGACTGATGCCGGCGGACGCGGGAACGATCCGCTCCGGAGACAAGGTCCTGCCCGCGTCGCACCGCAAAGCAACTCTGTTCTATTTGCCCGACGCGATCCTTCCCTGGGCTGAGCAGACAGTCAGCTGGACTCTGCACTTTTTCGAAAGGCTATACCAACCAACAAAGATCACCGTGTCCGATCTGATTCGCCCGTTGCGGCTGGATGAAATTATGCGCGCACGCATGTCATCACTATCGAAAGGCGAGCGCAAGCGTCTGCTGCTCGCCCTCGGATTATTAACGCCGCAAGAGCTACTCCTGCTTGATGAGCCCTTTGATGGACTGGATCTCAGACAAACCCGCGACGTCATGGCTCTGTTTCGGAGTCATGTAGATAACGGACGGACGCTGATGCTCTCGATTCATCAGCTCGTCGATGCCGGACGCGTTTGTGATCGATTGGTAATGCTGAGTGCCGGCAAGGTGGTGGGTGAAGGAAGCATCGACGAACTGCGCGCGCAAGCCAAGCTTTCCGACGGCGGAGTCGAGGAGATTTTTCTTGCGCTCACATAGCTTCAGCCACCTACTCGCCAAAGAATGGCGTGAGTTATTCGCTTCGCGCTCGTACTGGCTTCTGCTGCTCATGATCGGACCTTTGGTTGGTCATGGATTCATCACCGCGGTCGGTTTGTACGCCGAAGCGAGTGGCAGCGGGGGCGGTTCCGCAGCGCTGTCCCAAGGCCTGACGCCCCTGGACGGAATACTTGTGCCGACGTTCGGCGCATACGATCTGGCCGCTACATTTCTCTTTCCCTTCGTTGCGATACGTATGATTGCAGCGGAGAAACAAAGCGGCGGACTAAAGTTATTGCTGCAACTCCCCGGCAATCTAGCAACAAAAGTCGGAGCGAAAGTGCTGGTGCTGCTGGCCGGATGGATGGTGACATTGCTTCCGGGCCTGCTCGCGGTCGTCTTATGGAAATCTTATGGCGGCCATCTGCACACGCCGGAAACGTTGAATCTCATGCTGGGCCATTTCCTGCGCGCTATGTTGAGCGCGGGCCTCGCAGTCGCCGCGGCAGCACTTGCGGAAAATGCCGCCAGTGCCGCAATCGTCACCCTCGGTTTTACTGTAGGCACCTGGGTCCTGGATTTCATCGCGACCGGTCGCGGGGGATTTTTACAACAGTTGGCGGCGTACACTCCTACCGCTACGCTGCGTTTTTTTGAACACGGGCTGCTGCGCTTGAATATTTTAGTGGCCATGTTGGCATTCAGCGTTACTGGTTTCGCCGTAGCCGGTATTTGGTTGCACACCGGTCGCACGTGGCGATTTCGCTTGTTGGGAACACTGGCGCTGGCGATGATTCTGGCCTGCGTGATTGTCAGCGCCAACGCCGTGCGCGCAAGTTGGGACGCGAGTGAGAACCGGCGCAACTCTTTTTCCCGCGCAGACGAAGCGGCCCTCAGTCAGATTCAGCAACCGTTAAGAATCATAGTGGTACTGTCACCGGAAGATCCTCGGCTTAGTGACTATGAACAGAATGTCCTGCGCAAGCTAAGCAGAGTTCTGCCGCGACTCGACGTTGATTACGCCGGCAATAGCCGCATGGGCTTGTTTGAAAAGCCCGAAGATCACTATGGCGAAATCTGGTACGAGATGAACGGCCAAAGGGTGATGGAGCGTTCGACCATCGAAGAAGTTGTGCTGGAGCAAATTTACAAACTGGCAGCGATCACCCCGCCGGCGCATTCAGACGAGAACACCTTCAGCGGTTACCCTTTATCGGTCAGACCGCGCTGGGCAGCCTGGAGCTTTTATGCGCTGTGGCCGCTGATCACGATCGGCGCGTGGTGGGTTGGGAACCGCCCGCGGTAGGAGGCAAGTAGTAGCACAGACTTCAGTCTGTGATTCCAAGCTCACGCAGGCGCAATGAGGGAATTTCTGAACAGTTACTTTCGACGCTACGCGTCGGATGAATTTAGCTCGGCCTTTTCAAGGCCGGGAAAGATCAGGGTAGTGTTCGCGTTGCGTAGCGACGCCCGAAGCCGATGCGAATTCAACCGTCGCTACGCGACGAGAACTCGCTAGAACTCGGTCCCGGCGTTAAAACGCCGGGCTAAACTCATCCGACGCTACGCGTCGAAGAAATGAGATGAGCGGTTTCTTTGGCCCGTGGATCGCGTGGGCACATCACAGACTGAAGTCTGTGCCACTAGAGGGAGTCTGTGTCGGTTCCCAACACACAAGGTTTGATGACTTCACTTAATCAGGAGATGACCATGCGTTTTCGAGGATGCTCGACTTTACTGCTGCTCACACTCACACTCGGCATGCCCGCGTCCGCGCAGCGAATCAGCCGAGGCGGCTCAGCTTCGTCAGGAACTATTCGCGTGGACTTGTCCCGCGAGCGCCCCGGTCGCGAATCCACAAGGTTTCTCGCCGTGGTCGGCAACTGGTCGATCGTCGAGGATGGTGGCAAGAGAGTTCTGGGCGTTGACGGCCGATCATGGTTGCGCGGTCAACCGGCCGGCAGTCTGGCTGAGAAGGCCCGCGCGATTTACGGATCGCGCAACGAAGAGTTCATCGACAATGTGAAGGCGTGGGCTTACTTTCCGTACGCCGTCGCCAGAGACATCTCCGACTTTCATGACGGCGACATCAGCATTCGTTTCAAGATCGTCGCCGGACAACTCGATCAATGCGCCGGGATTCTGTTCAACTTGAAACCCAATGGCGATTATCTGACCGTGCGCTTTAATGGCATGGAAGACAATGTCGTGCTGTGGACATTTAATAAAGGCGTGCGCAAATTCGTCAAAAAAGGTTCAGAGAATGTCCCATTGGCTCGTAATCAATGGCACAGTCTGCAGATCTCAGTTCACGGAACCAACCTCCGGGCCTCTCTTAACGGCAAGCATTTGCTGGATTACACGTTGGCCGAACCAGTCTCGGGAAAAGTCGGTGTGTGGGCCAAGACTGACAGCGTGAGTTACTTTGACGACTATACGGTGACGAGGTAATTTGGAGTCGAATTTCTTTTCCCCTCTCCCTTTCGGGAGGGGGGCAGGGGAGAGGGTGCGAAGCTTGGCGTGAGGCATTTCTTAACTACCGATCGTGTTTGCCCGACAACAGACGGTCAAAATGGGTTCTGCCCTAATGCCCTCACCCCAACCCTCTCCCAAAAGGGAGAGGGAGAAAAAACGAATTCACAACCTCACCTTTGCTTGAAACTGAAACTCAAATCGATCATTCGTCCTACGAGCCCTGGTAGTAACTCTCGCTCACACCTAAAGTCAGTAATTTCGGAAAGCCCCAGCAATTACTTATCGTGCGATTTGCGCCCAGCGACTTCTGGGCGAGAACCGACAGTACAAGCTATTCAAAAAAACCGGTGATGACAGTGAAAGCCAGGAATCGATTCCGCTTGCCGATACTGCTGATTGCGGTGTTTGCCTTCATCGCAGCGACGATGATCACAGCCGCCGCACAGTCGCCCAACACTGCAACGTTGATTGTGGTGGTGGTCGATCAAAACGGGGCCGTCGTGAAGGACGCCAGAGTCTCGGTGGTGAACCCCGCGACCGGCGCGATGCGCGAGGCCGTCTCTGGCAGCGACGGCAGCGCCACGATCTCGGCGCTGTCGCTGACGGGAACTTACAAAGTCAGCGTGTCCAAAGACGGATTTGGCAACGAAGAGCTGGACAACATCACACTGCGATCGGGAGAGACCGCAACCTTGAAGGTGAAGCTGCGTGTCGGTTCCGAGAAAGCAGAGGTCACCGTCTATGGCACGACTGAAGGCGTGCGGTCTGATCCGCAGATCGGCCACCGCCTCGACAGCCAACAGATCGACGAGACGCCGATCCTCGGCCGCAAAGCTTCGACTGTGCCACTTCTCAATTCGGCGTTCCGCCAGGCCAAAGGCACGGGAGATCTCTTCGTCAACCAAACGTACTTTGTTACCGGCGCGGGTTCACGTCGTACGACTACGACCACGCTTGACGGCGCGAATAACGACGAGGCGTGGGGCCGGCAGACAATGATCGCCACGGTGCCGCTCGGCGCTATTCAGGAAATGACGGTGCTCTCGAACGCTTTTTCTTCCGAGTTCGGCTGGACTGCCGGCCCCGCTTTGAATATCGTCACCAAGTCCGGCACCAACAGCCTGCACGGCGAAGGACTGTTCATGAGCCGTCCCGGTCGCCTGCAGGCGAAGACATTCTCGACCCGGAACTTCTGCCCGCCATCCGTGCCGAGTTGCGTTACGCCCACCACGCTAACCGCTATCAACCCGGTGGACATTCCCGATGCGCTTTCGCAGGTCTCCGGCTCGATCGGCGGGCCGATCGCCAGGGACAAGACATTCTTCTTCGGCACGGCTGACTACACCCAGCAGAATCGAACCACGTTCCTATCGACCACGCTGCCTGCCTTCGTGTTGCCGGCGGATGGCCATCTCGACTACACGGGTCACTATCGCCAATTTCTTTTCAACGGACGGCTGGACCACAAGCTCACGTCGAGCCAGACATTGATGTTTCGCATGAATGTCGATCGGTTTTTCGACGATAACCCCCAGGACGCCGTGGGCGGCACCAGCGCACCCAGCGTCGCGCGCCGGTATTCGCGACGTTCCTGGACGACGCAGGTCAATCACACGTGGGTGGTCAGAGCGAGTCTTCTCAACGAGGCGCGCTTCGCGTACCTGAATGGCGACCCGGTCACCCGCTGGGAAGCTCAGACCCTGTCCACCACTTACACGCGTGCTGGGACTGTGCCGTTCACCATCGGACAATCGCGAGCCTCTGACCTGTGGGGTCATCAGTTGCAATTCTCTGACACGGTGTCCTCGTCGCGTGGCAAACACTACTTGCGCTTCGGTGGCAGTGTAGTCCATCACAGCTCAGGCGGCTTCGGCAGCGAGCCTGGCACCGCGATTCTCGGCACGTTCACTTTCAAGAACACTACGACGGCGCCTTTCGGTCAATTAACACTGGGAGACGTGCAGAACTACACGCAGCCAGTCAACTTTGGGATCAGCAGCTACCTGCTGAAGCAGTGGCTCTATGCGGGGTTCGTGCAGGACAGCATCCACGTGCGCCGCGATCTGACCGTCGATCTTGGTCTGCGCTACGATCGCCAGACTTTGACGGACGCGTCGCGTAATTTCGCGCCGCGTATCGGCTTCGGCTGGAATCCGCGAGGTGATTCGCGCCTGTCGATTCGCGGTGGCTACGGGATGTATTACACCCAGATTCAATCAAATTTGATTGCCGGCTATTTAGTAAATGGATTAGATGGGCTGACGACTTACACGGCCTCTCCAACTGGCGCCACGTCAATCGGATTCCCGACCTGTCTGACATGCGTTCCGGTGAACGTTGATTCAAAGACACTTCCGGCTTCGGAAATTCCCGCGCGCGACATCACGATCCAGGCCGGCCGGCGGGCTTTCTACAAAGCACAATTCGCAAGATACGGGCTGAACTTTGATCTGCTGCCGAATTATCCGGACAAGCTAGTCAGTCCCCGCAGCCAGGTGATCTCAATCGGCGCCGAACGCGAAGTAACCAGGGGATTGTTCGTCGGCGGCGACTATGTGCATCAGCACTGGACCGGCCTCGCTCGCACCGTCGATCTAAACGCCCCGGCCCCTTTCCCCCGCACTTTGCCGGGCACGACGCAGACCGTTGCCGCCGCCAACAATACCCGTCCAATCGTGCCAGTCCCCAGTGGTGTGCGCCAGGTCAATGTGTTGATGAACCTCGGCGTCGCCGATTACAACGGCCTCCAGACCCAGATCAGCTATCGCGGTAATTCAAAAATGTACGCCGCCATCAGCTATACGTTCTCAAAAGCAACCAACACGACTGAGCCGGACGGCAACGGTATTGGGCCGAACGAAGCCAGCATCGCGACGCTCGGCGAGTTTGAACGCGGACCGAGCGTGCTTGATCAGCGTCATCGCGCGGTCATCACGTTCAGCTACAAACTGCCTTACCACTTCACGGCCGGCACCGTAACCCAACTTGCTTCATCGCGTCCGTTCAATGCGACGACAGGCGTGGATAACAACGGCGATGGCGCGAACAACGACCGTCCCGTCATCAACGGCCGGGTCATCAGCAAGTCGGCGTTCCGCGGCACTCCAACGCAGGATGTGTCGATCTTTGTCGAGAATCGCATTAAGCTGTCAGAACGCGTGGCAGTCCTGCTTAGGCTCGAGGGTTTTAATCTTCTCAATCACGGAAACTTCCTGGGCCGCGGACAGACAATCTACGGCGACACGGGCACGCCGAACGCGACGTTCGGTCAGTTCGTGAGCGGTGTCGGCACGGCCACGAACGCGATCCCGGCTTTCGCGAACATCGACCCGCCGCGGATGGTCCAACTGCAAGCGCGGGTAATTTTCTGAGTGAAAGCGGCCGAACTAGGGAGAATGAAGAATGCCGTGCAAGGTTGTGCCTTTTTCAAATCAGCAACGCCGTTAGTGCGAGGACCAGGCTTTTGAGCTACAGGCGGAACTGAATTGATGATTTTCAAAACAAACAGAGTCTGTTAGGCTTTACAATTCGATGGAACTGGTATTCGATTGGGACGAGAACAAAGCTCGCCGCAACCGAGTGACCCACAAGGTCAGCTTTGATGAAGCCAAGACGGTATTCGGTGACCTGTTCTTAGTTACATTCCCCGATGAGTATCATTCTCATCAAGACGAAAGATACATCAGCATTGGCACGTCATCGAAAAATCGGATTATTCTTGTGGTTCACACTGAGGATGAAGAGGATGGTACCATCGTCATTCGCTTCATCAGTGCGCGGAAAGCGACCGCATTAGAGCGCAAAGTCTATGAAGAAAAGAAAGCCTGAAAAACCGCCCATCGAAGAAATGCTTTCGGAGTACGACTTCTCTGGAAAGAAAGGCGTTCGAGGGAGATACTATCGCGCTTATCGCCGTGGGCATACAGTGAGGATTCACAAAACCAATGGCTCGATCAGTGTCAAATACTTCACGCTTGAAGAAGGTGCAGTCATGCTGGAGCCAGATGTGAAGAAACACTTTCCCACCTCTCGATCAGTGAACAAAGCCCTACGTGCTCTCATGCCAAGCCAGCCGTCAAGGCAGAAAACAAATCATAGAACCCGCTGACACGGCGTTTCGGCCTTCGCTTCACTTCCCAAACCACCCAATCGGCTTGCCCGAAAGATCGACCCAAACGCTCTTAACCTGCGTGTAGAGTTCCAGCGCGTGCTTGCCCATCTCGCGGCCATAACCAGACTGTTTGTAGCCGCCAAACGGCGACGCCGCATTCATCATATTGTAGGTATTGATCCAGACCGTGCCGGCTTTAACTGCGCGCGCGAAGCGGTGCGCCCGCGTGATGTCGCGCGTCCAGATGCCCGCCGACAAACCGTACATCGTGTCGTTGGCCTGCCGCAGGAGATCGTCGTCGTCTTTGAAAGTGATCGCACAAGAGACAGGCCCAAAGATTTCTTCCTGAGCCACCCGCATCGAATTGTCCACATCACTAAAGATGGTCGGCTGAAAGAAGTAGCCTTTCTTAAATGCGCCTTCGAGTTCCGGCTGTCCGCCACCGGCGAAGACGGTCGCGCCTTCCTCGCGCGCGATGTCGACGTAACCTTTGATCCGGTTCAACTGCTCTTCGGAAACCTGCGGTCCCATCAATGTCGCTTTGTCCATCGGATCGCCAACCTTGA
>WNFR01008957.1_pt1 | contig 10110 bp, 7 predicted proteins | sample 5400221 | NCBI WGS metagenome assembly WNFR01 (sample SAMN13153357, study PRJNA577476) | soil metagenome | isolation source: 40 cm soil under Madrone tree | place: USA:California | collected 2016-06-14 | reverse complement strand
CAGTCCTCCCATCCCCGATACGCCTTCAATTTCTCAGAAAGCTCTAAATGCTGCGACATTCGGATGATGTTCGCATCCTCGTCCGTCCAAACTTCCCCGTAACATGCGACGGCGACAGTTTTGTTGATTGCAAAGAAGCCAAAATCTTCGATGGGTGCGAAAGGACACAAGTTATCCTCGGCGCTGGCGTAATACTGAAAGACTTTCATCCGTTGCTCGTTCACAACTACCTCGGCGGCTGGATGAACTTTTAATCGGAATTCCGTTCCGACCATGTTAGGCACCTTCGACCATTCGTCAGCCGGATTCACCCAACCATTCACACGAGGGTTCGGTATCTCCTCTAACTCCCTCTCGCCGTCGGGATACCTGCGGAATCGCTGAACGCCGTCGATAATCCGGACTTCATACTCTGCCTGAGCAGAGGGCTCCTTATCGCCCGAGCCCCAGGCAAAACTCTGCACAGCTATAAAGTTGCGCATGCTATCTGCCAGAAGTTGAGCTTTTTTTCGTAGCACGCTGACTTCATAGGGTTCCTCGGATCGGTGCTGTAGCCCATCAGCGCGGCGTGGTACGAATTTTGGATAGTGGTCAGGGGGTGGCACGAATTTTGGATAGAGGTCTGCCGAGACTGGTGAGACATCCTTGGTGGTGGGGAATATCCTCTGCGCTAGGAAGGGCTGTACTTTGCTCACGAAGTCGGCCAGGGTTTGAACCGGCACAGCCAGCGCCATCGTTTCATAGGTCCCGCTCCCACTCAGAATACCTACAATCTTTTCCGTTTTCCTATCAACGACGATGCCGCCGCTTGCACCCCCTATGCTAATTGGTTTACCGGCGGACAATTGGTAGTCAAAGGCAAGGAGGCCTGATGTCGTTGGGCCTTTGAATGTGGCGGGAAATCGGGCCAGTTTGCGAATAGGATTGATCATTCCCGTGGGGTAACCGTAGATGTCTACTTCCTGGCCGACCTGTAGTTCGTCGAGACTGAAAGTAAGACCATGGTGATGGGGCAGCGGGCGCTGTAATTCGAAGATGGCAAGGTCCCGCTTTATGGCAAATGCAAGCACGTCGTTCTGGACAACGTTCGCAGTAGCACCTTTATCGTGGGGACCCGTGGCAAAATATCGTTGGATGATCTTTTCTCGTTTGATCTTATGAGGCCGCGCGGTCGCAGCTACGTGATAGTTGGTTGCGATGAAACGACACGCGGCATCCAGGCAAAAGCCCGTACCGAAGTAAACATCTTGGCCAAGCTTAGGGCCAAGCTTCCCCTTGATACTAAGTTTAGCCGAGGCAGTAAGCCTCACCGAGGTAATACGAACGACGATCTCGCTGAAATCCTGAGTGTGTTCCACCGCGGAAGAAGGCGGGATTGTCGGGGGACTCGGGGAGACTTCCTGGGCGGGTGCCGTGGCGGACAGGCACGAACATACAATCAAGATCGGAATGACTTTGGGCAAAATCACAAGAAATCACACAGACTCTGAACGAGTCGGTTCTAATGTTTTGCACGTGCTTCTCCACGGAGTGAGTACTTAGCACAAAGGATTTAGTGAGGTTTGAAACGGCGGCCCAACCAAAACGAAACAGATAAGGGACCCATTGCGGGAAAATGGTGCCGATACGAACTCATGAGCGGTGACCCTCTCTGGGAATCGATGTCGCGGACCCGCTGCATCTCGCGAGCAGCGCTGGTACAAGTCGGTTTCTGACGTTCGATCGCAGATTTGCGCGCCGCGCGAAAAAACTGGCAGACATGCATGTGGTCGCACTATAACGGTGCCGCTGGGGCTGCCCCAAGGTAGGTGTGATTAAGATGCCCGCCCAGAACGGTCAGGGTCGGCCGAATCGCTTTTCACTATGGGTCGAGACGGCAAGCTGGTGATCATGACTGGCGCTATCTCTTTCGGGTACGAAAAAATCTGCAGGTAAGGGCTCGACTCCCATCTGCCTGGAGACTACCCAATCCGTAACCGTCGCTATCAATGCATCTTCTGGGACTGCATAGTGGGCGGCGAATATCTTAATATCGCAATAGATCTCAGTTAAGACTCCCTGACAGGCCTGGTATAGGCATAGAGGATCTGTGTCCTCCGAGCTCTCAGGGCATGGAGGCAAGTAAGGCGGCGGTCGCATCTTCACCGATTCCTTTTTCCTACTGGAAGCGTCCCCGTCCGCGGAACCTGAATTCTCAGAGTCAAATGGCAGAAAGGGTGTAATGTTCGTCCGCTCTAGTCTGGGCGCCATCGTTGCCTACTTTCATAATTCCCATGTGCCGCCTTTTTCTCAAGCGACCAACGCTCTCTAGACCCCGGACAAGAGAACGTGTGGAACGAGCGAGAATTGCCTGGCACTATCGGGTGGTCAGTGGAGGACCTCCTTAAATTGGCCTCTATCAAACTCGTAAAGGGAAGGTAGCCGCCTGCGCCTCTCGAGCTCGAAGGCAAGTATGTCTGGTAGCATCTCGATATGGCGATACAGCTTTACTTGCTCTTGGGGTGGCCTTCGGAGTATAGCGACAACAGTTTCGGTCTCGCCTCCAGTTGTATCGTAGACATACCAGAATCCAACCGACATGATATTAGAGGGACCTGCTTCCCTTTCGGCGGGATATTCGATTGGCCTATCTCCCAGGACGATGTGAAAAAACCTGCCATCGGATCGAGAGATCATCGGCGACCGTTCAGCCAGACGGTCAATTGGCTCTGTCCTGCCCTGCGCAAGACAATGTGGACATAAATTGAAGTTTTTCGCAGGCCTGCAGGCGATTCGGGAGTAGACGTCCCAATCGATTGAGCCTGAGCTAGGATTTTGGATCGCCCGCCGAAGCAAGGAGTTGATTGACACGAGAAGCGCCCGCTGGGAGGAGGCACTCGAAAGCGCGGGGTGGCTTCCCTCCTCATGTTCTCGGTATTCCAGAAGACTGGGGAGCCCCTGCCTTATGGCTAGAGCTAGCTATAGATATATGGTAAATATTTGTCAAGCACGAAAATAATTATTTTTACAGATACTATTATGTAAAGTAAGAGTAATTAGCGATTCTTCTCGAAGCTGGGCTCGAGTAATCGGTAGGAGCAAAACTGAAGCGCGCTCAAAATTCACCAACTCGTTTGTCGCCGGCACCTTCGACAGCTATAATTCCGTCTCGCTTCGGCAATGGAGGAGGATCCGTGCCGGTCGGAACTGCGTTTCACGAGAGGACGCTGGCGCTCTGCGAGAGCCTGAATTACCGCGAATGGTCCGGCTACTACACGGTCAGCGTGTACGAGATGCACCACAAGCACGAGTACAACGCCATCCGGAATTCGGCGGCGCTGATCGATATTTCTCCGCTGTTCAAATACCGCGTGATGGGGCGGGATGCCACGAAGTTCGTGAACCGCGTGATTTCCCGGGATATCAATAAGGTTGTAGTGGATCAGGTGATCTACTGCTGCTGGTGCGACCCCGAAGGCAAAGTGATCGACGACGGGACGATCACCCGGCTTGGCGAAAATGATTACCGATGGACGGCGGCGGATCCGAGCTTGCGGTGGTTCCGGCAGAATGCACTGGGCCTGGACGTAAGCATCGAAGATATATCGGAGCAAGTCGCCGCGTTAGCTTTGCAAGGGCCGACCTCAGGGCGCCTGCTGCACGAAGTGACGGACGCGAAAATCGAGAACCTGAAATATTTTCGCGTGACACGCGGAAAAATCGCTGGCGTGCCGGTAGACATTTCGCGCACGGGGTATACGGGCGACCTAGGTTTTGAGGTTTGGATGCCGTGGCGCGAAGCGATCAAAGTGTGGGATGCGCTGGCCGCGAAAGGCAAGGCATTCGATATTCATCCGGCGGGGATGATCGCGCTGGACATCGCGCGAATCGAAGCGGGGCTGATTCTGATCGAAGTCGATTACATTTCCAGCAAGAAAGCGCTGATCGAATCGCAGAAGTATTCTCCGGCGGAAATTGGATTGGGGAAGCTGGTGGACTTGAAGAAAGAAACTTTTGTGGGGCGCGAGGCACTCGCGCTGGAAGCGAAAAAAGGCGCGGAGCGCGCGTTGGTGGGGCTGGAAATTAATTGGAACGAAGTGGAAGCGCTCTACGACAAATTGAAAATGGCGCCGCAGGTGCCGAGCATGGCGTCTCGCGTGGCCGTGCCGGTGTATCGCAACGGCCGGCAAGTGGGCAAGGCGACATCAACAACGTGGTCGCCAACCCTGAAAAAAATGATCGCGCTGGCATGCGTAGGCCGGGAGAGTTCAGCGGTCGGGTCAAAGCTCAGCATGGAAATGACCGTCGAAGCCGTACGCCAAACGGTTTCCGCAAAAGTCGTGCCGCTTCCCTTTTTCAATCCCGCGAGAAAGATGGCCGTGCCGGTAATTTAATAGCTGGCTGACCCATCATCTATTCCGAATCGGATTTGTCCGAAAATAGTGCGTTGATGTAGCGTTCGGGAGCTGCGACAAATCGGCTCACCAGCTGAAAGGGCTGACTTTCGCGGTAGCCTATCTCGCGAACATGACCGCCGTCGAATGAAAGAATCTGTGCATCGGGGTACGCAAGTAATATGGGTGAGTGGGTGGCGATAAGAAATTGAATGTTGTCGTTGTTGGTCAGCAAATCGTGCAGCAGAACGAGAAAGCTCAGTTGCCGCTGGGGAGATAACGCAGCTTCTGGTTCATCCATTACATAGAATCCCGAACGAGTGAACCGATGTTGCAGGAGTGAAATGAACGACTCTCCGTGCGACTGATCATGCAGGCTCTTTCCCCCATAGCTGTCGATCCCACCCACGGAATCAACATAACTAGCTACGTTGAAAAAGCTCTCCGCTCGTAAATAAAAGCCCGATCCCGCTCTATTCGTGAACCCGACTCGTAATGCGCGGACCAGTGAATCAATGGAGCGCAGACTGGGAGTTGTTTCAAACGAGAAATTCCGACTGCCGCCTTCTCGGCCGAAACCATAATGCGCAGCGATTGCCTCCATGAGGGTTGATTTGCCAGTTCCGTTTTCGCCCACGAAGAAGCAGATGCGGCTCGTAATCTCAAGAGCGTCGAGCGATGCGATCGGTGGAATATTGAAAGGGTATTCATCCCAGCGAACGACGCTTTCGCGCAATAGCTTGACGGTTTTGAGGCGTACCATCAGTACCGGTTTCCGAAACCCATTATGTCATTCGCATCTTACGAACCGGGTCCGAACATTTCCTGGCCGCGACGTCGCTTCCTTTGCCGCTGACCTCATTGGGTCAGGCGGTTGTATTTCTTTAGGACGGCGCGGAGCTGGTCGTGGGGGAGCGCGCGGACGCGATGATTTTCAATGCCTGTCATGGTTTCGGCGGCGACCATGGCATTGATGATTGCTTCTTCAGTGGCTTGCACAGTGGCGCCAAAAACGGGATCGAGCTTGTCGTTGGGCAACATTTTCAGGTCGACCACATGGTCGGCGGCGGCAGCGCCGGAATTGGCAGTGGAGAACGCGATAAAAATGTCGCCGGAGCCGTTGCCAGAAATGCTGCCGGCGCGGCCGAGTCCGAGAGAAACGCGCCGTGCGAGTCGCTTGAGCTGATGCGCGACGAGCGGGGCGTCCGTGGCAACCACGACGATGATCGAGCCGTGGTCGTCGTTGAAAAATGCGGTGCCGGCGTACGGATCGTCCGCGGGAATTTCCCGGCCGACGGGAATACCGGCAATGCGTAGATTATTTTTCGAACCGTAATTGCATTGCACCAAAACTCCAACCGTGTAGCCGCCCTCTTTTTCGCCTAACTTGCGGGAAGAGGTGCCGATGCCTCCTTTGAAGCCATTGCAAACCATTCCCGTCCCGCCGCCGACCGCCCCTTCTTCCACAGCGCCGCCGTGTGCAGAGTCGATGGCGCGAAGGGCATGCTCCGGTTTGACGTGAAAGCCGTTGATGTCGTTGAGCCAGCCATCCCAGGTTTCCGCGACGATGGGGAGCGACCACCAGTAGCCAGTGGGATCGGGCTGCCCATGCGCCACGCGCCACTGAATCACAGCGTCGCGAACCACGCCGACACTGTGCGTGTTGGTGATCATCACCGGGCCTTCGAGAAACCCAGATTCTTCCACCCAGGTTGTGCCGGTCATTTCGCCGTTGCCGTTCAACGACCACCAGCCGGCAAAAACGGGATTGTTCATGGAGTCTTTTCCGCGAGGAAGAACGGCGGTGACGCCAGTGCGCACAGGGCCCTTGCCGACCTGCAGTTTTCCCTCTCCGGAAATCAGCGTAGTGTCGCCGACGATGACGCCGGAAACATCGGTGATGGCATTGAGCGGGCCGGGCGTGCCGTCAAAAGGGACGCCGAGATCACGCGCACGCGGTTTTGCAGAAGGTTTCTCTTGAGCGTGAAGGGCAAACGTCAGCGAAAGACAGGCGGCCAAAGCGGGCAATACCTTGCTGGGACGAGGGCGCATTTTCTCTCCAAAGAAATAAGAACGAGCCGGCTGCAATACAAAAACTTCAATCCGGTATCAAGCCGGAAAAACTCTTGCCAAAGCCGAATGCAGCGCGCGAGGAATCAGCGCGGATTCTTCCGGCGAAATCGTGAACGGCGGCGCGAGAAGGATGTGGTCGCCGCGCAGGCCATCCACACAGCCTTGTGTCGGATAAGTCAGAACATGCTCGTCGAGGCAGACCTGGCGAATTTTCTCCGCGATATTTTCGGGCTTGGGAAAGGGCTCGCGCGTGGATTTGTCTTTGACGAACTCCACCCCGAGGAGCAGGCCGAGGCCCCTCACATCGCCGACGTGGGGATGCGATAAGAGTGATGAAAGAGCGTCGCGCAGATTTTTTCCTGCGGGAGCGACACGATCGAAAAGTTTTTGCGATTCGAGATAATCGAGGACTGCGTTTCCGGCAGCAGTGCAAACCGGATGCGCCTGGTAGGTGAAGCCGTGCATGAACGCGCCCGATCCGCGTTCGAATGCTTCGACAACGCGCGCGGAAACGAGCACTGCGCCGAGCGGCACGTAACCGCTCGCGACTCCCTTCCCCACCAGAATCAGGTCCGGCTCGATGCCCCAGTGCTGAACGGCAAACGGCGTTCCGGTGCGGCCCATACCGGTCATGATTTCGTCGGCGATGAGAAGGATCTCGTTCTTGCGACAGATTTCGGCGATACGTGAAACGTAACCATCCGGCGGAACGGCCGCACCCAGCGTCGCGCCTACGACGGGTTCGAAAATGAAAGCGGCGGCATCCTCTTTCTTGCTTTCATCCAGATGAGTTTGCAAGTCATCGGCGCAAGCGAGTTCGCACTGCGGAAAAGTTTTTTCGAACGGACAGTGATAGCAGAAGCACGGCGCGATGTGGCCCCAATCGCGGATCAGCGGCTCGTAGGGCGCGCGGCGCGCGACATTGCCGCTCACAGACATCGCGCCAAGCGTGCTGCCGTGATAACTCTGGCACCGAGAGAGAACGCGGTAACGATTCTTCTGGCCGGTTTCTAGATGATATTGGCGAACTAGCTTAATCGCCGTTTCTGTCGCCTCGGAGCCACCGGAAGTGAAGTACACCCGGCCGCCCTTGCGAAAATTCGCGGGAGCAAGCGCAAGCAGGCGCGCGGCAAGTTTTTCAGCCTGAGCCGTATGAAATTGTGAGGTGTGCGCAAAGGCAATCTGCGAGGATTGCTCGGCCATGGCGCGCCCGATTTCCTGCACGCCATGGCCGATGCTGACTACGGCAGCCTGCCCGGAAGCGTCCAGGAATCGACGGCCCTTTTCTTCGATGATCCAGCAGCCTTCGCCGCGAACAGCGATGGGAAAAGTCTTTTTGAAATTGCGGGAAAAGAGTCCGCTGTTCGTCGCCATGAATTGCCCGGGGAGGAATTGTAGCAGAGTCGCAAGCGAGCGCAGCAAATACGCAGGGAAACTCATGAACGAGAATTGTTCGTTACAGCCAACAGAACTGGGTTAGTTTCCGATTTCTCGATTTATCTGGACTTGTCGGGGCAAATAGACGTTGGCCTAATTTTCCGCCCGCAGTGAGTAGCCCTGCGGAAATCGCACGTTCTCCGGGCGAATAGCATCGTTTTCGACGGGAATACGAAGCTCGACCCCGTCTTGGTATTTCAGGACAATTACAAAACTCCTTGGCGAACCTCTTAGGTCGAGAGACTTCTCAAGCTGCTCATTGGTGGTTACAAACATTTGAGGTGCATCGTAATACTCCCGTGCGGAGACGACTGAGAAACGTTGGGTCACTCTCTTGTCGGTCCCGTACTGCAACCGAGGAGGTTGACTTAGCTCACTCATCTTTCCGTATCCGAAAGCTACGTACCGCGATGCCTGCGGACCATCTCCATCTCCCCTAACCTCAAGCAGATCAGAATTGGAGACGTACAGTTTTTTCCCCGTCAGAACGTTGTAATAGGAATGGACAACGGAGACATCGCAACATCCCCACGCAGTAACGCGGAAGAAACGGTCCTGTACAGCTCCTTCATTGCCATTTTCTCTTAAGGTCCATCGTAGCTTACGCTGGCGACCGCGCTCTAGCGTCCAAGCCTTGACTGTGGCATTTCCTCGCATGCCCTCCATACCGTCTGTACGTTCATTGTGGTAGGTTTCTTCCAACAGCAATATCGCTTCGTAATTCCCCTGGTCACCCAGTACTTCCGCGAAGCGAAACGAGCGATTCTCAGTGACATAGGTCCACGCGTCTTTGCCCTGTAGTACGTATGCTGAGGACTCGGCTCGATACGGGAGCACAGTCTTCTTTTCCGTGCCATGTTCGGTAACTTGTAGGCCGAAGACAACTGCGACGAGAACGACGGCGATCGTCTTCAAAGGGGGTCCTCCCGAATGTATCTATTCCCAACCCACGCGAAAATGCGTCGGAAGAGAAATCATACGCTCGGACAGCGTCTCTGGTAAGAGTCGCATCTTTTAAGTCAGTGCTTTTTGTAAACAGGCCCGAACACAGACTAATTGGAAATTGTCAGATAGACGCGCTAACCCGAAACTGATCACTACTCAACCGATATGTCCGTCGCCAAAAGTTGTGCTACGCTGGCGCCACTTTCTTTGCCAATGAGACGAAATCCGTTTGGCCAATCCATGATTCCGCGGAAGCGCACTTGACCGAATTCGCAAAAGGGCTCGTTCGCACCATCGGCCGCTGGAGCCTCGCTGCGCTGATGGTGAACACCATGATCGGCGCGAGCATTTTTGGTTTGCCGGCGCTGATTGCGGCGCGACTCGGTAAATGGAGCCCCCTGGGATTCCTGGTGGCGTTCGCGGGAATCTCGATCATCGCGGCGTGCATGGCGGAAGTCGCGTCACAATTCCGGGAGGCTGGCGGGCCGTACCTCTATGCGAGAGTGGCGTTCGGCCGATTTCTCGCCATTCAGAACGGCTGGCTGACCTGGCTGAGCCGGATTGCGGCCGTCTCTGCGGTCGCAAACTTGTTCATCATCTATCTGAGCGAGTTTTTCCCCCGCGTCAGGGCTCCGTTGGCCAGGGCAAGCGTGCTAACGATTCTCATCGGATTTCTTGCGATTGTAAATTATCGCGGGGTGACCGGCGGAAACCGGATCAGTAATTTCTTCACCGCCACGAAGGTGGCTTTGCTCGCATTTTTTGTCATCGCGGGACTTACGGCCCTTGCACTGCATCCCGAAATACGAGTTACGCCCGCAGCGACGACAACGACATCTGCAGATTGGTTCGAAGCCGTGCTGCTCATGATTTATTCCTACGGAGGATTCGAGGCGGCGCTCATCGCCACCGGAGAAACGCGTGACGCGCGCAAAGATATTCCGTTCGCGCTCTTCGCCGCCATTGCCGCAACGACGGTTTTGTTTATCGCCGTACAGTATCTCGTGATTCACACGATCGCGAATGTCGCCGCTTCCAGCGCTCCGGCGGTGGATTCCGCGAGGAGATTCTTACCCGCGCTGGGCGTGCAAATCGTCGCGGCAGGAACACTCGTCTCCGCCTACGGCTATCTCAGCGCCAACATGTTGCATACGCCGCGAATCACCTATGCCATGGGCGCGGGAGGAGACTTTCCCGCCTTTTTTGGGAAGATTCACCCGCGCTTTCGAACGCCGCATCTGTCCATCGTGATTTTTGCGGCGGTGCTCCTGCTCTTTTCGAT
>WNFR01008956.1_pt1 | contig 10110 bp, 9 predicted proteins | sample 5400221 | NCBI WGS metagenome assembly WNFR01 (sample SAMN13153357, study PRJNA577476) | soil metagenome | isolation source: 40 cm soil under Madrone tree | place: USA:California | collected 2016-06-14 | reverse complement strand
GAGGATCACTATCGCGGCGTCGTGAAAGGCCTTTCGATGGAGGCGCAACTCGCGCTGATCGGCCCTGGCCGCTTCCGGGAAGCGGAGCACGAACTCGACAGAGTGTTCGGTGGCTACTTCAGCCGCGTGGAAAAGGCGTCAACACTCAATCGGATGCTGTATGCGGACGCCAAAGTATGGTTGCCCGAAGATCTCCTTCTAAAGGCCGATAAAATGACCATGGCGACGGCGGTTGAGCTCCGGGTGCCCTTTCTGGACCATAAACTGGTGGAGTTCAGTGCCACTTTGCCGGAATCGCTAAAGATCAGTCAGAACAAGGGTAAGTGGATTCTGCGAGAAGCGATGAGAAATGTGTTGCCACCCTCGATCATCCATCGCTCAAAGAAGGGTTTTCCCTCACCTGCGGCGGCATGGTTCCGCGTCGAGTTAAGAGATTTCGTGCGCGACACGCTACTTGGCAGCAATGCGGCCTGCCGGAGCTTCTTCGACTTGCAAGCTATTGAGGACATTGTGAGTCGGCAGGAAAAAGGCAAGTTGTCGGGTTTTCAGGAGGTGTGGTCTCTACTGGTTTTCGAGTTTTGGCATAACCAATTTATTGATGATTTCAGGTCTGCTCACGTCTCGAAGGAAATTCCAGTCGAAGTCGATGTGTTGTCCAGTCGTGGCGCTTGATGTGCAAGGCCATTACGTCGGTTCAGTCATAACCGCATAAACAATGGAGAATATCGACATGAGTATCTATGAAGCAGTAGGCATGGCTTGGATCATCTTCACCTCGGCATTAGCATCGGTCGCCATCATCTATCTAGCCTTTGTCGGCCTGAGGGTTGTGATCCACAAGGAGCAGGAAGCCAGGGACAACGACGTTCCCGTCGAAGTCAAACAGATGTTCAAGATTGCGAGATGATGGGTGTCGCTTCGTAAGGGCGTATTGCACGTTCACAGCGTCTTTTCCGATGGAGATCAATCGCTTGACCGACTGGCCGAACTATTGAAGCAGTGCGGCATGAGTTTCGCTGCCGTCAGCGATCATGCAGAAGTGTTCGACGATCAACGAATGGAGCAATACGTTCGGGTTTGCGAATCCTTATCGGATCAGGGGTTCCTCATGATACCCGGGCTTGAATTTGCGCTGCATGGGGGAAACCTCCACATTCTGGGATACGGTATCACCAGGCGAGTGCGGTTCAAATCCATGGACCAGCTGGTCGATGGCATACATGAAGGGGGCGGCATCGCGGTGCTCGCACACCCACCCGCAGGAAGCACGAATATGATCGGTCCTATCAAGGCCAAACTCGACGGTATCGAAGTCTGGAATGGCCGATACGACGGCACTCATGCACCTAGAGCGGATTCCTTCCAACTCCTGCGACGGATTCGCGCTGTGAACGCCAAGGCCGCGGCTTACGGTGGTATCGACCTTCACAAGACAGACCAGGCACGCAAGCCCATCTATCTTGAGGTTGAAGCGGCGCGGCTCGAACGGGACGCGATTATAAGTGCTCTCCTCGCCGGCCAGTTCACGGTTCGCGGCAACAACATGGTCATTCCATCAACCGGAAACTTAACGTTCGTCCAGGAACTGTCTATTGCCGTGAAACAATCGCTCTGCCGGCCGTGGGCAAGCTGAGGACTTCATGCATCGATGGCTCATCCTCACCGTAGCTGCGGTGCCCCTCGTATTTGCGGGACTCCGGCCGCCGGCGCCGACGATCGTCTGGTGGACGACGCACGCGCTCGACAAAGTCAAACCGTATGACGCGCCGCCGGAAAAACTGAAGGACTCCGTGCAAATCTCTGCTGCCCGAAATGAATTTGAGTCGTTTCAGGTTGTCTTTCGAGCGGATTCCCAGCAGGTCGAGAGCGTCGACCTGGAAATCTCGGATCTTTCGGGACCTGGCGGCGCGGTTCTGTCCCGCAGCCACATCACAATTTACTTCGAGCGTTTCATGAATCTGCCGAAGCCTTCATCAATCGAAGGCACTGCCGGCGAGTGGCCCGATGCTTTGATTCCGCGCGTGGATCGATATATCGGGGAGAAGCGAAATGCGTTTCCGTTCCATCTGCAGGATAAGCGCAACCAGCCGATCTGGGTCGAAGTGTACGTGCCCCCCTCGACGCGTCCCGGAACTTATCGCGGCAACGCGACGGTCTGGATCAACGAAAAGCGGGATGTCAGCATTCCAGTAACGCTCGACGTGTGGAATTTCGCCTTGCCGTCAACCTCCAGCCTGCCGAACAGCTTCGGATTCAACGGTCACGGCGCGTTGCGTCAACATGCAGGAAAATACACGAACGACGGGGACGTGCGGCGCTTGACATATCTCTACACCAAGGCGGCATTGTGGCACAGGCTAAGTCTTCACGGTGGCTCGATGATTCCGCCGCTGGTTGAGTTCAATGGCCGTAATGTCGATATCGATTGGAAGGATTACGACGCAGAGGTCGGTCCGTTTCTGGACGGTACCGCGCTAACTCGATCCGAACCGCTTTCTGGAGCAAAGGCAACGTCGATAGATCTGCGCAAGAGTATGGCAGCCCAGACGGATGAGCAGAAGGTTCTTTATTGGCGCGCTTATGCGAAGCATTTTCGCGAGAAAGGATGGTTCAATCGGCTTTTCAATTATCTGGTGGATGAGCCTAAACCGGACCAATTCGACGACATGGTCCGTCAGGGGCGCCTCGTCCATAACGCGGACATTGAACTGAAGAACCTGGTTACGACTGCGCCGCGGACAGAGTGGAACGATGTCATCAACATCTGGACGCCTCTCGTGAACTGCCTGGTGCCAAAACCGGGATTCGATGACTTTTGCGACAGGATGGCGGAAAGAAGGGCCAATTTGTGGTGGTACCAGTCATGTGCCAGTCATGGATGCTCGGGTGTTGGTGGCGAGTACTTTCGAGGCTGGCCCGGTTATATGATCGATTATAGCGGCGTCGCCAATCGCGTGATGCCGTGGCTGGCCTGGAAATATGACATCAAAGGTGAGCTTTACTACAACATCAACGAAGCTTACAGCCACAACCACGATGCGTGGACCGACGTTTACCTGTTCGGTGGAAACGGCGACGGAACGCTCGTTTATCCCGGCCGGCCGCGGAACATCGGCGGCAAGACGGATATTCCGATTGAGAGTATTCGGCTCAAGCTCATTCGCGAAGGTCTGGAAGATTACGAATACCTCACGTTGCTGTCCCGCATGGGGGGGCCGGCCATGGCGGCCGAGTATGTCAATAGCCTCGTCACAAACGCGTTCACATTCGAACGCGATCCGGGGAAGCTATATGAGGTGAGGCAGAAGATCGGGAACAAGTTGAGCACTATGGCAGCGACCGCGAATTAGTGAGGGCATGACGCAGCCTTAGCGGCTAGAGGAACTATGCGGGTTTCGACAGGCATTCAAGGGCTGGATCAAATTCTTCATGGCGGCTTTTTGCCGGGGCGTGTCTATCTTGTGCATGGGCAGCCTGGCGCGGGCAAGACCACGTTCGGGCTCCACTTTCTTGCTGCAGGCACCCCTGCACGAGAAAAGTCTCTCTTGATCTCTCTCGGTCAAACTGAGGCCAACATCAGAACAGATGCGTCGAGCGTGGGCTTGAACATCGATGGGGTTTCGATACTCGATCTCACGCCGGCCGCGGAGACTTTCTCCGAAAGCCAAAGCTACGATATCTTCTCGCCCGCCGAGGTCGAACGCGAGCCCCTGACGCAGGAAATTGCGAAAACGATCCAGCAAAAGGATCCCAAACGCATCTTCGTCGACGGCTTCGACCATTTCCGGCGGCTCTCGAACGATGCGTTTCAACACCAGCGCCTGGTTCAGTCGTTCTTCCGGTTCGCCACGCAGCATGGGGCGACCTTGCTCGTCGCTTGTGATGATCGTGAATCCTTGCGAGACGTCGATGGCGTCATCGAACTTGCATTCGGGCCTGAAGGCCGCAGCATTTCCATCACGAAGTTCCGCGGCTCCGATTTTCGCCCGGGGGTTCACCCGATGCGGATATCCGGCCAGGGAATCCAAATTCCAGGCAGCGCTGCATGATATGGCACGGATTATCCTGATCCTCGAAAGTAATGAGAACCGGCACCTGGTGAGTACATTCCTGGCGGCCTATCATTCCCTCGGCGAGCACGCGCCGGGTGAGCCGCTGGAAGAAGCTTTCGATCTCTGCATTGTCGATGGACCAAGTCTTGATCGATTCGGGGCCGAACTCGAGACGCGCAGAGACGCTGAACAACCCGGAATCCTGCCCGTGCTCCTCCTCACGCCCCGCCGCGACGTGTGGTCAAAAATGGCGAATCTGTGGCAGTTCGTCGACGAATCGATCACGACGCCGGTCACTAAGGCTGAACTTCAGTCCCGAGTCGAGATTCTTCTGCGCGCTCGCCGAATCTCACTCGAGTTGAAACTGCGCAACGAAGACCTGGAAGCTTTCATTCAAGCCATGTCGCACGATCTCCGTGCATCGGTCCGCGCCGTTACGATGTTTACCGAAGCGATTTTCGAGGATGGCGGTCTTTCGGAGCAAGGAAAGCAGGATCTCGAGCGTATCCGCTGGGCCGCTCAGGAAATGCGCGAGCTCATCGATTCACTTTTGAACTTTTCACGGCTGGGACGCGGCGAAGTGCGCTATGAGCCGATCGATCTTCGCACTTACATCGAGACATGCATCCGTAACCTGCAGGGGGAGATCCGGAATCGGCACGCCAATATTCACTTGAAAGGAAAGGCGGGTACAGTTCAGGCCGATCCGACGCTGCTCAAAATCGCGCTGACGAATCTCCTCTCGAATGCCGTCAAGTTCGTTCCGGAAGGCGTGCAACCGGAGATCACGGTCTCGGCTTCGGTGAAGCACGACATTTGCCGTATCGAGATCAACGACAACGGAGTCGGTATCTCCCAGGAAGATCAGCAACGCATTTTCCTGCCGTTTGTCAGAATCTATTCGGAGGAACAGTTTCCTGGAATCGGCCTAGGATTGCCTTCGGTTCGAAAGGCAGTCGAACTGATGGGCGGGAGGGTTGGAGTGGAATCCACTCCTGGCCGGGGCAGCCGATTTTGGATTGAGCTGGCGATGTAACTTCCACTGTTTGCTTAAGTTGGGCGGCTGCCCTGGATTTGCCATTTGACTTGCGTGACCCGACTGTATCCTTATTAGAGTGTGAATAAAATGCGGATAGTAGTTTGCGATGACCATACCCTCTTTGTAGAAGGTATCAAGGCTATTCTACGTAATCAGCCCTCCCTGGAAATCGTTGGTGAAGCGCGTGACGGGCGGCAGGCGGTTGAACTCGTAAAGGAGTTCAGGCCGGACGTGCTTTTGATGGACGTGTCGATGCCGGATATGAACGGTTTCGATGCGACACGCCGGGTGCACGAGTTCGACAGTTCCGTGAAGGTGCTGATACTCACCATGCACGACGAAGAGGAGCTGGTGGCGCGGTGTCTGGAAGCCGGCGCGTCCGGCTATATCCTCAAGGATGCTCCTGCGTCTCAGCTTTTGTACGCGATAGAAACCGTGCAAAAGGGCGAGAAGTATCTGAGCCCGGTGGTATTGAAAAAAGTTGTCTCTGGTTATGTGAAGAACTCGCAGCGCCCGAAAACAAGTTACGATCGACTGAGCGACCGCGAACGTGAAGTGCTCAAACTACTGGCCGAGGGCCTTTCCGTCAAAGAAATCGCGGTACGGCTTAACCTGAGCGTTAAAACGGTTGACGTCCATAAGTACAACCTCATGCGCAAAATCGACGTGCATGACCGCGCCGAACTCATCAAGTACGCCATCCAGAAGAAGCTTATTGCTGTCTGAAACTGGCCGCGAATTACGCCAATCACGCGAATGGGGCGCATCAAAGAATTTGTTTGCGCCCCATTCGCGTGATTGGCGTAATTCGCGGCTGGTTATCGCGGCTTCACGGCTACAAATACCGTATGGCCTTCCCGGCTCACGAGAAGCAGCAGCGGATCCTTGCCGCGTTTTGCAAGCTGAGACCTGAATTCCGCGACATTGCGAACCGGCTGCCGATCGACCTCCTTGATGATGTCGCCGGCCATCAGGCCAGCTTCCGCCGCGGGGCTTCCGTCCTCGACTTCAGCGACGACGACGCCTTTGGTATTTGCCGGCAGGTCCAGTTGCGAGGCGATATCCGGGGTGATGTCGGCAACGCCGATGCCGAAATGCGTTGAGTCTTTTTCCCCAGATGAGGATTTTTCACGTAAGCCTGTACTGGCTTCTTTTACAGGGAGCTCGCCGAGTGTGACAGTCACGTTGCGTGGCTGTCCGTCGTGAAAAACGCGAAGGTTGAACTGTGTGCCTGGCGCCGATGAGCTGATCAGGAGCCGCAACTCTCGGCTATCCTCGATCGGTTTTCCGTTCGCTTCAACAATGAGGTCACCTTGCTGCAGTCCAGCGCGTCCGGCGGGGCCATCCGGATCGACATCGCCCACCAGCGCCCCTTTGCGGTCGCCGAGTTTAAGAGCGGAAGCGAGTTCCGGCGTTACATTCTGAATGCCGACACCCAGGTATCCGCGCGTGACCTTGCCGGTTTTAATAATCTGGTCCATTGTCTCCCGGACCATATTGCTGGGAACAGCGAAACCGATTCCCAGGTTGCCGCCGCTCGGACTCAATATGGCAGTATTTACACCGATCAATTCGCCGCGGAGATTCACTAGCCCGCCGCCCGAATTTCCGGGATTAATGGACGCGTCGGTCTGGATGAAGTCCTCGTAATCTTCGATGCCCAGTCCACCGACGCCCTTCGCGCTGACAATTCCCATGGTCACGGTCCTGCCGATACCAAACGGGTTTCCCATCGCCAGGGCGATGTCGCCAACCTGAACGTTAGACGAATCGGCAAAAGGCAATGCCGTAAGATGGTCACGGTCGATTTTCAAAATGGCGATATCACTACCCGGATCTGAGCCCACGATCTTCGCAGTCAGTTCGGTGTTATCGGAGAGCGCTACCTTCACATCGGTTGCGCCTTCGATAACGTGATTGTTCGTCACAATGTAACCGTTGGGATTGACGATGACTCCCGATCCGAGGCTGTGCTCGCGCCGCTCCTTCGGTACTCGAAATTGGCGCATGAAATTTTCGCCAAAAAATCGTCGCAGAAACGGATCATTCAACGGCGAGTCGGGCCCGATTTCCGGTGCTTTTACGACCTTGGAACTGGAAATGTTCACGATCGCCGGAGCCGCGCTCTTTACGACGGGCGAAAATCCCTGATCCAGCCCGACGTGAGTTCGATTGCCGGATGTGACTGTATAGTTCGGCTGTTGCGTACTGCTTTGAACTATCGAACCTGTAACCCCTCCAACGGCCAATGCCAGGGCTAGAACCGTTGCCGCCAGCCAGGTTGGAGTTCTAAATGTTCTTTGCATAGCTCGCCCCCATCTTATGAGTTCCATTGTCTGGTGGTGCAGTTCCGAAGCCAAAAATGAAAAGGGGCTAAGTCGCTTTATATCTGATGATGCGGGCAGGGATACCGGCAACGATAGCGTTAGCGGGAACATCTTCCATGACCACGGCGTTTGCGCCGATCGTGGCGTTGTCACCAATTTTTACAGGGCCGATAATTTTGGCGCCGACGCCCACAAAAACACGATTACCAAGGACGGGAACCCGGTCGTCATAGCTGCGGCCGCCAATTGTGACATCGTGGCCGATTACACAATTCTCGCCGATGACAGCGTGGTCGTGAATCACAACACCGAGCCCGCTCCAATTCAGAATGGTGTTTCGGCCAATCGAGGCCGTATATGGAAGTACTGTTTTGAATGCGATGCGGCTGAAGCGGAAGATCAGCCACGGCAAGAGAGGGACCCGCGACCGATGCAAATCGCGTGAGAGTCTGTAAAGATCGTATGCGATGCACATATAAACGTTATGCGCGGACTTCACGTGCGTGCCGCCACGCTCTGTCGTCCAGAAGATTCAGATAGAGATCTTCGGTCTGACGTACCGTGGACTCGAGCGAGAAATGCGCCGCGACTCTGGCTCGGCCTGCCTCTCCGAACTGCCGTGCGAGTGAGGGCGATTGCAGTATCCGAATCATCGCCGCGCTCAAAGCGGCCGGGTCTCGTGCAGGAACAAGGATTCCGGTTATGCCGTCCTGTACGATCTCGGGATTCCCACCCACGTTCGTCGCAACTACTGGAAGACCGGCCGCCATGGCCTCGAGGAGCGAATTCGACAAGCCTTCGCTGAGCGATGGAAGTACGGATAGATTTACCTCCTCGAGCAGTTTTGGCACGTCACTGCGGTGCCCGGTGAAGATGACGCAGTCCTCCACGTTAAAGCTTCGGGCCTTGCGCTCCAGTGCGGGCCTGTACGTGGCATCGACAATCGAGTCTCCCACTATCAGAAACCGTGCGGCTGGAAATTGCTTACGGACGATGACCGTCGCCTCGAGAAAATATTCCAGTCCCTTACCTTCATTTAGCCGGCACACAACCGCGATGAGCGGAGCCGAAGGATCAATGCCAAGCTGTCTTCGAATTGTAAAGTCCCTGCGCGATACGGCGCGAGGCGGCAAAACCATACCATTAGGAATCACGCGAATGTGGTCCCGCCCGACTCCCAATGAGACGAGCCAGTCGCGCACAGCCCCGCTGTTGGCGATAACGCAGTCCGCGAGCTGACACGCCATCTTCTGTGTGACAGTCTTGATCTTCTTGCGATTGGAAAACGCTCCGGTGTCGCGGACTGACGCGACAGTGACGCAGTTCCCTGCAAACCTCGCGGCGGGAATACTGAAGAGATTCGGATAGAAACCGTAGGCATGAACGAGCTGGATGCCGTCTCGCCGGATGTCTTGCGCCAGCATCCATTGCCGCCTCAACGACCCATAGCTAAGCAGGCTGCTGATGCTGTATTCGAAAATCGGAAGGTTCATCGCTTCGATGTCTCTCAAGAAGTCGCCCTTTCGAGCAAGACATCCGACACGGATATCGAATCGCGACCTGTCCAGTTCCTTCGTCAAATACAGAAACTGCCTTTCGGTTCCACCAACCGCAAAGAGCGTAATGAACTTCAGCATCTTTACGCGCACTGAAGGTTCCTCAGGATTCGGCTCAACTCTTCGACTTTCTCATCCCACGATTCACAATCCATTTGCCGTGAGATCGAAATTTGAGGACCGGTTTTCCCGGACTCGATGATTTGCCGAATCGACTCGAGGAAATGCGCTCTATCGCGTGCAACGTGAAGAACGTGCTTCAATTTCTCAGCTTCCGGTATCGCGCTCGAAACAACCGGTAAGCCGGCCGCAAGGTACTCCCGCAGTTTGAGCGGATTGGCCGCGAGCGTGAGTTCGTTCATGACAAACGGCAGAATCGCGATGTCGAAGGCTTTCGCGTATGCCGGCAGCAACTGATAGGGTTTCTGACCGAGAAAATGGACGTTCTTGAGACTCTGCAGGGCCCTGGTGTCGGTCACGACTTTGCCGATCAGGACGAAAGTCCAGTCGGGCCTTGCGTGGGCAAGAGATCGAATGAGATCCAGATCGACCCAGTCCGCGATCAAGCCGAAGAAACCGATCACGGGGCGCCGCAGAGTCTTGATATCTTCGGGCACTACAGTTTCAAGGTCGCAGGCCATTCGAAAGTGCGGAACATCCACACCATGTGTCACAAGAAACGTGTTCTGGTTGTGTTGGCGTTTGGTTTCGAGCAATGGGCTCGATGAAACAATCACACAATCGGATTTCTCCATCAGCCGGCGCTCGAGGTTGGTAATGGCGGCTTTGTCCGTTCCGGTGAAACCTGAATTTTCGTCGACGCAGTGATAGACCAGAGTACGCTCGCCGAGGTCCCCAGCGACATCGGCCGAAGCCGGCACGAATGTCCAGGTGATCGGGTTTCTGAAACCGAGCTTGCGGCAAGCACGGCGTAGAGCCCAGCGTAGCGCCCTCCGGTTGATCCATCGCGCGGCGGCATTCCCGTGAAACGGAATCGCAAGAGGTGAAAAGACGTGGATCCCGTTTTCCACCTGCCGGGATCCCCGCGCAAAGTCTTTAAGCTTTTTCAGGACCCGCTTGAAGTCCTGGGCCGACGCGGTCGGATTACGATTTCCAAGGGAATTGACCCACAGGAT
>WNFR01008954.1_pt1 | contig 10111 bp, 6 predicted proteins | sample 5400221 | NCBI WGS metagenome assembly WNFR01 (sample SAMN13153357, study PRJNA577476) | soil metagenome | isolation source: 40 cm soil under Madrone tree | place: USA:California | collected 2016-06-14 | reverse complement strand
CTCTAATCCGAGCGAGGTGCGCCCGGAGCAGACGCGTGCGCAGATCGCCCAGCGCATCGCGACTCACAAACGGCAGGAGCGCCGAGAATGCTGCGCGGGCGCCGCTCGGGTCACCATTCTTCAGATGCGCGGATACCGTCGCATCTCGCAAGTAATCAGGCGAAAACCACCTTTCGCCGTTTCGCATTGTCCCGATTAACGCGTCGCCAACCCGCTGGACACCCTCGAAGTCCCATCCATCCGCTGCCTTCAGGAATTGCACCGACTGCCGCACGCCCAGCGGCGCGTTGACTCGACTGACAAAAGCATCAACCTGTCGATAAAACGCGGCATCGACGGAGCCCGGCGAGCCACCGTGCACATCGCGATCGGCCTCAAAGAGCAGCGTCGTCCAGCGGCGCCAATCAGAAGGAGGTGTGGGCGCAGCGATCAGTGCCTCAAACGAGCGATGGCGCTTCGCGACCGCGGCATAGCCCGTGTCCGCCGCGGTGGTCTCGGACGGAAAAAGACGAAGCCTTGCGCTCCGCGCGCGCATCTGAAGACGCGGAACGTTGGCGAGGACCTCGGCATCGCTTGCGAACGGCATCCTGCGGCCACTCAGCGCCGACGCGATGTCGAACGACGAGTCGTTGAGATTCTCGAATCCCGTCGCGTCCGCCAGCAGATATCTGGCCTTCTCGCCGCCCAGGTCCAGCGCCGGCGCGAAATCCGAATTTGGCCGCACGGTGGCAACCAATGGCGAAAGTGCCTTCGAGTCGACTAGATGCAGCGCCGCGAGCGACTCTGGTGTCAGCGACGTCACGCTCCTTAGACCATCCGCGACCATTGACCATTCCGTCACGGCCCAATCAGGAGACCGCACCGATTGGGCGGTCGTCGCAATCACGACGATATCGGTGTCGTCAGTGAGGTAAATGTCGTAAGCAGGAAAATTCTGCTGCAGAGCGGCCAGCATCGTCAGCACCAGCGAATCGTTCATCTCGTAGAGATGCATCCATTGCGCGAAGACTCCACCAGGGGCGAGATACCGTTTTATCCGCGCATAGAACTCGGTGGTGAATAATCCCGCCACTCCACTCACCCACGGGTTACTCGGCTCGGACACGATGAGGTCGAAACGGCGCCCGGCTCCCGCAAAGTAGGATCTCGCGTCGTCGACCACGAAGCGAGCGCGCGCATCGCTGAACACGCGATAGTTGACAGGACGGAACTGAGTCGATGCACGGATCATCTCCGGCTCGATTTCGATGGTTGCGAGCTCGCGCAGCGTCCGACTTCCCAGCAACATGTGCGATGTCATTCCCGACCCCTGACCGATGACCGCGGCGGTTCTCGCTTGTGGAGCGTGCGCCATCGCGATCAGCGGCAGCAGGACCTGGGTCGACACGTCGTCTTGCAGCGACCGCGGCTTCTGGCGCCGCGCCGGTGGGGCGAGCCAATCCCCCGACACCGACGCGTCGGGCTTCCCGTTGGTTGAGAGAATCAGATTTCCATCATGCTCCCGTTCCACAGTCACGGTTGCCGTCCGGCCATCCTTGTAGAAGGTGTTGGTGAACTCACCCGGCGCGGGCAATCCGCCGAAACGATAGACGCCGCTCGAGAGCAGCGATCGATCGAAGCGCACACTGGACGCAGCCAGGAAAACGAGAATGGAGGCGATTACTATGGTGGCGAGGGTGGGCGTACGCGACGCCGTCCGTCGCGGCAGCGCGACGTACATGAGCACAAATCCGATCGCAACGTCGAGCGCAGCGCCGGCGATGACAAGGAGTTTCAGGCCAAGCACAGGGAGAAGCACCAACCCAGCCAGCTGAACGCCGACAATCGAGCCGGCGGTGTTCGACGCGTAGACCTCACCGATCGCCGCTTCCCTGCTATCGCCGTAGAGAATGCGCGTGATCAGCGGCAGCGTCATGCCCGCGCAAAACGTCGCCGGCAGCATGATGACGAGACAAATCGCGTAACGGGCGATGGTGAACCCCACGTATCCCGCTGAAGTCTTGGGGAAGATGCCAATCAGCGTCGAGATCCACGAGAATGACGCGATGTATAATGGAATGGTGGCGACTGCGAGCGCGCCCATGGCGCATTGAACCAGTGCCAGCGCGCGCAGTGGATCACGCCAACGGTCGGCGCGGGTACTGACCGCGAGAGCGCCCAGCGCGAGGCCGAGTATGAACGCGGAGAGCATGAGCTCGAAGGAGTGCGTAGCACTGCCGAACACGAGCGACAGCATGCGGATCCACGCGATCTCGTAAGCGAAGGAGGCGACGGCCGTGCCGAAAGCAGCGCCGAGCAACAGCCATCGCGTGTTAATTGTCGGTGCTGGTGTAGACGACTCCGCGCGCTCGATACTTTCGGAGGTCGGGGCGACCGGCGCTGCGAATGACTCTTTCCGTCCACGGACGAGTACGAGTGTGACGGCTGCCGACGCAAAGTTGAGAGCCGCGGCGAAATCAAGCGTGCCTGGAAAACCGAAACGGCTGACGAGGTAGAATCCTGCCAGCAGCACGCCGACCGCGGCGCCGATAGAGTTGGACGCGTAAAGCCATGACAGCACCCTGCCCGGGCGGGATTTCCAGCGTCGCAGGATGCCGGCGCTGATGAGAGGAAACGTGGCGCCGAGCAGAATCGACTGCGGAAGAATCAGGCTCGCGGCGAGCAGCCATTTGACAGCGGACTGGGCGCCGGGTGAGGCGATCAGAGCGGGAAACAGAGAGTCGTAAGCTGCGGCCGAGACCGCGCGGAACGTCGGATGAAACAGCAGTCCGAGCAGGCCGACCGCAGCCTCGACGATTGCATACCATAGAAGAGGACTGCGCAGTCGTTCGCTGTAGCGCCCGACGAGGAACGAACCGACCGCCATCCCACCGAGGAAGATGGTGAGGACCAGGATCTGGGCGTAGGCGCTGTGGCCGACGAGGAGTGCCAAGTAGCGCGTCCAGATCGATTCGTAAATGAGGCCCGCCGCGCCGGATAGAAAGAAAAGCGCATAGAGAGCGAGCAGCATCAGCGAGGGGTGTCGGAGTCGATCAAACGGTCGCAGCTCATTGGGTAGCCAAATCTGCGCAACCTGGCTCTGCGATTGCCATACGACTCACGTTTCTCGTAATCCAATATCGGAGACAACAATGCAGATCTACAAACGCCTTGACTGAAACTAAAAACTAAGTTATTACGTATTGCCGGAATCGCTCTTATCGAGGACGCCCGTCATGCCGTCGGATACATCCACCGAACCATCCCCACTCTTCGCCGCCCGGCTGGCCGGCGCGTTGTGGCTGATCGTCATCCTTCTCAGCATCGCAGCGGTCATCGGCGGGACCTCCCTCGACTTGCACGGCGACCCGGGAACGCTGGCCGCAAATGCCCTGGCGTCCGCATCAAAGATCCGTCTCACCTTCGCCATCTTTTTCTTCGGCAAGGTCTGCTACCTGGGCGTCACAGTCCTCCTCTACGAGCTGCTCAAACCGGTCAACAAGATCATCGCCCTGTTCGGCGCTTTTTGCGGTCTTGCCGGCCTCCTGAGCGGGGGCGCCGGCCATATCAACCTGCTCAGCGCGCTGTCGCTACTCGAGGAGTCACGACGCGCGACCGAACCGCTTGCGAGTCAGCTGCAGGGCGCGGCGAATGTCCTTCTCGGTACAGCGCCCCGAGTCGGTACTGAGGATGTCTGGTTTGGATGTCAGATATTATCCGTCGGCTATCTGATCGCCCGCTCGCATTTCGTCCCGCGGGCAATCGGAGTGCTGTTGGTGCTCGGAGGCTTGAGCTTCCTCGTCACCTCGTTCACGAATTTCGTGTCGCCGGAGCTTGGCGACCGGCTGGCACCGCTGCTCCTGCCGATTGTCCTGCTTGGAGAGGCGTCGCTGGCGGTGTGGCTGCTTTTGAGAGGCGTGAACGTCGAGCAGTGGCGATCGACGACAGCCCGCCGCACCACCGCCAATCCGGCGGCACGATGACCGATCCGGACGCGATTCAGCGCCGATGGGCTCGAGTAGTGGGTTTCAGCTACGTCTTCGCACTCGTGCCGGCGGTCTTCGCCGAGTTCTATGTGCTGGGTCGGCTCGTCTCCGACAACGCCATCGTGACGGCTCAGAATATCATCGCACACGAACGGCTATTTCGACTTGGCATTGCGAGCAATCTGCTCATTTTTGCGACTGATGTGCTGCTGGTCACCGCGCTCTATGTCGTCCTCGAGCGGGTGAATCGGCGACTGGCTCTGCTGGCGACGTTCTTCCGTCTCGCTGAAACTACGATTCTGATCGTAGCCGTACTCAACGATTTTTACGTGCTGCGTCTTCTCAGCGGGGCGAGCTATCTCACGACCGTGAACTCCGATGAATTGGCGGCGCTGGCGCGCGCGGGCATCGGAGCGCACAGCTCCACGTATAACGTCGCCTTGATTCTCTTTGGCTTCGGTTCACCGGTGTTCTGCTACCTGTGGCTCCGGTCGGGATACATCCCCAAACCGCTGGCCGTGTGGGGACTGCTTGCCTCGGTGTGGATCGGCAGTTGTGCTTTCACCTTCGTCGTTTTCCCCGAGCTCACGGAGGTAATCTCCGTCGGGTACTACGGCGGTCCGATCTTCCTGTTCGAGCTCACCATGGGGTTGTGGCTCCTTTTCAAGGGCGTCCGGCAAGTTACGCTAACACGCGAGACTCAGTGACCTGAGAACGCGATCGTCACCGCGACTTCGCCTTGAGCTCGTCGAACCAGTTCTCAACGACGATGAGCTTGTCTTGCGTTCCAGTCGCTAGCGGCCGAATCATCAGGAAGCGCCGGTCGCCTGGAGCGACGGCATACTGCGGGGTAGAACGGAGGGATGTGAATCCACCGGCCGGAAATAGCGGTGTCGACCTCCCGACGGAAAAGATTGGTTTTGTATTTACGCGAACCGCGATGAGACTCCCCGAGGCGTCGCGATAGAACAACTCGCTGCCGCTGTGGGACCATAGCGGCTCCGTCCCCCCGCCTCTGGAAATCGCCCACTTTCCCGCGGCAACGTTTGGAAATGGAACTACGTAGATCTCGTTGTCGCCAGTCTCGTTCGAAGTGTACGAGAGCCATCGCCCGTCGGGTGAAAGGGCCGGTGATATCTCTGTGAACGTAGTCGCTAGAAGAGGTACCGGCGCCGTATCAATTCCTGGACGGATGGCAAGGATGTCACCCGAGCCAGGCGACGTTACGTCAGTCTGGAAAATCAGCCACTTCCCGTCAGCAGACCATCCTGCGCTGTACAAGTTTCGTTTGGCCCTGACCTGCATCGCTGAAGGCGCGCCACCATCTGCCCGCTCGGTCCATAAATCGATTGAGCCAGTCACAGGGGTCGAGGAGAACGTCACGGACCTGCCGTCTGGTGTCCACGCGGGAGAAAAACTTTCCTTTCCGCCGCCCGTCAATTTGATGCTCGGCCCTCGATCCAGGCGCTTGATCCAGATTTTCATGAGCTCCGCGCTGGAACTCCTCGCTACGGCTACTTGCTTCCCATCTGGTGAGAGTACCGGGAAGCCCAAATAGACGCCCGACCAATCAGGATCCACCGGCTGTACTTTGCCGTCGCGCGTTACCCACACGAGTTCCTGTTTCCCCTGATCCTCACCAGTCGCGTAGATCAGGGTTCCTTCCGCCGAAACTGAGAGGTCCGCCGAGCCGAATTCGCCAACCCGTAGACCTTCGGCGAGCACCGTCGGCTCACCCGTGACTCTCATCGAGCTCTGATCGAACGGCACGACCATCAAAGTCTTATTTGCCGTTACATAGAGGAGATGACCCGAGGTCGCGTAACGTGCGTACATCGCGTCGTCCAAAATCACTCGATGCTTCCCCGACGGGATGGCCGCCACGGCTATCGCATATGACGTCCTGTCCTTTGCTCCGTTTCTTCCGTTGAACCTGACGGTGAACACCACGCCTTTCCCGTTGGGCAGCACATCGGGCCATGAGTGATCGAACTCTCCCTTTGCGGTGTCCAGCATCGTAAACCAATTCGGCACCGCGCCGGGCTTCGCCTCAACTCGGACAAGACTGGCGGCGCGGAAACCGTCCACGTAAATGAAATCGTCCGGCCCCCACGACGCGCCGGCCACTCCCGTCAGTGAGTCGGCCACCGTGATCGGCCGGCCGCCGTTAACAGGAGCAACCTGAACGTTCTTCTCCATGAGAAAGCCCACGCGCTTCCCATCGGGGGAAAAAAACGGTGAGCTTGCACCTTCTGTCCGTGGTACAGCGACCGCATGCAGCTGGTTGCGTGCTCGTATCAAGAGCATGCTTCTCGAACCGCCGATGTATGCCAGGTGGGATCCATCGGGCGAGATGACGACCCGTCCCGACCAGGGCGTACCTGGAGCCATTGCCTCGGTCGAATCCAAAACCAGGCTGTACCGCACTACCCGTTTTGATTCTGTGTGATGTACCCAACGCCACGGCATCGCGGCCGTTGTCAGAATCGCCAATGCGACCGTAACGTAAAGTGCCGACCATAGATGGCGAGTGAATGGATCACGTCCAACCACCAAAGCTGGCGACGGTATGACGGGAGGATCTCTCAAGGCTTCCGCGAACTCGTGAGCGGAAGCGAATCTGTCCGCCGGAACGTGTTCGAGCGCGCGAGCAACCGCGGCTGCGACCTGCGGCGGCACGCTTTTCCGGACAGTAGCGAGTGATAGCGGCTCTTCGATCATCGATCTCACGGCAATAGCTTGCGCGTTCGGCCCGGTGAAAGGCGGCTCGCCAGCCAGCATCTCATAGGTTACGACACCCAGCGAGTAGATGTCGCTCTGGCCACTGATTGACCGTTGTGCCAGCGCTTGCTCCGGACTCATGTACCTCGGGGTCCCGAGCGACATACCGGATTGCGTCATTCGCATTCCACCAGCCGCGGTCACAGCCAACGCAATCCCAAAATCCGCAACGATCGCGCTTCCGTCATGCAGGAGAATATTTTCGGGCTTTATGTCCCGGTGAATGACCGCCTGTCGATGTGCATAGTCGAGAGCACTCGCCACCTCCGTCGCGATCCGTACGCAGTCGAGCACCGGAAGCTGTTTCTCTGTGTCGAGACGTTGGCGGAGGGATTGACCGTCAACGTAGGGCATGACGTAATACGCCCTCCCATGAAGCTCGCTGGTGACGTCGCCGATCAGCCCGGAATCGATAAGACCAAGGATGTGCGGGTGCTGCAGATTCGCGGTGAGCCTGATCTCCTGCAGAAATCGCTCTCCACCGAGCATGGCGGTGAGCTCGGCGTGAAGAATTTTTATCGCGACCTTGCGATCGTGTTTCTTGTCGTAGGCAAGGTAGACAGTAGCCATTCCTCCGCGGCCGAGCTCACGTTCGACGGCGTAAGTCGTGAACGCAAGACGAACTTGCTCAATGGTCTCAGGCATTCCGGTAACGCTCCTCGACTCTCGCGGCCGGCGCGCGATAGCTGAGACGAATCCACAGGAGCCAGAGGGATGCATTGAGTGCGAGGCCAATCGTCGGTTGGATCAGTGCAACTGTCGCCGCCACCGAATACGTCAATGGCCCCGCTGCATACGCGCGGCGGATCCGCCGAACAGTCTCTTCGTCGACGTCCGCTCGAAACAAACCGCCTCGCACAATGGCCGAGAGTAACAGACACCAGGCGAGGCTGTAGACCACGAACGTACCGCAATAGAACGCGACGGCCGCCGCTGCGTCGGGCGTGACGAGATGCTCGGCTAGCACCGCAGTCGGAAACGGAACGAACGTAACGGTGAACAGAACAAGTCCGTTGGCGAAGAGAAATGGATAATTGATCTCTCGCACCAGGCGGACGAGCTCGTGATGGTTTACCCAGATGACGAGGATTACGAAAAAGCTGAGCGCAAACGCGAGATATGAAGGCCACAGCCCAAGGAGGCCGGCCCAGAGACTGCCGGCCCCACCTGGAGCTGGAACGTGGATCTCGAGTATCAGCAGGGTGATCGCGATCGCGAACACGCCATCGCTGAATGCCTCAACGCGACTAGTTCCCTCGACATTCACGGCGCCGGTCCTTTAGCTACAGCCGGGCGACTGCGGCTGTCGACTCGGTGTACGTTGTCCGATTCGCCGAAAAGCCGGCGACTGCATCGTCTAAAGTCGCTTTCGGACGCACTTGTTCTGCCGCCCACTGAAGTGCGAAGTCCGCGACATCCTGCCAATCGGTCTGTCCCACCGTGTGGTGCGTCCGCCTTGGGAACTCGCGGTAGTCAACGGTGGCGGTCGAGTTCTTCACATACTTTCGCATGTTCGCTCTGTTGATGGCCGCCGGAGCGAGGTGATCGTTCCCGCCGGCGATGAACAGGAGTGGCGCGCGGTCGTCGTTCTTGTAGTTGACTTTGGAGGCTGCGTTGGGATTGAGCAGTGCGAACGCCGCATCCCAAAGGATCCGGTTCGCCCCGGGGATCTGATACCGGTCATACTCCTTCAGCGATTCAACTCCATTCAGCTCGTTCGTGAACGCGTAGTTGAACTTTTTCGGGCTGAGGCCTGTCGTCCCATTGAACGCGAATGGATTGCCGTAGACTGTGATCGTCGACCAGATCGTGGCGAGTGGCAGGACAGGCACTCCGGCGGTCTGCGCCGAGGCGATCAGTACTCCCGCAGCGCCGAGCCCGCGATCGATCAGCATCTGAGTGATGAGACCGCCGAACGAGTGACCCATGATTATCGGCAACGTATCGAGCTTCCGGATGATGCGCTCGTAGTGATCGACGACCGTGGTGACCCTCAGGCCTCTGAGCGGCGACGGATCTCTACGAACTGCTTCGACCCCTCCTTCCAGGCCCGGCCAGGATGGCGCGAGGACGTTGTAGCCCATCCTCTCGTAACGATCGATCCACTTCTCCCAGCTTTTTGGGGTGAGCCACAATCCGTGAACCAGCACGATCGTGGGCTTGCTCGATGTTCGTCCGCTGGTGTTCATGGTACTGCTCCCTTAGGAAATGTTATGAGTCAGTCTTGGGCTATTAGGTACATGGCAATGCACGAAGCTGAAATGAGTGCTGCGTATGCATCATTGATCCCCCGTCGCAACCGGCCCGCGTCGTTCAGCGGGCGGCAGCAACAGCGGCCGCTGCTTCCTCGATTATCCGAGCGACTTCCTTCGGGTGCGAAATGAAAACCACGTGACTTGCCTTGATCTCGGTGGTCTTCGCTCCCATTCGCTTAGCGAAGAATCTCTCGAGATCAGGATTGATCGCGTTGTCTTCCTGCGACACGATGTACCACGACGGAATCGATCTCCATCCGGCTGCGGTGGGCGAAGAGCCGAAGGCCGTGCCGATAGCGGGCTTTTGCGCCGCTGCCATCACATTCGCTTCGTCCTCCGGCACGTCCCCGGCGAACACCTTGCGGAAGGACCCGCGATCGATGTACGCGAAGCCAGCTGCGTCCGGGCGCAGTGCGGCGCCAAGCAGCGAAGGGTATTTCTCCAGATACGCGCCGATTGGCTCGTTCGCGTCGGGAGCAAAGGCCGCGACGTATACCAGCGCCTTCACCTTTGCATCATTCCCGGACACGCCGGTGATCACCGCGCCTCCGTAAGAATGTCCGACGAGCACGACTGAACCTGGTTGTGCGTCGACCAGTCTCTTCGTCGTCTCCATGTCCGTGGCGTACGAGCTGAGCGGGTTCTGCACAGCGGTCACGTTGTAGCCTTTCTTCTGGAGGATGCGAATGACATCCGACCAGCCCGAGCCGTCGGCGAAGGCGCCGTGCACCAGCACAATGGAAGGTTTGTCAGCCGGCTTCTTCGCCGCGGCGAGGGTCGGCGTTGCGCGGCTGGCTATCGTGGCGCCGATTACCAGCAAGCCCGCAAGCGCGATGTGTCTGTACCTCATGTTGTTCTCCCCTATCAAAACGCGGTGAAACTGATCCACGCGAGGACATTCGCCTTGCACGGTGAGAGGAGACTATCAAAAGCGGCCTCGGCCACCTATCGGCAATGCGAAGTGTCTTTTTCTAGTACGACCGGTTATCACCCGATCGGCCTATGTCCCGTCCCCTGACCACGCGCGTATACTCAACAGGCGATGATCCGTTCTCCGCGTACGACCATACTCTCGGCTGACGACCACCCGCTGATCCGCTCGGGCCTCGA
>WNFR01008952.1_pt1 | contig 10111 bp, 5 predicted proteins | sample 5400221 | NCBI WGS metagenome assembly WNFR01 (sample SAMN13153357, study PRJNA577476) | soil metagenome | isolation source: 40 cm soil under Madrone tree | place: USA:California | collected 2016-06-14 | reverse complement strand
CGGACTACCGCTGCGTGCGCGCCGAGAGCGACGAGGGCAAGCGCTTCCTCGTCGTCGGCGGCGGCTTCATCGGCTCCGAGATCGCCGCCGCGCTCCGCATCCAGGGACGCGACGTGACGATGGTCTTCCCCGATCCCGGCATCGGCACGCGGACGTTTCCGAAGCATCTCTCCGACTTCGTTACCGACTACTACCGCGAGAAGGGTGTCGACGTGCGCGCCGGCGAGCAGTACGAGTCGTCCGAGGGCTTCGACGCGACGGTCGCCGGCCTGGGAATCGTCCCGCGCACGGAGCTGGCAGAGGCGGCGGGCCTCCCGGTCGACAACGGCATCGTCGTGGACGAGTACGGCCGCGTCGACGGACGCGACGACGTGTATGCCGCCGGCGATGTCGCCCGCTTCCCGATGCCCGCGCTCGGGACGACCGGCCGCGTCGAGCACGAGGACCACGCGAACACGCACGGGCGACTCGTCGGCGCCAACGCCGGCGGCGCGCACGAGCGGTACGAGCACCTGCCGTTCTTCTACTCCGACCTGTTCGACCTCGGCTATGAGGCCGTCGGCGAGACCGATCCGCGCAAGGAGACGGTCGAGCTCTGGCTCGAGCCCAATCGCAAGGGGATCGTCGCGTACGTCGACGACGACGCGCGCCCGCGCGGCTTCCTCCTCTGGAACGTCTGGGACAAGGTCGAGCCTGCGCGCGACCTGATCCGCGCGGCACGGCCGGTCGACGAGGAGACGCTACGTGGGCTCGCAGGCTGACGTGCGTGAAGCCATCTCGCGGTCGCGGTCGGTGATACCGCCGGCTGAGTGGGTCGACCAGCGAAGCGTCACGCGCCGGTACCGGATGTCGATGTCGGGGTGGTGGTTCTCGCGCTCCGCGAGCTCGGCGACGCACGAGACGAACGCGATCGCGGCGGGGAAGCTCTCGAGCTCGAACTCGCGCACGAGCGCGCCGTCCGTTTCGCGCCATCCCTCGGGCGTGTTCATGCGCCTGACTATGCCGGACCGCAAGCAGCGCGGCGGCTTCGACGTCGTCTGCGAGCTCGTCTTCCGGCCGCCCGCGCATCTCGTGGCGCGTGCGCTTGCGCCGCTCCGCGTGCCGCCCCCCGCCGTCGTGCTCGCCGGCGCCACCACCGGCATCGTCGCCGCGGTCGCGATCGGCCGTCATGCATTTCTCGCCGGAGCCCTCCTCCTGCAGCTGAAGACGCTGCTCGACAACGCCGACGGCCAGCTCGCTCGCCGGGCGGGGCGCGTCACCGAGTTCGGGCGTTACCTCGACTCCGAGTCGGACCTGCTCGTCGATGCCGCGGTCTTCGCCGGTCTCGGCGTGTGGATCGGTCCGTGGCTCGCGCTGCTCGGCTTCATCCTCCTGACGACGGTGCTCTCGCTCAACTTCAACCTCGAGCGCATCGACCGCGGCGCGCCCGCCGGTTGGGACGGCTCTCCGCTCGGCCGGATCTACGCGATCCTCTACGGCTGGCAGGACCGGATCGCGGACGGGCTCGTCCGGCGGCCTCGCCGGAGCACCATCTTCGTCGCTTCCAACTTCGGCTTGTCGCCGCAGCTCGCCGTCCTCGGCCTCTGCCTCGCACTCGGACATCCGCGCGCGTACGTCGGCTTCGCCGCAATCTGCCTGGCCGTGCTCGTCGTACTCGTGACCATCGACAGGAGGAAGCCTTGACCGTCCTGCCCTGGCCTACCCAGGAGCCGTCGCCGCGTCGTCTCAGCGACGTCGACTGCAAGCGCCTGGAGCTCCATGCAGCCGCGATCCTCGCCGCCTTCGGGATGGATCTCGACACGCCCGGAACGCGCGAGACGCCGAAGCGGTTCGTGCGCGCACTGTACGACGCGACCGCCGGCTACGACGGCGACCCGAAGCTCCTCACGTCCTTCCCGGCGGAGCACGCAGGCACGCAGACGGGTCTCATCCTCGAGGGGCCGATCGGGTTCCACGCGCTGTGCGAGCACCATGCGCTGCCGTTCCACGGCGCGGCGCACATCGCGTACGTCGCCGATCGCGAGATCATCGGCATCTCCAAGCTCACGCGGATCGTCCGCCTGTACGCGCGCCGCTTCACGGTGCAGGAGCGGATAGGCGAGCAGATCGCCGACGCGCTCGTCGACCTGGTCGAGCCGCGCGCGGTCGCGGTGCATCTCGATGCCGCCCACCTGTGCACGCAGATGCGGGGGGTGGAGGAGGACGGCTCGCGCACGGTCACGACCGTGTGGCGTGGCCTCTTCGCGGACGACGCCGACCTGCGGCACGAGTTCCTGCTCCAGATCCGCCGCTAGTGCTGCAGCTCCTGTACGAGCCGGAGGGTCTCCCCGCGTTCGCGCTCCCGGAGGAGCTCGCAGCGCTCTATCCCGGCACGCTCGGGTTTCCGGACGAGTGGCTGTACGTGAACTTCGTCGAGACGATCGATGGTGTCGTCGCGCTTCCGGGCGTGCCGCGCTCGAGCCGCGTCGTCGCCGACGAGAACGATGCGGATCAGTTTGTCATGGCGCTTCTGCGCGCATGCGCGGACGCGGTCGTCATCGGCTCGGGAACCCTGTCCGCGCACCCGAAGAACGTCTGGACGGCCGAGGCCGCGTACCCCGCGGTCGCCGAGGCGCTCTCGGAGCTCCGGCGCCGGCTCGGTCTGCGCGAGCAGCCGGACGTCGTGGTGGTCTCGAGCCGCGACGACGTCGAATCGGCGACGCTCGGCGAGCGACTCCACGTGCGGGCCGACCTCGAGGCGGCGCTGCGCGAACTGCGCGAGCGCGGGTGCCGGCGCATCCTGTGCGAGGGCGGGCCGACGCTGTTCGGCTCTCTGCTGTCGGAGCGGCTCGCCGACGAGCTCTTCCTCACCATCTCGCCGCTTCTCGCCGGGGACGGCCTCTCGCTCGTCGAGGGGATCGAGCTGCTCCCGCACCGCCGCACCGCCGCGACGCTCACAGGCGTCCGCCGCGACGGCTCGCATCTTTTCCTGCGCTATCGCTTGAGAAGCGGAGGCGCTGAATGAATCGGCGCCTCCTCTAACGGTCGGCATCGCGAGCGACGCCTTGGCGCTGACCGGCCGCGAGACCGGCCGCGACGTCCGGCAGCTCGTCCTCCAGCCGCGCTTTGCGGACGTAGTCCGACGCGCCGGCGGCGCGGATCTCGAGGACGCGCTCCTCGTAGTCGTGCCCGCTGATCGCAAGGATGGGCAGGCCGGGCATGCGCTCGCGCAGGAGCCGCGTCGCCTCGACGCCGTCGAGCACCGGCATCTCGATGTCCATGACCACGAGGTCGGGACGCAGCTTCTCCGCGAGCTCGACCGCCTCGAGACCGTTGCGTGCGCGTCCGACGACAGCGAGATCGCCGTGCGCGTCCAGCACGGCCTCGAGCGCAGCGAGGAAGTCCTCGTCGTCCTCGGCGAGGACGATGCGATGGGGATGGCTAGGCGAGGTTCTCCGCGGTCGCGGGCTGTCCATTGCCGATCGATGTCGCTGCTTCGTGGGGGATCTCGACGACGAAAGTCGAGCCCTGCTCGTTGTTCTCCTCGACCCAGATGCGCCCGTCGATCCGGCGCACGAGCTCGCGGCAGATGTACAGGCCGAGCCCCGTGCCGCCAATGCCGCCGGTCATTTCCGGATCGAGCCGGTAGAACTTCTCGAAGATCCGCCTGCGCTCGCCGGCGGGGATGCCGATGCCGGTGTCTGACACCGTGAGGCGGACGGAGCCGGCGTCCGGCTTGAGCGAGACGGTCACCGGCCCGCCGCCAGGGGAGTACTTGATCGCATTGTCGATGAGGTTCGCCACCACCTGGCGCAGCTGGCCCGGGTCGGCGGAGACGACCGGAACGGGCTCGGGCGCATCGAGGGACAGTTCGACCGTCGCCGGGGCGTGTGCGCTCGCGGCTTCCATCTCCGTGCGCACGATCGCGAGCGGGTCGCACGGCTCCAGCTGCACGTGCAGCTTCCCGGAGTCGAGCTGGCTCGCGAGCAGCAGGTCGTTGACGATCTCGCTGAGCCGCGCCGCCTCCTCCGCGATCACGCGCAGGAGCGTGTCACGCATCTCGTCCTCGAGGTCGACGTCCTCGCGGCGCAGCGTCAGCGCCGCGCCGTAGATCGCGGCGAGCGGCGTACGCAGCTCGTGCGACACGGTGGAGACGAGGTCCTGCCGCATCGTCTCGAAGCGCCGCTCCTCCGTCAGATCGCGGAACGCGTAGACGAATCCGTCCTCGAAGCCGACGGCCGAGACGGACAGCCACACCTCTCTGCCACCGAGGTCGAGCGGCACGCTCTCGACCGCGGGCGTCTCGCCCGGCCCAGCGACCGGGACGCGCGCCGCGACATCGGCCCAGCCGGGGATCGCGGCGTCGACGAGGCTGCCGAGGACGTCCTCTTCGCTCAGTCCGGTGATGCGCGCGGCCGCCGGGTTCCACAGGCGCACGCGCCCGTTGCGTTCGAGGAGCAGCACGCCGTCGCCGATGGTGGCAAGCGCGCGCGCCGCCTCTGCGCGCTCCTCCGCCTGCCGGTAGAGGCGTGCGTTCTCGATCGCGGCGGCGGCGCGACGCGCGAGCTCCTCGGCGAGGAGCAGGTCGGCGACGCCGTACCGCCGTCCCTGGTCGCTCGACACGAACGTGATCGCGCCGAGCGCCTGGTCGCGCCCGACCAACGGAACGCACATGTACGACGAGAACTCCATCTGGCGCAGCAAGTCGAGGTGGAGCTGGTCGACCGCGGCCTGCTCGATCATCGCATCGGTGATGTCAGGCACGAGCTCGGCCTCGCCGGTCCGGATGACCGCGGCCGGCCCCGTCGGCGCGTCGGGATTCGGCGGGTAGCGCTCCTGCAGCTCGCGCGCGAACGCGATCCGGGCCGGGTCGCGGTGCGCGACGGCGACCTCGACCACCGCACCGTCGGGCTCGACGATGTGGATCGTGCACCAGTCGCCGACCCTCCCGACGGCGAGCCGCGCGACCTGCGAAAGCGTCTCGCGGTAGTCGAGCGAGGTCGCGAGCGTGTCTCCCGCCTCGAGGAGGAAGCCCCATTGTTCCTCCGCCCGCTTGCGGTCGTCGATGTCCGTCGCGGTGCCGACCCACGACTCCACCCGGCCGGTCTCGTCCCGGATCGGAGCCGTGCGCGCGAGATGCCAGCGGTGCGTGCCGTCGGCGGCGCGGAAGCGGAACTCGTGCTCGAACTGCTCTCCCGCGCCGAGCTTGGCCAGCAGGTCGTCGCGGTCGTCCGGGTGAACGGCGCTCCACGGCTTCGCCGCCGCCTCGACCGGGGTCATGCCGGTGTACTCGAACCAGCGCTGGTTGAAGTACGTCGGATTGCCCTCGACGTCCCCGCGCCACACGATCTGCGGCATCGCGTCGGCGAGCTGTCCGTAGCGCGTCTCGCTCGCCCGCTCGAGGGCGAGCAGGTCCTGCTCGCGCAGCCGCTGGTTCTTCTCCCACAGCTCGACGAAGACGCCGACCTTGGAGCGGAGGATGACCGGGTCGATCGGCTTGAAGATGTAGTCGACCGCGCCGACCGAGTACCCCTCGAAGACCTGCTGGTCGTCCGCCGGCAGCGCCGTCACGAAGACGATGGGCACGTGCTCCGAGCGGCCTCGCTGCTTGATCAGCCGGGCCGTCTCGAAGCCGTCGAGCTCCGGCATGTCGACATCGAGGAGGATGCATGCGAAGTCGTGCAGGAGCAGCTCGCGCAGCGCGGCGACGCCGGAGCCGGCGCGGACGAGACGGTGGCCCAGGGGCGTGAGGATCGCCTCGAGCGCGAGGAGGTTCTCCTCGCGGTCGTCCACCAGGAGGACGGCAGGCTGTTCCGTCATGTCGCAGACCGATTCCCCGCGGGGCAGCGGTTGAACCCGGCGGCGTCGTCTAGCGGTACAGCCACACGCGCATGAGCGAGAGCAGCTGGTCCGTGTCGACCGGCTTTGTGATGTAGTCGGACGCGCCGGCCTCGATGGAGTCGTCCCGGTCGCCCTTCATCGCCTTGGCGGTGAGGGAGATGATCGGCAGCCGCGCGAACTCGGGGACCTTGCGGATCTCGCGCATGGCCTGGTAGCCGTCGAGCTCCGGCATCATGATGTCCATCAGAACGAGGTCGACGTCCGGGTTCGCCTGGAGGGTGTCGATCCCGGCCCGGCCGTTCTCGGCGAAGATCACGTCCATGCCGTTCGCCTCCAGCGCGGAGGTGAGCGCGAAGACGTTGCGGACGTCGTCGTCGACGATGAGGACCTTCTTGCCGCGGAAGATGCTCTCGTTCGAGCTCCCCTGCTCGGGCGCACGTCGCCGCGGGCGAGGCAGCCGCGCCTCGGCGCGGTGGAGGAAGAGCGCGGTCTCGTCGAGGAGCCGCTCCGGCGAGCGCGCGTCCTTGACGACGATTGCCTCCGCGAAGCGGCTGAGCCGCGCTTCCTCGCTCGGGCTCAGCTCCGCTCCGGTGTAGACGATCACCGGCAGGGTCTCGAGCCGCGCGTCCCCGTCCATCTGCTCGAGCAGCTCGAACCCGGTGCCGTCGGAGAGCTTCAGGTCGAGCACCATGCAGTCGAAGTCCCGCCGGCCGAGCAGCTCCCGCGCCTCGTGGCACGACGCGACGGCGGTGATCTCGACGTCCTCGTCGGCGATGAGCTCGACGATGAACGTGCGCTGGTCGTCGTCATCCTCGACGACGAGGAGGCTCTTCACCTCGCGGTCGATGAAGCGCTCCATCCGCTCGAACGTCGCGGCGAGATCCTCCGGCTCGAGCGGCTTCTCGAGCACGGCGAGCGCGCCGGCCCGGAGCGCGTTCGTCTTCCCGCCGTTCGCGGACACCATGTGGACGGGGATGTGGCGCGTGACCGGGCTGTGCTTCAGCTGGTCGAGCACCGTCCAGCCGTCCATCGCGGGCAGGCTCGAGTCGAGCACGATCGCCGACGGGCGCAGCTCGTGCGCGAGCGCGAGGCCGGCGTCGCCGCGCCGCGCGACGACGATCTTGAAGCCGCGCTCGCGCGCGGCCTCGCGCATCGTCTGCACGAGGTCGGCGTCGTCTTCGACGAGGAGCAGGATGCGGTCGCCTTCCTCGATGTCGTTCCTGTCGTCATCGACATCCCCGGGGAGGAGCAGGACGGGATCGAGCGTGGTCGTTCCGCTCGCCTCCAGGAGCTCGCGACCCTCGTCGACGAGCCGCTCGAGGTTCGCCTCGAGGGTCGACAGGTGCTTCGGCGCGGTGTAGAGCGCGGGGAGGTAGAGCGTGAACGTGCTGCCGCGGCCGAGCTGGGAGCGGACGCGGATCTCCCCGCCGAGGAGGGTCGCGATCTCGCGGCTGATATTGAGGCCAAGTCCCGTGCCGCCGTACCGCCGGGACGTCGTCCCGTCGGCCTGCTGGAAGGCCTCGAAGATGACGTTGAGCTTGTCGCCTGGGATGCCGATCCCCGTGTCGGTCACCGAGAAGGCGACGACGTTCTCTGCGTTTGCGAGCTCAGGGGTCGCAAACTGCACTTCCTCCGGCGCGGCCTCGACGCGCATGACGACGCCGCCCTTCTCCGTGAACTTCACCGCGTTGGACAGCAGGTTCTTGATCACCTGCTGGAGGCGCACCTCATCGGTGACGAGCGTCTCCGGAACGTCGGCAGCGATCTCTATGTCGAGCCCGAGCCCCTTGTCCGCGGCGAGCGGCCCGAATGTGCGCTCGACATAGTCGTGAACGTCGCCGAAGGCGACGGGCGCGACGTGCACTTCCATCTTCCCGGCTTCGACCTTGGAGAGGTCGAGGATGTCGTTGATGAGCTGGAGCAGGTCCGATCCGGCGTGGTGGATCGTCTGCGCGAACTCGATCTGCTTCGAGGTCAGGTTCTTGTCGGTGTTCTCCGCCAGCAGCCGCGCGAGGATGAGGAGCGAGTTCAGCGGCGTGCGCAGCTCGTGGCTCATGTTCGCGAGGAACTCGCTCTTGTAGCGGGACGACAGCGCGAGCTGCTCCGCGCGCTCCTGGAGCGCCGTCCGCGCGAGCTCGATCTCGCGGTTCTTGATCTCGATGCGGCGGTTCTGCTCGGACAGGAGCTGCGCCTTGTCCTCGAGCTCCTCGTTCGTGTGCTGGAGCTCCTCCTGCTGGGACTGGAGCAGCTCCTCCGACGCCTTCAGCGTCTCCGCCTGCTGTTCGAGCTCCGTGTTCGCGCGCTTCAACTCCTCCTGCTGCGACTGCAGCTCCTCGGAGCGCTCCTGTAGCTCGAGGGTCAGCGCCTGCGACTGGCGGAGGAGCTCCTCCGTCCGCATCGTCGCCTGGATCGTGTTGAGGACGATGCCGATCGTCTCGCCGAGCTGATCGAGGAAGGTGCGCTGCACCTCGGTGAACCGTTCGAACGACGCGAGCTCGATCACCGCCATCACCTGATCCTCGAACAGCACCGGCATGACGATCACCGCACGCGGCGAGGCCTCGCCGAGCCCGGAGGCGATCTTCACGTACTCGCCCGGCGGATCGATGAGGACGATCGACTGCTTCTCGAGCGCGGCCTGGCCGATGAGCGATTCGCCGAGCTCGAAGCGGTTCGCCGGCGTCTTGCGCTCCTTCAGCCCGTAGCTCGCGATCAGGCGGAGGCGCGGCTTGTCCCCGTCCTCCATGAGGAAGAACGCGCCGTAGCCCGCGCCGACGAGCGGAGTCAGCTCCGACATGATCAGGCGGGAGACAGCCTGCAGGTCGCGCTGCCCCTGCATCATCCCGGAGAAGCGCGCGAGGTTCGAGTTCAGCCAGTCCTGGTCGCGGTTGCGCGCGGTCGTCTCGCGCAGGTTCGCGATCATCTGGTTGACGTTCTGCTTGAGCGCGTCGACCTCACCCTTCGCCTCGACGGTGACCTGGCGGGTGAGATCGCCCTCGGTCACGGCGGTGGAGACGTCAGCGATCGCGCGCACCTGCGTCGTGAGCGACGCGGCGAGCTGGTTGAAGTTGTCGGTCAGGTCCTTCCACACGCCGCTGACGCCCTCGACGTTGGCCTGGCCGCCGAGCATGCCCTCGGTGCCCACCTCGCGCGCGACGCGCGTCAGCTCGGCCGCGAACGACGAGAGCTGGTCGACCATCGTGTTGATCGTGTTCTTCAGGCGGAGGATCTCGCCGCGGACGTCGACCGTCACCTTCTTCGAGAGGTCGCCCTGCGCGACCGCGGTCGTCACCTCGGCGATGTTGCGCACCTGTGTCGTCAGGTTGTCGGCGAGCGTGTTCACCGACTCGGTCAGGTCCTTCCACGTGCCGCTGACGCCCTTGACGTTCGCCTGGCCGCCGAGCTTGCCCTCGGTGCCGACCTCGCGCGCCACGCGGGTGACCTCGTCGGCGAACGACCCGAGCTGGTCGACCATCGTGTTGATGGTGTCCTTCAGCTCCGCGATCTCGCCCTGTACGTCGACGGTGATCTTCTTCGAGAGGTCGCCGTTCGCGACCGCGGTCGTCACCTGCGCGATGTTGCGCACCTGCTCGGTGAGCGACGACGCCATGAAGTTCACGTTGTCGGTCAGGTCGCGCCACACGCCGCTGACGCCCTCCACCGAGGCCTGGCCGCCGAGCTGTCCCTCGGTACCGACCTCGCGCGCGACGCGCGTCACCTCCGCGGCGAAGGCGCGCAGCTGGTCGACCATGACGTTGATGGTCTCCTTCAGCTCCGCCACCTCGCCCTTGACGTCGACGGTGATCTTCTTCGACAGGTCGCCCTGCGCGACCGCGGTCGTCACCTCGGCGATGTTGCGCACCTGATTCGTCAGGTTGTCCGCCATCTGGTTGACGTTCTCGGTCAGGCCGCGCCACGTGCCGCTGACGCCTTCGACCTGCGCCTGGCCGCCGAGGCGGCCTTCGGTGCCGACCTCGCGCGCAACGCGCGTGACCTCGTCGGCGAACGACGACAGCTGGTCGACCATCGTGTTGATCGTTTCCTTCAGCTGCAGGATCTCGCCGCGTGCGTCGACGGTGATCTTCTGCGTCAGGTCGCCCTTCGCGACCGCGGTCGTGACGGCGGCGATGTTGCGGACCTGGTCGGTGAGGTTGCCGGCGAGCGTGTTGACGTTGTCGGTGAGGTCCTTCCACGTGCCCGACCCACCGCGGACCTGCGCCTGGCCGCCGAGCTTGCCCTCGGTGCCGACCTCGCGGGCGACGCGGGTGACCTCGTCCGCGAACGACCCGAG
>WNFR01008950.1_pt1 | contig 10113 bp, 12 predicted proteins | sample 5400221 | NCBI WGS metagenome assembly WNFR01 (sample SAMN13153357, study PRJNA577476) | soil metagenome | isolation source: 40 cm soil under Madrone tree | place: USA:California | collected 2016-06-14 | reverse complement strand
AAGAAACAAAAAACCCGCCGGCGACTCAAGCACAGAGTGTCTGCAATCTGTCTTCTGCCTAGGAATAGCGAGTCTTGATGGTTCTCGCGACCGGCTCGGGATCGTTGATCCTTTCACATGTGAACGATGCCGGATTCTGGCTGGTAAAAGAATACTTCGGACTAACGGTAGTTGAGACGTTCAAGTCCTGGACAGTGATGGAAACTATTCTCTCTGTGCTCGGTCTCGCTCTAGTTCTGATCCTGAGCTCAGTGGTCCATTGAACCTAGTGCATCGTCTCAGGTTGAGCGCGTGACCAGCTCACTTCAGCTTCGCGATGATCTCGTTATTTTCGACCTTGATGGACTCGATTCGATGGATGAACTGCCTTGCTTCGGGCAACCGGGTTTCGATTCCTTTGTTCATCCCGTCGGTCACTGTGTGCTTATAACTTTGCCCGGTGAAAAGCCACGGAAGTCGTTTCCCGTTACCTTCTACGTCAAGATTCTGAATCTTCAGGCTGCCGTTTTCGATAGTTAATCGTGCAGCGATCCGTCCGTCGAAATAGCGACTACGAATCGACGGTAGAAAAGGTACATCCGCCATGAACGAAAGCGGTACGCTGAGATCAGCGACTAACCAATCCGCCTCCGTTCGAAAGCGTAAATGATCAGCGAAATCCGCATTCCGCCCGTTCGCGAAAAACCAAGCGTTTAAATCATTAGCTGAAAAACGAACTTCGGTTGCCTGACCGCGCGTCACCGCCTCTTGAACCGCTTGAATCTTCAATTGAAACGCCTTGTCTTCCGCTGCGCCAGGCACCGGCTCAAAAGTTCGCGGAGACAGCGAAGTCATCTGGTAGGCGCCTTGGTAGGTCGAAATCGCACCCCAGGCAATTGCGGCTATGATCACGAATCCTGCAATTAACAGCACCAAACAGCCACCATTGCAGGAGCCACTCTGCGAGAGGCGCGACCTCTTGGCCGGCCAAAGATTTTTGATCGCCCGCCGTCGGTCGGACTTGGCATTGTGTCGCATGCTAGTGTACCGGCGGCCCATTTTGAACGCAACGACGTCACCATTATATGTGAGACGGTACACTAGGTTGCATGCCTCGGTTGCAGCGCGTCGCGCCACCAAGGCTCGTTGTTTCGATACCAATCGATCGTCGCTCCCAGACCAGCTTCGAAATCGCGAAGCGGTTTCCAGCCGATCTCCTGCCGAATCTTGGTAGAATCCAGCGAATACTTCTGGTCGTGAGCCGGCCGATCCTGGACGAATTGGATCAGGTCCTCGCTTTTGCCGAGGTATTGCAAAATCTTTCTCGCCACGCTCAGGTTCGGCAGTGGTGTGCCGCCAGCCACATTATAGATCCCGCCGGCATGGCCCTCCAGCAGCACATCGAAAACTGCAGCGCAATAGTCAGCAACGTGAATCCAGTCACGAACCTGGGATCCATCGCCGTAGATCGATAGCGGTTCATTCAGCAATGCGCGAATCGTGAGCAACGGCACGAGTTTCTCGGGAAATTGGTAAGGACCGTAATTATTCGAACCTCGAGTAATCACTACATCCAGGCCATAGGTTTTGTGGTAAGCCAGCGCGAGCAGGTCTGCAGCCGCCTTGCTGGCCGAGTAAGGTGAGCTCGGATTCAAAACGGCGGCTTCGCTCGATGGAATTGCAGACTCATTGGACCCATAAACTTCATCGGTAGAAATCTGAACGAGACGCTTTACGCCGTTGTCTCGGGCGGTCTCCAGTAAAACGATGGTTCCTCCTACGTTGCTGTGAATGAAATCGGCCGGCGAAACGATGGTTCGATCGACATGGCTCTCGGCCGCGAAGTTGACCACTGCATAGTAACTATGCCTGGAGATGATCTCCTGCATCGCTTTTCGGTCGGCAATATCGGCTCGGATAAACTCGTAGCGCTCACCAAAGCGGAGCGGAAAATCGGCGGTCGTAACGAGCGCACCGGCATAGGTCAAAAGGTCGACGTTGGTTACACTCTCGGGCTGATAGTGATCGAGTACGTAACGTATGAAGTTACTGCCGATAAATCCGCATCCTCCCGTAACAAGCAATCTCATCCCTCGGCTCTTAGCATAGCCAATAGCCGATAGCCAATTACTTGCGAACATTGACTATCGGCTATTGGCTATCGATCATCTTTCTCCTGCTATGAGTGACTTTTCGATCCGCTTCGCAACTCCAGATGACGCCGAGTTCGTTTTCCGTCTGGTCCAGCAGTTGGCTGAATACGAGAAGCTTGCTCATGAAGTCATATCTTCACCGGAAGTTTTCCGTAGTGTGCTGGCGCGGCCGGAATCAACGGTTGAGGTTCTTTTGGCCGAATCGAGCGGACGAGCGGTAGGATTCGCTCTCTTCTTTGAGAACTTTTCGACTTTTCTTGGCCGGCCGGGGCTATACCTCGAAGACCTCTTCGTGTTGCCGGAGATGCGTCGAATCGGTGTCGCTACGGCCCTTTTCGAACGTCTGTTTCAGATTGCTCGGGACAGAGACTATGGCCGGATTGAGTGGGCGGTGTTGGATTGGAACACACCAGCGATCGAGTTCTACACGAAGAAATTGAAAGCACGGCTGCTGACGGAATGGCGCGTTTGTCGAGTAACGCTCAAGGGTAGAGTGATCGAGTGAGGGAGTTGCGGCGTATCCGTCCCATATGACTCATACGACTTATATGACTCATGTGACTCATGCGACCGCCAACACACCGAGACGCTTTCTGCCCTTCCCGCTTTCGCGCGAAAATTTCCCATTATCGGAATGGCTAAAACATCCGGTCAGGATGTTCTGGTAAGAGCGCGAATCAATTTCCAAAATTATTTTCCCCTCGAGGAATGATCCGATCTGCCTTGAGAGAATAGCGAGTGAGTCAGGGTTGGCATTCGCCTTGCATAATAGAAAAACCGAGCGGCAAATCGCTCACACCAACAAACCAAACAAATCCAACCCAAATGAAAAAAATACTATTAACTATCGCCATGCTGGGCGTTGCCTTGGCTTCCACTGCCAGTGCCCATCCTCACGGAGGATGTTATCAACCTGGCTGCCACTCGTACTGGTGGTACCCAACCTATTGCGGCCAAGACTATGATGATTGCGACTATCCCTCCCATCCGCATCATCGCCATCAGATAATCGTTGTGCCTTAATGATCCGCTGGTCGGAAGATCTGCTTTCGACCAAGCTCAGCCCTCTGTCAAAGAGGCAAATCGTGAGTCGGTGGCGGTCACACCGCCGTCCACCGATGAGCCCTCAGCAATCTCCTGCTCACACACCGGAATGGCCGCAAAGAACGCAGCGCGGCAATGCCCGACCTTCTCAGGCTATCGCATCTTCAGTCGCTCGCACATTACCTGCTCTACTCGCTTTCGTTCGGCTTCAAATTCTTCGGGAGTTTTGGTCGGAGGTACTTGGATCAACGGCAAAATCGTTAGATCAACTCTCGAGAACGGCTTCGGAATCGCAAATCCATCCCACGATTTCAGTCTCCAGAAAGAGCTAAATTCGAAAACCAGCGGCATTAACGGCACTTGGCAATGCTGCGATAACAGAACCACTCCGGGCGATAGTTTGTATCTCGGGCCGCGAGGGCCATCCGGCGTGATACACAAGTCATAGCCCTCCTTCAGTTTTTTTACGAGGTCCATAAGGGCGATCGCGCCACGGCGTGAACTGGACCCACGGATCGAGCCGACCCCCAAATGTCGGACCAACTCAGCTCCATAGGCACCGTCTCGGCTGGCGCTGTTCAAGATGTATGCCCCTTTGCGTTGCGGATAATAACGCATAAAGGCTGCGGCCATTCCCAACATGCGATTATGCCAAATCAACGCGACCACTGGGCGCGGGTCGTTTGATTGGAAGAAGCCAGCTTCATCCACAACACGACAACGCAGCGTGCGCAACAACGCCTTAATCACGATCGCGGCCAACCAAATTAACAGCTTTGTACGTTGATTGAGCTGACGAACTTCAGTCGACCTTGCCAACGAAGACACGGACAAGTTACGGGTTACAAGTTACGGGTTACAAGTTGCGGGTTACGGGTTGTGGGTCTTTTCGTATCGAAACGCACAGCTCGAACCTGTAACCTGCAACATGTAACCTGCAACTTGTAACCGATAGGCCTAGACCATTGGCCGAAATTTGCCGACGACTTCAGTCAACCGATTTGTGATCTGGCCAAGCGAGCAATGCTCGACGGTATTGATCAGCTCAGCAAACACATTGCCATCGCTCTCCACTACTTGGGTCAAGCTGTCCAGACTTCCCTCCGATTGATCGGCGTGCTGCCGATTGAATTCATGCAGGCGATCCAAATGCAGCTGCTTTTTCTCCCGGTCTGTACGTATCATTTCGAGATTCGGCCAGCGATTCTCGTCGTCGGTGTAGCGATTTAGACCGATGATTGACCGCTCTCCGCTCGAAATCTGGCTCTCAAGCAGGTGTGCGGCGGCCTGAATCTGGCTCCGCTGGTAACGCCGCTCGACCGCTCCAAGAACGCCTCCCTGCTCTTCGATCACTTCGAACTCATCGAGTATACCCTCCTCCACCGCGTTAGCGACGACACGCATACCCGGTGATCCAGCCAGGGTGTTCATCATGTGCCGGAAAAGCCCGCTCTCTTCCAGCAAGATGGCTTGAGCGTGGGCGGCGTAGCGTGCGTATTCTTCGCTCGGCGTAGTGAACGGTTCGTCCGCGGCGTTACTGTGACACGAATTTGTGGCGTTCATACAAGCGAGCACCAACTCGATGGCAGTCCGGGTAAGATTGTTTTTCCAATCGGCCGCTACGAGCGAGCGGCCGCTGGTCTGAGTATGCAGCTTGAGCTTCTGAGCACGTTCGTTCGCTCCAAAAACGTCCCTCATTCCCAGCGCCCAGATTTTCCGACAGACCCGCGCCAGGGCCACGTATTCGACGTCTAATCCGCAATTGAGAAAGAAGGAGAGACGAGGACCAAACACGTCCACCGACATTCCGCGCTGCTGGAAATAGTCAACGTATGCGAAACCATTCGACAACGTGTAAGCCGCTTGCTGGACGGGTGTTGCCCCAGCCTCGGCGATATGGTAGCCGCTGATCGAGATGGGATACCAACGCGGCATTGCTCGCGCGCAGAAGTCGACCATATCCGCTAAAAAACGCATCGACGGTTCGATCGGAAAGATCAGTTCATTTTGGGCTTGAACTTCTTTAAGGACATCGGCTTGAATCGTGCCTCTTAATTTTGGCAGGACCTCTGGACCGAATCGACGTTTGGCCGCCGCGATATACATCGCGAGAAGAATCGGCGCCGGACCCGAGATCGTCATCGATACCGAGACGCGCGGCTGATCGAGCGCGAACCCGTCATAAAGCCGCTCGACATCATCGATTGTGTCCACCGCAACACCGCCCTCACCAATTTTTCCGAAGACTCCGCGCGCTCCAGCTCCAACACCGTAAAGGGTTGGCCCGTCGAAGGCAGTGCTTAAACGCTTACTCTGCTGATTGCGCGATAAATAATGAAGTCGCGCGTTGGTGTCCTCAGGCAGCCCAAGCCCGGCAAATAACCGAGTTGGCTCTTCCCCCTGTTTCTCGTTGCTGTTGGCGGAGGATCCATTGGATCCTCCAGATGCCAAATACTGCTTTGGGTACGCAGCGGACAAATAAGGAAATTCACCGGGCAAGCCCTCTTCCAGGAGAAAGCGCGTAATTTCTCCTGGCTCATCAATCTCCGGCAACGCTAAGGTTGGAAGTTTAATACCAGTCGGGGTCTCGGTCGTTCCAACTTCCGAACGGATTTCGCTCCAGCGATTCAGTATTTTCTCTGCCGCTTTTGGTTCATTGCGCACGCGTTTTACTTCCGACCGAACAAAATTGCGGTACTTCCGGACTGATTGAACAACTTGGCCGAGGGAGGTCATGAGCCGCTTCTGGAGGAGATTAGAAAGAGTGGTGCGCGACGGGCGTATATTCAAATGCGCTTTTCGGTTGTCCGGGAAACAGGATTTGAAATAGCTGATCAACCCCAGGGTCACCGTGCCGATTGGCTTGCGTGCGAAGCAAACGCTGCGCGCGCCGGTTGGGACCGATGCGAGCTTGAATTTCCGCCACCGCCGTTCGCGCCCCCCGTAGATCTGACTTGTTGACCACAATCACATCAGCGGCATCGAGCATCGCAATTTTCTGCAATTGTAGACGACCTCCGTAGTCTGGCGGCATCACCAGAAACGACGCATCGAGCCGCACTTCGGAAAATTCGAACGGCAGCGCTTCCTGCCCGGTACCAACCGTCTCCACCAATACGGCATCGAAAATTTCCGTACCGGCCAAAAAACGCAAGCTTTGTTCGGTAACCAAGCTGACTCCGCCCGTCCGTCCTCGAGTTGCCATACTGCGGATGAAAACGCGATCGTTCTGCGAATAAATCATCGTCGCCCGATCGCCTAACAGCGCACCCAAGCCCAAGACGCTGGGATCATGCGATAGTATACCGATCCTCTGGTCCGGGAGATGCCGGAGAAAACGCAGCACCAGCTCGTCTATGAGCGTAGTCTTTCCGGCTCCTCCCGGCCCGGTAAACCCAAACAACTTTGACTTTCGCGCGTCCGACCGATTTCCAGCCGAATTTGGGTTCGCTCCGTTCTCAATACGGGTCAACATGGCGGCTAGCGCCCGATCACTTCTCGCATCTTCGAATTCTCCGTGAGCGATCGGCGCCCCAAATTGTCTTTGCACGTAGTCGACCATTTCGCCGAGCGAAGTGCCGGCAAAGAAGATTTGGTCGACCCCCGACTCATACATTTGCTCCGCATCCGCTTTGGTAATGGTAGCGCCGCCACCCCCGAAGAGTCGGATGTGTCGGCCGTTTCGGGCGCGCAGTTCGGCTAAGATCTCGCCGAAGAACTCGACATGCCCACCATTGTAGCTGGAGATACCAATCGCGCGGACATCTTCCTGTACCGCGGCCCGTACAATATCCTCGGCGGACCGGTGGTAGCCAAGATAGACCACTTCGATTCCGTGCCGAATCAACTCGAGATTGATTGTGTTGATGGCGCTGTCGTGTCCGTCACAAATCGGCACAGCGGTCAAGATCCGGATCGGTTCCATAGGGTTAGAATGCGGAATTGAGAATATGGAATAAAGAATACGGAATTCTGAACGCTAGGAAGCGAAATCGCGGCGGATGCTAGCGCAACTCTGCTCGTTATTCTAAATCCTATATTCCGTTTTCTGCGTCTTCATTCAATCCTCTACTACTTCGTCCGAGATTTCGTTTCGGGGACCGCTGCTATCGGGAGGGAAATGGGCGGCAAGCACTGAGCCTACTTTTTCGACCGCTCCAATGACTGCGGCGGTGAATTCTCCTTTTTTCAGGTCAGGTTGCATCTGCTGAATCACCTCCGCCCAAAAGGCATTATCAGCCTTGGTATCGACAGCGGTGTCACCGTAAATTGCTACTTTCTGGGCGGCCGGGGCAACCATTATCAACACACCGTTTCGTTTCTGGGTCCGATGCAGTTTCAGCTTTCGAAATGATTTTCTCGCGAGCGCAAGAGCGTCTTTCGGCCGGCGGTGCGTGATGAAAACTACGATCTGGCCGCTCGATTTTTCTTCGGCCTTTCGGATCGCAGCAGCGATCCGATCGTGCTCGAGCCGATCCAGAAAATGTTTGACCTTCATAAGCTCTGGAACCAGCCGGCTACCAGTCGCCGCTCGCGCCGCCGCCACCGAAGCCACTGTCGCCACCTCCGCCAGAAAAACCGCCGCCTCCTGAGGAGCCACCACCCGAAGAACCTCCACCCCCACCGCCGCCGCCAAAGCCACCGCCACCGATCCAAGGACCACCGCCGCCGCCGATGATCATGCCGGCTCGTCTGCGAGCAGCGATCATGAAAAACACCAGAAAAATAAGCAGGAAAACCACCGGAATGATCCAGGAGGTATCATCTGCCTGGTGTCTGCGTCGTTCATTGACCGTTGTACCGGTGCCTTTGTATTCGCCTTTAGTAGCTGCCATGATGGCCGCCACTCCGGCGCTGACTCCGCCTGCGAAATCGCCATTCCGAAATCGTGGCGCGATTTGCTCAGAAATGATCCGCTTGCAGATCACATCCGGCAACGCTCCTTCCAATGCGCGCCCAACTTCGATCCGTATTTTTCGATCTTGAACAAATACAAAAAGGATCGCGGCATTATCGCGTCCGTTGGCGCTACCTGCTTTCCATGATCGGGCAACCTGTTGGGTGTAGTCCTCAAGCGAGGTCTCGGACGGAAACTTCGGGTAGATTGCTACCAGGATCTGGTTTGAGGTCTGCCTTTCAAAATCCTCAAGCTGACGGTTCAACTGTTCAGCCACTTGAGGCGGGACCAGCGAAGCATAGTCATTAAAGTAACGCGTTGGTGCCGGGGGCAACTTTTCCGCAGCCGAAGTGGCCGCTGCAATTGACAAGTATGCAGCCAACAAAACGACGCTCCGTCCCAAAGTTACGGACGACCATCGCGTTGCTCTCATAGACAAACAATATGGTGCGGTTGCCGGAACCCAGCAAACCGCCTACTTCGGACTGGCCGATGGGCTAAAGGACGGGAAAGAGACAGTGGGAGCGTTCTCGGCGCCGGCGGCACTCGTAAAGTATGCTTTCGGGCTAAACCCAAGGAGCCCAGCGTACAGCACGGTCGGGAAAGACTTGACCATTACGTTGTAGGATTGGGCGGCGTTATTGAAGTCGCGACGAGCCACGGCAATCCGGTTTTCCGTACCCTCCAATTGGGCTTGAAGATCACGGAAATTGGTATTGGCCTTCAGTTCCGGATATCTTTCACTCACGGCTAGAAGCCGCCCTAGACTGCTGGATAGACTGTCTTGGGCCTGCTGGAATCGTTTGAGCGCCTCGGGGTCGGTCGGCGCCTTCGAGACATCGATGTTCACTTTGGTAGCGTTCGCGCGAGCGTTAATGACTTCCGTCAGAGTCGATTTCTCGAAATTTGCTGCTCCTTGAACAGTGTTTACCAGATTGGGGATCAAATCCGCTCTACGCTGATACTGCGTTTGCACGTTCGCCCAAGCGGTATCAACGCTGGCAGAGGCCGTTACCAGGCGGTTATAGCCGTTGACAATAAAGGAGCCGAGCACCACGACGACTAAAACCAGCGCTGCAAGGCAGCCGCATCCGATCGCAACGTTTCGATTCATAAGTTCAGAGAGGAGCCGAGGAGTTCTTAGCCTGTTTAGGTACCCCTTGGCAACCGCAACCCATTTTCACCAGGCAAAACCGTCACAGCGGGCGTAGTTTGAGCGGCTAAATGCCAACCCGGCGCGCTGCGGAAAGCCCCGGTGGAACAGGCGGCAAAGAGGTCGGGCAGCGGTGAAGACCATTGGTCCCCGGGGCAGCCGAATCCGGACGCGGTGTTTTGCGGAATAAAGGAAGGTTTTTTCTGCTAGTTCAATTGACGGTCATGACAACTACGGCTACTATCCTGCCCTCACGAACTGATCGAAGAAGAAGATTTTTTATGCCTGAAGTAATTGTCCGCAAAGGAGAGCCTATTGACCGGGCGCTCAAGCGCTTAAAAAACAAGCTAGACGCCGAGGGTATTATGGAGGAAGTGCGGCGTTTGCGCGCTTTCGAGACCCCGAACCAGAAGGTACGGCGAAAGGCCAAACTTGCGGCCAAACGTGGAAAGCTGAAATTCCGTTTTAATCCCTAACTTGCTTTTACATAGGTAGTTATGAAAGCTTCGCTTGGCGGCGAAGCTTTTTTATTTGGTAGGCAAGTTGTCGCTCCGAACCCAAAGCGCTTAGAGATTCCCATCCGGTCGGAGGGGAGCCGCTTGCGGCTTCCATCACGCAACACGCCGGATCGCTCGGCTCGATTCCTCGGTGTGCGCTGGATTGCTTCCGGGCGTCGCAAGCAACGCCCCTCCGACCGCAGGGCGCACCCAAAAATAACCGTGATAGTGCGCCGAGCTTTCGGCTTATGTGACTCCCACTTACCGCCCCAGATTCGCCACGATTGCCTCGACCAGACCGTCAATGTCGTGACGAGCGGCTTCGACATCCACTTTGAGGCCGGCTTGTCGCATGGTTTCTGATGTGATCGGCCCGATACTAGCCGTTCG
>WNFR01011930.1_pt1 | contig 10114 bp, 10 predicted proteins | sample 5400221 | NCBI WGS metagenome assembly WNFR01 (sample SAMN13153357, study PRJNA577476) | soil metagenome | isolation source: 40 cm soil under Madrone tree | place: USA:California | collected 2016-06-14 | reverse complement strand
GTGAACCCGCCGTTGCCCTTCTTGTGGAACGCCCATGTCCCGAAGACGCCGTCGTGCTCGCCGAGCATGTGGTACAGCAGGACGAGCCCGGAGCCCTGCGAATACGGCCCGACCTTGGTCCCGATGATGCTCGCCGACGCCAGCCAGCCCTTGAGGATGTCCGACTCGAAGTAGTCGTCCAGGAAGTCGGCCGCCGAGCCGGTCAACAGCCGGACGGCGTCGTGGAGGACCTTCGGCTCGAGGTCGCGAAACCGCCGACCGAGGGCGGCGAGGGCGATGAGCTCCTCGGGGTCGTTGCGCGTCGGCGTCGTGCTTCGAGTGACGGGCGATCTCCTGGATGTTCTCGCCACGATCCTGGCCCATCAGGAGGTAGTCGCCGTTCTCCATCGGCGCGAACGTCGATGGCATCAGGAGCGGCATGAAGCCGTGCTTCGTCAGCTCGAGGTCCTGGATGATGTCGGGTCGAAGAAGGCTGAGGGCGTACGAAAACGACGTGAACCAGAAGCCCGGCCGGAGCTCCTCGGTGATCGCCGCGCCGCCGACGACATTGCGTCGCTCGAGAATGAGCGTCCTGAGACCGCTCTTGGCGAGGTACGCCCCGTTGACGAGGCCGTTGTGGCCGCCGCCGATGACGATGGCGTCGTACTTCCGGTCGGCCGAGGCCTGCGGAGAAGTCTTCTTCGGCGCGGCCGCCTTCGGTGCTGTCGTCTTCGGCATGTCAGGCGGTCCTTCGATCCGGGTTGTAGAGGGGCAACCGGGTGACGTGAGCGTCGAAGTACTCGTATTTGTGGCTGACGGCCAGCTCCAGCTTCACGCGCGAGCCCGGGGCCGTCAGTGAGAGGGGCACGCGGGCGAGGGCGATGTGGCGCTGGAGCATCGGTGAGTACATGAGGCTCGTCGCGTACCCGAGCTGCTTGAGGTCATCGTCGTAGATGTAGTACTCCTCCTCGATCGGCGTGTGGTCCTTGGGCGGGATGAGACCCGCCGCGTCGAAGTGGCGGTCGTACTCGCGCCAGTCGAGGACGAGACCGGTCATCTTCCAGCGCGACGTCTTGTCGGCGATCTCGCGGGCGATCGCCTCGCGACCAAGGAAGGTCCGATCGGACGCCGCGAGGTCCTTGAACATCCAGCCGAGGCCGAGCTCGATCGGGGTGGAGCGGTGGGCGTCCGTCCAGGCGAACCTGCTCGATTGGAAGTCCACGTCGAGGAGCAGGAGGCCGGCCTCGATCCGGGCCATCGACAGGGCGGTGAGCCCGAACGGGATGACTCCCCTCCCCCGCGATGCCTCGACCACGGTGTCCCAGAGGGCCACGGCATCGTCGGACGCGACCCAGATCTCGTAGCCGAGGTCACCCGTGTAACCGGTCCTCGAGATCGTCACCGGCAGGCCGCCCAACTTCGCCGTCGTCAGCCCGAAATAGGGAAGCTTCTCGACTGCCGGGGCGAGTCCGGCGAGGATCGTCCGTGATGCCGGGCCCTGCACGGCGAGAACGCCGTAGCGCTCGGAGACGTCCTCGATCTCGACGTCGTGACCGCCGGCCAGGTCGGCGAAATAGGCGAAGTTCGGCTCGGCCGAGGTCAGCAGGTAGTCGTCCGCGGCATTGCGGAACACGACGCCGTCCTCGACCACGAAGCCCCGGTCATCACACCAGATCGTGTACTGGCCATGACCGGTCGGACACGTCCGGATGTCGCGGGCGAGCACGCCGCTCAGGAAGCTCTCCGCGTCGGGGCCGTGGATCCGGTACTTGAACAGCGGCGACGAGTCGAACAACCCTGCGCTGTTGCGGATCGCGAAGTACTCGAATTTTTCGGTGGTCTGGTACTTGGCGGCGGACAGGTAGCCGACCCAGTGGGTCCACAGGCCGGTTTCGTTCGCGGCGCTCGTGCGCTCGTGGAAGGGCGAGGTTCGGATCATCGACGGCGGGTCTCCGGCTCGCGCCTCGCCCGGGCCGCTGAAGGACGCGGCGGCCGGACGCTGGACGTCGGGCGACGATAACTGCTATTGGACGAATGCGCAATATCGTCTAGTCTGGCGGGACATGGCTCGTCTTCGCCCATCGGACCGCCGCGACGCGATCGTGGCCGCCGCGCTCGCGGTGGCCCGTCGGAAGGGCCTTGCCGCGACGACCGTCCGGGACGTCGCCGCCGAGATGGGCACCTCCAGCGGGCTCGTCCACCACTACTTCGAGAGCATGGACGAGGTCCTCGCGGTCGCCTTCAGTCGCGTCGCCGAGGCGGATCTCGAACGGTCGGTGTCGGAGATGGCGAGCTCCGACGGTCCTGTCGCCGCCCTCGCGGCGTTCTTCCGGACCTATGCCCCGGCCGATTCGGACTGGGCGTTCCAGCTGTGGCTCGACGCGTGGGCGGAGGCGGCCCGCCGTCCGGCCGTCCAGGCGACGTCGCGCCGCCTCAACCTTGCCTGGCAGGCGCTCCTCGAGGGGACGATCCGGGCCGGCGTGGAGACGGGCGTCTTCGCGTCGGCGGATCCGGCGGCCGCCGCCTGGCGGATCCTGTCGCTCGTCGACGGCCTCGCCCTCCAGGTCGTCGCCCACGGCACGACAATCGGTCGCGACGATGTCGCGCGTTGGGCCGCGAGCGCCGCGGAACTGGAGCTGGGGATGCCGCCCGGGACACTCGCACAATCGGGCTGAGGGTCGGCTGGTCCGCGCCGGGGCCGGCTGAAGGCCCGCGAGTCCTGCCGGGGCGCGCGGCGTGCCGCCCCGACGGACCCAGAGACACATGATCCGACGCTCGCCATTTTGTGCCGTATTTGAATGGGGGTAGTGATAAGTCGGCCGCTTCAGGCCTCCGGGCCGTGCGTCGCGAGAGATGCGGCTCAGGCAAGCGTGAATTCACGACCCGGTGCCGTCGGAACCCTGCCCACGAGTTCGGCGGACGGACTCAGTACCACCCGGGTTGGTAAATGACGGTTCGCGGTCGCGTGCGGCGAGCAGCCAGTCGCCGGCGACCCGGGGTTTCGAACACCGGTATCCTGAACATGGCTGCAACGCGGCCGCGGCCCGCGCCGGGTCATTCGACCCCGCGGCGGAGCGACGATCACGTTTCCGCGGAGCCGAAGGAGAGACATGGCCACGACACGACGCGCCTCCATCCCCAACCGCAACGGCGGATCCCAGGCCAACGGACGCAGGGGCGGCGCCCGCTCGCCGGAACCGCTCCTCGTACAGAAAGCACCCGAGCTCCAGCGTTTTGGGAGCCTCCGGCTGCTCCCGATCGCCCTGTCGGCCGAAGCCCGCGGGCAGAGCGCCCAGATCCTCAACGGCATCCTCGCCGACACGACGATCCTCTACGCGCTCTACAAGAAGCATCACTGGCTCGTCGCCGGCCCGACCTTCTACCAGCTCCATCTCCTCTTCGACAAGCACGCCGAGGAGCAGCTCGAGCTGATCGACCTGATCGCCGAGCGCATCCAGAGCCTTGGCGGCATCGCCGTCGGGGATCCGCGCCACGCCGCGGAGCTGACGACCATCCCCCGGCCGCCCGATGGCGCCGAGGAGGTGCCGGTCATGATCAGCCGCCTGCTCGACGCCCACGAGACCATCATCGAGAAGGTCCGGAAAGGGCTCGACGCGACCGAGAAGAACAAGGACTTCGGAACCAACGACCTGCTCATGGGTGACGTCCTCCGTCGCCACGAGCTCCAGGTGTGGTTCGTGGCGGAGCACCTCGTCGACGTCCCGCTGACAAAGGCGTAGGCCTGCCGATCGCCCGCTCCGGACGGGGACCGACTGCCGGTCGACCGCCGGATTGTCGCCAACCGGCGACAATGGCACCGATCGGCGGCCCGGGTCTCACCGAGTTCTCAGCGGCGATGGCCAGGCTGACCGGGCGTCGCTGCTCGGCGACGATCGATGGAGGGCGCGGATGACACAGCAGGGCGGACGACCGGGCAGAGGGCGCGACGGGGGCAACTTCGGAGCGCCCCTGGGATCGGGCGGCAGCCGCGATCGCTTGTGGCCGACCATCGCGATGATCGCGATCGTCATCGCGACCGCCGGTTGGACGACGGTTGCCGTCATGGCGCTCAGCGGCCGGGGCGGAGCGCCCAGCCCATCGCCGGGGCAAGTCGCCCAGGCCTCGCCAAGCGACGACCCGAGCTTGCCGTCCGACGCGCTCGATTCGCCGCCGCCCGAGAGCCACGACGCGCCGGCCCTCGAAGCGCTCCTCCCGAAGACCCTGAACGGGACGACCCTGACGAGCCAGAGCGTGACGGGCGACACCCTCCTGTCCGACGACGGCTGGAGCAACGCCTTCTCGACGTTCCTCGCGAGCGCCGGCAAGACCCCGACGGACCTGCTCTTCGCCCAGGCGTACGACCCGAGCGGTGCGACCGACCTCACGATCGGTGCCTACCAGGTCACCGGCACATCGGCCGCCGACGTCGACAAGACCGTCGTCAAGGCCTGGAAGGCCAATGATTCAACGCTCGTGACGAAGACCGCGACGGTCGGCGGCAAGAAGGTCACGCAGGGAGCCATCCCGAGCATGAGCCTCGAGGGCTATTGGTACGAGCACGGCAACATCGTCTTCGAGGTACAGACATCCGATGCCACCGTTGCCGCCAGCGCCCTCGCCGCGTTGCCCTAGGCCGGGGCTGTGACAGCCACGGAGCGCGCTCGTCATGTGCATCTCCCGGGCACGCGCAACCTGCGCGATCTCGGCGGCTATCCGGCCGGGCCCGGTAGGGCGACGCGCTGGGGCACGCTCCTGCGAACCGACGCGCACGACCAGCTGCCGAAGGACTCGCAGGAGCGGCTGATCGAGATGGGCATCCGCCAGGTCATCGACCTGCGCTGGGCGACGGAGCTGGCCGAGAGGCCGAGCGTGTTCGCCGGCTCAGCGACGCTCCGCTATGTGAGCGTCCCGCTCCTCGACAACCCGCCGTTTCCCGTCGAGAGCCTGCCCAACCTCTATCGCCGGATGATCGACGAGCGAGGCGAACAGCTGGCGATCGTCGTCCGCGCGCTCCTGGCACCCGACGGGCTCCCGGCGATCATCGGCTGCGCCGGTGGGATCGACCGGACCGGAGTGACCGTCGGGCTGCTGCTGAGCGTTGTCGGCGTTCCTCTCGAGGTCGTTGCCGCGGATTACGCGCTGTCTTCCGCCTGTTACGCGACGGATGGCGCTGGTGCCGGCCTCGATGACTGGCGCGCCGGTGCGGTCGAGGTCGACTGCCGGCCCGAATACATGGTCGCCACGATCGAGCACCTCGAGCGAGAACACGGCGGCGCGGCGGCTCTCCTCGGTCGGCACGGGATCGGAACCGGCGCCATCGACGAGCTCGTCGATCGCCTCACCGAGGTTTCGGACTGACCGGCAGGTCGGCTGTCGATTCGCGGGATCCCATTCGTCGCTACTGTGAGGGCCAACCTGGCAACCACGCCGGGCCCCAGACGGCAGGAGAGAAGACACGATGAGCGACAACAACAAGGTCATCCATTTCGAGATTGTCGGCAAGGATGGGGCGGCGCTGCAGCGCTACTATTCGGCGCTCTTCGGCTGGACCGTCAACACGGACAATCCGGGCGGCTACGGCATGACCGATCCCGGCCAGACCGGCGTCGTCGTCGGCATCGGCGACACGCCCGACGGCTCTGCCGGCCGCGTCACCGGGTACGTCCGGGTCGCGAGCGTCGACGCCGCCCTGGCCAAGGGGACGGAGCTCGGTGGCACGGTGGTCATGCCGAAGTTCAGCCCTGATGGGACCGCGCAGCTCGGCCTGCTGGCGGATCCGCAGGGGAACATCATTGGCCTGACGGAGTAACCGGACGGTCCGGGCGGACCGCTTCCGCGCCACCACATCGGCCGACGCCGAGCGAGGATCGACCTCGCTCGAGGCGTCGGCCTATCCTTGCCCGGTGAGCCTCTACCACCTCGAGGAGCCCGGCAAGCTGGCCAGCCCGATCCTCGTGGCCGCGTTCGACGGCTGGATCGACGCCGGCGGGGCGTCATCGGTCGCCGCGGCTCGCCTGGCTGACGGCGGGACCGCCGTCGCCACGTTCGACGGCGACATCCTCTTCGACTATCGAGCGAGGCGTCCGACCCTCGAGATCGTCGACGGCCAGATCGCCGACTTGACGTGGCCCGACCTGACCCTCTGGCACCGCCGGATCGATGATCGAGATCTCCTCGTCCTGACGGGCGCCGAGCCGGATTTCCGGTGGCACGAGCTGGCTGCCGCGGTCGTCGAGCTCGCGGGGCAGCTGGACGTCGGACTGTGGATCAGCCTGGGGGCCATCCCGGCAGCCGTTCCGCATACCCGTGGGGTTCATGTCCTCGGCACCGCGTCCAGGCCGGATCTGCTCCGAGGCGACGTCCAGGCGGGACCGGCCGGGACCCTCCGGGTGCCCGCCGCGGCGATCTCGATCCTCGAGCACGCCGTCTCCGAGGCCGGCATCGCCGCGGTCGGCTACTACGCCCAAATCCCCCACTACATGTCCGGGCCCTACCCGGCGGCAGCAGTTGAGCTTCTCCGCGCCGTCGGGCGCCATCTGGGCAGCGAGGTGCCTGTCGGCTCGCTCGTGGAGGAGGCTACCGCTCTCAGGTCCCGGCTCGATGCCGCGACAGCCCTCGAGGAGACGACGCGGACCTACGTCCAGCGACTCGAGGCCATGGTCGACGAGGAGCGCCTGCCGTCCGGCGACGACCTGATCTCGGAGATCGAGCAATTCCTGCGCGACCGCGGCAATGGCGGCACCGCTGGCGGACCGGGCAGCGGAGGCTCGAGCGGCTCCGGAGGGTGAGGTCAACCCGCGGAGGTCGCCGCCCTCAGCCGAGATCGTTGAGGAGGTCGGCGATCTCGCGGGCGTTCGTCGTCCCGTAGTTGGCGTAGCAGTTGTTGAACATGAGGTGGACCTCCCTGGCCTCCTTCGCGACCTCGCGAATCCGGGGGACCCATTCCGACAGCTCGTCCCGGGAATAGAGGTAGCGGAACCGCTCGGCCGGGGTGATGCCCTTCTTCTCCCAGGTCTCGGCGTTGCGGCCGTGGAAGCGGACGAGGGCGAGCTCCGATGACGTCACGAGGACCTCCGGCGGCACCGAGCTCTTGAACCCCTGCGGCTCGTCGACCATGACGAACGGGATGTTCCGCTCTGCCAGGAAACGCGCGGTTCGCTCCGCGTTCTTCTCGTTGAGCCACGAACCGTTGCGGAACTCGACGGCGCACTTCCAGCCGTCGAGCCGCTCGACCGCGTCCTCGATCATCGCCCGGTTCTCCGACGACGGGAACACCCACTTCGGGTACTGGAGGAGGATCGAACCCAGCTGGCCGCGGTCGGCCAGCGGCGCCAGCCCGTCGCGGAAGATCGACCAGACCTCGTCGTGCAGCTCGACCGGGAGGTCCTTGGCGTAGATCCTGGTCTTGGCCTTGAGCTCGTCGGGCAGCGCCTCGCGGATCGCCTTCGGCAGTCGCTTCGTCTCGGTCCCCTGGCCGGTCATCAGCGCGTGGGCCTTGATGTCGAAGGTGAAGTCGGACGGCGTCCGATCGACCCAGAGCTGGGCCGTCCGCTCGGCAGGCAACGCGTAATACGTCGCGTCGACCTCGACGACCGGGAAGGTCGATGCGTAGTAGGCGAGCCGCTCCTCGGCGGTATCGGCGCCGTTCGGATAGAAGACACCGGCCGCCGTCATCGTCGGGTCCGTCCAGGAAGCGGTGCCGACGAGGATTCGGCCGCCGTCCGCGAGACCGATCGGCTCGGCGGCCACGGTTGCGATGTCGTCGACCCGCGCGGCAGCGCGATCGGGCCCCGGATCGTGGTCGACGGTCATGACTCCGGCTTCGGCCATCCGGATCTCCTTCGCTGCGGCTGGATCCATTCTCGCCCGATGTACCTGACAGCGCATGTCATGAACGTCGGTATCCTGTCAATCGTGCGCGCCAGTCGACTCGTCAACGTCCTCCTCCTGCTCCAGACCCGGAGTCGGATGACGGCGGGCGAGCTCGCCGAGGAGCTCGAGGTCTCCGTCCGGACGATCTATCGCGATGTCGACGCGCTCGCGGAGGCCGGCGTCCCGATCTACGCGGAACGTGGTCCTCACGGTGGTGTTCGCCTCGTCGATGGCTATCGAACGCGCCTGACCGGCCTGACCGCCGATGAGGCCGAGGCGGTCTTCCTGTCCGGCGTGCCGGGTCCGGCAGCCGAGCTCGGCCTCGGAACGGTTGTCGCGGCCGCCCGCCTCAAGGTCATGGCAGCGCTGCCACCCGAGCTCCGGACGCGGGCGGGCCGAGTCGCCGAGCGCTTCCACCTCGATGCCCCCGGCTGGTTCCAGTCGTCCGATGAGGTGCACTATCTCGAGCTCCTCGCCGGCGCCGTCTGGGAGGCCCAGCGCGTCCAGATCACGTATCAACGGGGCGAGCGAGCTGGAGCCGTCGAACGGACGATCGAACCCCTCGGGCTCGTCCTGAAGGGTGGCGTCTGGTATGTCGTCGCCCGGACCTCGGACTCGATCCGGACGTACCGGGTCTCGCGCGTACTCGAGGCCGCGCTCCTCACGGAACGCTTCGTCCGACCCGAGGGGTTCGAGCTGGCCGCCCACTGGGAGGAGTCGCGAACCGCGTACGAGCGTGGCGTCCAGCGAATCGACGTCCTCGTCCGACTCCCGGCCGATCAGCTGTCCCATTTCGGGGACGCAGCAGGAGACCGGGCGATGGCCGATTCGAGTCGATCGGTCGACCCTGCCGATCGGGCGACCGGTCAGCATCCGGCAGGCAATCGTCGCCGGCCTCGTCTTCGATCTCGTCTCGATCGAGGAGATGGGCTCGCTGTGCGGCCTTGATCTCCCGTTCGCGCTCTGCGTTGATCACCGCCAGCCAATGTTCCGCGAGCATGATCTGCCCCTTTCCCCGTCGTTTGCACCACCGTCATCTGATGTCCTCACGGTACCGTTCGTACGTGCCAACTCATGTCAGGTAAGCGCGTTCCGGGTCGCTCCGCAACGAGATTGCGACACCGCCGACTGCCCCTTCGCAGATAGCCGAACCGGCGGGTGTGGCAGCGTTACGCGACCGCCTGGTTCGAACGGCGGCGAACGCGAGGATCCGAGGTGACGTTCAACCAGGGTTCCCAGCTCGACCCCGGCCAGGTGACCGACGTCCGGGGGCGTAGCTACGGGGGCGGGCGCGGCCTGGCGGTCGGCGGTGGCGGCATCGGCCTGGTCATCGCCATCGTCTATCTGCTGCTGGGCGGCGACCCGAGTGCGCTCATCACCCAGGCCCCGGCGGGCGGCGTCAGTGAACCGAACTCATCGGCTCTCGATTCGTGCAAGTCGGGGGCCGACGCGAACGCCCGGGCCGACTGCCGAATCGTCGGCTTCGTCAACAGCATCCAGGCCTACTGGACCGACGAACTCAAGGCCGAGAGCAAGACCTATCAGCCGGCCCAGACGGTGCTCTACACAGACGGTGTCAGCACCGGTTGCGGCGATGCCACGTCGGCCGTCGGACCGTTCTATTGCCCGCCGGACCAGACGGTCTATCTCGACCTCGGCTTCTTCGACGACCTTCATACGCGGTTCGGCGCCAAGGGCGGTCCGCTCGCCGAGGGCTACGTCGTCGCCCACGAGTACGGCCATCACATCCAGGATCTCGAGGGCCTGTTGAACTCGGGCGCAGGCGGAGCGACCGGAGCCGAGAGCCAGTCCGTCCGGACGGAGCTCCAGGCCGACTGTTTCGCGGGTGTCTGGGTCAATCACGCCGCGTCGACCGGCTTCCTCCAGCAACCCACCGCTGACCAGATCTCGCAGGCGCTCGATGCCGCCGCGTCAGTGGGAGATGATCGGATCCAGGCGAAGACCCAGGGCCAGGTCAACCCCGAGAGCTGGACTCACGGATCGGCGGCGCAACGTCAGCACTGGTTCAGCGTCGGCCTTGACTCGGGGTCGCCGGGTCAGTGCGACACGTTCAGCGGAACGATCTAGTCGGCGGCTGCGGTGTCTTCGGCCCCTATGGGCGCCGGGCGGGGGCCAACCCGCGAGCTCAGGCGGTGAGTCGCTCCTCGACGGCCTCGAGTGCCGCGGTCAGCGACTGGCGCGGGCTCGAGCTCGCCGCCTCGAACCGGATGCCGACCGGCAGGCCCGCGCCGGCGAACCAGAT
>WNFR01008948.1_pt1 | contig 10114 bp, 11 predicted proteins | sample 5400221 | NCBI WGS metagenome assembly WNFR01 (sample SAMN13153357, study PRJNA577476) | soil metagenome | isolation source: 40 cm soil under Madrone tree | place: USA:California | collected 2016-06-14 | reverse complement strand
CCGCCTTCTACTCGGCGCTGGCCTCGAAGAAGATCCACGGGCTCTGCGTGTGCATCAACGCGGTCTACGGCAACGCGGCTTCCCGGATGGCGGAGACGGTGCCGAGCGATGGCGCCTTCTCGTACGCAGGCGAGGCCGACATCGACGCGCTCTACAAGCAGCAGAGCCGGGAGACCGACCCCCGCAAGCGGGAGGTCCTGCTGCACCAGATCCAGCGCACGCTCCACGAGCGGGTCCGCTTCGCACCGATCATGGATTACATCTGGCCGAGCGGGGTGAGCACGCGGGTGGCCGAGCCCGCCCTGATGCTGATCGATCCCTACCCGTGGTCGGCGCCCCTGGAGGACGTGCGGCTCAAGAAGTGACGCCGGGCCGGACCGCCCGGCGCTCACCCTCGGCGGCGAGCAGCCGGTTGGTGGCGAGCAGCTTGGCCGAGAGATCGCGAATGATGGCCACCGCCAGGGTGGGGTTCGTGCCCGGCGTGGACCAGGAAGGCCTCGTCGCGCGGAATGTCGCCCTCGCGAAAGATCACCTCGCCGGCGCGGAAGGTGCGGGTCTGGACGCTCCCAGGCTTGCGGTTCATGGCGCTCGACCCCCCTATAATAAGCGGGCGACGAATTGAATACCGGAGGGAACCGATGCGACTCGCGGGCAAGGTGGCGCTGGTCACGGGCGCGCAGCAGGGAATCGGACGAGCCATCGCGCTGGCGATGGCGGGGGAGGGCGCCGACGTCGGCCTGAACTTCCTCGACGATCCGGGGGCGGCCGAGCGGGTGGCCGGCGAGATCCGGGGCCGCGGGCGCAAGGTCCTCACCGTCAAGGGCGACGTGGCGCAGGCCCGCGACGTGCAGGCCCTGGTCGCCGCGGTCACCGGCGGGCTCGGGCCGCCCGACATCCTGGTCAACAACGCGGGGGTCTTCCCGCGCGCCGCGTTCCTCGAGCTGACCGAGCGCGAGTGGGACCACGTGCTGGGGGTGAATCTCAAGGGTGGGTTCCTCTGCGCCCAGGCGGTGGCGCGCGCGATGGTGGCGGCGGGCCGGCCGGGCGCCATCGTCAACATCTCGTCCTCCGCGATCCGCGGCGACGCCCGGGGCGTGCACTACTCGGCGAGCAAGGCGGGCGTGCTCGGCATGACCCGCGCGATGGCGCTGGCCCTGGCCCCCCACCGCATCCGGGTCAACGCGATCGCGCCCGGCCTCACCGACACCGCGCAACCCCGCTACGGCAACACCGAGGAGCAGATCGCGGAGCGGGCGCGCGAGATCCCGCTCGGGCGCATCGCGCAGCCGGAGGAGATCGCGCGGGTCGCGGTGTTCCTCGCCTCCGAGGACTCGGGCTGGATCACCGGCGAGCTGATTCACGTCAACGGCGGGGCCTACATGGCCTGAGGACGGGAGAGCATCCGATGTGCGGATCGTGGGAGGAGGCGGGTTTGACGCGCCGGCAGCTCCTGGGCGGGGCCGCCGCCGCGTTCGGCGCGTGGGGGCTCGCCGGGTGCGCGGGGATCCACGGCCGGCGGCTCGAAAGCTGGACCCGCGGGTGCCCGCCCTCCTGGCCGCCACCACCTCGGTGGACTTCCACACCCACGCCGCCGGGGCCGGGAACGCGCGCGCGCCGCGCTTCGACCTGGCCGATCACATGCGGCGCGGCCACCTCACCGCGGTCTGCCTCTGCCACTCGGCGGACGGGCCGGTGATCCGCCGTCCGGTCGGCGGCGGGCGCATTCGCCAGTACCGCGACCCGCTGGCGGGCGAGCTGCAGGCGCACACCGAGCGGCGGCTCGCGTTCATGGACGCGCTGGTGGCCCAGCACGGGATGGCGCGCGTGCTGACCCCGGACGATCTGGAGGCGGCCCGCGTGGCCGGCCGCCCCGCGCTCATCGGCAACATCGAGGGCTGCCAGTTCATGGACGGGCGCCTCGAGCGGGTGGGCGAGGTGTACGACCGCGGGATCCGCCACCTCCAGCTCGTGCACTACATGCCGAGCGATCTGGGCGACCAGCAGACCGAGGACCCGCGGTGGGGCGGCCTGAGCCCGCTCGGCGCCGACGTCATCCGCGAGTGCAACCGGCTCGGCATCGTGGTCGACGTGGCCCACGCCACCTTCGAGCTGGTGCAGCAGGCCGCCGCGGTGACCACCGTGCCCTTCGTGCTCTCGCACACCTCGCTCGCCCGCGGCCCGCTCAGCGCGCACACGCGGCTCATCTCGGGGGAGCACGCGCGGCTCATGGCCCAGGTGGGCGGGGTGATCGGGGTGTGGCCGAGCGGCTCCTCGTTCGTGGACGCGCGCGACTGGGTGGCCGCCGGCATTGCCCGCATGGTCGACGTGGCGGGGGTGGATCACGTCGGCATCGGCACCGACATGGAGGGCGGCGTCAACGAGGTGTGGGACGACTACGCGGACCTGCCCGCGGTCGCCGACCTCCTGCTCCGCCAGGGCTTCAGCCCGGAGGACGCGGGCAAGCTGCTCGGCGGCAACTACGTGCGCGTGTTCCGCGCCGCGACCGCCGCGCGGCGCGCCTGAGCCGACCGCGTGGCGGGCTGGCGCGCGGTGGTAGGCTCGACCTCGGAGGAACCATCGCCATGGCCAGAGGCCCCATCGCCAATCCACAGATCACCATCGAGCCCAACCCGAACCGGGTGATCGTCCGGCTGGACGGGGCGATCATCGCCGACTCCACCCGCGCGCTCGTGATGCGCGCGCCCGGCACGCCCGACCAGCAGTACATCCCGCGCGAGGACGTCGACATGGCCCAGCTCTCGCGCACGACCCACGCCACCCACTGCCCGTACAAGGGCGACGCCTCCTACTGGACGATCCGCGGAAAGGGGCGCGAGCTCCCGAATGCGGTGTGGAGCTACGAGGCACCGTACGAGGCGATGGCCCCCATCAAGGGCCACCTCGCGTTCTACACCGACCGGGTGGACACGATCGAGGAGCGCCCCCGCACCGCGTGACGCGGACCATCGTCTGGGTCGAGCTGCTCCTGCGGGTGGTGTGCCTCCTGCTGTTCCCCGTGCTCGCGGTGTGGGCCTGGCGCGCGGGAGGTGCCCGCCGGCTCTGGGCCCTGGCCGGCGCCGCGATCGGGCTCGTCCTGCTCTTCGCCGCGTTCGCGGCGAGCGCGGCCGGCGGCAACGCGCTGGTCGCGACCCACGGCTACGGCTACACCGCGCCGGGGAGCCTTCTCCTCCACGGGCTCACCCTCGGGCTGCCGATGGTCGCGGCGAGCCTGGCCGTGCAGGGTGCGGCCCGGCGCATCGGCACGCGCACCGGGCTCTACGGGCTCGGGCTGCTGGCCGGGCTGCTCGGGTGGGTGGCGGGCGTCCTGGCCGCGGTGGGCCTCGTCTACGGGCTCCTGCGATGAGCCGGGCGGTGCTCCGCCGCCTGGGCTAGAATCCGCCCCGAGGAGGCGACCCACATGAGCGACCCCCGGCCCATGAATGACCCTCGGATAGTCCGGCTCGACGAGACCGAGCGCGTGAGCTTCGGCCCGCTGTCCCACTACCAGCCCATCATCGGCGACGACCAGGGCACGACGCCGGTGCGCACCGGCATCCAGACCGCGCAGCCGGGCTACGTGGCGCCGGTGCACGCGCATCCCTACCTCGAGATCCTGCACATCCTCGACGGGACCGCGGAGGCCTGGATCGACGGGCAGGAGGACCGCGCGGTGCTGCTCCGGAAGGGCGACACGATCGCGCTGCCGCCCGACACCCCGCACGCCTTCCGGGTGGTGGGGGACCAGGAGCTGCGCCTGCTCGGGACCCACACCTCGCCGACCCGGATCGTCAAGTACAAGGACGGCGGCCCGAGCGACGCGCGCGGCTACCGGGTGCAGGAGTGATCGCGTGAGGCTCGGGGTCAGCGTCCCGACGTCCCGCCCGGACGGCTCCCCGCTCACCGGGGATTCGCTGGTCGGCAGCGCGCGCGGGATCGAGCAGGCCGGCTTCGACAGCGCCTGGTTCTTCGACGCGATCGGGCGCGGCTTCATGCTGCCCGACCCCCTCATCGGCGCCGCGGTCGCGGCCGCGGTGACCACGCGCATCGAGATCGGCACCGGGGTGCTGCAGGTTCCGCTGCGCAACCCGGTGGAGCTGGCGCACCGCATCCTCACCGCGCACCTCGTCTGCCGGGGGCGGCTCCTGCTGGGGGTGGGCGCGGGCTCCACGCCGGGCGACTTCGAGGCGCTCGGCCTCGACTTCACCCAGCGCATGCGCACGCTCGAGGAGTCGCTCGCCCTGATGCGCAGGTTGTGGCGGGGAGAGAAGGTCGGCGCGGTCGATCTCACCCCGTGGCCGGCCGCGCTGGGCGGGCCCTCGGTGCTGATCGGCAGCTGGAAGGGCGAGCGCTGGATCCCGCGGGCGGCCCGCGAGTTCGACGGCTGGATCGCCTCGGGGGCCAAGACCAGCCTGCAGGCGCTCACCGAAGGGATCGGGCGCTACCGCGCCGCGGGCGGCAAGCGCGCGATCGTGACCAACATCGCGGTGGATCTCTCCGTGGCCACCGAGCCGCTCCCGGACACCGCGCCGTTCCACCTGCGCTGCGCCCCCGACGCGGCGGCCCGGCGCCTGCAGCAGGTGCGCGACCTGGGCTTCGACGACGCCATCCTGGTGCTCAAGACGCCGACCGAGGCGGGGCTCGCCGCCGCGCGGACCCTCCTGCGCTGAGCCGTCCCCATGACGCAAACTGCGGACGTGGTGGTGATCGGCGGCGGCGTCAACGGCGTGAGCATCGCGTATGCGCTGGCCGGGCGCGGGGTGCGCGTCGTGCTGGTGGAGAAGGGCGCGCTGGCCGGCGGGGCCTCGGGACGGTCGAGCGCGCTCGTGCGCATGCACTACACGAACGCGTGGGACGCGCGCCTGGCCTGGGCGAGCTTCCCGGTCTTCCGGAACTGGCCCGAGCTGATGGGCGGGCCGCCCGTCTTCACCCACACCGGCTTCGTCAACGTGGTGGGCCCGGCCCACGCGGAGAACCTGCGGCGCAACGTGGCGATGCTCCAGGGCATCGGGGTGCCGACGCGCGCGATCACCCCCGACGAGCTGCGCGCGCTGCAGCCCTTCGCCCGCGTCGACGACGTGGGCGCGGCGGCCTACGAGCCGGAGAGCGGCTACGCCGATCCCGCCGAGACCGTCGAGGGTTTCCGCCGCCGGGCCACCCTACTGGGGGCGCGGATCCTGCCGTGGACTGCGGTGACCCGCATCGACCGCGGGGAGAGCCGCGTGCGCGGGGTCGAGACCTCCGCCGGGCGCATCGAGGCCGGGAGCGTGGTGGTGGCCGCGGGCGCCTGGTCGCGGCGGCTCTGCCAGGAGATGGGACTGGCCCTTCCCGCACGGCCCAAGGCCATCGACACGGTGGCGGTGAGCCGGCCCGCCGAGCTGCGCGACCCGCACATGGTCTACATCGACAACGTGCTGGGCAACTACTTCCGGCCGGAGGCGGGCGGCCTCACCCTGGTCGGGGTGCCGTGCCAGGAGTGGGACATCGATCCGGACACGCTCGGCACCGGACTGCCGCCCGAGGCGGCCGGGCTCGGCGCCTCGCTGCTCACGCATCGCATCCCGGCGATGGAGCGCGCCACCCTGGCCCGCGGCTATCGCGCCTTCGACGGCTACAGCCCGGACCGTCACGCCATCCTGGGTGGAGTCGACGGGATCGATGGGCTCTACCTTGCCACCGCCTTCAGCGGCTCCGGCTTCAAGATCGCGCCCGCGGTGGGCGCGTGCATGGCCGAGCTGATCACGGATGGCCGGGCCAAGACCGTCGACATCGAGCCCTTCGGGCTCGCGCGCTTCGCGGCCGGCCGGACGGTGGAGACGCCGTACCCGTACGCGGTGCGGGCCGACCACGTCGATCCGGCCGCGGCCGGCCGCGCGTGATGGCCGGCGCGGCCGACGGACGGCCGCCCGGCGTCGAGTTCCACACCTTCACGGTGATCGGCCGCTGTCGCCGCACCGGGCGCCTCGGCGTGGGGACCGCGACCCGCTCGCTCGCGGTCGGGGCCCGCGTGCCGCATGTGCGGGCCGGTCTCGGCGCGGTCGCGATCATGGCCATCGCCGACGCGCGCCTGGGCCAGATGGCGCTCCGGCTCCTCGAGCTGGGCTACAAGGCGCCCGCGGTGGTCGAAGAGCTGGTGCGCGCCGATCCCTATGCGGAGTACCGCCAGCTCGGGGTCATCGACGGCGACGGCTTCGCGGCCGCGCGCACCGGGCAGAAGAACCGCGAGTGGGCTGGCCAGCGCGTGCGCGACGACTACATCGTGCTGGGCAACTACCTGACCGGCGAGCACATCCTCGAGGCGATGGAGCGCGCGTTCACCGCGCAGCCGGACGAGGACCTGGAAGAGCGCCTGCTGCGCGGCATCGAGGCGGGACGCGACGCGGGGGGCCAGCACGGGGGCCAGCAGTCCGCGGCCCTGCTCGTCTACGAGGACCGCTCCTTCGCGCACGTCGACCTGCGCGTGGACGTGCACCCCGAGCCGGTGGGCGAGCTGCGCCGCGTGTTCGACGCCTACCGCCCCGCGATCCCGTACTACAACCTGCGCCAGGTCGACGCGCGGGTGCCGCCGCTCCCCGACTGGCTGCGCGACCGGCCGCGCTGAGGCCGCGCTCTCGTCAGCGCGCGGCGGCGCGGATCGCGCGCCAGACGCGCTCCGGGGTCACCGGCATCTCGAGGTGCTCCACGCCCAGGTGGGCGAGGGCGTCGACCACCGCGTTGACGACCGCGCCGAGCGCCGGGGTGGTGCCGCCCTCGCCGCCGCCGCGGAGCCCGAGCGGGTTCGAGGTCGATTCGACCTCGCTGATCTCGGTGGCGAACGACGGCAGCCGGTCGGCGCGCGGCATCGCGTAGTCCATGAAGGTGGCGGAGCGGAGCTGGCCCGACTCCGGGTCGTAGTCGGAGAGCTCCCAGAGCGCCTGGCCGACTCCCTGCGCGATGCCGCCGTGGGTCTGGCCGTGGACGATCAGCGGGTTGATGGCGCGCCCCACGTCGTCCACGCTGCTGTAGCGCACGATCTCGACCGCGCCGGTCTCCGGGTCGACCTCGACCTCGCACACCGCCGAGCCGTAGGGGAAGGACGGGGTGCTCACCGTCTCGTCGCACTCGCCCTCGAGGGGGCCGCGCAGGTCGGCCGGCGTGTCGTCGCGCCGCGCGGCGGCCGCGACCGCGAAGAGATCCACCGCGCGGTCGGTCCCGCGAACGCGGAAGCGCCGCTCCGCGAACTCCACGTCCTCGACCGCGGATTCGAGCAGCCACGCCGCGAGCCGGGCACCGCGCGCCACGAGCCGGTCGGAAGCCCTGGCCATCACCACGCCGCCCAGGCGCATGGAGCGGCCGGAGTGCGAGCCGCCGCCCACCGCGACCCGGTCGGTGTCGCCCGCGATCAGCCGCACGCGGTCCGGCTCGACCCCGAGCCATTCCGCGATGAGCTGGGGGAACGCGGTCTCGTGGCCCTGGCCCGCCGAGAGCGTGCCGATGATCACGTCGATGAGGCCGTCGGGCTGCGCGGTGACCTGCGCCCGCTCGCGCGGCGCGCCGGTGGCGATCTCGATGTAGTTGGCGAGGCCGATGCCGCGGCAGCGCCCGCGCCGCCGGGCCTCCGCGCGGCGCGCCTCGAAGCCGGCCCAGTCGGCCAGCGCGAGCACCCGGTCCTGCGCGGCCGGGTAGTCGCCGCTGTCGTAGACGATGCCGAAGGGATTCGTGTAGGGCATCGCGCCGGGCGGCACCAGGTTGCGCCGCCGCAGCGCCACCCGGTCGAAGCCGTGGCGGCGGGCGGCCAGGTCGATCAGCCGCTCCATCACGAACATCACCTGCGGCCGGCCCGCGCTGCGATAGGCGGAGAGCGGCGAGGTGTTGCTGTGCACCGCGCGCCCGCGCACCGCCGCGACCGGCAGGCGGTAGACGGTCGTGGACAGCTCCCGGCCCTTGTTGAGCGGCACGAAGGTCACCGCGTGGGCGCCGACATTGCTGGTGTTGGTGCCGCGCAGGGCGAGGAAGTTCCCGTCCGCGTCGAGGGCCAGCTCCATGGTCGAGACCAGATCGCGCGCCTGGTAGTCGGAGAGGAACATCTCGCGCCGGTCGCCGGTCCACTTGACCGGGCGGCCGAGTCGCCGCGCCGCCCAGACCACCAGCGCGTACTCGGGGTAGGAGCTGTTGCGGGTGCCGTAGTTGCCGCCCACGTCCTGGGCGATCACCCGCACACGGGCCTCGGGGACGCGCAGCACCTCGGCGAGATCGCTCTTGATGCGCACCGAGCCGCCCGAGCCCCGGGAAGTACCGTTCTTTAGCATTCCCCTGAAGGGTTCGATCACCGAGCCTGCGCTGCGGTCGAACTCCACTCGAAAGGAGGAAGCTGGTCCCGCTGTACCCACAAAGCGAGGCTCTAACGTCCACCCACAACCTTCTGAGGAGGCTGCCCGATGAACGCTGCCACTGAGTCTACCAACCAAGTCTTCGTCCTGCGTGAGCGGGCCTTGCTCAAGGCGCTTGCCGCGGCTTTCCGGGTGATCGAGGGAACCGACCTCGGCGAGAGCATTCGCATCGCCGACGCGCTGGCCGAGGCCGTGGCGCAACTGCCCGGTGAGCCGATCTCCCTGAACTGCGCCGATCACGTCTGGCTCTTCCCCGTGTTGGCCCCGACGCTCGGATCCTTCCTGGAAGTCTTGGTCGATTACTTCAGCAGGATGCACCACAGCCCCGCGCTGGCGCGTGAGCGGGCCGAGGGGGTGGTCGAGCTTCTCCGCCGGCACCTGGAGGTGGCGTCATGATCCTCGACGACCTGGCCGCGTGTTCCGACAAGGTCCGGGAGTTCGCGAAGGACGCCCACGTGATCCGGGTCCCTTTCCGGGTCTGCCCGTTCACCGTCAAGGAGAGTCGGGAGCGACAGTTCGTACTTTCCCTCATAGCGACAGAGGAGCGCATCCCCGAGGGCCTTCTCCCGCTGCGCGACAATGAGCAGATCCTCGACGCCTCAATGGCGCGGGCACCGTACAAGAAGATCATCCTCGTGGGGGATCGTGCCGAGGATGGGATCGTGCTCGTGGACGAACTCACCGAGGATCTCTGGGACCCTGGCCTCCTGGGCGCGGGAGAGCATGGCGGGCGCTATCGTAGCCGAGCAGCACCGCGTGGGCCAGGTACAGGTAGGGTTTCGTCTCCCAGCCGCGCTCGCCCTCGCGGTCCTTCGGCTGCTTCACCTTTCACGAGGCATCCGACTACTTGTCGCAGCCCGAGAGCCCTTCTACACAGTAGACGCTCCACCACGGATCGAGCTTGGCCTTATCCTCCGGTCCATTGCTCATCACCAGGAGCGCCCGGAAGCTTGATTGCTCGTCTCCGTAGCGGAGATGCATATGGATCGGGTTTCCGTGCGGTGCCCGCAGTGCCACATAGCTGAAGCGGCGGCAGGCCCGCTCACCTGATTGGAGCTCGAATAGCTCCCAGATGGAGGTCTTCGCCCGGTCGGGGTAGTAGTAGGGGTCACCCGCGGGACCGCGATAGGCGTACATGCAGTCCTGGGCAATCGGCTGCGTGCCTTGGAGATCGTCGAAGAACGAGAAGCGCTCCATCTTCTCGAAGACCATGCGCTTCGGGTTTCGAGGGTCGCGGGCGGCCAGCTCTTGCTGATCGAGTGTGAAGGTCCCATTGACGCCGAGATACGGCAGACCGACGTTGGGGGACACTGGGCGGTCCTGTCCGAAGGCGCCCGGCGCATGGGCCGCGCTGGCGAGCGTGAGCACACAGAGCAGGGTGAGCAGAAGTCGCATGGGCACCTCCGGCGGGCAGTCTAGCAGCGGGGGCGGGTAGGAGAGAACCGTGGTGTGTACTGTGGGCCCGAGGGGGCGAGGCTCGCGGTACGTAGGGTGCGGTCGGCTCCTCAGCAAGCGCTAGTCGCTGAGAATCCACATGACTACGGCGGCGACGATCAGCGAGAGGAACACGCCAAGCCACCAGAGGCTATCCGTGCTCACCACGCACCACCCCCTCTGCGGGACTGCCACAGGAGAGGGCAGCAAGCCCTGAGCCATGGTGAGAGCGGCGCGAAATCGAGCAGTTACCTGGATGAGGCGGGATGCAGGTGGCCGAGCGGCGTCAGCCTTGGTGCCCAGGGTCGGCGTAC
>WNFR01011408.1_pt1 | contig 10115 bp, 7 predicted proteins | sample 5400221 | NCBI WGS metagenome assembly WNFR01 (sample SAMN13153357, study PRJNA577476) | soil metagenome | isolation source: 40 cm soil under Madrone tree | place: USA:California | collected 2016-06-14 | reverse complement strand
CAAAACGGTTGCTAACTGTCGGCGGTACGAAGAGGATGCTTGATAGTTGTCTGCGAAATCCAACCGGTTTACGACTGCCTCTGCTACCGTCCTCACACGCTCCTTTGCCCAGTGCTCGCCCACTAACTCTCGTACTTCGTCTATAAGCAGCGGTGTATCAGCTACACCACCCAGACCAAGCCGCACATGCTGCACTATCCGGTCGCTCCCTATTTTCATCGTGCAGGCGGCGGCCAGAAGAGCAAAATCGCCATGACGCCGCCGGTACTCCTTGAAAGCCATACCCTCGTCAGGTACAGGGAGCCGCCACAGCGTTTTCGTCAGCATCTCGCCTGGCTCAATTGCCGTGGTGAAATAGGACTGAAAAAACTCCTCTGCTGCCACCTGCCGTTCGCCGCGTGTACTTTGAATAATGGCGGTCCCACCCAACGTGAGAAAGAGCAATGGAAGCTCTGCAGATGGATCTGCATGTGCCAGGCTCCCCCCTACCGTTCCCTGATTTCTTGTTTGCGGGTGTCCAACATATGTCAGTGCTGTATGAATGAGCCTGGTACGCTCTTCCTCTAGAGCGTATCGTTCAAGCTGCCGCTGCCGCACCAATGCTCCAACTTCCAGAAATGCGGTGCCAGGGCTCTGCGCAGCCACCCCTGCCAGGTTCATTTCCAGCCGCCCTAACGTTGCTAAGGCAGCAAGCCTAGCCAGAACGGAGAGAGCTTCAGCCAGTGTATCGACACGAATATAGTCAAATGCGGATGGCTTCATGTGACTCCTCTCTTTTCGGCTGTCCAACGTTCCCCTGGCAAAGCAAATCCCATACCCGTGTTGGAGATAGGGGCAAGGCAGTAGGCTCTATACCGAGGGCATCTGCTACAGCGTTGGCAATCGCAGCTCCGGCGCTCATCGTATTTCCCTCGCCAAGCCCCTTCGCTCCAAGCGGTGTGAGAGGAGAAGGCGTCTCCTGGTGTGCGATTTCCACTGGGGGCATTTCGCCGACTGTCGGACACAGATAATCCATGAACGATCCGTTGAGCAATTGGCCCTCCTCGTCATAGACCATCTCCTCAAAGAGCGCGCTGCCAAGCCCATGCGCCAGGCCACCTAAAATCTGACCGTGAGCCAGCTTGGGATTCAGTAGTCGCCCCGCGTCGTGGACGGTGATGTAGTCCAGCACTTTTATTTCTGCGATTTCGGGATTGATCTCAACCTTGACGACATCGACGAGGAATCCGTAGGTAGCCGATGAATTCACCTGATCCTTTTCGTTCGGTGGAGTGACCGTCGGAATGGTGTAATATGAGGTCTCATACACTCCAGGTTCGACATCACTTGGAAGCTCTGTCGGACTCCAATGCGTCAATCCGGCCAGCCGTCGAATTGAAAGACCTGTATCTTTATCGCCATGATAGACGCGGCCTGCCTGTAGCCGCAGTGCTGCTGCGGGAACTTGCAGCTGCTCGGCTGCAAGATGCAGAAGTTTGCTTCTCACGCGCATTGCTGCAGTATAGACTGCGCTGGAGCCAGCCGGAGCAAATCGGCTTGAATAGCTTCCCGAAGCAACCGACCAGGGGCTTGTAGCCGTGTCCATTTCTGCGATGACGCGAATGCTGCGCGGCTCCACATCCAGCACTTCTGCTACGATTTGCTGCACGACCGTCTCATGCCCCTGACCTTCCGGTGTCGTGTCAATACGCACTGTGATGCCGCCAAGCGCATCTATCGCCACAGCCGCTGCGGCAGTGCAGCCTGACTTCGGCAATTGCCTGGCCCGCTCTTCTGCCGTAAACGCAACACCAAGGTAGCCCATATTTGAACCCGATGGCTCGACGACGGCTGCCATTCCAATACCTTGTAGGGGCCGATTGATCGCGCCCACCTGTCCTTGCCCTGTTCCATTTCGGCTACGCTGCTGTTCCTCCCGAAAAGCTCGGTAGTCACTAAGCTCGAGCGCCTTGTCCAGCACAGCCTCGTAGTTACCGCTATCATAGAGCCCACCTGTGAGCGTGCGGTAAGGGAATTGGTCGGGTCGAATGAAATTTCGCCGCCGTATCTCCGTAGGATCGAGGCCCAGGCGGTGTGCCGCGATATCCATAAAGCGCTCTAATGTAAAGTACAGTTGTGGTCCGCCATAGCCTCGAATCAGACCTGTCGGCAAGCGATTCGTCATGATTGCATAGTTGTCCATGTACAGTGCAGGAATATCGTATGCTCCGGTGGTATCACCATGTGTTCGATACAGCGTGGCAGGTTCAGGCGCTCGGATATAAGCTCCAACGTCATCGTACTGGGTGAGCTTCAAGGTAAGTACGCGGCCATTCTCATCAAGCGCACCAGTCATATACGAAACTCTGTCAGTTCCGCTCGAACTCGCTTTGAGATGCTCTATTCGATCTTCAATCCAGCGCACGGGACACCCTACTAGCTTAGAAGCCAGAGCGATCAGTGTGATATAGGGATAGACCGCGGACTTGATTCCATAGGAGCCGCCAATATCAGCGGGAACGCACAGGCGTAACTGCTGAGTCCCAATTTTTAACGCCTGGGCCATCACAGTATGGAGCGTAAAGGGACCATGAAAGTTTGCCCAAACGGTGTACTCATTGGTTCCAGGAGCGTAGTCTGCTATCACTCCATACGTTTCTATCGGTGTTGCATTGGTTTTGGGAAATTCAAAACGGGCGCTGATAATATGAGGAGCATCTTTCAAGGGCTGTTCCCATTCTCCATAGGAGAAGATGCGGTGATTGGCAATATTGCTCCCCACATTTTCATGCAAAACTGCACTTTCCGGTTGAATCGCTGCTTCGACACCTATGACTGCTGGCAGAGGATCGTACTCCACATGAACGAGTTCCGCTGCATCCTCCGCAATGTAACGTGAATCGGCTACGACGACTACCACAGGCTCACCAACGAATCGTACCTTGTCTAGCGCAACCGGGTAATACTCGATGGGAGCTGGCACTCCTACAGGGAAAGGTCGCATCTCCCGCCGCACATCAGCTCCAGTAATGACTCCCACGACTCCTGGAACCTGAAGGGCCGCCTCCACATCAATGTGCCGTATGTGGGCATGTGCATAGGGGCTTCGAACGATAGCGGCGGCTTTGCAACCGGGGAAAGGTTCCAGGTCATCGATGTAGCGCCCAGCCCCACGCATCAGGCGTTCATCCTCTACCCGGGACAGCGACTTTCCAATCCAGCGAAACTGTTCGGATTCCATCAACTCAGCTCCTTAGGATCTATCGTTCTTCCAGTAACCTGCATAAAGTATAGGCCATAATCTATATAAGAGCAATCGCACCTCCATGGAGGTGATAGAATGGAATAAAAAAAGCGGAAGGCAGAAGGTGTATCTCATGAGAAACAACAAAGCTACTTCAAAGGGAGATCAACCTCACAAACACACACGAAACATTACAGCTTCTTGCTGAGGTGAACCGCCCGAATCTCAAGTACCAGTACGATATCTACCACATGCAGCGTAAGGAGGGTATACAAGTGAACGGGAACAGATTTGAAGGAAAGGTCGCTTTAGTAACAGGTGCGGGTTCGCCGCGTGGTATCGGGCGCGCGACAGCATTGGCTCTAGCAAGAGAAGGCGCAAAAGTTACTATTACTGATATAGTGGCGGATAATGTGAAACGTGTAGTGTCGGAGCTAACAGAGATAAGTCAGGCCATTGGTGAAGTGGCAGATGTGCGAAATAAGGATCAGATGGTGCAAGTAGTCAAAAGAACGACAGAGGCACTTGGGGGACTGGATATTCTTGTGAATGTCGCTGGCTTAACCCGTCCTACTTCGTTTCTCGATATTTCTGAAGAAGAGTATGACCTGGTGCTCGATGTCAATCTCAAAGGTACTTTTCTGACGACACAAGCCGCTGTGCCCGCCTTGCTAGAGCGAGGTGGCGGCACAATTGTCTCTCTCTCTTCGGTATCAGGGCAAAGAGGCGGTGGCGTTTTTGGCACATCCGCCTACAGCGCGGCCAAAGCCGGAATTATGGGCCTGACCAAAGCTCTTGCTCGTGAGTTGACACCACGCGGCATTCGCGTCAACTGTGTTGCACCCTCCATGGTTGATACCGATATCGCTGGAGATTTACTCACACCAGAACGCAAGGTCGAGCTTGCAAAGGGCACGCTGGTGGGTCGCCTTGCCACCGTTGAGGATGTAGCCAATTGTATCCTCTTCCTCGCTTCAGATGAAAGTGCCTATTTAACCGGTGTTACACTGTACATTAATGGCGGCATGCATATGCACTAATGCTTGCTAACAGGCTATTTGGAAAACGGTAGGGGCGGCCTCGTGGTCGCTCGAAAGAAAGCGTAGTACCGATGGTTACTTTAAGCGAGTTATTGGCCAACTTGCCACCCGAGCCAAACGAGGCCAGCTTGTTTGTTGAAATACAGCGAGAGGTAGCCGGCAGCAAGCGCAAACTGGTGGTGATCGACGACGACCCAACCGGCACGCAAACCGTGCATGACATCGAGTTATTTACCACCTGGCATAGGCAAATGCTCGCCGAAGCCCTGCAAAACGAACCTCGGCTGTTCTATTTGCTTACAAACTCGCGTAGCATGCCCGAAAGCGATGCGGTTAAGTTAAACCACGAAACTGCCCAACAACTTGCAGCGGCTTCCGAGGAGACAAAGATTGGTTTTGTTGTCGCTAGCCGGAGCGACTCCACTCTAAGAGGCCACTATCCAGCGGAAATACAAGCGCTTGAAATTGGATTTACCTCCTCTGGCGGGGATAGCTTTGATGGGCACCTCGTTGTGCCAGCTTTTTTCGAGGGTGGGCGCTATACCATTAACGATACCCATTATGTCGCTACCCCCACTGCAAACTCTGATACTCTTCAGCCTGCAAGTGAGACGCCATTTGCCAGGGATAGCGTTTTCGGTTACAAAACGGCATACCTGCCTGCCTGGATAGAGGCAAAGAGTGGTGGCTGCTGGAAGGCTGATCAAGTGATGAGCATAGGACTTCAGGTTATTCGTCAGGGTGGACCAGAAGCAGTAGCGTCCAAATTGCAAACGGTCGAGGGAAGTATTCCGGTAGTTATCAACGCAGCTGGCTATGGCGATCTGGCAGTGGTCGTGCTGGGTCTGCTACGGGCAGAGGCGGCAGGTAAGCGTTTCGTGTACCGGACAGCGGCGAGTTTCGTCAGATTGAGAGGTGCAGTCGAGAGTAAGCCTCCGTTGGAAACCAAAGAGATTATGAGTGGCACTCAAGCAGTAGAAGGTGGGGGGGTAGTCGTAGTTGGATCGTATGTGCCAGATAGTAGTACGCAGCTTGAGAACTTATTGACCTTATCCAAGGTGATAGGCATTGAGCTTCCTGTTGAGCGGGTGATACGCAACGCTACTGAGTCGGAAACAATCAGTCGTGAAGTAGGTCAGCAACTCGAAGCGGCAATAAAGGCTGGACGTGTTGGAGTACTCTATACCAGCCGCAAGCTGGTGACGAGCGCAAACCGAACTGAACATCTCGAGATTGGGAACAAGGTATCGCATGCCCTGATCGCTGCCCTCCGCCATATGAAGAGCCGACCGCGGTTTATCATTGCTAAAGGCGGTATTACGAGCCATGATGTGGCGCAAAAGGGCCTGGGGGCAGCACGAGCACGTGTGTTAGGGCAACTTTTTCCAGGTGTTCCAGTCTGGAGATTAGAGAGCGGACCGCAGTCAAGATTCGAAGGTGTGCCATATATCGTGTTCCCTGGAAATGTGGGTGGCCCCGAGAGCCTGATGCAGGCCGTGAAGCTGCTCAGTGGCGAGTAGAACAATCTGTAGCGGCCGCGCATGCGGGAAATGATGAAGCGACCCCCTGCGGTTACCCCAGACAAACCTTTTCGTGTTGCAGCCGTGAATTGCAAACCAAAGCGGGAGAACGTAGTATGCTGGTGAACACCATCGAACTTGTACAGGAAGCTCGTCGTAGGGGGGTAGCAATAGGAGCTTTCAATACCTACAATCTGGAATTAACGCGGGCTATCGTAGTGGCTGCCGAAAAACTCGGCCAACCTATCATCTTGCAACCTGGCGTACAAGCAATCAGGGCTGGCGGTGAACCTCTGGCAGTGGCAACACTGGCGGCAGCGCGAGTCGCACGTGTCCCGGTAGCTGTTCACCTGGATCATTGTCCAGATGTAGGCCTGATTGAGGCATGTTTTGCCTGGGGTTTTTCATCAGCTCTTGCAGATGGATCGCGTCTGCCATTTGCCGAGAACATTGCCTTCACCAAAAGAGCCGTGGAGCTTGCCGCTCGCTATGGCGGGACGATTGAGTCCGAGCTTGGGTATTTGGCCGGAACAGAAGATGGATTAACGGTTGAAGAGATAGAGTCTTCCCTTACTGATCCGACTCAGGCCCATGAATTTATCACCACGACCGGGGCAGCTATGTTAGCTGTATCAATTGGCAATGTGCACGGGTATGTACCCGTCTCCCCGCCACTCGACTTTGAGAGGCTGGCGCAAATAGCTGCTCAGGTGGATGTGCCGCTGGTTCTGCACGGCGCAAGTGGCATATCACGAGAAGACATCCAACATGCAATACACATGGGAATTGCCAAGCTGAATATCAATACCGAGGTACGGACGGCTTTCCTCAGAGCGATAGCCGGCTGGGGAGTGCGAATTGGACCTGAGCCAGACCTTCGCAAGAAGGGTCAGGATTTACTCGATCTTATGCAAGAGGCTATGGCTGCTGCTCAAGGAGTCGTTGAACAAACTATCCGGACCTGTAACTTCTTGCTCAATGCTCATAACTAAACCAGAGATTAAACTATGAAACATCGGCATCGCGTTCACCCACACTCCTCCACGTTCCAACCCCGTACCCTCGGCCATGAAACGGGATGCGTTCGCGATGCCCCTGTGGTGAAGGATGGCCCCCTTCGGGAATCCGGTGGTCCCAGAGGTGTACTGTATCTGAACAGGGTCGTCTGGTCTCACGTCGGGGAGCTGTGCTGATGGGCTTGCCGACTTGACAAAGTCCTGCCAGCCGGAGAAGCCAACCACCTCGCGCAGGTCGGGGAGATCTGCTTGGGCCTGTGCGAGGATTGCTGTCAACTTTGTTGTCGGAGTGGGCTCACCCTATACCTTGCTGACTTTGGTCAGGTGTAATTGTTGTATTGAAATGGAATGCCGCCACGAGAGGAGATCCATGAAAACCATCTAGGCAAAAAAAATCTGAATCATTAAACCTGCGGATACATCCGATTTATTAATTATTTCTGTGAAATATATCTATTTCCTTTTAAATAAAACCGCAAAGGCAGTTCTGTGGCTTTCACAATCCCAATTCGAGTTGTTTGCACAATTTCTGCATCTCCGATCATAGGAGAGGAGGAAAGACTGTCAGCAGACCAAATTTGTAAAGGCCCATCAAAAAGAGAAATTCCATTCAAAGGAAGCGTAATGGCAAGAGCTTCTGTCAGCCTTGCCGGACCATTACATAAGAGCGTCAGCTTTTCAGTCTTGCGCCTTTGTTGCATCACAGCAATTCCCCGGAGAGGTTCTAACGCTCGTATCAATACCGCCTCTCCCGCTCCTTCTTGTCCAGTTACCACGTTAACGCAGTAATGCATACCGTAAATAAAATACACATACACATGCCCTACCGGGCCAAAAAGTACGCTATTTCTTTTTGTTTTCCCGATAAAGGAATGAGCGGCTGGATCATTCACGAGGTATGCTTCCGTTTCGACAATCCTGCCGAGCGTTGTTCCCTCTCCTTCGAGATGCATAAGGTAACATCCCAGCAGTTTTTTGGCGACGGTAATCGTATCTTGCTCATAAAATGTTTGAGGAAGAATCATGATGAACCTAGAGATCTCACTCCATCCGCTCGACCCACTGAGCTCGCCATGCCGGCGGACCGAACGGATCCGCGAAGTATTGCGTCTCGCGAGTAACCTTGCCATCGCGGAACTCCATGATGCTGACCGTCTCCTGCTTGAACAGAGGCTCATATGTCTCGATGGTCGGACCATCGCCCTCCAACATACCATACAAGTTCATCATTACGTATTCACCATAGTACCCGGTGCCTCGATGAGCATCAAGCGTAGCCTGGTCAGTGAACTGTCCACTTCGGTCGTTTTTTAAGAGAAGTCACACCGGCTTCCATGCAGCAATGCCATTTCGTTGCAGGCGACGTATCTTATGCTGGCGTTCTAACCAGGCAAGGTGAGCTTCTAGAGCGAACTGGAGATCGGGAGGGAAATCGAAAGGACCAAGCAGTGGATTTGCTCGTTCAATGAGCTGAGCCAATGTCAATGGTGCGGTGGACTCTTGTAGAATGCGAGTGAGGACCGCATCAGTACGGAGAACGAAATCTCGGCTTGCTTGTATGAACGATGAAATCTCTCTACCTCGCATGATCGGATAATGTCCGGTCAGGAGTAGAGCGGGATCAAGTGTCTGTAGCGCTTGAATAGACATCAAGTAGAGATCGCGATCTGTGTATGGTGGAGGAGCAGTCCAGCGGCCATCACGGTCAACTTGCGTCATGCCGTTGAGAGCATCACCAATGATCGCTACTCGCATTCGTGGTTCCCACAGCATCAGATGCCCAGGAGTGTGACCAGGCACATGAAGGACATGCAAGATACGTTCCTGGCCACAATGCACGTCCTCTCCTCCAACTAAACCAAGATCAACCGAAACAGGAGGACCATGCCAGGCATGGAGCATCTGTGTCAGGGATGGCTCATAGGTAAGACCATGTTCAGCATGATAGGCATCGTAGCGTTCGGCGAAGATAGCGTCTGGATTCTCTATCCAGCGTCGATCCTGCGCTGGAGCTAGAATAGTCGCATGAGGACATGCTGTGCGCAGAACGTCCAGACCCCCGTAATGGTCGACATCGGCATGGGTAATCAGAATCATGTCGAGGTTTGCCGGATCACCAAGCACTTCAGTAAGCCAGGGGAGCAATGCCTCTCGTGCCAATTCTGGCGTCCCAGCATCAATGAGTAATGAGCGATCTCCTCTGATCAGGTGATGGGCAACCAGCTTTTTCCCAATATATGGTTCCAAGCGATGGATACCAGGGACAATTTCCATGCTGTCCTCCTCTTCCTCATCTGTTCATGGTAACGAGCAGAATACGCTTCGTGGCTCTTTATTCCAAGAGCATACGTTCTACAGCCTCTTGACTTCACTTCTTCACCAGGGTATACTTACACTGACAAAGTCATCTGATGACAACGTAGTGTGTTCAGTGTATCATCTTATCACCTTTATCATACCTGATAACGTCCTTGTATTCAAGGAGCATCTTTTCTCAAGCTAGCCGAGCTCTCTTCGCGTCGGACAAGGCCACCGCAAGGGTCGCCGGTGTCAGCAAGACCATGGGACACTAGCAGCCTTGCGGCTGCCATGTCCGATTTTACAACTAAGACCGCTTGAAAGCCCCCATCATTGATGCGGGGGATGAAAAGCGTTCCTTATGCTCATGGCGCATGGTCTTGAGTACATCAGCGTGGTCAACGTGCTTGCCGCTGCGCTCGATGCTGATCTCATTCCCCACGATGAGACATTCAGCACCAAAGACTTTCGTGCTGCACTCCCCTCCTGTGTCAAAAATCAAGCCTTGCGCGATGCACATTCTGTCTTCCAGCGTTCTTTGGAACTGGATTGTCTTCCTGTGCTCAAAAAGCCCATTTGCCAATGGACCAATCAGAACTGGCAACTCACCAAAGGCATCCTTACCTTGCCGGTCTCCTTGCATGGCAAGACACAGCAGATACAGATTCGTTGTGCTGATGTGGAGCTTTCTGGACTTCCTGGCATCTTGCGTATCAAGAAGAAACGGGGCAAATGGATAGCTGATGTCACCATGACCATTGCGAAACCGCAACCGGTGAAGCAAGAGGGAGTGATGGGCATTGATCTTGGGATCAAAGTCCCTGCGGTGGCGCATATCAGTGGCAAGGGCACACGCTTCTTTGGCAATGGCCGCTATCAAAGAATGATGCGTCGCCGCTTCTATAGCCGGCGCAAAAAGCTCCAGAAAGCTAAAAAGACACGTGCCATCAGGAAAAGCAAGGGCAAAGAAGCCCATTGGATGAGGGATATCAACCACAAGCTTTCCAGGCAAATTGTG
>WNFR01009507.1_pt1 | contig 10116 bp, 8 predicted proteins | sample 5400221 | NCBI WGS metagenome assembly WNFR01 (sample SAMN13153357, study PRJNA577476) | soil metagenome | isolation source: 40 cm soil under Madrone tree | place: USA:California | collected 2016-06-14 | reverse complement strand
ATGAGCGCACCTAGGCTTTCGCTACCTTGACTAGAAAGCCCTTGAATTCGGGCGTGTAGGCGTTGGGGTCGACGACGGTCGGAGTAAGAAGGTTGGCCAGCGTCCTCGCGTCCTTGCCCTCATCTTCGGCGATGCCGCGATAGCCCTGATGAATGGGTAGGCCAATCGGGTAGACCTTCTTGCCATCGATCATCAACGGCTTGATACGCTTGGTGACCATCGCTTTCGCAATGTAATCTCCACGGATGCTCGAGACTTTTATTTTTTCGCCGCCACTGATGCCCATTTCGTTGGCCATCTCGGCGGAAATCTCGATAAACGGCTCAGGCACGAGTTGCACGTTCATCGGATTATTTTTCGTCCAGTAGTGATAGAGCTCGGTCAAGCGATAGGTCGTGCAAACAACGTTGTAGCCGTCCTTGCCCGTGGCGTATTTGTCGTCGGGCGTTTTGAAACGCTTCACCACGGGGTTGTGCGTTTGCTGCGGATGAAGGAGGTTGTCCACCGGGCTTTCGATCGGTTCGTAGTGTTCGGGGAACGGTCCATCGGCAAAGGCCGCGAGCGGCGCAAAGATACGCCCGACGCCCTCCGGATTCATGATGAACGGGCCCATGTGATCTTTCGGCTTGGAGTCGACCTTGAAGTCTGGCACGTCGTTGCCAACCCATTTTTGCTGGCCTTCGTTCCACCAGACTTGTTTTCGGGTTGGATCCCAGGGCTTACCGTCCAAATCGCACGACGCGCGATTGTAGAGCACGCGGCGATTTGCAGGCCAGGACCAGCCCCATCCTGGATGTACACCCAGACCCGACGGATCGGAGGGATCGCGCCGCGCCGTCTGATTGCCCGCTTCGGTGAAGGAGCCGGAGTAAATCCAGTTGCCGCAGGAGGTCGTGCCATCGTCTTTCAACCAGGCAAAGCCGGGAAGCTGCTGGCCGGCCTTGATTTGTTGCTTCGTCGCGGGATCCTCTAGATCCGCCAGGGCCTTCCCGTTGACTTCCTTCAGCACCTCGGCCAGGGGCGGGCTCGATGGGGCGCTGTAATTCCAAGTCAGGTTCAGGATGGGATCGGGGAACTTGCCGCCTTCCCGTTTGTACAGCTCACGAATCTTCAAGAAAATTTGCGCCACGATAGCCTGGTCCAGCCGGGCATCTCCGGGCGTTGGCACGGCCGTATTCTTCCATAGCAGCCAGCGCGCGGAATTGGTGAACGAACCGTCTTTCTCAGCAAATCCCGCGCAAGGCAAGCGGTATACCGTTGTTTGAATCTGCTTCATTTCGTCCTGGGTGATGCCTGGTGATTTCCAGAACTCGCTGGTTTCATCCGGATAGATTTCCCCGACCACCAGGAAGTCCGCTTTTTTCAGCGCGTCGATGTTTTTCTTTGAGTTGGGACCAATGGCTACGCCGTTCATCCCAAAGGCAAGCATGCCTTTGACGGTGCCGTTGTACATGTCGTCCCACATCTGCACCCACGAGTAGTTGCGATCCACTTTCGGCAGATAATCGAAGGCCCAGCCGTTTTGTTTCGTGGCCGCATCGCCATAGAGGGCTTTCAGATAGCTGACGGCGAATTTCGGCGTGTTGCTGTAGTAGTTGAACGAATCCCACGGGGCGGGCTTCGAGGGTGTTGGCGTAATGCGTTTCATCCAGGCGTCGAAGGAAGTGTCGGCAGGCGTCGGAACTTTCAGATAGCCGGGCAAAGAGTCGAAAAGGCCGGCCATGTCCGTGGCACCCTGAATGTTGGAGTGCCCGCGCAACGCGTTGACGCCACCGCCCGCGCGGCCAACATTGCCAAGCACCAGTTGCAGCATCGCCGCGGTGCGTATGATTTGCGTGCCAAACGAGTGTTGCGTCCATCCGACGGCGTAAATGATAGTGCTCGCCTTCTTCATATCGCCGTCTTTGCGAACGGAAGTATAGAGGTCGGCGGCCTTGAGGAATTGTTCTTTGGGAATGCCAGTGATGCGCTCGACCATTTCCGGGGTGTACCGCGAGTAATGCTTCCTCAGCAGTTGGAACACACAATTGGGGTTTTGCAGCGAGAGATCGAACTCGACTTTTTCCGGCAGCTTGGGAGCGGCCGGAGCGCTTCCGCTTGCTGGATGCGGTGTGGCACTTCCTCCACCTCCGCCGGTGCCCGCATAATTCCAGGTGGACTTGTCGTAGGTTTGCGTCGTGGCGTCGAATCCGGAGAAAACGCCGTCCGTATCGCCCGGCAACTGGAAGCCGGGTTTGACGATAAATGCCGCATTCGTGTAGTTGACCAGATAATCTTTGGCAATGCGGTTGTTCTCGATGGCATAGCGAATGACGCCGCCGAGGAACGCGATGTCCGACCCGGCGCGAATCTGGCAATGGAGATCCGCGACAGCAGCCGTCCGCGTAAACCGCGGATCGACCACAATCATTTTCGCATTGCGGGTGCGTTTCGCTTCAACGGGCCACTTGAATCCGCAGGGATGGTTCTCGGCAGGATTACCGCCCATGATTAGCATCATGTCGGTATTCTTCATGTCGACCCAGCCATTGGTCATCGCCCCGCGTCCGAACGTTGGTCCCAAACTTGAGACCGTGGGGCCGTGTCAAACCCTGGCCTGGTTTTCTAAATGCACGACCCCGAGGGCGTGCATCGCTTTCACAACCAGATAGTTAAATTCGTTGGTGTCGGTGCAACCGCCGATCCAGGCGAGCGATTCCAGCCGGTTTACCGTGTGTCCCGCGGCATCTTTCTCGACGAAAGTCTCATCGCGAGTCCTTTTCACGCGCGCCGCGATTTCGTTCAGCGCGTCGTCCCAGGAAATGTCCTGCCATTCGGTCGCGCCAGGACGACGCACTTGCGGTTTGAGCAAGCGCCGGTCGTTCATGATCTCTTGCTGCAGCGAGGAGCCCTTCGGGCAGAGAGTGCCGCGGTTGGTCGGATGATCGGGGTCGCCCTCGACGTGGACTACCTGCGCGGTCACATTCTTCGCGCGGTCGCCGATTGTGTAGATGATGGTGCCACAGCCGACCGCGCAGTAGGGGCACGTGGAGCGCGTTTCGCTGGCACGCGCGATTTTGAGGGTGCGCAATTGCGCGTAAGCGGGCTGCAGGTCAAATCCAAAAACTGCCGCTGCCGCGCCACCGACCGCTGTGTACTTAAGGAAGTCACGACGTGAAGGATTCATCGGGGACCTCAGTCCGCGAGAAAGAAGCAGAACCGCGTCTCGCAGAATGCTATTCATAGAACTTCAAAACGAAACTGTCAAGCACGCAGTTGGATGCAGAAGAGATCGGCGGCGGTGCAGCAGAGTTGCAGCCAGGAAGGTGTCAGCCGGCTGACGCTGAGGTTATTGTTCGCGGCAATTCCGGTTCGGGGGCGGCTCCGATGGCGCGATAACGCACGAGGAGAAGCGTGAGGTCGTCTGCCTGGCTGGCGCCGCGCGCGAAATTCTCTACCGCTTCCAGCAAGAGCTTCTGCAGTTCGTCGAGCGGCGTTTCATTGTGGCCGACCAGAAACTGCTTCAGCCGCGGTACGCCGAAGAGCTCCTCCTGGGGATCCATTGCTTCTGTCACGCCGTCGCTGAATAGCACGAGCGTGTCTCCCGGCTCCAGTTTGACGCACGCGCTGCAATATTCGGCCTCAGGAACGAGTCCGACGGGAAACGAGCCTTCGGTGAATGCTTCCTCGGCATTACCGTTTCGGCGGATCAAAATGGGCGAGGGGTGGCCAGCGTTGATGTAATCGAGCGAGCCCTTATCATCGAGGATTCCGAAGAACATAGTGGCGTAGCGGCCAACTTCCGGGCGGTCACATAGAAAACGGTTCAGGTGATTGAAGAGCCGCGCGGGGTCGTTGCCCAACGTCATTCCAGACAGCGCACCTTGCAACAACTGTGTGAGCAAAGCTGCGCCCAGCCCCTTGCCGGAGACGTCGGCGATGAGGAAGGCAGTGCGCCGGTCATCGAGCGGGAAGACGTCGAAGTAATCGCCTCCAACCGAGAGGCAGGGAAAATTGCAGCCGGCCACGGCCAAGTGGGCGTAATCGCCGAAATTTTTCGGCAACAATGCCTGCTGGATGTCGCGAGCGATATTGATTTCCTGCTCCATGCGCTGGCGTTCGCGCTCGCGGGCGACTAGCCGGGCGTTGTCCAGGATGCTGGCGGCCTGGTCCGTGAACGCGTCGAGCAGTTGGCGGTCGAGCTTGGAAAAGGCCGCCGGGCGGCGCGAATCCAGATAGAGCACGCCGAGAAATTGCCCCTGCTTCAGGTTGACGATGGACTCATCGGTCTTTGCGTGCGAAAACGCGTATAGCGGAATTACGACAACGGCGCGGAGACGCTGCGCGATGATGCTCAGCGCCGCTTGTAAATCGACTTCCGCTTGCGCGAGGTCTTCGGTGATCACCGCTTCGTGTTTTCGCAGAGCGAGTTGTATGGCGGTCTGACTGGGAGCAAGACTTTCCGGTGGCAGGCGCAATCCGCCGCTGCGGCGCGCCAGCCTCACGTGCAGAGCGCCTTTATCGTCGGCTTCGAGCAATACGCCGCGGTCGGCATCCATGACGGAGATGGCGTGGTCCAACATCATGCCGAGCACTTCGTCCAACGGAAGCTGCGAGTGAAGGAGCGCGGTAGCGGCGAGAAGTTGATCGAGCTTGCTGAGACGGGCACCGGCGCTTGCCACGACGTCGGAGCCGGTGATGTGCTCCATACGCGTAAGCAAGTTTGGAATCGACTGGTCACCGACAGGTGCGGCGGAGCGATAGATAATCTCGTAGGAGTCTTCCACTCCGAAGGTGATGATGTCGCCGTCCTGCAGCTGGCGGCTTTCGACCTTTTGGCCATTTACGAAGAGGCCGCGGCGCTGCCCGCGATCTTCGACGTAATGTTTGTTGGCCTCCATCACCATCGCGGCGCAATTGCGGGAAATGCGGCGGTCGGAGAGCTGCAAGTGGTTGCCGGTTTCGGCTCCGCGGCCGATCAGGAATGGGCTTTGGGTCACGCGCACAAAGCGGCGGGCTCCGTCCGGAGAAACCACCTCCAGCACAGTTTCCGCCACAATGGGTACGGTATCCGGCATAGGACGAGCTTATTTGCGGATTGTAGCACGCGCGGAAGCGCATGTAAGGAGAGATGGTCACGACGCTCGGGTCCGTTCAATACGGCGTTGTGGGTAGGTGACCCATGAAGGAGGAACAAGAAAGGGCGTAATCAAGAGTCTACAGCCACTAACGACCCTAATGCTACTGAGCTGAAGCAAAGGTGTTGCAGGCGGCTACTTTGCCGTTGTTTAGACCTGTAGTGAACCAGTGCATGCGCTGCTGCGAGGTACCGTGAGTGAAAGACTCCGGGCTGACATGGCCGGTGGACATTTTCTGTAGACGGTCATCGCCGACGGCAGACGCGGCGCCGAGCGCCGATTCCACATCTCCCTTTTCCAGAAGGCCGCGCTGTTGCGTGGAGTGCGCCCAGACACCCGCAAAGCAATCCGCTTGCAGTTCCAATTTTACGGACAACGGGTTTGCTTGGCGCGAATTGCTTTCCTGCATTTGATGCACCTTGCCTTCGATGCCCAGAAGCTTCTGCACGTGATGCCCTAGTTCGTGGGCGAGGACGTAAGCTTGGGCAAATTGTCCCGGCGCTCCGAACCTGCGATTCAGCTCATCGAAAAACCCGAGGTCGATGTAAACCCTTTGGTCTTCCGGGCAGTAGAAAGGCCCAGTGGCCGATTGCGCTCCGCCGCAACCGGATCGCGTGTAGTCGCGGAAGAGCACGAGCTTTGCGTGCCGATACGGTTTTCCCGTCTGCTCGGGAAGAAGTTCCGTCCATGTTTTCTGCGTGTCGTCGAGAACGAAGGAAACGAATTCGACGAGCGGTCGCTCGGCGGCATCACGACCCGGATTTGGCTGCCGGACCGTCGCGGGGCCGGAGTCCGCGCCACCGCCGCTAAGCAGCGTGAAAAGATTGGTTTTGAATACGAAGCTGAGAATTAAGAGGATGATCGCTCCGCCGATGCCGATGTGCATGCCTCCGAATTGAAATCCGCCGCCACCGCCGCTTTCATCGCGACGGTCTTCGATATCCTGGCTCTCGCCGCCGGGGGTCCATCTCATAGATTTCTCCTTGGGAAAGAATGCAATAGGCAGCGGTTCTTGTGCTCAATCGGCTGGCTCGAGTTGAATCTAGCAATCAACGAAGGAACCGGACAATACCTACATCGAGGTATTCCGCAGAACCTTCGCCCGTGGCACGTGGCATGACATCCGCGATGCCGTGATATGTCGAAGCAGATCAGTAAGTTATCGAGACCCTGCGACACTCGAAGTGTATGTTACGCCACGCGCACCCTGACGTTTTGTCCCTCTCGGTCGTCTCTACATCGGGAGCATCGCATGGGGAATATGGGACTTGCGCTGGCCTGGGAGGCTAGAATCCCCACCCTAGCTCAACGGGAGAGGCGGTTGGAACCTTACCGTGGACAAGTCGCCGCTCCTGATCGCGGGGCGGAGACCCAGACTGAGGATGCAGCGCTGGCGGCGGCATGCCTGTCCGGCGACCTGCGTGCGTATGAGCGCCTGTATTCGCTGCATGGCGCGCGCATGAAGAACCTTGCCCGGAACATTCTCGGTAGCGCTACGGATGCCGAAGACGCGGTGCAGGAAACTTTTCTGAAGGTGCAGCGGAGCATTGCCAGTTTTCGCGGGCAATCGAGTTTCGCCACCTGGACATTTCGCATCCTGGTGAACACCTGCTACGACGCGCGGCGCAGCCGTTTGCGGAAGAAAGAAGTCGCCGCCGAGGAGGAGCAGCCGCACGGCGATCTCGCTCCGAGGCCGGAGCCTCGGGCGGCGGTAGGGCATCCGTCGCTGCGGCTGGCTCTGGAACGCGCGCTTGCCAAGTTGACGCGCCATCAACGTGACGTTTTCCTTCTTTACGAAGTAGAAGGCTTCCGGCACGCGGAGATTTCCGAGATGCTGGAAATCACGGAAACGGCTTCCAAGAACACGCTCTTCCAGGCGAAGAAGAATCTTCGCCAGATGCTGGAACCTCCTCGCGCCAGCGATGCCGCGGGAGCACGGTGAAAATGATGAATGTGATGTGCAAAGATCGGGATCGACTTTTCGAGGACGGCAGCGCGGTGGAATGGGCCGCGCTCGAGGAGCATGCCGCTACATGTGCGACTTGTACCGAAGAGATTCGCGCCTGGAAGGCTCTCAGCGTCGCCGCTGCGGAACTCCGCGATTACACCGATAATCCTGCGTTGTGGCCGCGTATTCATCAGGCTCTGGCTGAGCAAGCGGCGACAGCCGGAGGGTGGCGCGTAGGCTGGAGATGGCGCTCACTTTTCGCGACCTTGTCGGTTTCCTGGCAAACGGCGGCGGCGACTGCATTTGTGGTCTTGCTGATGGTGTCGGGCATTTGGATTCTGCGACGGCCAGTAACCCCCCCGCCGCAGCAGGGGAGCTTGTTGAAGAGCAGGGCGCTGGTGGATGTGGAACACGCGGAATCTGCTTACGTGCAAGCGATCGACAAGCTTGCCGTCGATGTCAAGCCGCATTTGGAAAATCCCGCAACTCCGCTGATGGCGAATTACCGCGAGAAGCTCATGGTGCTGGACAGCGCTATTGACGACCTTCGCGCACAGACTGGTCAGAACCCATCGAATGCGCACCTGCGCTATCAATTGCTTGCGATGTATCAGGAAAAACAGCGCACGTTGGAGGAGATTTTGGAGGAAAAACGATGACGCGGGCCGTTTCGTATGGCGGGCGATTGGGGAAGGTGTGGCCGAGAAAGTGGCGCGGCGTACGTGGGTCGATGTGCTTGGCGGCTTCGCTGGGATTTGCGGTTGCGTCCGCGGGAGCTGCAAATCCAGGACAAGAGCAGGTCACGCGCGACTTCCAGAAAACTCTTTCTCTCGGCGCGGGGCAGTCGTTCCGAATCGAAAACAAATTCGGCGAAGTGCGCATCCACGGCGAGTCCGGCCGCGAGCTGAAAATCTCCGCGACGATCCGCGCGCAAGCAGACTCGCGAGAACAGGCGCAAAGTTTTGCCGATAAAGTGCGGATTGATGTGGAGCAGACGGCGCAAGGCGTACAGGTCCGCACTAATTACCCGGAAGAAAATCGCAATTGGTTCGGCCGAAAGAACGCTTCGTATTCGGTCGATTATGACATCGCCATGCCTATCGACGCGCCGTTGTTCGTCAGAAACAGCTTCGGCAGCGTCAACGCCAGTGGTGTGCGGAGCAGGTCCGAGTTTGATAACAGCCACGGCTCGCTCAACGTCCGCGATACGGGCGCCGCGCGACTCAGCAACTCGTTTGGCAGCATCGAGCTAAACGGCGCGGCGGGCGACTCTACCGTGAGCGACAACAATGGTTCCGTGCAGGTGGTCCAAGTAAAGGGCTCGCTTGAAGTGCGCAACCGTTTTGGCAGCATAACCGTTCGCGAGATTCAGGGTGCCGCCAACATCACCGGCGGAAATGGAACGGTCAATCTGACGGACGCAGGATCCGCGAACATCACCACTTCCTTCGGAAGCGTGGAGGCGCGCAACATCCGCGGCGATCTCATGGTTCACGACAATAACGGCAATGTGGATGTCTCGACCGTCGGCGGCGCGGCCGATATTACAGACAGCTTCGGAAATGTGGCCTTTTCTGACGTTAAGGGGCGCGTGAACTGCACGACGAGCAACGGGCGTGTTTCGGGAAGTTCGCTCTCGGGCAGCGCGGTTACGATTCGCGATTCCTTCGGCAATCTCGATCTAAGCAACATCGCGGGCACACTGAACGCGGAAACCTCCAATGGCAAAATCACGCTGCGTTCCGCTCATGGCAGCGTCGAACTAAAATCCTCCTTTGGCGCGATCGAAGCTTCGGACATTTCCAAAGGCATTCGCGCCATCACTGGCAACGGCAGTATTACGCTCACGGATATTGGCGGCGACACTTTCGCCAAGACCAGTTTCGGCAGCGTTTCTGCGGAGCGCATCAACGGCAATCTGTTAGTGGAAAACACCAACGGTTCGGTGACCGCGCGCAACGTCAAGGGCGACGCGGGCGTCACCACATCCTTTGCGGGCGTAACACTCGAATCGATCGGCGGCAAAATTACGGTGAACAATCAGAATGGCGGAGTTTCCGTGGCGGCGGCGCGCCCGGCTAGTGGGTGCCGAGACATCTCGCTTAAGACTTCTTTCTCGTCCATACGCGTCAGCATCCCGTCAGGTCTCGGCTACAACGTGACGGCGCGCACATCTTTCGGACGCATTTCCTCGGACTTGCCGATCACCGCCACGGGCAGCATAGCCCCTGATTCGCTTACCGGCACGATCGGCTCGGGCGGCTGCCAGCTCCAGCTAACGGATGCCAACGGCAGCATTGAAATCACCAAGGGTCAATGAAAAATGGGGCAATGACGCGTTGGCGCGTCCTCCGCGCTTCGCTTTCAGCCCCGTCTCAATCGTTCCATCGCGAACGCCTTCTTCAGGATTCGCGTAGCCGTCTCCGTAAGTTTGTATTTGTCTAGCTCCTCTTCGCTCGCGAATACAAGCTCCGTCACATCGCTCCCTGCCACAGCGTCGCCGGCAACCCGCTCGCAGAGATAGTTCTCCACGTAAATTCGATCGAAAACCTCTATCAGCTCGATCACGCGGACGGTCAGACCGGTTTCTTCCAGCAACTCCCGCGCGACACCCTCCTCCAGCGTCTCCCCCAGCTCCAGCATCCCTCCGGGAATCGACCATTCCCCCAGCAGAGGCTCGCTGCCGCGCCGGATCAGCAATGCGCGCCCCTCAGCGATGACCACCCCACCCACACCCACCATCGGCCGTTGCGGGTACTCTCGCGAGGACGTCATTTATGAGCTGTATGCCTGTTTCTCCAGGCCTTCATACATATACGGCTACGTCCTGCCTGGATGGGGTTGACTTCACGCCGGTATATAATACGCTCAACAGTGGTGCTCGCAGCCTGCGGCGCCGACCTTTTTCATCGCGTACGGAGGATGGATCGTGATCCGCTGCCCTGAATGTTCCGCCGAAATCGACGTCGACGAAGACGAGGTCGAAGAAGGCGAGATTCTGAGTTGTCCAGAGTGCGAGTCCGAATTGGAAGTGTCGCAAATCCATCCCGT
>WNFR01011839.1_pt1 | contig 10117 bp, 6 predicted proteins | sample 5400221 | NCBI WGS metagenome assembly WNFR01 (sample SAMN13153357, study PRJNA577476) | soil metagenome | isolation source: 40 cm soil under Madrone tree | place: USA:California | collected 2016-06-14 | reverse complement strand
TCCCGGGTACGGCCCTCGGGACATTGATCGCGGCGCTGCTGCTCGAGCGGATACGATTCGAATGGTCGGTGGGACTTGGTGCGGCACTGCTCTTCCTCGGCGTCATGTCGACCGCGGTGGCGCTGGTGTGGCAGATGCGTGCACAGCGCGAGATGTCTTCGGCGCGGGCTTCCCTGCTCTTCTGCCTCGAGCCGGTGTTCGCGGCGCTGACGTCGCGGCTGTTCTGGGGAGAGCAGTTCTCTGTTTCTCAGGGATTGGGCGCCGCCCTCATTCTCGCCGGCATGGTGCTGGCGGTGATCGGCGAGTCGCAGCACGTAGGCAAAGACCTAGGCGACGTCGAGACAATAGCCGACAGGTTCTGACACCCGAGTTCGCCTATTGTGGGGCGCACTCTAGCGAGTTCGACCGCGTCTCATAGGAAGGACATGCATGAACCCCACGCGCACGCTCTTCCTTATTGTCCTATTGGCCGTCGCAGCGCGCCCGGCCGCCGCTCAGCAGCGCGATTCCGCGGAAGCTTTGAAGCGCCTCACCCTCGATCAATTGATGAACGTCGAGGTCATGTCCGTCTCCCGGCGTCCGGAACGCTTGTTCGAAACACCATCGGCGATCCAAGTCATTACGCAGGATGACATTCGCCGCTCCGGCGCAACGAGCCTTCCCGAAGCCCTGCGCCTCGCTTCGAATCTGCAGGTTGCACAAGTCGATGCGCGTCAATGGGCCATCAGCGCCCGGGGGCTCAACAGCACCACCGCCAACAAGTTGTTGGTCTTGATCGACGGCCGGACCGTCTACACCCCGCTGTTTTCGGGCGTGTTCTGGGACGTGCAGGATGTCCTGCTCACGGATATCGACCGAATCGAAGTCATCAGCGGACCAGGGGCAACGCTGTGGGGCTCCAACGCCGTCAACGGCGTGATCAACGTCATCACGAAGGACGCGAAGGATACGAGAGGACTCCTGGTCACGGGCGGTGGCGGCACCGAGTTGGCAGGGTTCGGATCCGCCCGCTACGGCGGCGAGCTCGGCGCGCACACTCATTATCGGATCTACGGCAAGGGCTTCAGTCGCGATCCCACGCTGCTCCCCAATGGACAAGCGGCTGCCGATGCCTGGCACATGGGACAGGGCGGATTGCGTCTGGACTGGGATGCCTCCGCGGGCAACCGTCTCAGTCTACTGAGCGATTGGTACGACGGCCGAATAGTTCAAGCCTCCCCCGGCCACATCGGCGTCAGCGGTGGGAATGTGGTGGCAAAATGGGCGCACCCAATCTCCGCTACCTCCGAGGTCACGGCTCAGGCGTACTACGACCGCACGCATCGGAATATTCCTGGCACCTTCGGTGAAGATCTCGACAGCTACGATATCGATGTGCAACATCGCGCCGCCCTCGGCGCTCGCCACCACGTGGTGTGGGGCCTCGGTTACCGGCTCATCAACGATCGCGTCCAAAACAGTGCAGGGCTGGCCTTCCTGCCGCCCCACGTGGCACGACAGTGGTTTACCGCGTTCGCCCAGGATGAGATCGCGCTGGTTCCCGAGCGGTTCCACGTCACCCTGGGCGCGAAGATCGAGCACAACGACTACACTGGATTCGAGATCCAGCCGAGCGGTCGCGTGAATTGGACCTTCAGCCCGTCGCGTACGCTGTGGGCAGCGATTTCGCGGGCGGTGCGAACGCCGTCGCGCATCGACCGGGAATTGTTCATCCCGCGTCAGCCGCCCTACTTCCTTGCCGGCGGCCCGAACTTTCGCTCCGAGAATGAGCTGGCGTACGAGCTGGGATACCGCCATCAGCAAGGTGCATTGGTACTCTCATTCGCGACTTTCTATAGTCACTATCACGGGCTGCGCAGCCTGGAGCCGGTGCCGGGACCCGACTCGCTCGAAATCGGCAACGGGCAGGACGGCGAATCATACGGCGGCGAAGCGACCGCCACTTATCGCATCACCGACAACTGGCAACTGCGGGCGGGTTACACCGAGCTACGCATACACATCTGGCCCAATCCCGGCAGCGCCGACACCACCCGAGGCGCGACAGAGTCGCACACTCCCGATCGTCAGCTGAGTTTGCGCTCTTCGCTGAGCCTGGGCGCGCAATGGAGCCTGGATGGCGGGTTCCGGTATATCAGTGAGATCGTCAACCAGCAGGTGCCTGCGTACACCGAGCTGGATGCGCGGCTCGGCTGGCAACCGCTAGCAGCGCTCGAGCTGTCTCTCGCCGGCCGCAATCTGCTGCACGACCGCCATACCGAGTTCGGAACGCCCACGGCACTCCGGCGCATCGAACGCGGCGTATATGGGATGGCGCAATGGCACTTTTGAGAGCGGTCTCCGTCCTCGCGTCGGCGCTGCTGTTCGTACAAAGCCCGCGGGCCTCCGAGTATCAGGTGAAGGCAGTGTTCCTGTTCAACTTCGCACAGTTTGTCGACTGGCCGACCGTGCCTGCACAGGACCCGCGGACGCCCCTGCTCATCGGCATCCTCGGAGATGACCCGTTCGGCGCTTTCCTGGATGAGACGGTACGGGGAGAGCATCTCGGACTGCGTCCCTTCGAGGTCCACCGATATCACGAGCTGACGGATATCGAGGGGTGCAACATTCTGTTCATCAGCCGCTCGGAAAACGAGCGCGTCGGGCAAATCCTGGCGGCGCTCCACAATCGCACCATCCTCACCGTGAGCGACGGCGAAGACTTCGCCAAGCGCGGCGGCATGATTCAGTTCGTCAATGACAAGAACCGCATTCGTCTGAGGATCAACCTCGAAGCGGCGCAAGCCGCCAACGTCACGATCAGCTCGAAGCTGTTGCGGGTAGCCGAGATCGTCAGAACGCCAAGACGCTGAGCATGTCGATCCGCGACTGGCCAATAAAACGCAAGCTGACGGCGATCCTGCTCCTGATCAGCGGATTGGTGTTGGTGTTGACGTCGGCCGCGTTCGTGGCCTACCAGGTCGTGACTTTCCGGAATACGATGCGGAACAATCTGGGCACACGTGCCCGCATCCTTGCCGCCAACAGCACCGCCGCCCTCGCGTTTGCGAACGCCGCGGACGCAACCGAAATCCTGAATGCCCTGAAGTACGACCCGCACATGGTTGCCGCGGCGCTGTACCTCCAGGACGGCCGAGTGCTCGCGACCTATCCGGCAGCCTTCCCCGCCGGTCTCATCCCTGGGGCGCCAGAGCCTGACGGCTACCGTTTCGAGGACGGACGGCTCGTGGGGTTTAGCCCAGTGGCGCAGCGAGAAAACCAGCGGCTGGGGACCCTGTTCATAGCGTCGGACACGAAGGCCGTATCGGACGCCCTCCGGCTGTCCGGCCTCATCGCCATCGTCGTCCTCGGGATCGCGATGCTGGCAGCGTATACCCTGGCCGCCGCGCTGCAGGGACGGATCTCCGCACCGATCCTGGCGCTTGCAGAAACCGCGAACGCGGCCTCGACACGCCAGGACTACTCGGTGCGAGCCCCCAAGTTCGGCGAGGACGAGCTGGGCACGCTGACCGACGCCTTTAACCAGATGCTCGGCCGCATCGAAGAGCAGAAAAGGGAGCTGCAACAGCACGCGAAGATACTGGAACAGCGCGTCGCCGAGCGCACCGGGGAGCTCGAAAAACGCGCGGCGGAACTCCAGGCGGCCAACAGCGAGCTCGACGCATTCGCATACTCCGTATCGCACGACTTGCGCGCGCCGCTCCGCAGCATCGACGGCTTCAGCCAGGTGCTGCTAGAGGATTACGCGACCCAGTTGGGTGACGCGGGACGGGATTCCTTGCAGCGCGTGCGTGCCGCCAGCCAGCGCATGGCGACGCTCATCGACGATCTGCTCAAGCTGGCCCGCGTGACACGGGCGGAGATACGGACCGAGCAGGTGGACTTGAGCGGCATGGCCCGGGAGGTCGTGGCCGAGATTCAGCGAACGGCGGGACACCACCAGGTGGAATTCGTCATAGCGCCGGGCCTCGAGGCCCAGGGCGATTCCCGGCTGCTGCGGGTCGCCCTCGACAACCTGCTGCGCAACGGCTGGAAATACACCGGCAAACGGCCGCAACCGCGGGTCGAGTTTACGGCGATCAACGAGAACGGTGGCCGGGTGTTCGTGATCAAAGACAACGGCGCCGGCTTCGACATGCAGTACGCCGACAAGCTGTTCGGGGTGTTCCAGCGGCTCCATTCGGCGGCCGAATTCGAGGGCACCGGCGTGGGGCTCGCGACCGTCCGGCGCATCATCAATCGACACGGCGGCCGGATCTGGGCCGAGGGCGTGGTCGATCAGGGCGCGACATTCTACTTCACGCTGTGATGGGAGGCTCGTGTGAACCCCGGAAAGATTCTGCTGGTCGAGGACAATCCCGACGACGTCGCTCTGACGATGCGGGCGCTCAAGAGTCATAACATCACCAACGACGTCGTCGTCGCGCAGGACGGGGTCCAGGCCATCGACTATCTCTTTGGCGCGAAGGACCGCGGCGCGGCGGCAGAGCTGCCAGCCGTCGTGCTGCTCGATCTCAAGCTTCCGAAGGTCAATGGGATGGAGGTGCTGCAACGGATCCGCTCCGAGGAGCGCACCCGGCTCCTACCGGTGGTGATCCTGACCTCGTCGGACGAGGAGCGCGACATCATCGACGGGTACAGCTTGGGCGCGAACAGCTACGTCCGCAAACCAGTCGACTTCGTGGAATTCACCAAGGCCGCGCAACAGCTCGGCTTGTACTGGCTGCTCATGAATCGAGCCCCGCCGCCCCCACGAGGACCCTGAGCACGGTGGCCGCGACGACTCGCATTCTCATCATCGAGGATAATCCAGAGGACGTCGAGCTCGCGGAACGGGAGATTCGCCGCGCCAATGTCGCCAGTACGTTTCTCCGGGTCGACACGCGGGAGGGCATGGTCGCAGCGCTGCGCGAGTTTAGCCCAGACGTCATCCTCACAGACCATTCGCTGCCGGCGTTCGGGGCCCGGGATGCCCTCGAGGTCGCGCAGCAGCTGGCGCCGGGAACGCCAGTCATTGTCGTGACCGGCAGGCTCGGAGACGAGTCCGCGGTGCAGTATCTGCAGGCCGGAGCAGCGGATTACATCGTCAAAGACCACTTGCACAGGCTCGGCCCGGCCGTGCTCCGGGCGATCGACGTCAGGAAAAGCCATGAGGCTCAGGCGCGGGCCTATCAACTGCAGGCGGCGATGTATCGCATCGCCCAGGTAGCGATGAGCGCACCGGGACTCGACGAGCTGCTCCCCACGATCCACCAGATCGTCGGCGAGCTGATGCCGGCGAAAAACATTTACATCGCGCTCTACGACGAAACGACCGACTTGCTCACCTTTCCATATTTCGTCGACGAGGTCGATCCCCGTCCCGAACCACGCCACCCCGGCCGCGGCATCACCGAGTACGTGCTGCGCACCGGCCAACCACTGCTCGTCAAACCGGAATCCCAGCGGGACCTCGAGGACCTCGGTGCCGTCCAATCCGTCGGCACTGCGTCGGTGGACTGGCTTGGGGTGCCCCTCAAACAAGCTGACCGGTCCATCGGTGTGCTTGCGGTACAGACCTACACCGCGGGCGTTCGCTACGAGGAGCACCACAAGGAGATGCTCCAATTCGTATCGACACAGGTTGCGGCGGCAATCGAGCGTACCCGCGCCGAGCAGGCGTTGCGCGCGTCGGAGGCTCGGCTCACCGCGATTCTCCGCTCGGCGCTCGACGCCCACGTCGCCATGGATGACACCGGTCGCATCACCAGCTGGAACCAACAAGCAGAGTCCATGTTCGGATGGGTCGAGCGGGAGGTCCTCGGCCAACTCCTCGCCGACATCATCGTGCCACACGTTCATCGCGAGGCCCACGCGGCCGGCCTGCGCCACTTCCTGACGACCGGCGAGGGGCCGATCCTCAACCAGCGCATCGAGCTGACGGCGCTGCGGCGCGACGGTGCGGAGTTTCCGGTGGAGCTCGCCGTCGCCCCCGTGCGCGTCGGGACGTCGTGGTTGTTCAGCGCGTTCGTCCGGGATATCACCGCCCGGCGGGCGGCCGACGAGGCGTTGCGCGTGTCCGAACAGAAGTTCGGCAGCGCCTTTCAGGCGCACCCTTCGCCGATGGCCATCGCGAGGTTGGCCGACGCCCGCTGGGTCGACGTGAACGAAAGCCTCCTGCGCCTTTTCGGGATGAACCGGATCGAGACGGTCGGGCGCAGCGGCCATGAGCTGGGCATCTGGCGACGCGACGAGCAGCGGGAGCAAATGCTGGCACAGCTCCGGACGGGAGCTGTCTTCCGCGATGTCGAGGTGGAGTGGCTGACCCGCTCGGCCGAGATGCGCACCGGCCTCCTGTCCGCCGAGGTCATCGCCTTCGCCGGGGAGCCCCATTTCCTGCTCCACTTCCAGGACGTCACGGAGCGCAAGCAGCTCGAAGGTCAGCTGCGCCAGGCGCAGAAGATGGAAGCCATCGGCCGGCTCGCGGGCGGCGTGGCGCACGATTTCAACAACGTGCTCACGGCCATCTTTGGCTATGTCGACATTCTGCGCGAAGAGATACCGGCGGGCAGCCCAGCGCAGCAAGATCTCGCCGAGGTGCGCAAAGCCTCGGAGCGTGCGGCGACGCTCACGAAGCAACTCCTGGCGTTCAGCCGCCAGCAAGTGCTCGAGCCGATGGTCCTCGAGCCAAACGGCCTCATCGAGGACTTTGAGAAGATGTTGCACCGCCTGATCGGCGAGGATGTGGAGCTGCGGCTCTCGCTCGCGCGGGACACCGGGAACGTGCTGGCCGACCCGGGGCAGCTGCAGCAGGTCCTTATGAACCTCGTGGTCAATGCGCGCGATGCGATGCCGACGGGTGGGTCGATCATCCTCGAAACCGCCAACGCCGACCTCACCGAGCAGTATGCCGAATTGCATCAGCCCGTGATCCCGGGTCGCTACGTCATGCTGGCCGTCAGCGACAGCGGCATGGGCATGACCCCGGAAGTGAAAGCGCGGATCTTCGACCCCTTTTTCACAACAAAGGAGAAGGGCAAGGGCACCGGCCTTGGCCTGTCCACGGTCTACGGCATCGTCAAACAATCGGGCGGCTACATCTGGGCGTACAGCGAAGCGGGCCGGGGCACCACGTTTAAGATCTATCTCCCGAGGGTTGACGCACCCGCAGAGCCGCTCACGAAGCCCAAAGAAACCGGCTCGCTCACCGGGACCGAGACGATCCTGCTTGCCGAGGACGATGCGATTCTGCGGCCACTGGCGCGCGAGTTGCTGCGCAAGCTGGGGTACACGGTCCTCGAGGGCGAGGATGCGGAGTCGGCCCTGAGTGCGGCTCGCGCCCACCCGGGCCCCATTCACCTTCTCGTCTCCGATGTCGTGATGCCGGGACCAAGCGGCCGAGAGCTCGCTCGCCGGCTCGCGGAAATCCGTCCGGAGACCCGCGTGCTGTACATCTCCGGCTATACCGACGACGCGATCGTCCATCACGGGATGCTCGAGCCCGGGCTCAACTTCCTGCAGAAGCCGTTCACGCCGGCGGCGCTCGCTCGCAAGGTGCGTGAGGTCCTGGACGGAACATGAGCGAAGACCGAGCGCTGGCAGCGCGGCTGAGCGAGGATCGCTGGGTTCCCTCTACGGCTCACATCGTCCTGCTCTTGATCGTGGTCTTGCTCACTGGAGTCGTACTGCCTCACTCGTTTCTGATAAGCTGGGCCGCGGCCATTGTCGTCATCATCCTGATTCGCGCCCTAGTCGCGGGGCGCGCCCAGAATCCCGAGACGGATTCCCGCTGGATCGTTCGAGCGACCCGCATCGTCATGATCGCGCTGGGACTGGCGTGGGGCGTCGGAGCAGCGCTTGCGGCCCGGCACGTACCAGCGGCGACGTTCGCCATGTTGCTGATGGCGCTTGCCGGGCTCCTGGCGGGCGGGATCAATACTCTCGTCGCTGATCGCTGGGCCTTCCCGGCGTACGCGCTCACCATGTTCGCACCGCCCCTTGTCGCGCTGCCGCTCTTGCAGCCACGCCCCGCCGCAACGTTGCAGATGCTGCTGATTGCGTTGTTTCTCTTCTTCATGATTCTCCAACACCGCCGCGCCTTCGAGATGCTCGTCGACCGGCAACAGGCCGACCAGCTCCAACGCGCGCTGGTCCGGGAGCTCCAAACGGCCCTCGCTGAAGTGCGCACGCTCCAGGGAATTCTGCCCATCTGCGCCAGCTGCAAGCGCATCAAGAATGAGACCGGCGGGTGGGAACCCGTGGATTCCTTTGTCCGCGAGCGCACCCACGCCGAGTTCAGCCATGGGCTGTGCCCCGACTGTGCGGCCCGGGACTGGGGCGCCGCCCCGAGCACGTAAAAGGCCCGACGATGGCACGAATTGTCGTGATCGACGACGACGAGCAGATCCGTGAGATGGTGCGTCGTATCCTGGAATCGCGGGGACACACCGTCGAGGATGTTGACGAGGGGAACGCGGGTATCGCCTCCGTGGCGCAGCAAGCCCCCGATCTGGTCATCACGGACATCTTCATGCCAGGGCACACCGGAATCGAGGTGCTGGTGGAGCTGCGGAAAGGGCCTCCTCAACCTCCTCGAAGATGCCGAATTATTGGGTGCCGATCGAACGCTGCCCAAGCCGTTCACCCCTCGAGAGCTCATCGCGGCAGTGAACGACACCCTCGGCGAGGGTTCGCAGCCTTCTCCGTAACATCCCCCGCCCCTATATTTCGCGCCTCATTCCCGAGTAGCTCAGTTGGTAGAGCAGCCGGCTGTTAACCGGCGGGTCGCAGGTTCGAGTCCTGCCTCGGGAGCTTCCCTCCTCAGTTCATGCGCAGCCTGTAGGGATTCCCCGAGCATCGCACGCAAATGTGATTGACCTCACAGGTTCGTCATCGTGCATAAGCCGAACTTTCTCAGCTCGCACTGCATATTATGACCCCTTGGACACATCTCTCCGGCTTCTACTGATTGAAGACTCTGAGGACGACGCGCAGCTGCTCGTTCACGAGCTGAAGCGCGCCGGCTACGACGTCCGCTACGAGCGCGTTGACACCGCGGAGACGCTCACCGCCGCCCTCGATCGCCAGATGTGGGACTTAGCGATCGGAGATTACAGCATGCCGCAGTTCAGCGGCATGGCAGCATTGCGCACGATCCAGGAGCGTGGCCTCGATCTTCCCTTCATCTCCGTCTCCGGAACGATCACCGAGGAAATGGCCGTCGCCGCGATGCGCGCGGGGGCCAAAGACTACGTCACTAAAGGCCACCTCCAGCGGCTGATCCCGGCGATCGAACGCGAACTGCGCGAGTCCGAGGCGCGCGCGGCGCTGCGCGACGCCGAAGCGAGTTTCGCGACGCTGGTCGAGTTCGCTCCCATCGGGATCTATCGTTCCAACCCGGCGGGACGATTTCTGTCGGTCAATTCCGCGCTCGTGCGCATGCTCGGCTACGACTCTGCCGACGAGGTCCTGCAGCTCGACATGGGTCGCGGCGTCTACGCTGATGCCGATGAACGGCAGAGCCTGCTCGATCGAGATACATACAGCGATCGCCAGTATGACGACGTCGAAGCCACCTGGAAGCGCAAGGACGGCCGCCTGCTGCAGGTGCAGCTCAGCGTGCGAGCCGTGCGCAACGCCGCCGGCCAGGTCGACTACTACGAGACATTCGTTCGCGACGTCACCGACCAGCGCCGTCTGCAACAGCAGCTCACGCAGTCACAAAAGATGGAGGCGATCGGACGGCTGGCCGGCGGGGTCGCACACGACTTCAACAACCTCCTCACCGTGATCACCAGCTACAGCGATCTCGTCTTCCAGGATCTCCCGCCCGACGATCCGCGACGCGACGACGTGGATCAGGTTCGCAAGGCGGCGGACGGGGCTGCGGCGCTCACCCGTCAGCTGCTCGCATTCAGCCGCCAGCAGGTCCTCGAGCCGAAAGTGATCGACCTGAACGGCGTGGTCGACAATCTCAAGAAGATTCTCCAGCGGGTCATCGGCGAGGACGTCGAGCTGACGACCGTCTTGGCGGCCGAGCTGGGGGCGGTCAAAGCCGACATCAGTCAGATCGAGCAGATCTTGATGAACCTCGCGGTGAACGCCCGCGACGCGATGCCCACCGGCGGCCAACTCACGA
>WNFR01018235.1_pt1 | contig 10118 bp, 5 predicted proteins | sample 5400221 | NCBI WGS metagenome assembly WNFR01 (sample SAMN13153357, study PRJNA577476) | soil metagenome | isolation source: 40 cm soil under Madrone tree | place: USA:California | collected 2016-06-14 | reverse complement strand
CAACTCCTCTCCCGTTTCGAGAGCCACCGCGCGTTCAATCGTATTCTCGAGCTGGCGGACGTTCCCCGGCCAATCGTAATTCGCGAGGGCCGAGAGTGAACTCGGATTGATATGCGCAATGCTCTTCCCGGCAGCAGGAACATATTTTTTGATGAAATGACTTACCAGCATCGGTAAGTCTTCACGCCGGTTCCGCAGCGGAGGCACGGTAACCGGGATCACACTCAATCGGTAATACAAGTCTTCGCGAAACGTGTTCTCGGCGACCTGGCGTTCCAGATCGCGGTTGGTTGCAGCGATTACGCGTACGTCGATGGCAATCTCGTCGGTGCCGCCCACTGGGCGCACCGAGCGCTCCTGCAAGACCCGCAGTAGTTTGACCTGCATGGTCAAGTCCATCTCGCCAATTTCATCGAGAAAGATGGTGCCGCCATCGGAGACTTCAAAAAGTCCGCGCTTGTTCTGATTGGCTCCGGTGAACGCACCCTTTACGTATCCGAACAGTTCACTTTCCAGCAGGGTTTCCGGAAACGCACCGCAGTTAATTGAAACAAACGCCTCAGTCGAGCGCGGGGAGCACGAATGCACCGCCCGCGCCACCAGCTCTTTTCCGGTCCCACTCTCGCCGTAGATCAAAACCGTGCTCTGGGTCGAAGCCACGGTGCGGATGGTCTGCTTCAGCTTTTCCATCGCTGGACTGATCCCCACAATGTTGTCGAGCGAATTGCGCCCCGCCGCGTCCCGCTTCAACGCAAAGTTCTGCCGGCTCAGCGACACTTTCTCCAGTGCCCGCCGGATGGCGATCTTGATCTCATCTACGAGTCCCGGGGATTTGCGGATGTAATCGGTGGCGCCTCCGGCCTTCACCGCCTCAATCGCTGCTTCGTAATCATCCACCGCAGTGATCAGAATGACGGCTGAGTCGGGCGAAACCTGGTGGGCGTACCGCAGCACCTCTATACCGTCGATGTTCGGCATCTTGATATCGGTAATGACAACGTCAAACAGGGCGGACTCCAGCTTCCTTTTTGCTGCCTCTCCGGAATTGACGGTTTCGACTTTGTGCCCTTCGCGGCGCAAGGTGATATCGAGCATTTCGCAGATCGAGCGCTCATCATCACAAATCAGGATGTTAGGCATGAGCGCTTTCTCCCATCAGCTTTTCAGGCGCGGCAGTCTGCAGCTGGGATGCCTCTGCCGCAGACACGTACTCGACCGCTGTCCGGCGGAGACGAACCACGAATGTACATCCCTGCCCCGGCTTGGACCGGACCCACACCTTTCCCTCATGCGCATGAACAATCTGGTACACAATGGCCAGGCCCAATCCGGTTCCACCTTCGAACTGCGATTGAAAAGGCTCGAAAGCTTTTTCCGCCATCTGCGGACTCATACCCAGCCCGGTGTCAGTGAAGCTGAATTGCCAGTCGCTCCCATATTCCTCAATGATCACGGTCAGTGTGCCGCCCTGCTTCATGGCGCGCACTGCATTTTCACAAATATTCCAGAAGACTTGCTTCATCCGGTCTCCGTCAGCCAGGACCCAAGCCTTGGCGGAGGCGTAGCGCCGTTCGATTCTGATACCCGTGTTTTGTGCCTCGAGGCGGTGCTCCAGCAATGTAAGCGTGTCTTCCAAAGAGCGAATCAGATCTACGTTCTCGAAGCGGTACTGCTTGGTGCGCGAATAAGCCAGGAAATCGGTAATGATGCCGTTGAGCCGCTCCGACTCCCGGGTAACGATCTGCAAAAGGTGCCGGTGCTCTTCATTGAGATCAGGCATTTCCGCCAGCAGGCCGGCCGAGCCGGCAATCGAGGTCAGCGGGTTCCTGATTTCATGGGCAATCGCCGCCGCCAGACGTCCAACCGCCGCCAGGCGGTCTTGCATACGGACCTCACGCTCCAACCGGCGGATTTCCGTCAAGTCATCCAGCGTGTAAACGTGGCCCACCGCTCCACGGTCGGGGACCGTCAGCGCCGAAACTACCACCCGAAACGTCTTCCTGAAACCGCTGGGTGCGACGAAGCGGATTTCCCCGTGCGTCCGTTCCGAGCCGACATGCGGCAGAGGATCTTGAAATAAGCTGGCAACTGGCTGCCCGCGAAGCTCCCTTTCGGGCCGTCCAAGGAGATTTTCTGCGGAGGCATTCACCAGCGTGACCCGCCCGTCGAGTCCGGTCGTGATCAGCCCATTGCTCGTCGACTGAATGATGTTTTCATGCAGAGCTTGCAGATTTTCCAGCGCGTCACGCGTGTACTCCAGGCTGGTATCTGCCTGGCGAAGTTTTTGCGCCAGCAATCCGGACAGGTATGCAATCGCAACGTAGCCGAACAGGTTTACGAAAATAATCGCCTGCAAAGTTCGTATTCCCGGGTGTGTCACTGAATAAGACGGCACAATCTGGAAATAGCAAAGCTCTAGCACGGCCCCATAAAGAATGAACGCCAGCGCTGCCGTGAGGAACGCCCAGACCCGCGGAAGCAGAATACTGGCCACAATAATTGCCAGGGGATACAGGAAATTCAGGGAGCTATCCACGCCTCCGGTGATATAAACGAGAAGGCTGACCAGCAAAAGGTCGGAAAGCCTACAGGGGTGAACTGTTCGATCGCCAGTTCGATGCCCAGCAGTACTGTGAGAATGAGTATGCGGACCTTCACCAGCCATGTCAGCCATACCCGGTCCTCAAAGACAGATTTCATTGTTGGCTCTTTAATTTCCGATTTCAGGTCGTTGAAGGGACCCGTCCCGGGTCCCTTCGTTAAGACTTCCTAGCCCGCCAGCTTGGCGATCATGGAGAACAGCGGCATATACAGTGAGATCACGATTCCGCCGACCATCACGCCCAGCAGGGCGATAATGACCGGTTCCAACATCGCGAGCATGTCCTTGGTGGCCGTATCAACTTCGTCTTCGTAGAAATCGGCGATTTTCTGGAGCATGTTGTCCATGGCGCCGGTGGCTTCACCGACTCCGATCATCTGAGTGACCATGTTGGGGAACACTCCCGATTCGCGCAACGGATCGACAATGGTGCGGCCCTCTTCAATTGCTTTGCGCACCTTCATCAAAGCCTCCTCCAGGACCGCATTGCCCGAAGTGCGCGCTGTGATACTGAGGCCTTCGAGAATTGGAACGCCTGAAGTTATCAGGGTTCCCAATACGGCTCCCACACCGCCGATGATGAAGAACCACCAGAACTGACCTACAAACGCGCTCAATCCCATGACAATTCGAGTTGGCAGCGGAAGGGCCACACCCAATCCCGCGAACAAATTGGAGAAGATCGGCACTACCCACTTAAGCAGGGCGCCGACGACCAGAACAGCGAGCGAGATCACCGCTACCGGGTAGATCAACGCCGACTTCACTGCGGATTTCAGCTTGACAGCTTTTTCGACGTATTGCGCGAGACGCTGCAGGATGATGTCCAAAATACCACCTGTTTCGCCCGCTTCGATCATGTTGGTGGACAAATCATCGAACACTTTTGGAAACTGCCGCATGGCGTTGGCCAGGGTTGAACCGCCTTCTACTGTGGTGCGAACCCCTGTCAGCGTCTTCTGAAAAGTCGCGTTCTCCTGGTTGGCGGCCAGAATTTCCAGACACTGCACTAATGGCAGTCCGGCATCGATCATGACCGAGAACTGGCGGAAGAAGATGGCTATGTCCTTGGTCTTGACCTTGCTTGATCCAAAAGTGGGAAGCGCGAATTCCTTCCCCTTTTCCCGGATGGTGGGCGCACTGATCTGCTCGCGCCGCAATTGCATGGCCAGCACTTGCTTATTCGCCGCCACACGCTCGCCGTTTATTTTTTCTCCTGCGGTGTTCTTTCCCGAAAATGTGAAAACTGGCATGTTTGCCTCTCCTTACAACTTAGCCTTGAACTTGGTCTCGAGCGTTTTCTACTCACTCAATGCTTGCCGGTCGCCGTGCTCTTGGCCGCAGTTCCTGATGTCCTGCCTACCAGCGTAGCGCCGCGGTTGATCATCTCTTGCAACTCGTCCTGATTGCTCGAACGTGCCATCGCAACTTCCAAAGTAATCTGCTTCTGCGCGTACAACGTTGCCAACGACTGGTTGAACGTCTGCATTCCGAATTTATCCTGGCCGGACTGCATCGCGGAATAGATCTGGTGGATCTTGTCTTCGCGAATGAGGTTGCGGACCGCCGGGTTGGGGATCAGAATTTCCATCGCCATCGCCCGGCCCTTGCCGTCCGATTTGGCTAGCAAGCTTTGGCACATGATGCCTTCCAGCACCAGCGACAACTGGGCGCGTATCTGCGGCTGCTGGTGCGCCGGGAACACGTCAATGATTCGGTTAATGGTGGACGACGCCGAGTTGGTGTGCAGCGTGCCAAATGTCAAGTGGCCGGTTTCGGCAATTCGTAACGCCGACTCGATCGTTTCAAGGTCTCGCATTTCGCCGATCAGCACCACGTCTGGGTCTTCACGCAGAGCCGCGCGCAATGCGTCGGCAAAGCTTTTGGTGTCCGCGTGCAGCTCGCGCTGATTGACCACGCAGTTTTTGTTCATGTGGACAAATTCGATCGGGTCTTCGATGGTGAGAATGTGGTCATGGCGTTCGCAGTTGATCTTGTCAATCATGGCCGCAAGGGTGGTGGATTTACCCGATCCCGTAGGACCCGTTACCAGAACCAGCCCACGAGGCTTCTCACAGAGTTTAGTGACAACTGCCGGAAGCCCGAGTTGGTTGAAATTCTTGATCTCAAACGGAATTACGCGGAACACAGCTGACGTTGCGCCGCGCTGGTTAAAAACGTTGGCGCGGAAACGCGCCAGACCTTTCAACCCAAATGAAAAGTCTAGTTCCAAATGCTCTTCGAAACGGTGCTTCTGCGAGTCCGTCATCACGCTGTATGCCAATTGCTTGGTTTCCGCCGGCGTCATCTGCGGCAGGTCAAGCGGCACCAAGTGTCCGTGGACGCGGATCTGCGGTGGAGAGTTCGTGGTTATGTGGAGATCGCTGCCGTTCATCTCCAGCATTCGTTTCAGCAGATCACTCAATGAAAGCGACATGATATTTTCCTTCGTTTACCCTTCCTAATTCCTTCTGACTCAATTCATCCTTAGTGAATGGTTTCGCGGGCAACCTCTTCCAGTGTGGTCATTCCCGCTGCGACCTTGATCAAACCGCTGCGTCTTAGAGTGATCATTCCCCGCTCTATGGCTTTCTTTTTCAACTCGACGGCAGACGCGCCCACCAGCACTAACTCTTTAATTTCGTCGTCCACCTCCATCACTTCGTAAAGACCGCAACGGCCTTTGTACCCGGTGTTGTTGCAAGTGCCGCAACCCTTTCCCTTATGGATCTTCACCGTCTTAGCTTCTTCGGGCGTGAATCCCTCCTCAATTAGCGTCTGTACCGGCACATCGACCACCTCATCGCATTCCTTGCAAATTCTGCGGATCAAGCGCTGGGCGCAGATCAGGTGTACCGACGTCGCAACCAGGAACGGCTCAATACCCATGTTCATGAGCCGCGTAATGGTTTCCGGCGCGCCGTTAGTGTGGAGGGTGGAAAGGACGAGGTGGCCGGTGAGTGCGGCCTTAATCGCAATTTCCGCGGTTTCAAAGTCTCGGATTTCGCCGACCAGAATGATATTTGGATCTTGCCGTAGAAACGCGCGCAAAGCAGCGGCAAAATTGAGCCCGATCTGCTCTTTCATTTGAACCTGATTGACGCCCTGGAGCTGAAATTCCACCGGATCCTCAGCGGTCATAATGTTCGTGTCGGGAGTGTTCAGGCGTGCGATCGAGGAATACAGCGTGTTGGTTTTTCCCGAACCGGTCGGTCCTGTAACCAGCACCATGCCGTACGGCTTGAGAATGGCTTTTTCGAATTTGACCAGCGACTCCGATTCAAAGCCGAGCTTGGTCATGTCCAGCCGCAGGTTTTCTTTGTCCAGCAAGCGGAGAACGATCTTTTCGCCCCACAGAGTCGGCAGCGTGCTCACGCGGAAATCGAGCTGTTTCTTTCGTCCGCCAATGTTCATCTTGAGCATGATGCGGCCGTCTTGCGGCAGGCGCTTCTCGCTGATGTCCAGCTTGGCCATGATCTTCAAACGTGACGTGATCGCGTCCTTCAGTTTCACCGGAGGCGACATGATGGACTGGAGCACGCCGTCGATGCGAAACCGCACTCGAAATTCTTTTTCGTAAGGCTCAATATGAATATCGCTGGCTCCCCGCTTGACAGCATCCGTCAGAACCAGGTTCACAAGCTTGACGATCGGGGCCTCATCTGCTGCCTTCTCCAGATCCGCAAGCCCCAGTTCCTCCGCGTCCGCCTGCAGTTCGACGTCGGCTTCGTCCATTTCCGTCATCGACTGCATTACTTGTTCGAGGTCTTCTTCTTTCCCGGTGCCGTATGCCTTTTCAATTCCGTCGAGGATAGAGCTTTCCGAAGCCACTACCGGCTCGATGTTGAAGCCGGTCATAAACTTAATATCGTCCATGGCAAAGACGTTGGTTGGATCGACCATGGCGATAGTGAGCGACGCGCCTACGCGGCTCAATGGCAGGATCTGGTAACGCTTCGCAGTCTCGTAGGGAATCAGCTTAACGACCGACGCGTCAATTTCGAAGTATGAAAGATTGATCGCGGGAACGCCATACTGGCGCGAAAGAAAATTAGTGACATCCTCGTCGCTAAGGAAGTTGAGCTTCACCAGCGCGCTACCCAGGCGACAGTTCGATTCCTTCTGAACCTTGGTCGCTTGCTGCAACTGCTCGGAAGTGATGATCTTCTCTTTTACAAGAAGGTCGCCCAGTCTCTGGGACATACTTCAAATCTCCTGTCGGTACTGCAGAAACGATGAGCCTGGGCTAGCAGCCCGGCGCAGAAGTGTGACTGTTCTGAGGGGGTAAACAGATCACAATTGCGTTGACACAAATTGTCACCCGTTTGGGGTAACTGCAAAAGTAACTTTGGTACTTGTACTCAGACGGGACACGACCAAGCTGCTAAAGCCAGCGTCCAGACCGCATTTTGCGTGTTGCTGGTCAAGAGGGCATGTACTTTGGGCATCAGGTCTGGAAAACGCTTAGACTACTAAATCTGTGCCGCAATCTGTTCCTGAACAGCAAATCGTTGCGATCTATTCGACCCTCGCGGACGCTTGGGGACGGCAGCACTGGTGGCCAGCAGGCAGTCGGTTTGAAGTAATCGTGGGCGCGTATCTAACCCAGAACACCAACTGGACCAATGTGGAGATCGCGCTTCGTAGGCTGCGTTCTGCTGGAATTCTCAATATTGCCGGAATTCGCGACATTTCTCTCAGCAAGCTCGAGAGGCTGGTGCGTTCGTCGGGATATTTCCGTCATAAGGCACAACGTCTAAAGATCTTCGTCAGGTTTCTAGATCACACCTACGGCGGTTCACTTAACAGGATGTTCGCCCAACCGACCGCCAAGTTGCGGGAGCAGCTTTTGGCTTTGAACGGAATTGGCCCCGAAACCGCCGATTCAATCCTCCTTTACGCCGGGCAGCACCCAATCTTTGTGGTTGACGCTTACACAAAAAGAATTGCCGGCCGCCATGGCATTCTTCCAGAGAGTGGGAAGTATGAGGAGTTTCGGCTCCTGTTCGAAAAGGCATTATCTACTGGTTTGAAACCAGTACCTCATTTATCCGATTTACTTCAGGGAGCGAGCCATAGGCCGTCACGCATGAGTCTCGCGGCACGAACTCCTCTGGCACAGGTGTTCAACGAAATGCACGGTCTGCTGGTGGGAGTGGGCAAAAACCATTGCTTGAAATCGAAGCCGCGATGCGACCTGTGCCCTCTAAAGCCGTTACTGCCGGCGTCACAAGCGCAAAACAGAGGCTTATAATGGGCCTTCGGAGCATCGTTGCTTCTGCTCAACGGGAATGGCCTCTGACAATAAAATCCGGTCCGGGCCGAATCGAAAAAAGGTAATCCTCTTTCTCACAATTTTTAGCCTTTTACTATTCGGAATCTTGCTGTCAGAATCGTCTTTCGACCTGCCTTTTATTAATCCGGCGACCAACCAGCAGACCGTGTTTCTGGTTGCGCTCTCCCTGATCGTATTCCTGCTCTTTGTTGCTCTTACTTTTGTTTTGGGTCGCAACCTCATCAAGCTGTTCGCCGAGCGGCGCCTGGGCGTGCTCGGATCCAAGTTCCGTACGCGACTGGTGGTCGGCAGCCTGTTGCTCTCGTTCCTCCCCGTGATCGTGATGTTCTGGTTCGCGTACGGGCTCATGAATCGCTCCATCGATAAGTGGTTTTCTACCCCTGTGGAGGAGGTGCGGCAGGACACCGCTTTGATGGCGACTCTGCTGTCGCGATATGCCGCGGAGAATGCCCGGGCTGAGGCACTCTCCATTGCCCTTTCGCCAGAAACTCAACATGCCTTTGAGGGGCATAGCTTCTCCGGTGTGTTGAGTGAATTTCGGGAGCACCAGCAGACGTTGCAAGGCGGCTTTGTTTTAGCCATCGACGCGGGCAATGCCGAGGCAAGTTTCGGCGCACCCGCGGCCTGGCCACTCTTGAAACCAGCGATCCCGCACCCGGTAACGCCGGAGCGGCCGCAACATATTTCATGGAACGGCACGGATTACATTCTAGGCAGTGCCCCGGTCGGCGATCATGGGGAAATCCTTGTGGCAATGCCATTGCCCAAAAATTTCGCTGAAACCCAAAAGCAGCTCGATGCCAGCCAGCAACGCTATCTTGAATTGGCACGGGAGCGTCGCACGGTACGCCGGACGTATATGGCCTTTTTGTGGCTGCTGACTGGCATGGTCCTTTTCGCCAGCACCTGGCTCGCGTTGTTCCTCTCCCGTCTGGTGACACGACCGGTCGTAGCCCTTGCCGAAGCTATGCAGGAAATCTCAAGGGGAAACCTGGATTTTCGGGTTGCAGTTCCCGCCGCTGACGAACTTGGAGACCTCGTCCGCTCTTTCAACCAAATGGCCGAGGAACTCCAAACCAGCCGACGTCAGATTGAAAGCTCAAGCAATGAACTGAGTGCCGCCAACGTGGAGCTCGAGCAGCGCCGCCGTCACATCGAAACCGTACTCGAGAGCATTCCCACAGGCGTCCTTTCTTTGAATGCTGATTTGCGCGTTACACATGTGAACCAAGCCTTGTTGCGCATGCTGCGGCCGTCCGAAGAGCCTGCTCAATTGACAGCTCTGCTCATGGGCGCGTCCTTGCGCGATCTGTTTCCGCAAGAGGTACTCGAAGATATCCAGCCTCTATTGCGCCGCGCTGACCGCATGGGCACAACTACAACTCAAATGGAATTTTCCGCGTTCCGTGTGCAATTGAATGTGGCGATCACGGTGGCGACGCTGCAGCACAAGGATCAACGGCTGGGTTACGTGCTTGTCTTTGAAGATCTTTCCGACTTACTGCGCGCGCAGAGGCAAGCGGCATGGCGGGAAGTGGCGCGTCGCGTGGCCCATGAAATCAAGAACCCACTCACGCCAATAGCACTCTCAGCCGAGCGTATTCTGCGTCACCTCGACCGCGGGGCCCACACAGGCGTCGCGTCGATGGAAGTAGTACGTAATTGTGCGGAGGTCATTGGCAACTCGGTTGACACCGTCCGGACTCTGGTCAATGAGTTCTCTACTCTCGCCCAATTCCCCGCTTCGCACCCAAAGCCTGCTGATATCAATGTGATCGTGAAGAACGCACTCTATATGTTCAACGGCCGGCTGGATGGTATCCGTGTGCGAACACTACTATCGAGCGACTTGCCCAAGGTAATGGCGGACGCTGATGCCATCAAGCGGGCCGTTGCAAATTTAGTGGACAACGCGGCCGAAGCCTTGCACGGCTCTGCGCTTAGAGAAATCGAAGTTGCCACGGTTCTGGTCGCGACCCGCGACGCGGTTGAGATCAGCGTTGCCGATAGCGGAAATGGTGTTACTCAGGAACTCAAGGAGCGGCTCTTCCTGCCATACTTTTCCACGAAGAAGCGTGGCACGGGACTGGGCCTGGCGATCGTCAGCCGAATCGTAGAAGACCACCACGGCTCCATTCGCGTCGAGGAAAACCGTCCCGTCGGCGCCAGGTTTGTAGTGGAACTGCCAGTAGCGAGTGACGGCGTGACCGCACCCGCGCA
>WNFR01008942.1_pt1 | contig 10119 bp, 7 predicted proteins | sample 5400221 | NCBI WGS metagenome assembly WNFR01 (sample SAMN13153357, study PRJNA577476) | soil metagenome | isolation source: 40 cm soil under Madrone tree | place: USA:California | collected 2016-06-14 | reverse complement strand
TGGAATGGCTTTAGTGCCGTTGCCAATCTCTCGGCATTCCTGGGAGTACGCTCGTAACAGATATCGAGGTCAATGGTGCCCAGTGGAACGCCCTGCGCAATGGCCGCCGTCAAACCGACGACAACGAATTCCACCTGATTCTCAACGAGACTTCGCAGGACGAGATCGAATTTCGCTGGCACGCCGCAATTCTAGGGCAAACTCACTGTAACTCCAAGCCTTCTCCAGCCGCTGCGTGGGAGTCAGGCGCAACATCTCGAGGATTTGTCCCCGGTCCACGCCGGAGTTCGCCTTGATGCGAGAGCGGCTCCTCGTCTTGTGTTTCATCGCACATAAGATTATCATGGATTCCCCTGAATGCCAACTCAGACAGGCAACAGCGTGACAATTGCGGTGATCGCTGTTTCATCGATACCAAGTTCTCGTGCCAGCAACAGCGCATGTGGGACAATCCAGTACGGCGAATCACTATCAAATGGTGCGTCCGTGTTTGTTAGATTGTAAATCGTTTTCGCACAAAGTTCTTCAAAGGAATACTGATAGCTCGACCGTGTATCTTTGCGCTTGACCGCATCCAATGTCTTCTTGCGGATACGACTAAAAAGGTCGTGCCCCTTATGCCAAGAGCTTGGGTCGCTAATCATCTGGTACAACTCGTCCAAGGTACTTCGGTCTTGCGCAAGGTCAGAAAACGTCTCGATAAGGCGTTCCATCTGGTCGAGCATTCTTTGCATAGGTATTAACGCTTTCGCGCGCCCTCACTACAAATTCAGCCGCTTGACGTTTTCGAAGACGTGGTCGGAGGAGGTTTTTAGTTGGGCGAGTTCGTTCTCGCTCAGTTTTAGCTCGATGATTTTCTCGACGCCGTTGGCGCCGAGGATGCAGGGGACGCCGACGAACATGTCTTTGACGTTGTACTGGCCGGTGCACCAGGCGGCGCAGGGGAGGACGCGTTTCTCATCGCGCAGGATTGAACTAACCATTTCGACGACGGACGATGACGGTGCGTAGTAGGCCGAGCCGGTCTTTAACAGCGCGACGATCTCGGCGCCGCCATTGCGCGTGCGCGTGACCAAGGCGTCGAGTTTTTCTTTCGGTATCAAATCTTCAACTTTGATTCCTGCGACCGTGGCGTAACGGACGAGCGGGACCATGTCGTCGCCGTGACCGCCGAGCACCATGGCGTCCACGTCGCGCATACTGACCCCGAGTTCCATCGCGATGAAGCAACGAAAGCGGGCACTGTCGAGCACGCCGGCCATGCCGATGACTTTGTTTTTGGGGAAACCGAGTTTCACGCCGGCGAGATAGTTCATCACGTCGAGCGGGTTGCTGACGACGATGACGGTCGCGTTCGGGGCGTTCTTCTTGATTGCTTCGCAGACGCTGCCGACGATGCCCGCGTTGGTCTTCAGCAAATCGTCGCGGCTCATGCCGGGTTTACGGGCGATGCCGCTGGTGACGACGATCAGGTCGCTGTTCGCGCAGGCAGCAGGGTCGTTCGCGCCCGTAACCTTCGCGTCGAACCCTTCGAGGCAGGCGGACTCCATCATATCGAGCGCCTTGCCTTGCGGCATGCCTTCGATGATGTCGACCAGCACGACGTCCCCGAGTTCTTTATCAACCAGTCGTTGAGCAGCCGTAGCTCCGACGTTTCCAGCGCCGACAACCGTTATCTTTTTTCGAGCCATTATTCCTCCGCTTTGGCGGGATGCCCCGTTCACGTCCACTTCATCTGTGTGCAGTCAATTCCAGCGCTTAGTCTGCACGTCGCGCCCCAGGCTGCCACTTTTATCCGCTCGTTGTGGAACTTTGCGAGCCCAGATTCTATCTCACGAGTCTTTGAATCGTCTATAACCCTCAGCTCATCCGCCGGCGTGAATCGCCGGACGGCGTTCCGGATCGGGCTCGGCCTGGCGCAGCACTTCGCGAGTCACCGGAGCCGTCTCGCCTTCACCGAAGATCAAGTACTTCAGCAGGTACTTTAGCGGGTTGCCTTCACTCCAGCCGAAATAAGCGTGCGGGATCTTGCCGGTCGTGTCGCGCAGGTAGAGAAGAAGCGCCGCGATCGCATTGGGTACGGCCGCGCTCTTTCCCCTGAGCACCCGGTAACCGTTTACCTCGACACCACGCACACAAAGCTCATCACTGAACTCCGAAGCGTCGCCGATGTCGATTTCGAGAAACAGAATCGGATCGCCCTTTGGAATGTGATTATCCTCGCGCTGCTCTTTTTCTTTGAGGCGATACTCATTCACATCGCCTGTTTGCCGCCGATTGGCGACAAGTTGAATCTCGTGATTGCGCGCCACGTCCTCTATGAAAGCCCGCGCTTTCTCGTCAAGCTCCACTCGCTCGACGCGCAGCTCGGTCGTCCGCATCACTCTCGACACAAACGAAGTAATGATGATCGACGCTATGAAGAACGACGCGATCTTTATGCCTTCGGGCCGTTCGATGATGTTCAGCACCGTCGTGTACGCAAACACGAGCGAGATCAGCAGGAAGGCCCAGCCGTGTTTGCGGCGGCGAAAGGCTGAAAGCGTCACCGCAACCGCGCCCGAGCTCATCAGCACCAGCACGCCCGTTGCATAAGCGCCACCCTGCGCTTCGACATCGGCTTTGAAAATCAGCGTTACAGCAAACGCGATCCCCGTGTACACGAGCACCAGAGGTCTAACGGCGGCGGCCCACTTCGGCGCCATTCCATATCTTGGTAAGTACCTCGGGACTATGTTCACCAGTCCCGCCATAGCCGACGCGCCGGCGAACCAAAGAATGAGAATCGTGGTCAGATCATAAACGGCGCCAAACATATCTCCGAGATACATGTGCGCAATGTACGAGAGCGCGCGGCCCTTTGCCTGTCCGCCTTCCCCAAACTCAGCGGCGGGGATTAGCGTCGTGGTCACAAGGCTGCTGGCGATCAGCATTGTGCTCATGATCAAAGCTGCCGTGCGAAGCAGCTTGCGGGTATTGGCGATTCGTCCCGCGGGATTCTCTTCGGTATCAGTTTCATATCCTTTAACCAGCGGCATGACGACAACGCCCGTCTCAAATCCCGAAAGTCCCAGGGCGAGCTTCGGAAAGAGGATCAACGCCACGCCAATCATTGCAAGCGGGCTTCCGTGAGCGGTGAACAGAGCCTTCTTCCAGTCTGAAAAGGCCGCCGGATGGGTTGCGAGTTCGTAGAATCCCACACCCACGACGACGCAGTTCAACAACAGGTAAGCCCCGACTAACAGCACCGCCACGCCGATTGCTTCTTTGAATCCTTTGAGAAAAATCGCGCACAGGAAAGCGATCAAAAAGAGCGTTATGGCAATTCGGTTGTGTAGGAAATGAGGAGTGAAAGGATTCTCGACGATGTGCGCCGTCGCGTCGGCCGCTGATAGAGTTATGGTGATGATGAAATCGGTTGCCACGAAGCCCAGCAACATCAGCACGAATAGCTTGGCTTGCCATCCAGGCAGCAAGTGCTCGAGCATCGAAATCGAGCCGTTGCCGTGCGGACTCTCGGCTGCCACTCGATTGTAGATCGGCAACGCGCCCAGGAGCGTGAGCAAGACCAGCACAAGCGTCGCTATTGGTGAGAGCGCGCCCGCCGCCAGGAACGCAATGCCAGGTTGATACCCGAGCGTCGAAAAATAGTCGACCCCGGTCAGACACATCACCTCCCACCACGGGTGCTGGTGCTCCCGGTTTTGCGGTATGCCCGGACGCTCACCCATCTGCAGTCTCAGCAACCAGCGCTGGAGGGTGTTCCTCGCCATAGACGGCGAGTAGTCTAGCGAGTGTTGGGGAGGTCGTACAGGCGCGCGTCGGGGTGGTACGCTACAACAGAGAAGCCCTACACCTTGGTCTGTCCGGAGTTGAAGGCATCTTTACCGCCTTTGTCAGAGCCCGGTTCCCGAGAACCCTTTCGCTCCACCTTGTAAAAGTCCAGCATCACATCTGTGTTCCCACGTATCTCTCGCTCAAGACGTTCTAGAGCCACCCGAACTACGTCACGATGATGAACGCGGCGGCGTGCTGGAAGCTGGCTCACTTGCAGCCAGATCTTGTGGATCAAGCCAATATCTTCCTCGGTCAACTCAGGAGCATGCGCGCCAAGCGAAACAATGTGTTCGCGGTTGCCTGGGTCCACGATCCTGCACCACACTTGGCGGCGTGGAGTTTCGGCCATCCGTTCCCACGCGCGGCCCAGTTCGCGCGCCTGTTCAATCGCGGTCATTTTCGAAGATAGCCCTGCAACAATCTCCGCGGAGTCGAGACGCAACGCGGTCTGTGCCGCGGCGTCAAAAATGTTGGTTGCCGGAACGACCACCAGCTCGACAGGTTTGCCATGCTTTTCCGCAAGCTTCACGACTCGAGTAAATAGGCGTTGCTCGTAGTCTGTGAACAGATTGCTGTCATACAGGTCTCGCTCGCCCGCGTCCGGGCCTCTCATCAAACGCGCGGTCATCACGACTATGTCTTGCGCTTCGGTGTTTGTTCGCTCCAGAACGTAATCGAGATGCGAGAGCGTGTTGTAGTCTCGCACAGTGACCAGCACGCTGCCCGGCCGTACGCGGACAGTATCAAGGCTCACGTCCGGCTGATAATTGAGGGTGAACTGGTCGAGGGCCGCGATCGATTTGTCGAGTTTTCTTTCATTGATGCGTTCGGAGATCGTAAAGACTATGAAAAACACAATGGTGAACGCCACTCCCGCAATGGTGGCCACTTCCTTGGTAATCAGATTGATTCCGGCGATGGAAAACAGCAACACCGCGATTATTCCCACGCCAATCGGGATCTCCTTGCCAAGGAGGGTGACGTTGAAAGGCACTTTCCACTCGCGATGCGACTTGTCTTTGAAACGCAGCACCAGCATCGCCAGGGCATTGAAGGAAAAGGACCAAATAACACCAAAGGCATAAGCTTCACCGAGCGCATAGGTATTTCCGCGCGAACAAATGATCGCTATCAGTTGCAAGACTACTATCAGATTGATCATTCGGTACGTCGTCCCAAATCTCTTGTGCGGCGCCCGGAACCAGTCAGTCATCACTCCGTCTTCCGAGACACGATTCAGCACGCCATTCGAACCGATGATCGAAGTATTGATGGCGCCTGACAGCATCAAGCATCCGACGATCACGATGAACGCTTGAAACAGAAGCTTCAACGGCAACGGTCCCGCAAGATACATGGCAATGCCGCTGATTAAATTGTCCCGATAGGTCATCCTGATGGCATCTGGGATAAGCGCGTACGCGAAGAAAGAAACAAGCGATGTGAACAGCACCGAATAAACGAAGATCACAAACCCGGCGCGCATGAGATTCTTGTGCTTCGGGTGTTCCAGCTCGCGGTTGACCTGGGCCAACGACTCTTCGCCGGACATCGCCAGAAACGAATGCCCAAACGCCATCAGTATCCCGATCAGACCCAACAAGGCTCCAGCGCTGGGCGCAAGGCCGAGGCGTGGCTCAGTCTCCTTTTGATCGGGCTCGGTCGCCGAGGCGGTTTCGGGAGGCAGCTCTCGCAACGCGCCGGGGGCGATGGCCGGCAGCCAGCCGACTGCATCGCGATTGAACGCCAAATTGTGTGGTACCGGCGCAGGAGGTAATCGATGTCTGTCGGGCTGCGTGATGATACTGTAGCCGGCCCACATAATGAGCATGACAACCATCGCCGTTGTCACGTACATGATCCGCAGGGCATCCCCCGATGACTCATGTATTCCCATGGTGTTGCGCCACCAGAAATAGATCGTGACGAGAATTGCTATAGCGGCCGCGAGATAATTCGTTGTTGTTGTCGATGGATCCCACCGATGGCCGAAGTAAGTCATTGTTTGCGCGACGAGCCCAACGACGTATTGCCCGGCTGAGACGCCAGAGATCGGGCCGGTCAGTATGTAGTCGAACATCAGGGCGGAGACCGAGAGCTTTGCAAGCGTCCCACCCATCGATTCCTTGACTACGCGGTAAACTCCACCTCTCGTGAACATCACGCATGATTCGACATACACAGAGCGCACCGCATAGGAGAAGAGCATTACACCCAGAACAAACCAGGGGGCGGCTCGTCCGACTGCTTGTTCCGCGATGCCGCCGACGTAATAAGCTGACGACCCAAGGTCATTGAGCACAATAGCCGCCGCGCGCCAGAACGAGATGAACGAGAGCATTACAGTTGTGGCTACAACGACCCTGACGCGAGTGGGATTCTTTACGTCCTTCTTAGAAGTGACCGTATCTATTGCCATAAGCGTTTTAGTTTTCTCCGTCGCGACTCGACGCTATGGTTCTCATCGTCTGCGGGTCGTTGATTTGTGTCCGCCAGAGCGGTTGCGACGCGGGGCCTGAATGCGAGAAGTTTCCCTTTTGAAGCTACATCAAAGCTTCCGCACTCAGGGCAGCGGTAGGCGTACACGTAAATCTCGCTGCGGCGGAGCCTGACAAGGCCGGCCGATAGCTGGGCGCCGCGGCCTTGCCAGGCACACTTGCGACAGAGGAGGTTCTTGGTTTCGATGTTGATTTCGCGACCGACCGATAACATAAGCGCGAGAGGCTTCTTTGTTTACTCGGCCGTATCCCGGATGGGCGATTTGCGGCTTACAGAAGTCTCAGTGTCATGGTACCGCCACCAACATAAGGATGGCATAAAAACTCCATAAAGATTTCATAAGGATGAGGCGGAAGCCCCATTGTTCAAGCAACAGTGCGCGAGATTGCGGTCACCGCTAGGCGGATCCATTCCTGTTTACGTTGAAGCAACGAATGCTGTGGCTATTCATCCTGAAGCGGAACAACCTGGACCGTAGCGCCGCGCACTTCACTCAGAAAGCGATTGATCACCGAGCCGTGAAGCAGTATGTCCCATCGCGAGCGCGCCGATTGCCCGAATACAACGTGTGTGATGCCCTCGCGCCGCGCGAACTCGATCAGCGCATCGGCAACGCGCCGCGCCCTCAGCTTCACTACGTTCGCGCCGAGTTCCTCGGCGAGGTTGATGTTCTCGATCAGGGCAGCGTGATCTGCCGGATCCATGCGGCCGGGTTCCGCGGGCGGCGTTTCCACATACACCGCGTACCAGTCCGACGCGAGCCTTCCGGCGATGCGCGAGCCTATGCGCAACAGTTTCTTCGCGCTGCTTCGCGATGACACGCAGACCATCACTTTCTCAGGGATCGCCGCTTGCTCGAGTCCCTCGCGCTCGCGATAGTCGTGCGCCTTCGCCGCCTGGTCGTCGGCGACCTGCCGCAGCGCGAGTTCGCGAAGAGCGGATAGATTCCCTTTGCGAAAGAAGTTCGCGAGCGACTGCTCGATCTTCTCGACGCTGTAAATCTTCCCCTGACGGAGCCGAGTTCGAAGAGTGTCGACCGAGACGTCCACGTTGACGACTTCGTCGGCGCGGCGCAGGAAATAATCTGGAATGGTCTCGCGCACTCGGACGCCGGTGATGCGGGCGATCGTGTCGTTCAGCGATTCGATGTGCTGCACATTAAAAGCTGTGATGACCGGGATCCCCGCGTCGAGGATTTCAAGCACGTCTTCGTAACGTTTCCGATTCCTGGAGCCGGGCACGTTTGTATGCGCTAGCTCGTCTACCAAAACAGCGTCAGGCTTGCGTGCGATGATCGCGTCCGCGTCCATCTCTTCGAGCATGACGCCGCGATACTCAGTGCGCCGCAACGGCACGCGCTCGAGATCGCCAATCAAGACCTCCGTTTCTGCGCGGCCGTGCGGCTCGATAAAACCAATTACGATGTCGATGTCCTGACGCTTGAGCAGGTGCGCCTCTTCGAGCATCTGATAGGTCTTGCCGACGCCTGGGGCGGCGCCCAGATAAACGCGCAGCCGGGCGCGTTGCGCTTGCTGTTCTCTAGCAAGCAGCGACTCGGCGCTCGGTCGGGTGCCGGCCAATCGATTGGTTGTCGCCTTGTGGGTGACCATACAACGTGTACTCTGAACCTACGCGGTATGTCTAATGCTCGCCGGGCCGCCTGTCGTCAGCGCAAAGGTGAACGTCGCGCCTTGGCCCGGGCGGCTCTCGACGCTGACCTGTCCTCCTTGGGCCTCCACAAGCCGCTTCACCAGCGCAAGTCCCAAACCTGTGCCGTCCGTTCGATCGCCGATGCGATTAAACGTGCTGAAGACCGTAGGCAGGTACGGCTCTGGTATGCCCTCGCCGGTATCCCGCACGCTGAAGTAGATCCGCCCGACGTGCTCGTTTGCTTCAATCGCGACGCTCCCGCCGCGATCAGTATGACGCATGGCGTTCGACAGCAGGTTATCGAGAATGCTCGCAATCGCCCGCCGGTCTCCAACCACCCAGGACAGGTCCGGCCAGATTTTGTTCTCCAGCTTGATCTGCTTGCTGTCGGCGGCGGCGCGAAACCGCTCGACTGCTTCCCGCGCAAGATCGATGGGCCGCAACCTTTCCATCGAGAGCCGCCGCGCACCCGAGTCGATCTCGGCGAGCTCGAGCAAATCGCTGATCAACTCATCCAGCTTGTCAGCGTTCTCTCGAGCGCCCCTGAGCATTTCGCTCTGCTCTTCGTTCGCGTTGCCGACATACCCTTCGATGACCGCGTGTAGCGCAAGCCGCAGCGAGTGAAGCGGCTCACGCAGCTTGCTTGACGCGACCGAGATAAACGCTGTTTTCAGCTTGTCTACTTCGGTGATGGCGGTGATGTCTTCAAGCAAGGTTACCGCGCCAAGCAGCCGGCCTTCCGAGTCGCGCATCGGAGTCGCACGCAGGCGGAAGTCGCGCTCCGCCCCGCCCAGCTTGATGGGAACGGTCGCGGCTTCGCCGTCGCCGGCAACCGGGCGCTGCATGGAAACGGCGTCGCGCACGGCGCGTAAGATTCGGTCGCCGCCTTCGAACCTTTCGAGATCGGCGCCGTCGCCATCGCCCGCCAAAGGACTGCCGAACAGTTGTCTGGCCGCGCGATTGATCTTAATTACGCGATGGCGCGAGTTGGTTACTATCACGGGCTCGCAAATGGAATCGATGACCGCATCAGACTTCTTTTGCTCGATCAACAATTTGCCGTAGTCAGACTTGCGCAGATCACGAAGGCGGACGAGCATCCGGTTGAATTCCGTCGCAAGCACGCCTATTTCATCTTTGGAAGAAACGCTTATGTGCTGATCGAAGTCGCCGTCGCCGACGCGCTTTGCCTTTTCGGCGAGCATAGAGATCGGATCGACGACATACCGGGTGAATCTCCAGGCGAAGAGGAGAGCCAGGGTAATAGCCACAACGGCCGTGACCGCGGTGGAAATTTCACCGCGCTTTGAGACGAAAACTGCTCGGTCGTTAGCCGCGACCATCGCGCGCTGATTTAGGTGCAGCAAATCGTCGAGCCGGTTCTTGAGAGAAAGAAACGACGGCTCCAGCCGCTCAAAATAAATGTTGGATAGCTCGCCGGTTTGTCTGGGTGGAGCCCGGCTGAGAAAAGTTTCGAGGTCCTTCTTGTATGCCTGATGCTTGAGGCTTATGTCGGCGACGATTTCGGATTCGCCTGGCTCGGTAATGTTACCCTGAGCGATCTCGAGCTGCTCGGCGAACCTCTGGCCATTTGTTTCGAACTGCTCGCGGGCCTTGTCGCCATGGCTGGCGATGAAAAACATCGCGGCTGAGTCCTGTCGTTCGAGGGCCTCCTTCATGTTCTCCGCGGCGGTGATGCTCTGGTAGTTGTTGACCAGGATTACATCGATCGCTCGCCCGAGATGCTTAAGGTGGTAGACGCTCCACGCGCTGACCGCGAGGATGAGGACGATCAGCAGTCCGTAGCTGAATGCGAGTTTTCGTCGCAGGCTGTTCATATCAAAGACGGATGCCGTCCGTAGTTCGTAGTCCGTAGTCCGTAGCCCGTAGTCCGTAGCCCGTAGCCCGTAGTCCGTAGCCCGTAGTCCGTAGTTCGTTAGTTAGTAGTCCGTAGTTCATAGTTCGAACGCCAGGAGTCTCAGCCAGTTTGCCTGCTACTGACTACTTGACAAGTGCCACGACGTCGGTAACAGGTGTATGTGCCACGACGTCGGTTACAGTTCTTTGAAAACTCATATGTAAGTAGACTTCGCCTACAGATTTTGATTCAAGCTCGGCAGCTTTTTTTGAAAG
>WNFR01021743.1_pt1 | contig 10120 bp, 9 predicted proteins | sample 5400221 | NCBI WGS metagenome assembly WNFR01 (sample SAMN13153357, study PRJNA577476) | soil metagenome | isolation source: 40 cm soil under Madrone tree | place: USA:California | collected 2016-06-14 | reverse complement strand
TAATCGACTGCGTGCTTTTCCCGTGCGCAAACATCTCCACAAGGGCATCTTTGCCCTGCTTGCCGCTAATTTTTCCTTCGTCGATCAGACGTACAAGCGCTCCCAACTCTCGGGCGGGGACCGGGGAGGCATTAGCAGAAAGCCCGGCGGCCTCGAGCTCGCGCAATAGTTCCGACCGAATCCAGTTTGCCGTTGCCCGCGGGTTCCCTGAGGCTTCCACGGCCGATTCATAGTAGTCAGACAGCGACCGTTCTGACGTCAATTGCGAGGCATCGGCGAAGGTTAAGCCGTACTGTTCCATGAAACGCTTGCGGCGATCCTCAGGCAGTTCAGGCATGCTCGAGCGTACTCCGGCAATGAACTCGTCTGAAACAATGAGCGGCGGCAAGTCAGGCTCCGGAAAATAGCGATAGTCGTGGGCTTCTTCTTTCGACCGCATCGTTCGTGTTTCATTCAACCGGTCGTCCCACAGCCGAGTCTCCTGTACCAGCCGGCCGCCAGACTCCAACACGCGGATATGCCTCGCTACTTCAAACTCTATAGCGCGTTGCATAAAACGAACCGAGTTCAAGTTTTTGAGCTCCACCTTTGTGCCGAATTTCTCGTCCCCAATCCGTCTGACCGAAACGTTTGCCTCGCAGCGGAGATTGCCCTTCTCCATGTCGGCCTCTGACGCACCGACCCATTGGAGCGAACGGCGAACGTGATTCACATAGTCGTAGGCTTCCCACGAAGAGCGGAAATCAGGTTCGGTAACTATTTCAGCCAGCGGAACACCGGCCCGATTTAGATCGATATAAGAATAGCGATCGACGTCGGGTAGGCCCTCGTGTACATTTTTACCGGCATCTTCTTCGAGGTGCAGCCTTGTGATGTCGATCTTCTTCGATCGCCACTCGACGGGGTGGCCTGCCTCGTCGCGTTCTGCAGTCATGATCTCGAGCTCGCCGTCGGCAGAAAACGGTTGATCGAATTGCGAGATTTGATAGCCCTTTGGCAGGTCCGGGTAGAAGTAATTTTTGCGGGCAAAAATCGACTTATGATTGATGCGAAGTCCGAGAGCCAGGGCCGCACGGGCGCCGAGTTCAATAGCCCGTCGGTTTAAGACGGGAAGTGCACCTGGTAAACCGAGGCACACTGGGCAAGTGTTCTGATTAGGCTCGTCGCCGAATCTCGCTGAACAGCCACAGAAGATCTTCGACTCAGTGTTAAGTTGAGCGTGTATCTCCAAGCCAATAATTGTCTCCCAGCCGTTAGTCATAAGTTTTGTCAGCGGTCTGTTAGTAGTCCCTCAGTAGTCCGTCAGTGGTCCGTCAGTGGTCCATTGTCGGTGATCCGTTGTACAGCCTTCTAGTCCGCTGCTCCTGACCCCTGCTCCTGCGTCCTGTTTTTACGGTCTTAACCATCCCGGTGATACGCCGGCGCGTCTTGCTTCATCTTCCAAATCACGCCAACGCGCTTCGAGTCCGGCACGGTAAGCAAGTAGCTGATCGAGTTCGGTAATTAGCGCAGGACGTTCAAGAGAATAATCGTAAGCCTGATAAGGCAGACCTACCGCTGCTCCCGAAAAGGGAAAGAACGACTGCCCACCAAACCGTCGCCTACCGCGAAAAGGCTCAGTGTTAACCAACACCTGTCCCCTGGTCAGGCCGTTACCAAAATTACCGCGCGCTGTTAATTGAGATCCAAAAGTTGGAGCGACAAAAACACCTGGATTCGGCAATGCATTTCCGAACCTCGTGCGTGCAAAAGGTCCGAAAGGTGAAACGCCAATGAACGCGCCCGTTGAAAATGGCTGGGGCAGTTCATTGAGCCTTCCCTGCAGGAAGTATATTCGCGCATTGGTCGAGGCCAGCTCAGCTCTTAAATCCGAGGCTCTGGTTCGCCAATAGGCTTCCGACTCCTCTTGTCGCGAACGAATCTCTCGGATCGTTTGAAAAGCGTCCTCCGCTTCTACTGCAGTTCGTCGCTTTGACTCTTCAAGCGAAGGAAGACCCAACTCTTTGCGGCGCCGTTCATAGAGCATTTCACTTTCAACGCGCTGCCGCCTGAACGTTTCGAGATCGCGATTTGTGATTGTCCGCGGTGTGGTTTGGCTAACTCGCCTTCGGGAATTATCTGTTTTTCTTTCTGATAACGCCTTGGCGCTGTGACGTAACAAACTTCCCCCCGGCTCTCTATTTGCACGTTCCGTTGCGGCAATATCAATCGCAGCAAGCTGGAGCGTTATTTGAATCCCCTCGCTGACCTCGTAGGTAAGCGTTGTGGTGGTAGTGACGAAATCGTCTGGAATTTCAACGCGTCGGCCATCACGAAAAACGATCGTATAGGCATTTGCCGCTGAGACTAACAGCAACATCAGCAAAACCGGTAGTAACAATCGACCCGAAGCATGCAGGATTTTTGTTTTGCTACAAATCATACGTACCTCCCTCAGCATTCCAAATTACGAATCCCGAAGATTGTGGCCAGTATAGACCCTCCCGAAAGCGACTTCCAAGCAATTGAGGGCCAGTTTTTTTTTCCTGAAATTCTTTGCAACCTCCTCCGCTCTCTGATATACAATCGCCCGACTAACCAATAACCTCCCGGGTCAACAATGCGGACGCCCGGTTCAGACCCGTTGCAGCGGCCGCTCGGTCCTTTAACCTTTTCACAGAGGAGCTAAAGACAAATCATGGCAAAGACTGTTTGCAAGATTCTAGGGGTCGTTTTCCTGTTAGTCGGCGTTTGTGGCTTCGCACTACCGCATCTGGCGGGAGCCCACCTAACGCCTCCACACAATGCAGTCCATATCGTCTCTGGGGTCATCGCGCTCTATTTTGGCTTTGCCGGATCGTTGTCTGGCGCGAAGGGGTTCTCGCTTGTCTTTGGAGTTATTTATCTGGCGCTCGCAGTTCTGGGTATTGCGCTCGGTGCGCCTCCGGATCATATGTGGGTGGCGGGTCCGCTACACCTCGGAAACGTGGACCATCTAATTCACGGCATTCTGGGTGTAGTCTTTATTGCTGGCGGTATGTTTACCAAAACCTCTTAGGAGCTTGTTTTCAGGTTGCAAGGACGAATTCGATAGGTGACGCAATTGCGCCCACGAACTCTAAATCCTTGCAACCTGAATTGATTCCAGTTGCTCCTCCAATTCGCTCCGGCAGATTTACTAACGAGATAATTTCTAAACTCGTGGGCAGTGGCGGCATTTCACCGTCTTCCCTGAAGAACCGCTCGGTGATTATCAAACTTGCCGGTGCGCTTCATGCACTGGCGTTACACGCGGTACGCCCGTTATCGGATGAGCGTCAACTAACACGGTTACTTCAAACACATCACGCAGCAACCCTGGTGTAAGTACTTCCTCGGGTCTGCCGGAACTGATGGTGTGACCATCTTTCATCAACAAAACATTGTCAGCAAACTGAGCTGCCAGGTTGATGTCATGCGTGACCACCAAAGCGGAGGCACCGTGGTTATCACAGCGGCCCCGCACCAGGGCAAGCAATGTTGACTGATGGGAAATATCCAGATTTGCAGTCGGCTCATCGAGTAAGAGAACCACGGCCTCTGTCGCCAGCGCCCGAGCCAGGACCGCTCGTTGGCGCTCACCACCTGAGAGTTCATTCATTAGTCGCCCACTCAGTTCGAATAACTCTGTTTCATGCAGTACTGCGTTTGCAACATCGATATCGTGTTCGGTTTCCCAACCCCAGGATGCGCTCGCTGCCCAAGCAAAGCGTCCGCCAAGCACAAACTCGAGCACCGTTATCGGGAAACGCAGCTCAGCTTCCTGAGCCACTACGGCGCCATCGAGCAGCACAACGCCTGACGTTGGTCCAAGCTGACCATTTAATGCCTGTAAGAACGTCGACTTTCCTGCACCGTTTGGACCGATGATGGCGCTAATCTGACCTGGCGCTAACGTCAGTGAGACATTCGCGACAGCGACACGCTCGCCGTATTTGATGGTTAAGTCACGTGCCTCGAGCAAGTATTTCTTCCTTCTAAACTTTGGTTAAGCGCTGCCGTTCGTCTCCACCCTTCAGGTCCTCTTCAACAGATAGATAAACAACGGTGCGCCAATAAGCGCAGTAATCGCACCAACTGGCAACTCCCTGGGCGCTATCAGTGTGCGCGCGGCGGTGTCGGCAACGATTACAAAAAGCGCGCCTCCGAGTGCTGCGGCAGGAATGCTGAGCCGGTTATCGCTGCCGAGCGAAAGGCGAGCCAGATGTGGGACGACCAGACCCACATATCCCACGGATCCGCTCGCCGCCACAGAACTCCCTACCAGCAGGCTTGCCACAAGAAATACGACTATTCTTACGCGACCAACCTCAACGCCAAGATCAAAAGCGTCGCGCTCGCCCAGCATCAGAAGATTTAGAGAACGAGCGTTGGCTGTGAGTACAACGGTACCCACAACGGCGATTGCAATTGCTACTGGCAAAAGATTCTTGCTTGTGCCGGACAGATCGCCGAGCAGCCAAAAAGTGAAAGAACGTATTCGAGTGGCATCCATGAGCGTTGTCACAAACACTATTACAGACGAAAGAAAGGTCGTGACGATTACGCCTGCGAGCACCAGGCGTTCGGGAGTCGCCCCCGCACGCCCTCGAGCCAACCGATACACCGCCAGCGTAGCCAGTAGAGCACCCACAAATGCCAGCAAGGGACGACTCCATTCGGTGGCGCCGAAAAATACCAGCGCTATCATTGTGCCGACTGCGGCACCATTTGAAATACCAAGCAGGTATGGCTCCGCTAAAGGATTGCGAAGCAGTGCCTGATAACTGGCGCCGGCGGTAGCAAGTGATCCGCCGACAGCAGCCGCCAGCAGGATTCTAGGCAAACGAATTTGGAAAAGGATGTCAAACTGATCGCTTGTCAAAGTGCATTGCGATCTTCCAAACGAGAGCAACGCGCAGAGCGAAGCGCCAGCCGGAAGCCGTTCACTACCAACGAGCGACATCAAGATGACAACAAGCAACAACGCCCCTGAGAGGACCGCGCAGGCGATAAAGGTCTTACGCAAGGTTGTGCGGTTGCTTGATCCGAAGTAAACCGTGCTCGCACGGCTATGACTTGATTCCGAAGTTGTCATAGCTTGAATGCATCCGGATGAAGTGACCTGGCCATCTCTTCCAGGCCATCAACTGCTCGGGGTCCCGGCCGTACCAGATGATCGTCGTTGATTCTATAAACTTTGCCCTGCTCCACCGCCGGCGATCGTTGCAGCGGTTCGGCCACGGTCGCGTTGCCAGCGCCCATCGAACCTCCGGTTGGCAAGATGATTGCCTCGGGCCGTGCAGCTAAAGCTGATTCTGCGCTGTACTTGGGCCAGGCACCTGAGACGTCGGCTGTAACAGATAAACCGCCAGCGCGGCGGATTAGGTCTGTAACAAACGCATCACGCCCCGCGGTATAAAGCGGTTCGGCTGATAACTGGTAGAAGACTCTAACGGGTTGCGTGGTTTTGACAGCTGCTTCGACCGCCGCAGTTCTCGACCGAAGTTGTCGGACTAGTTGCCTGGCTTGATCGTCATGGTCCAGAATTGTTCCCAGTTGATTAATAGAAAGAAAGACGCCCTCGAGGTCATGAGGATCAGTCACGAAAACTGCTATGTTTTGAGTTTCCAGCTGGTGAGTGAATACTTCCAGCTGAGAGGCTGTCGACACAACCACGAGCTGCGGCCGGAGCGCGATTATTTTTTCCATACTGGGATGTAGCGTGTCGCCAACTTTTTCAACGGTCTTTGCGGCAGGCGGATAGTCGCAGTAGCTGGTGTCTCCAACCAAACTGTCGCCAGCGCCGATGGCATAGATAATTTCGGTGAGGTTCGGCGCCAACGAAATAATTCTGTCGATCCGAAAAGGAACTGCAACGCGTCTGCCCGCATCGTCGGTAACTTCTCGGAATGTTTGAGAAGCCTGCGGCGTGGAGCTCTCCCGACGAGAACATCCAAACGGCAAAATGAGCGTGAGACCTAGGCACATCCAAAAACCCAAGTCCCGAATTTTTTTACGTGTGAAATGTATCGACAACAAAAAGTCCCGCTGACCTCCCATCCTCCAGCAAAGGAGTTAGCACGCTACGGAGGAGAGTGTCAAACTTCGACATGTTGCCTCAACATTCTGTGTCCAGTAAGATGCTTCGCATTCCATGACTCAGGATGTGCCTGAAAAGAAATGATCAAAACTATAGAATGGACTAACGATGGCGTGCGTATGCTGGACCAACGCCTCCTGCCGACAGAAGAAACCTATTTGATGTTGCGGTCTTATGACGAAGTAGCTGACGCCATAAGAAAAATGGTGGTGCGGGGAGCACCAGCGATTGGAGTGTCTGCGGCGATGGGGATCGCGCTCGGCGCGAACCAGTCGGTGGGCACCTCCGTCTCGGATTTAGAAGACGATCTTGGATATATCTGCGACGTTATGAGCCAAACACGGCCGACCGCAGTCAATCTATTCTGGGCCATTGAGAGAATGCGCTCCACTTTTAATCGAGAGAAGGCACTGACTCAGGATGTGGAAGTTTTAAAACGAAAACTAGTGGCGGAAGCTCTGGCGATCTTCAACGAAGATATTTCGTCAAACCGTGCGATCGGCCGGTTCGGGGAGCCACTGATTCCGGACGGCGCAACTGTGCTCACGCATTGCAACGCCGGCGCGCTGGCCACGGCTGGAGACTACGGTACTGCCTTGGGCGTCATTCGCGGTGCGCGTGACGCGGGAAAACGAGTTGCAGTTATAGCCGATGAGACCAGACCATTCCTTCAGGGCCTCAGGCTAACTGCCTGGGAATTGGCCAAGGACAATATTCCCGTAACGGTGATCACCGACAATATGGCAGGTCACGTGATGAAGGAAGGAAAGATCGATGCCGTAGTTGTCGGCGCAGACCGCATTGCAGCGAATGGTGATACTGCTAACAAGATTGGAACCTATATGGTTGCGGTCCTGGCGAAGGAGCACAATATTCCGTTTTATGTCGCGGCTCCAATTACCACGTTGGATCTTTCACTGGGCTCGGGCGCGGAGATCCCAATCGAGGAGCGTGACTCCACAGAAATCACGCATATTCGCGAACACCAATTGGGTCCTGACGGAGTGGCGGTTCACAACCCGGCTTTCGACGTTACTCCAAACCATTTGATCACGGCAATAATTACAGATCAAGGGGTCGCCAGAGCACCGTTCCAGGTGAGTCTAAAGATGCTATGCGACGTCAAGAGTAACGGCGTTAGTGTGGAGAAAAGGTGAGCTAAGAGACAGCAAAGCGACTTGCTTTCCACCAATCGATTGTCTTTTGCAGTCCCTCACGAAGACCGACTAATGGTTCGTATCCAAGCAACTGACGAGCTCGTGAAGTATCCGCCAGGCTGTGGCGAACATCGCCAACTCTTGGTTCCTGATAATCGGCAGTTATTCCTGTCTGGTGCGTCAAATCCTTCAGTTCGTGGAGAAGTTGGTTCAAAGAAATCCGTTCGCCGTTTGCGATGTTCACGACTTTGCCTGATGCGCCCGCGGCACTGGCTGCCTTCAGATTCGCATCCACAACGTTATCGATATAGGTAAAATCGCGAGATTGTTCGCCATCACCGTAGATTACCGGTTGCCGATTCGTGAACAATGCGCCGATGAAACGCGAAACAACGCCCGAATATTGCGAGCCGGGATCTTGACGTGGACCGAAAACGTTGAAGTAGCGCAGCGAAACGGTTTCGAGACCGTAAACGCGCGTAAACACCTGACAGTAGTACTCACCCACCAGCTTTGCCACAGCATACGGTGACAACGGATCTGGCAACATATCTTCCACCTTGGGCAGCGTTGGCTGATCGCCATAGGCTGAACTGGAAGCTGCGTAGATTAGACGTCTTACCTTTTGTTCTCGTGCGGCGAGGAGGAGGGAGAAAGTGCCATCGACGGAAGCCGTGTGGGTTTGCCGTGGATCTTCGACCGACCTCGGCACAGATGGAATCGCCGCTTCGTGGAAAACCAATTCGACACCCTCAAGCGCCTTCTTCAAAACAGCTTCGTCCGCGATACTGCCTTGCACAAAATCAATGTCGCCCTCTATCTCTTCAATATTCTCCCGATGACCAGTGGACAGATCATCCACGATGCGCACACGAGCGCCGTTCGTTGCGAGGGCGGAAGCTATATGTGAGCCGATAAAACCAGCTCCTCCTGTTACCAGTGCTATTCCTGTTAAGGCCATATTGGTTTTAGGTTCGAAATGATTATGGTTTTTTCCCGCAGGAGCGTGGCTTGGTCGGGTTTAAAGGCGCGCCGGTAAATTCCACTGGCAGAGACCGGGGCTTCTTTCTTTACCTGCCGACACCAACATACTCGAAACCAAGTTCGCGCATGTCTTCTGGTGAATAGATATTTCGTAGATCTGCGATTCTTGGAACCTTCATTAAGTCCCGAATACGAGCCATATCAAGCGCGCGAAATTGGTTCCACTCAGTGACGAAGACCAGGACTTCGGCCCCCTTAACAGCAGCGTATTCGTCTTCGGCGTATTCGACATCGGGCAGAATCTTAGCAGCTTCCGTCATAGCGACTGGATCGTAGGCCCGTATCTTCGCGCCATTTTCGAGCATACTGCGAATGATTTCCACCGCAGGTGCTTCACGCATGTCATCTGTCTCGGGCTTAAATGCCAGCCCCAGAACTGCCACGTTCGCACCCTCCAGTTTACCCACTAACTTCTTAATCTTTATAAGCATTTCTCGTCGCTGGCGCTGATTGACTTCAATCACTGCATCAACGATGAGAGAGTCGCTATTAAATTGTCGCGCAACGGATGCCAGCGCTCTAGTGTCTTTGGGAAAACAGGAACCTCCGAAACCGGGACCTGGGTGCAGAAACTTGCCGCCGATTCTCTTATCCATCCCAATTCCACGAGCCACGTCGTGCACGTCGCAGCCGATTTTTTCGCACAGATTCGCAATTTCGTTGATGAAAGAAACCTTCGTAGCGAGAAATGCATTGGCTGCATACTTTGTCAGCTCTGCGGCCTCCAGCGAAGTGATTACAAACGGTGCTTCAATCAAATAGAGAGGACGGTAGAGATCCTTCATTATGGCAATGGCTTCCTCGTCGCGGCTGCCAAGAACAACTCTATCAGGACGCATAAAGTCGTTTATTGCCGCACCCTCTCGAAGAAACTCAGGATTAGACACGACACCAAAATGCATGCGAGTGGACTGACGTTCGGAAATCAATTTGCGAAGGTGCTCGCCGGTACCAATAGGAACTGTCGATTTTGTGACAATGACCTTATAGCCGTTCATGTGGTCGGCGATTGAAGATGCAGCCGAGTCAACAAAGCTCAAGTCTGGAGAACCGTCCGGCTTGGGTGGTGTTCCAACGGCAAGAAAAATTACTAGGGCTTGTTCAACCGCCAGGCGCACGTCGGTCGTAAATCTCAATCGTCCGGCCTGCGTATTTTTTGAAACCAACCGTTCGAGGCCAGGTTCATAGATGGGCATCACGCCTGCCAGGAGACGTTCTATCTTTCCAGAGTCAACGTCCACGCAGGTAACGTCGACGCCAAACTCGGCGAAACATGCGCCGGTTACTAGACCGACATAGCCGGTACCGATTACCGCAATATGCATTTAGTTATTGTCTACGAGTGAATAGCAAAGATGGGTCCGACAATCAAAACCTTGCGGGTCAAACACGACTTAAATGTCGTGCGACCCGCAAGGTTAGTCTAGTTGACCACAGCCAGAAGGGCTGCGGTGTTTTTCGGAATGGCTCACCCGTCGACGAACTACTTCGTTGGGCTAACTACGACGACCTGGCCGCCGAAGTTAAGGTCGTTATTATGAGTTGTGGCGAAAATAACCGCAGCCACAGCACCACCAACAGCCAATAACAAAATGGCAAGCGCGCTGCCGTGAATTCCGCCCTCATCGTCTTTGTCGTCCGGAGTAGGCGTTCCCGCAGTGGCACTCTCGCCGGCTGCAATCTGTTTCAAGGTACCACCAGCACGAAGCTGGGCCAGCCCTGAATTAGTTGCAATCGACGTGCGACCACGCATTGCGGTAACAGTAAAAGAAGTGGCTTGGCTTCCGTCTACTAAGACGGCGCCATCTTTGGTTGTCAG
>WNFR01022714.1_pt1 | contig 10121 bp, 8 predicted proteins | sample 5400221 | NCBI WGS metagenome assembly WNFR01 (sample SAMN13153357, study PRJNA577476) | soil metagenome | isolation source: 40 cm soil under Madrone tree | place: USA:California | collected 2016-06-14 | reverse complement strand
CGAAGACCAGATGGCTGCGGTGAAAAAAAGCCGCCTCAACCGTTCCTCCGGCCCGGTTGATTTTTCCCTGCTGACCGACGGCCTGCGCGCCGAACGCGAACAAGGCATCACCATTGACGTCGCCTACCGTTATTTCGCTACTTCCCGGCGCAAATTTATCATTGCCGATACTCCGGGGCACGAGCAGTACACCCGCAACATGGCTACCGGTGCATCCACCGCGGATCTCGCGGTGATTCTGGTCGACGCCACCAAGGGCATTCTTCCCCAGACTCGCCGTCACACATTCATCGCTTCATTGCTCGGAATTCGCAATGTGCTGGCCGCCATCAACAAGATGGATCTCGTCGAGTTCCGCGAAGATCTCTTTTTGCGGTTGCAACGTGATTTTCAGGAATTGGCTGGGCAGCTTGGCATCCCCCGCGTGCAATGTGTTCCGGTCAGCGCCCTCGACGGAGATAACGTCGTCGACCGCAGCGTACGGACGCTCTGGTATCAAGGGCCAACCATGCTGGAACACCTTGAGACCGTCCCTCTCAGCCTTGGTGATTCGCTGGATTCGCTGCGCTTCCCAGTGCAAATGGTCATTCGTCCCGATGCCAATTTTCGTGGATTTGCCGGCCGCGTCGCCAGCGGAGTGCTTCGCCCGGGTGCCGAGATCCTTGCGTTGCCCTCCGGCCAGAAAACGAGGGTCCGCTCGATCGTCAGCTTCGATGGCGATTTGCCGGAAGCGTTTGCTCCCATGTCCGTCACGGTGCAATTACAAGATGAGATCGATCTGAGCCGGGGAGACATGCTGGTCGCGCCGGATAATCCGCCGCAGGTCGCCAGAAGATTTCGCGCCATGGTGGTCTGGCTGCACGAATCTCCGCTCGAAGTTGGCAAGTCTTACCTCGTAAAGCACACCTCACGCCAAACGAAGATTCGCGCCTTGCGCATCCGCCACCGCGTGGACATCAATTCACTTGCTCACCAGCCGGCCACTCAATTGAAAATGAACGAGATTGCCTTGGTGGAATTTGAAGCGCACGTTCCGCTGTTCTTCGATCCCTATTCCAGCAACCGCACTACCGGCAGTTTCATCTTGATCGACGCCATCTCCAATGCCACGGTCTGCGCCGGCATGATTCAAGAAGCGTTGCCGGACAACGAAATTGCCCGCGTGGTTGATCTCATCCCGGCCGAATCCACGTTTCGCCACGTTAGCGCGGCAGAACGTCAGCAGCGTCACGGCCACTTCCCTGCGACATTTCTGCTCGGGAATCGGGCTGATCTTGCCCTCCGCATCGAGCGCGCACTATTCGACCGCGGTTTTGCAGTGCTGAATCTCAGCGGCATCCCTTCGCCGTCCGTCCTGCCCGTCGCTCTAAGCGTCACCCACGACCTGGGCGCCATCGCAATTTACTCTGGAGAAGTTTTCGTCTTCGAGGCCAGCCAACACCTAGTCTCGCAATGGGCTCCAAGACTGTTCGATCTCGCTCAAGAACTCGACACTGCCAGCGATGAGGATATTTTCCGCCGCGCCATGACTCTGGCGGACTCTCTGCAACTGCGAAGTACCAAGAATCATCAAGACGGGGCCAACTAAATGGACGTGAAACATTCACTGCCAACTCTAGACGAGAATTTTGCTAGCCAACTCGAACCGCTTGCACCCGCGCCAGCGCTCGATCTGATCCTCGCAGCAAGCCGCGGCGCCGCGGCCTGCCTGACCAGCAGCTTTCAAGTGGAAGACATGGTGGTCACCCATCTCCTCAAGAACCGTCTCCCGGACATCCCGGTGCTCTTTCTCGAAACCGGATACCACTTCGCACAGACCTACGAGTATCGCGATCAGATGGCCAAGTTGTGGTCTCTGAATCTGGTCAACGTGCTTCCTGCTCAATCCGTCGCCCAACAGGAGTCGGCTTTCGGCATTCTCTATCGCTCTGAACCCACCCGGTGCTGCCAGTTGCGCAAAGTCGAGCCGCTGATGGGCGCACTCGAGCCGTTCGACGTGTGGTTCACCGGTTTGCGCCGCGAACAATCTCCAACGCGGAAAAATCTAAAAACAATTGAATTGCACCGCCTGCCCTCTGGAAAAATCCTGTGGAAAGTCAGCCTGCTTGCCGATTGGAATTTCGCACAGGTCTGGCAATACGCAAACGAAAACGGCATTCCCGCACTTCCGCAATACGCCGAAGGATATCTAAGTATCGGGTGCGAGCCGTGCACCGCGCTGCCCTCCGATCCCAACAATCCGAGATCCGGCCGGTGGGGCGGCGAAAAGCTGGAATGCGGAATTCACACCTTCTCGACGCGAGGGGCGCAATGAACTTCGTGATCGGATTTCTTATCGCGCTAGCTGTGGGCTTGACCGGAATTGGCGGCGGCAGCTTTACCGTTCCGGCTCTGGTGCTTCTTGCTGGCTTGCCCGCTGCGGAGTCCGTCGGAACCGCGTTTGTGTTTGCCGGCGTCATCCGTCTAATTGCCGCGCCGTTTTACTTGCTCGGCAAGCACGTGCATAAGCGTTATCTGTGGTTGTTACTGAAAGGAGCGGTCCCTGGACTCTTGATTGGAACCTTTTTTCTGCGCCTCCTGGGCCGCGAAGCCGGAAACCCTATCGTTGTCATCGTGCTCGGAATCGTTCTGGCGGCTTCTTCGGCGATCACTTTTGCGCCTCGCGTGCAGAATCCCACTTTCGCTCGCAAAAATTCCGGTTGGCTTCCATGGCTGGCTCTTCCCATCGGAATCGAGTCTGGCTTTTCCTCCGCCGGCGCTGGCGCTCTCGGCACCATCCTGCTGCTGAATTATTCCGAAATGACCGCATCGCAGGTCGTCGGTACCGACATACTCTTTGGCCTGGTCCTAGCGGTTATCGGTGGCGCGTTCCACTGGAACTTCGGCTCCGTGAGCACCACCGTGCTGCTGCAGTTGCTGGCGGGCGGTGTACCGGGCGTACTCCTGGGATGTGCCTTCGCCCGCGTTGTTCCGGCCCGCAAGCTCAAACTCGTCATTGCCGCCATCGCCATCTTTGCCGGCGTCCAATTGATCTGGAGCGGCGCGAACACTCTTGCGGCCAGGCACTCCGCGGCAGCCGCCAGAATCGCGGCCCGCAGCACTTCCCATTACCCTAGCCGCTGATCTAGTTCGCCGCAGCTTTCGCAGAACTGCCGACTTCGGGTTAATATCGGCGTCGCAGGCCAAGCTGCATCGTTCGCGGAGGAACGCGGAATGTCCACACGGCTTACCGCACTTGTCACTGGCGCGAATTCCGGCATCGGCAAAACCATCGTTTCTCGCCTGGCTGCCGCGGGTTACGACGTGGCCATCAATTTCAAAGTAGATGAAGCTGCGGCGGAAACTCTCGCCAAGGAATTACTGCACCACGGTGGGCGCGCCATCGCTGTTTACGCCGACATCGCCAATTCCAAGGACGTCGATGCCATGTTTGAAAAAGTCTTCGCCGCCTTCGGCCGTCTCAACGCGCTGGTCAACAATGCCGGCGTCCAGGTTTTCAAGCCGCTGCTGGACGTCGAAGAATCTGAATGGGATCGCGTGATTGCGACCAATCTTAAAGGCTGCTACCTCTGCACTCAGCGCGCCGGACGCCACATGAAAGAACACCGCTCGGGCGCTATCGTCAACATCGGCTCCGGTTGCAACAAAGTTCCCTTCCCCAATCTTTCCGGCTACACCGCCAGCAAAGGCGGCATCGAAATGTTCACCAAATCGGCCGCGTTGGAATTGGGCCCATTCGGAATTCGCGTGAATTGCGTGGCGCCAGGCGCGATCGACACCGAGCGCACCAAAAAAGAAATCGCCGGCTTCGCGGACTCCTGGGCTCGCCTTACGCCGCTTCGCCGCATCGGCACACCCGACGACGTCGCTTCCGCTGTCCAATTCCTGCTGAGCGAAAACGCCTCGTTCATTAGCGGGCAAACCCTCGGCGTGGACGGCGGCCTCTTTGCCCAACCCCGCTGGCCCGACTCCGACTACGGCGTCTGAGAACTGCGCTCGACCAAATAAAACTCGCGGCACGATAGCCCAACATCGCAACTTGGCCATTCGTTTTTTGTTCCTTACTTACTTACTTCGTTCCCTCACTGCCCCGCTGCTTTCGCCCGAGCCAGCACCGCCGGCCCATATCCATCTTCCTTCAAATAACGGTACAAACTCGTTCGCCCAATTCCCAGCACCTGCGCCGCCCGTAGCCGGTTTCCTTTGCACATCGCCAGCACCCGTTGGATGTGCTGCTTGCGCACTTCCTCCAGTGACAGCGGCCGCCAATCGTCGCGGCCGGTGCTGCCCTGCCCGCGGTGTTGCAGTTGCTCCGGCAAATCCGCGATGTCGATAAAATCGCCCGTGGTGGTTATGCTGGCGCTGGAAATCACGTTCTCCAGCTCCCGCACATTTCCCGGCCAGGCATGCTGCAGCATGATGGCTTGGGCCCTCCGCGTCAGCCCCGCAATATTTTTCCCGTATGCTTCGTTGTATTTTTTCAAAAAATACTGCACCAGCACCGGAATATCTTCCAGCCGCTCCGCCAGCGATGGAATCCGGATCTGAATCGAACTCAACCGGTAATACAAATCCTCGCGGAATCTCCCCGCCAGCACTTCCGCCCGCAAATCCCGATTGGTCGCCGCAATCATCCGCACGTTGATTTGCCGCACTTCCGGCGATCCCACCCGCTGAATCTCGCGGTTCTGGATCACTCGCAGCAGTTTCGCCTGCATCGGCAGCGAAGTCTCGCCAACCTCATCCAGAAATACCGTTCCGCCATTCGCGTATTCAAATAATCCTGGCCGGGTATCCGTCGCGCCGGTGAACGATCCGCGCACGTGCCCAAATAGCTGGCTCTCCAGCAGCGTATCCACTAGCGCCGAACAGTTGCAAATCGCCAGCTTCTGATGATTTACTGGACTAATCTGGTGAATCGCCCGCGCCACCAGCTCTTTGCCCGCTCCGGTCGGTCCGGTCAACATCACGTTCGTATAGTGCCGCGCCACCTTCCGCGCAAAATCAAATACTTCCAGCATCACCGGACTTTTCCCCACGATTCCGTGGAATTCCAGGTCCCTCAGCAGCTGCTCTTCCAGCGCTTTTACCCGCTTGCGCTGGTCGTAAAGCGCCGCAGTATCATCCAGCATCCTTTTCAACCGCGTCGGGTCCACCGGCTTCGGCAAAAAATCGGCGGCACCCCTTCGAATGGCTTCCAGAGCCGATTCCAAAGTGTAGTCTGCGCTCATCAGAATCACGTTGGTTCCCGGGTCGACCTTGATTGCTCGTTCCAGAAACTCGTACCCATCCATCCCCGGCATGTGCACGTCCGCCAAAATCAGCCGGGACTTCCCGCTGCGGATCAGTTGCAGCGCCTCTTCCGGATTCCTGGTCGCCACCGATTCGAATCCGGCGCTGGCCACCAGTTCGGTCATCAGCTCCAATTGCCCAGGATCATCATCCAGAACGCACGGCAGCAGTTCCGCCGGCGGTGTTATCAGTTCCAAATTTCTGGTGCTTGCGTGTGCCATACAGAAACCATTCGCACGCTTTCCTCCATTCCCTCCCTCCTCCGGAATCTCTTCTGCTCTTCTTCGCGCGCGCTCTCTGACGAACTTCTGGAGTCACCACTCAGCTTCCAACTCATTGCGATCGTTCGATTTGCAGCGATCTTTGCAAACTCCCCGCGGCAATCGCCACTTATTGCCAGTTTTAGGAAATCCAATGAATGCCGGACCGTTGGTTCGATTTGGCACCACCATTCCATACCAGTCCCATCCCGGAACCCAACCCCGTTTAGATTGCATTTTCGGTTTGAACCTCTTATTTCGAACCCTTTTAGTTTGAAAAGGGCGCGTTCTTGGCAGGCAACAACCGCACCCGGCACGGCTCACAATCTTCTTGGTCGTACCGCTCCGCTCGATACGGCACCGGGTTTGCCGGAAGCACTCCCATCGGATCCAGCAGCCGAAGAAAAACCAGTGTGCCGGACGGGACTCGACGCTGCAACACAATGTGCTTCCCGGCGACTTCCGACCACTGCAGTTCCGTCTTCTCCACGAAAAAGTTCTGGTGGTCGTCCCACCCGGACACTTCAACCGGGTACGCTTCCTTCATTCCAAAAGTCACTGCAATCATTGCTTCGTTTCTCACACTTAAATATGAGAGTTAGCGGGGAAACGCCGCGCCGCCAGTGTCGTCCAGCGAAACAGTGACGAGGGACTGTTCCGAACCGATACATCGCTTCGGTCTTTTTCCCGGAATTCTCGAGGAAACGAAATTTTCGTCCAACGTCTTTCAGGATGGATTCAATCTGATCGAATCATCCCCGATTAAAATCGTGCGTGGATCAGCAGATTGGTGGCAAACGATTCAATCGGTCCGTACACATATCGAAATCCGAAAATGGCCACTAGCAGCCCCAGACCGCGATACGGCGTGGTGCGCAGCCAATCAAGATACGAATGCGCGGTTTCGTTCGGCATGAAAACCATAATACCGGTGCTGCCATCGAGCGGCGGAAACGGCAACAAATTAAAGCACCCCAGCAAAAGATTCAGTCGATAAAACGCTCCAAGAACATTCTCAAGCAGGCCGGGCTGTCCGGCAGCAGTGTCCACGAACCAGCCATAATGATTGGCCAGCCGAATCAGGACCACGGCAATTAGCATCAGCGTAAAGTTGGCCGCCGGCCCCGCCAGAGCCATCCACGCCGAGCGGCGCGGGTAGCGCCGTTCCCACTCCGGATTAAACGGTGCGCTGGCCCAGCCAATCATCCGCTGCGCCAGTACGAACGAAAGAATGGGTATCACCACCATTCCCCAAGGCTCGCGCCGGATGTGCGGGACGGGATTCAGAGTAATCTGACCTCCGCGCTCCGCGGTGTCGTCCCCGCCAATTTTGGCCACCAGCGCGTGCGACGCTTCGTGACACGTAGTCGAAAACAGAAATGCAACGTACCAGATAAATCCAAAAACCAGCAGTTGTTCAGGTTTAATGTCAGGCATCGATTTTTTCAGTTAGGTCGCGCAATTCCTAGCCTAAAGTCCCACACACTGGATTGCAAGTACGCCGCCGTCGCTTCGTTCGGTCCTGGTTGTCATCCCGAAATCACCTGGCCGAAGGTTCCGGCCGTGTCGCCCGCCTGCACGCGACTTCGCTGCTCGCCGGTGGCTGGCCACCGGCCACTCCCCATTACCCTTCCCGCAACCCCATGCCACGCAACCCTTGCCCCGCCCCAAACCCAGCGCCATACTTTTCTTATGCGTGTCCCCGCTAAATGTGTGCTCCTTTCGGCCGCGTTCTGCCTCACCGCCACGGCCGCCTTCGCCGACGAAATCCGCCTCAAAGACGGCAAAAAACTTTACGGTGTCATCGTCGCCTACGAAGACAACATGTTTAAGGTAAAGACCGACTACGGCTTCGTGCTGGTCGAAAAAGACAAGATCGCTTCCATCGTTCCGACTACTCCGGCATCGGCGACTCCCGGTTCCGCATCAGCCGCAAAACCCGCGAAGTCTGCGGAATCAAAATCAGGTTCTGAAACCGCGGCGTCGACTACCTCCGCTTCTTCGCCCACCGACTCCGCGCCCGCAAAACCAAAAATTTCCGGCGACCCGGTTCGACCCGCGCTGCCCTCAGCCACTACCGCCGGCAAGGTCACGCCACCAGCCATCAAATCCAACATCGCGCCGGCCACCACTTCTATCGCCGCCGCGCAGCCTCCTGCCCCTCCCGCCGAACCCGAACTTCCGGCGAACAAGGAAGTCGTTCAGGGCAATCTATACACTAATTTTTCCCATGGTTTCAAAATGTACAAAGCACCCAGCTGGGATCTGATCGAAGACGCGCGCAAAGCGCTGCCCAACGCCATCGTGGCCATGGGCACTTCCAACGAATCGACTTTAATGGTGGTGGGCCAGGAAGAATCCAAGGATTCGCTGGAAATATCCGCCGGCGCCGCCGAGAAAAAACTGCGCGACATCTACGCCAACTACCATCTGCTTTCCCGCCGCAAAATGGTGGTCGGCGGTGCGCCTGCCGTCGAATTCAAATATACCGGCACCGCCGAGGAACACGAATGGTCCGGCACCCTGGTGGTCATTTCCCGCGGCAAGGATGTGCTGACCATGCTCGGCATGACCCGCGCCGACAGTGATTTAATTCAGATTCAGGAAAACGTAATCGCCCGCGCCATTTCCAGCACGGACTTCAACGTTCACTGATTTTTCTTTCGAAGATTTGTTTTCGCGACTGTAGATTCCGCGAGCTTTTGATTTTGCTGGAAAAGTTTTGCTTTGAAAAAGACTTAATTCGACGCGGTGTATTCCGGCAGTTGTTTGTGTTCGCGAATCAAGGCAATCAACGCCTGCGCCGCGCGCGGCAAACTGCGATCCCGGCGGTACACCAAACCAAGTTCCCGCCACAGATCCACGCCTTCCACATTCAGCAGCTTCACCTCGCCGGCTTTCACCTGATCTTTGGCGAAACTCTCACTGATGAACGATACGCCGGCATCCGCGCCGACAAATTTCTTGATCATGCCGATGCTCGGCAACTCCATGGCCACGTGGACCCGGGCGCGAAACGGCCGCAACAATTTGTCCAGCACCTGCCGCGTAAATCCGGTGCGCGGAACGATCAGCGGCTGTCCGGCAACTTCTTCAAGGGTAACTTTGTTGCGGCTGGCCAGCGGATTTTTCGAGCTGACCATCAAGCGCAAGCGGTCGCGATAGATATGATGTACTTTTAAGTTAGGCGACTTTAACGGTAAACTAACAATCCCGACGTCTACCGAGCCGTCTTCGACGCGCTGCAGAATTTTGTGGCTGAAATTACGGTAGATGCTGATGTGCACCAGCGGAAATTTCTTTTGAAACTCCGCGAAAATTTCCGGCAACAAATACAGGCATGTCGCTTCATTGGCGCCAAACACCACCGGGCCTTGCACCACGTTGCCGCGATCGGCCACCACTTGCACCGACTCGTCGCGCAGGCGCAGAAGTTTTTCGGCGTATTCAAACAGCACTTCTCCGGCGGGGGTAAGTTCGACGGATTTCGCGGAGCGGTCCAGCAATTTCGCGTGGTAGGCCTGTTCCAGCTGGCGAATTTGCGCGCTGACCGCGGACTGCGAACGAAAAACCTTTTGCCCGGCGCGAGAAAAACTCTTTAGTTTTGCGACGTAAACGAATGTTGTCAGTTGATCAAAATCCATGGGCGGTTGGCTCGCTCCAGAGTATAGCGCCAGAGTATAACGGAGTACCGAGGAAAACGATAATTTCTCCTTTTCTGAAGAAAATTAAATGGAGACGGCGTGAGCCGCCGCAGGCGCGGCGTCCACGCGGGGTAACGCAATGAAATCCGGCTTGAGCCGTGCGAGGACCGGCTCCCAAGTGCTTTCCACTGTGCCTTGCAGATGGACCGGCTGCACCCGCAGCAAAGGCAGCGGACCTCGGCGGGAGAGCAACCGCGCGGCACGGGGGCTCGCAGTGCGATCGCAGTGTTCGCGCAGAATACGGCGCAGCCAAACATCTTCGCTGCCGGTAATTTCCTGGGTGGAGACAAAATCGCGATTGAGAACGTCCTCGGCTTCGGCACGAAGAATGTACGCCAGGCCTCCGGTCATGCCTGACCCAAAGTTCAATCCAACTGGGCCCAGGATAAGCGCAACACCGCCGGTCATATATTCGCAGCCGTGCTGGCCAACACCTTCGACCACAGCAAGCGCGCCGCTGTTGCGAATAGCAAAGCGTTCGCCGGCGCGGCCTGCAACGAAAAGTTGTCCTGAGGTTGCGCCGTAGAGAACGGTGTTGCCGGCCAGGACGTCGCCGCGGCGGGAAGCTCCTGTACCGGCAGTGATGGCGATGGTGCCGCCGGACAAACCCTTTCCGACATAGTCATTCGCTTCGCCATCGAGTTTGAAGTCGATGCCAGAGCCGAGGAACGCGCCGAAACTTTGCCCGGCGCTGCCTTGAAATTCTTTTGCGATTGCGGCGTGCGGAGCGCGGCCCGCAGCGCGGTCTCGCGCCAGTTCCCCGCTGAGCCCAGCGCCCACGCTGCGATCGGAGTTGCGAATCGCGGAGATGTGAATTTCCGGTTCGAACTCGATTACTGGAGGGTGCGCTTCGGTCAGCGAAGCG
>WNFR01008937.1_pt1 | contig 10121 bp, 8 predicted proteins | sample 5400221 | NCBI WGS metagenome assembly WNFR01 (sample SAMN13153357, study PRJNA577476) | soil metagenome | isolation source: 40 cm soil under Madrone tree | place: USA:California | collected 2016-06-14 | reverse complement strand
CAGAATCCGGTTCAGATTGCTAGTCGAGGTCGAGAACTGCGACGGGGCGGCATCGGTACCTTGATGTAGTGCGAGGTAGACGTTGCGAATGCGCTTCAAGATACGCCACGCGATCGACGGGTCGTTGTTGTTCTGAGCTTTGAGAACGATTTGATTCCAGAGGGCACAGAACTCGTGGCGCAGTTCAGGCGACGTATCCTGTACCTCGAAATTGGACGCCGCTTCCAAGACCTTCGAAAACTCGAATTGTACCCGGACGTGTTTCCGGAAAAGTCTAAACTGCTGGCGAGTAACGTGAATCAAGATTGCAAATGACAAGTTGTCACCGTGTGCGGCGTAGTCCCGAAGGACGTTTTCTGGGATCCTCAGTTCGTTGGCGGCGAGAATAAACCAACTGTCGTCGCGCCGTTGTGCTCTTGCGACAACACTGGAAACTATTGCCTGTATAAATATTCTATCTTCGCCCGTGCCGATGCCCCACCCTCTCACAAAATGCCCTATTTCTGCGGATTGCAGTCGCCCGTACTGCTCTTCGGACAGAATTCTGTAGAGAATACACGGAAACGTTTCCTGGATGTCCGCTGGTTTGATTGCCTTGGCACAAACGATAACCCTCCGGCTTTTCACCTGCTCCGGGAGCGAATCCGACGAGAAAGTGCGGTCTAACAATCCGATCAATGCCCTCAGAAGATTCCACTTTTGCTCCAACGAGAGACTGAGCAAAGGATCGCTGACCACGTTCGAGCTGCGGAAGCCAGGCAATCCCGCAAAGAAGCGCTCCATTTCGTGGTCTTCATCCAAAGACTCGAACGTCCACTTAAAGGCTCGAGTGTCGATTTCCGATGGCGAGTTCAGCGCGGTTTCATCAGCGGTCTTCAGCATGCCCTGCGAGAGTAATTTGTGATACCAATCTTTCGAGTCTTCGAAGGGATGAGAGGCATCGTCGTGAAAGTGCACAGATCGAGTGAACCACCGAAGAACCGAAAATATAGCATAAGGTATCCCAACGACGATGGGCCACGCCAATGACGTAAGCGGGGTATAGTATGGGCAGTCATGGCGAAAAAGCGGCATGATTGTAATGCCCCCATAAATTGACATGCCAAGGCCGATCCACGACAGTACCAGCTTGAAAATAGTGAGATCGACGTTGCACAGGAAGACAACCAGGCCGACGAAGAAAAAGAACAGAGACGCGTGTAGTAGAGCTGGCAAGGTTTCGACCGCCCACGGAAGGAGGAATGTCTTGACACCTTCAAAGAAGAACGCACGGATGCGTGCCCGCTTGTGTAGGCTGTAACGCGGCTGAGTGATCTTAAGGTATCTTCGTGCCCACTGTTGTAGCAACGTCGCGAGCAGAGCACAAGTAAGACTAATCACCAGGCTCATGAACCAAAGCGAGTTGACCCAGATTGCATAGTTCGGAGGAGAGAACGTGGGTGGGGAAAAAGGAAGGGAAATGTTTGAACGATTTGGGTCGACAAGGGCCTGATGGATACTCGCGACGTAAAAGTTGGAGGTGTCCTGTGGGTTTGGTCGAATGTCCTGGATAGATACCGAGAGCAACGACGCCACAGAAGCAGAGAACAAACCGGTCTGTGAGAGTTGAGTTGGTGTCGGCAGCAACGGCGGTGGCAACTCACAAAGATAAGAATCCCATCAGCGTCCGCTTTCCAACCCTCGGCCATCTTTTTGTCTTCCTCCTCTGCCATTTCCGAATACATCGAGAAAATGGGCCCAGAGCCATCAACAAAGTTAGGTGCCTCCTGTGCAGCTTGAGCCGGCAATGGCTGGGGTGGATAATGGTGATCACCTAATTGATCAAGTGAAGCCGAGGTACCAGTGGCTGTAGTACCTATCCCTGCATCTGATATATTGATAGCCTTGTTAAGAGTTTGAGACACGGGATATGATGACATGGGTCTAGTGATGAAGGGCAGGGCGTAAAGAGTACAGTCACGGTGAGACGTGGCCTACTCCGACCGAGAACCGTGCATATACCTTCCTTGGAGGCTGTGCACCATGGTTTTGCTCACTTCTCCATTTGAAATTTTTTTTCTCCGGGACGCAGGTCTCAGCGGTGTTCTGGAATCAGAGCTTGCGCTCATGAAACCGAACTCCCGTATGAACTGGATGGCTTGGAAGAGGGGACAGCTCATCTACCGACAGCCGCTGCAGCTACTTAAGATCCAGGTTTAGAAATGTCACTTGTACCTTCCTGTCGGAGGTAGGGTAACGCATCGTACGTTCTCCGGTGAGCACGAAGGGCCTCCGTGTCACTGCCAGGCACAGCCATCATCACGCGGTGGTCAAGGGAAGGTAAAACTTCTAGTCCGACCCTCGATTTCCACACTCTGCTCGTTCTCGCATCCGTAGTTGTGTTACATAAGATGATGGTAGTAAGTAATAAGAGTGTGGTGGTATCCAGAACCATCCCGTCGCACACGAACAATGGTTTGCCGGACGCATTAAACGATATCGTCCCGGCCATGAGGCTGTGAATGATGGTCTCCTGTCCGCTCTACAATTAATTCCCGCAGTGAAGGAGCCGAATCGGTGACCGATGGAAGTGACAGGAATTGCGGCGGGAGATCTACACCTGCCATAGCGTCCGAGTGAATTGTTCGATTCGTTGAGGGGGGGTCAACAGCATCCCTCTCCTCGAGTTCTGGCATGCCACCGTCTCCGTCTCCCTCAGCAGCAGCACCCGGATCAGGTACAGAAGGTAACTGTGGACGAGATGGGTCTGGAGCAGCTATATCTAGCACCGACGAAAGAGGTTCTAGCAAAGATCGTCGTCAGATCCTGTCACATGCGAGTCTAAAGACAAGGGCGGACCTATAAGGCGAACGCCTGCGATTACCGGAGCGGGAGAAGATGGGGCTGAAACAACTGGCGGAGTGCTGCGGTGTGTGGTGTGTAGATCGGCAACATCACCGGGTGGAAGGGTCAAGACATTTGATATAGGAACCAAGGTAGCCGCCGAGAATTCTGAAGTAGAGAGGAGGGGTATAGTTTTTGTAGAGGTCTTGATGCCGCCTTGTATCACATGAGCGGTGACTGGGTCCAGGGAGGTAGCAGGAATGTGGATGTTTTCAATGGCTGGTAGACGAGCGGAGAGAATTTGCTCAGGAATATACTTTTCGTTGTCGGCAAGTGGCACGTCTGTGAGGGTTTTATGAAGTGGGGTGGGCACGGATAAGTTAGGAGCGACAGTGGAAGCAGGGATGAGCGTAACATTACCGTGGAAGGAAGCGCTGACAGAGGTTTTGGAGGCAGAGTGACTGTGAATATGGTCAGATTCATCGCACAAGGGATATGAGGATGGATCCCGCAGGATGTTGTCCTCATCGAGAGTGGAGGTGGAGAATCGTGTCGGAGCAGATTTGGTATTTTGATGTAGAGCTATGTAAACGTTTCGAATCGTTCCCAAGAGACAGAACGCCATCCACCGATCATCGTCACTCCGCACTTTGAGAACGACTTCATTCCAGAGACAACAGAACTCGTGCTGTAGTTCGGGCGACGTGTTTTTGCTGTTGAATTTTGAAGCGGCTTGAAGAGCTCTCCAGAAGGAGCCTGGCCAGAACGGTTTCCAGAAAAAGCCGAAGTGCCGCCGAGCAAGATGAACCAATATGGCAAGCGACAGGCTGTCACCGTGTGCGGCGTAATCTCGGAGGACAGACTCTCCAACACCGAGTTCCTTTGATGCAAGAATAAACCACAAGTCGTCACGCTGCTGTGCCTGTGCGATAATATTGTTAACGATGGCTTGTGAAACTAATGAAGTGCCTTCGTTTCCGGTACTGCACCAGCCTCTCAGAGTATGACCGAATTTGGTCGTTTGCAACACCCTACACTCGTCTCCGAACAAAATACTTTGCATGACCACACTGTAACTGTAAGCGGTAAAGATTTCTGGATCAAGGGCTCTTGCGCAGATGATGGCTCGCCAACTTTTGACTGATTCGGGAACCAAGTCAGATGAGAATGTGCGGTTAAACAACCCCAACGCTGCCTTTGAAAGCTTCTTCTTCTGGTCGATATTGAGATGGCGTAGAGGATCTTCGACTAATTTCGAGCTGCGGAAGCCGGGTAAGCCAGCAAAGAACCTCTCCAGTTCGTGATCTTCATCCAAACTGTTGAACGTCGACATAAATGCGCGAGTAATGAGCTCCCTGGCTGAGGTTAAATTCAGAGCGGTTTCCTCGATTGTCTTCTGCAAACCCTTCGCAAGCGATTTGTGATAACGGCTCTTCAAGCCTCTACAGCGATCCCAGGCTTCGTAACTAAAGCACTGGAAAAACGTGAGCCACTGAAGGAACCAAAAGGCGACATATGGTATTCCAGTGACGGCGATCCACGCCAGAAACGAGAGCGGTGTATAGTATGGACTGTCGTGGAAGAAGATTGGCATGAATGTAATGCATCCGTACAGTGCCACGCAAGCGCCGATCCACGATAACACCACGCCAAAAATAGTGAGATCGACATGGCATAGGAATGTGGCGAGGCCAACAAAGAAGAGGAATAGGGAAATGTGTAGCAACGTGGGCAATCCTTCCACAGCCCATGGAAGAAGAGCCTTTCCCACCCCTTCGAAAAAAAATGCGCGGATGGATGCCCGCTTGTATAGACTGTAATGTGGCTGAGTGACCTTGAGATATCTTCGTGCCCATTGTTGTAGCAACGTCGCGAGGAGAGCACAGGTAATGCTGATCACCAAGCTCAGAAACCAAAGTGAATTGACCCAAACAGCATGGCTCGGTGGAGAGAATTTCGGTGGGGAAGAAGGAAGGGATTTCGAAATGTTGGAATTTGGGTCGGCAAGAGTCTGGTAGATATTCGCGAGGTAGAAGTTGGAAGTGTCCTGCGAATTCGGTCGAATGTCCTGAATTGACACCGAGATTAATGACGCTAAAACAGCGGAGAACAAACCGGTCTACGACCTGTGAGTGGATACGAGGCATGAGACTGCAACACAGAGACGCACGAATATGAGGATCCCATCGGCGTCTGCTTTCCAACCTTCGACCATCTTCTTGTCTTCTTCCGTCACCATATCCAAATACATCGAGAAGATAGGCCCGGAGCCATCAACAAAGTTTGACTCCCCCTGTTTTGCTCGAGTCTGTCCTGACTGGAGTGGATACTGGTGATCACCTATGTGACCGACAGACGAGACGATGAGATCAGTGAGAATAAGGTTAAGTGGACGTGGGAGATACCTGCACCCGTGCTTGTGCTTATACCTTCACCATTTGTTGTGAAACCCTCGCGAGTTCGAGACATTGAAGGCTATGCGTAGGTCGATTTCCGAGAGTACAGTGGTGGTGTAGAGGTGGTGACGCCCAACACAGAATGACGCCCAACGGAGGGCGCACCGGGCCGTGGTTCGCCTTTAGCCTGCAACTTGCACACGCAACCAGAAATGTCAAATGCAGACGCTGTTCGATGACCAGGTACGTGGGAATTTAATTGAACTCTGCCTCTAAGTAATGTGCACTTTGGGAAAGGCTGGGGTAACGACGCTGCTCTGAATATCCGAGCGATAGTTTCTGGTGTTCTCGCAAGTGCTCAACGGCACTATAACCGTTGGTTTGCTATCGCTTGGGAGCCCCAGAAACCGTTCTCCGTGACTACGCCGCATATGGTGACAGCATCTCCTTCGCGAGTTTAATCCACCTCGTTCGACAGCAATTTAACCATTTCCGCAAGCCGCGATAGTCGTTCGTTCGTTCTACTAGAAGAAGCAACTTCCAAAATCGATGTGCAAAATATTACGCCACCTGGACGACAAGGACTGAAAGTGATCCGCAATGTTGACATCAAGGTACCGTCATCCCAACACGGACCAGATCCTGAACCTGCCAGTCATCACTGCATCACCCTCATAGTCACGACGTCCCCACCCAAATAACAACGTTGCCTTTGGGCTTCGCTCCTTTTTTCGATAGTCCCGACGCGCCTTCCTCGTCCATACCTGCGCTGCTTCGTGAGGATGGAAACGGCAAAATTTCACCGCCGCTGATATTTCTGTTCCGACATTGTTCCTCTCATTCCTCGGTACTGCCCTTCCTCAACCGACGTTCCCATGGGATACGAGCGCCGTTGCCGACAGCATCAGTACTGCAAAGGCTGCTTTACGCGCACTCTAGACCTTCCACCACGGCCGCCCTCTTCACCACATTCTGATGTGGCCCTCGCAGGTCATTTACGGAACTCTCTAAATGACCAGCGTGCGTGAGACCCACCATTCTCAATCTTTCCCACGTGGTTGGTACGATGTTGCGTATCTATTGTGTGTATTGTGGAGTATCTAGCCCTTTCTATTAGTTAGTACTGTGCCCGATACCCTCATCACATATAGTGCGGCTGTAAAGATGGCACCAGTGTCGAAGAGGTTCGACCCGAGGAGAAGTCATAGAGACTAGAGTCGTGATCGGATATGCGAATACGTCGGATTTTTGCCAGATATCTGGTCGCGAGATCAAAAAGCGAGTCAAAGGGGATTAGAAGCGAATCGTAATTGAGAAAGAGCGAATTCGGGATCGCGCGAGTGCGAATGCTCGAATCGAAAGGGAGGTCGGACATCTGACGGAGAGCTTCGAGAACTGATGGAATGATTGGATTAAAGTCGCGAGTACGTGGTTTCTATACTTGATTAGGAGGCAACAGGGGAAGACAGAACAATACCGTGACGCATGAAAGATAATGTGTACTACTAGCGACGATACGGGGGCATGGAGGTGAACGCGGCAATGGACAAAGGTGGGCGAGCGTAGGGGACGAACGGGCACTGTGACATACAAAAGCGATCAGGTAGCGTAGAACTATGGTTGATCAAGACAGAGACAAGGCCGAGCCGCGAGCCGCGAGGACAAAGGATAGGCGGAGCGTCGTTCGGGCACGCGCTCGACACCGAGGACACGAGGTCGAAGGTGGCGTAGGAGGCGCAGAGAGAGACGAAGACAGACCTACTCCAGCATGCCGGCGCGGGCCGGGGCGCTTGGATGTAAGCTTAGTAAGCAAGTGCAGCAACGATGTCTGCATCACGGAGCAGCACTATTCTCAATATATATGCTTACTGTACTGGTGTCAGTAGACGTGCGCCGATAGTTCGCTCGGGAAAAGAGGACCAAAACGGGCGGTTGCTGTAATAATCATGCATATGCATTTTTAAACTCATAGTCGTTGTCACAGTTCTGACTCGCTCGCAAGAAACCATCAACGTAACCCCTCCGGATCCTTACAGGACCCGCGTCCGAAATGTGAGCACAGGATGAATGGCTATTAATAATACACGTGAAAGCAGTCGAAAAGGATAATTGCTGCCACGTAAATATCGCAGACTTCAGACCTTCTCGTTCTGTGCAACGTCCTCGTCTTTTGTGGCGTGCGGTGCATCCCTGAGCTCGTTACCCTCGGCGATGAGTCGCTTGCGGTACGAGACGGAATGAATGGGGGTCACATGATTCCGGTAAAGTAGGTCGACCTGTTCGAGTGAAAGACCCTTTGTCTCCGGAATGCAGAAGTACGCAAAGACGATGCAGCCGAAACACATCGAACCCCAGATGTAGAACACCTTGGTGCCGAGGTTGGCGTTTCCAGCGCCAGGGTCGACCATGTAGGGGGCTATCGACGAAGTGAGAGGGCGTTGCGGGACTATGTGACGGCAAAGGACGTACTGGCGTATCCGATGCCAAAGTTCCAGAGCCAGTTGGATGCCGCTGAAAGCGACATGGCCTTGGCACGGACTTTGAGAGGGAAGATCTCGCCTGTGATGACCCAGGCAATGGGACCCCAGGTTGAGGCAAAGAACGCAATGTAGAGGCAAACAAGGGCGACTTCAGCCGATTGAGCAGATTGGTTGGTCTTGCTTGTCGTTGACCCAATGATAGCAATGATAAATTCGCAGATGGTCATGCCAACCGCGCCAACAAGTAACAGGCGACGACGACCGAAACGCTCGACACCCCATACTCCAGGGAGGGTCATGCCGACATTGACGGTGGAAGTGGCGATAGAGATAAGGTAGGGGTTGCGAATACCAGCATTGGTGAAGAATGTGGTTCCAAAGTAAAAGATGAAGTTGATGCCAGTGAGTTGTTGCCAGGCCTGGAGGAAAATGGCGGTGAGTGTGCGGAAGCGGATCTGATTGTCCGAAGAGCGGAAACAATCAAGGTAGGAGCTCTCCCCAAGTTCTTCCTCATGTTTCAAGTTGAGGCGAATCTCCTCGAGTTCTGCAGTGACCTCGGGATGGTCAGGAGGCAGTGAGGTCAGACGAGATAACGAGTGGGCAGCATCAGCATCGCGATGATTCTTGATTAACCAACGAGGTGACTGCGGATATAGGGTTCAGACGCAATGTAGATATTGACCGAGAACAAAAACGGAGCGCACCTCGGGTAGCAAGGCCATACCGAAGGCAAGAATTGCAGCCCAGACGAACTGGATCGAAATTGGGATGCGATACGAAGAATGATTGGGCCGATTCTTGGTGGCGTTGTTGAAGATATTGGCAAGGAGTATGCCAATGGTGATTCCCCACTGGTAAAGGCCAACCACGGCTCCACGAATCCACTTTGGGGAACACTCGGACTGGTACAGAGGGACCAAAGTGGAAACCAAACCGACGCCGAGGCCAGCCCAGACACGACCAACGACGAAGAGGGGAATGGCAGTGGCAGCCGTTTGCATGGCGACACCGACGCAGAAGACAAGACATGCCGCAACAAGACCCCATTTGCGACCGAGGAAGTCAGCAAAGGGGGCGCCAAGTAGGGCGCCTAGATAAAGACGATCAGACGGTGCATCACAACCGAACGACATCACGGACCAAAGAAGGTGCCAACGGAGAGAATGGATACAATGAGAGATCTTTGGGAAGAAGAGATGCCGTAGCCGTCGGGGAAGGTTGACGAGACAGGAACGGGGTGGCCAAACGTGCGAAGCCAGTCGGGCATCTGCTGTGTACCAGAGATGGTGCCAGTATCATAACCGAAGAGTATGCCTCCGAATCCAGCGAAACTAGTCTTTAATGTAGATGAGCGAAAGGAAGAGGCGAGAGCAAGAAGAGAAAACACGAACCATGAGGATTCCAGCTATTTTACTCTTGGGCGCATTGGCCCCAATGCCTCCAGTTGTGTCAACTGGACCACCTGGCATGATGTGGAGTTAACAGTCGGAGGATGGTACACAGAGGGGGAAAGGGGGGAGCACTAAACGGCGAAAAAAAAGAAGAGCATGGCCGGGTGAGTGAGTATTTATACGACGTGGCGTGTTTGGTTTTTTTGTTCTGTCATTTCTACGTTTTGCGACAGCTTCTCTTCTCTCTCCATCTTGTTTCCACTTCCTTCTGGCGCGCACAACACGTGACATGCGTGGGGACTTTCGAAGTCCGCAAAAGTCATACTACTCCACACGTAATTCAGTATATGTGCTGCTGAGATCAAAGGGCACATATCTCTATGCAGGAATGCACCCCGTGCTCGCCAAGCCCGGAATCACAAGGGCTCGTTTTCACGTCCTTTCGCCTCAATTGGCGGACAATCGCTTATCCACTCTTTGCCTGTATGATTAGCCATGTTTTCCTTGCGGTCTGTGACCGTTTTCTATCTCAGTACGACTCCCATGACCCCGTTTCTATGCGACGCACTGTTGCACAGTTTTCTTACCTTTGTCACTTGATCACGTCTCGTGTTTGCTAAATATTGTGGTGCGGAGTTGGACTCTGTACGCACGCGTGAGTACTTGGGGTTGTTAGGCCCAAGGGGAAGGATCGGATCACACAAAGATACAATGCGTAGTCTCAAGGACAAGAGTCCCGATCCCGAGACAGAGAGGGAGATGGCGAAGGGGACGAGACGGGAACGAAATGGCGGCAGGTAATGAGACGGTGAGAGCGGTGGCGGCGGCGAGAGACGAAACAGCAGAGACGAGATTACAGTGGCTTCCGTTTGAGCCCGAACTTGCAATGTATAATTAACTTGATGGCACGCAGAGAGAGAAGAAAAAAGGGTGAGCAACTCTTTGCTAGCTATTACCAGACAGAAACTGAGCAATTATATACTACGAGATAAACGGAAGCGGTACACGGCAGATGGGAACAAAGAGAAATG
>WNFR01008936.1_pt1 | contig 10121 bp, 9 predicted proteins | sample 5400221 | NCBI WGS metagenome assembly WNFR01 (sample SAMN13153357, study PRJNA577476) | soil metagenome | isolation source: 40 cm soil under Madrone tree | place: USA:California | collected 2016-06-14 | reverse complement strand
GCTCGTCGCGGCGCAGGACCACAAGACGGTGCACGACGGCGACCGTGGCCCCAACACCGGCGGCATGGGCGCCTACTCGCCGACCCCGGTGATGGACGCGGACATGCAGGAGCGCGTGATGCGCGAGATCGTCCGTCCCACCATCGCGGCCATGGCGGAGGAGGGCGCGCCCTACACCGGCGTGCTCTTCGTGGGCCTGATGATCACGCGCGAGGGGCCGAAGGTCATCGAGTTCAACTGCCGCTTCGGCGACCCCGAGTGCCAGGCGATCCTGCCGCGCCTCGAGGACGACCTGCTGCCCCTGCTCCTGGCCGCCGCGACCGGGAAGGGCCTGCCGCCCGCGCTGGGCTTCAGCCCGCGGAGCTCGGTGTGCGTGGTTATGACCTCCGCGGGGTATCCCGGGGCCTACCAGACGGGCCGGGCCATCACCGGCGCGGAGGTCGCCGCCGGGCTCCCCGGCGTCAACGTGTTCCACGCGGGCACCGCGCTCGCGGGCGGCACGCTCGTGACCGCCGGCGGCCGCGTGCTCGGTGTGCAGGCGCTCGGCGTCGACGTGGCCGCCGCGGTCCGCACCGCCTACGCCGCCGTCGAGCGCATCCGCTTCGACGGGGCCCACTACCGGCGCGACATCGGCCATCACGCCCTGAGACGTCTCGGGTGAGCGCCCCGCCCATTCGCACGCGTATCCGCGCGGTGGATCCCGAGCAGCCCGACGTGCGCGCGATCGCGGCCGCCGCCGCGGTGGTCGAGGCGGGCGGGCTGGTGGCGTTCCCGACCGAGAGCTTCTACGGTCTCGGCGCCGACGCGCTCGACTCCGACGCGGTCGCGCGGGTGTTCGAGGTGAAGGGGAGGCCGGAGCACAAGGCGCTGCTGGTGCTGGTCGACTCGATCGACATGGCGGCGGGCCTGGCGGCCCGAGTCTCCGACGGCGCCCGGGCGCTGATGGCGCGGTACTGGCCCGGCCCGCTCACCCTCGTGCTGGAGGCGGCGGCCCGCGTGCCCGTGGGGCTCACCGGGGGTGGCTCCACCATCGGGGTGCGCATGCCCGGCCACGCGGTGGCCCGCGCCCTCGTGCGCTCGGCGGGACGCCCGATCACCGCGCCGAGCGCCAATCCGAGCGAGGCCCCGCCCGCACTCACCGCGGCCGCGGTGCGCGAGTACTTCGAAGGGCGGGTGGAGCTGATCCTCGACGGGGGGCCGACCGCGGGCGGCGCGGGCTCCACCGTCGCGGACTGCACGGTGTGGCCCCCCCGGATCCTCCGGCAGGGGCCGGTGATCGTCGAGGCGGCATGCGGATAACCGGCGTGATCCAGGCCGGGGGCCGGAGCGTGCGGATGGGCGGACGGCCCAAGGCCCTGATGGAGCTGGGGGGGCGGCGGATCATCGACCGGGTCGCCGACGTGGTGCGCGCGGTCGCCGACGACGTGCTCCTCGTCACCAACACCCCCGAGCTCTACGCCTCGCTCGACCTGCCGATGGTGCCCGACGCGTTCCCGGATCACGGCTCGCTCGGCGGCATCTACTCCGGCCTCCGCGCCGCGCGCGGCGACGCCGCGTTCACGGTGGCCTGCGACATGCCGTTCCTCATGGTGGAGGTGGCGCGCCTGGTCACCGCGCGGGCCGCGGAGGCCGACGTGGTGGTCCCCCGCGTGGGAGCGCAGTGGGAGACGCTCCACGCCTGCTACGGCAAGGCGTGCCTCGCGCCGATCGAGACGCGGCTGCGCGCCGGGCGCCTCAAGATCGTCGGCTTCTTCGAGGACGTGCGCGTCCTCGCCATCGGGGAGGACGAGGTCGCCCGCCACCGCGCCCCCGAGATCGTCTTCATGAACGTCAACACCCCCGAGGACCTCGAGGCCGCGCGCGGGCTCCTGCCCACGCTCGAGCCCGGCCCCGCGCCGGCGGGACCCCGCTAGGGCGCGACCGGACCCCATGGACCTGCGCGCGGAGGGGCTCGGACTCGGCTCGATCCAGGAGATCAACGCGCTGCCGCGCGAGGTCGCGGAGGCCCTCTACGCGCGCCTGGTCCCCGACGAGCTGTTCGACCGCTTCGGGATCGATCCTTCCACCCTCTGCGCCCGGGACGGGGCGCGGCTGGTGCGAGTGACCGCGCCGCCGGACAAGCCGTGGGCCCGCGTGGAGGTGCGCTCCTCGACCGAGGACCGCGACCCCGCGCTGCTGGTCGACGTGGAGATGTCGCCCCTGTCGGTGCCGGAGCTGGCCTTCGTGCAGATCACCGACCCGGCCGGGCCGCGCTTCGCGATCGACCGCGACCCGGACGGGCGCGATACCCTGTTCGGCACCGCGTCGCGCAACGTGGTGGAGGAAGCGCGCGCGATGCAGGACGGGCTCGCCCCCGGGCAGGTGCGGCGCGGCCTGCGGCTGCTCTCGCGCGTGCTGGACGCGATGGAGAGCTTCTGCACGCTGATCGGCAAGGAGATCTACCTCATCGAGCCGCTCTTCTACCACTCGGCGATCCTGTACGAGCGCCGGGGCTGCGGCTACCTGATGGGCCGCGACGTGATGGAGGAGATCCACGCCGGCTTCTCCGAGGGCGGGTCCCTGCTCACCGCGCTCGACGGCTCCTCGCACTTCCGCCGGCCGGACGCGGCGCGGACCGTGCGCGGCCGGAGCTGGGCGCTGCACGACGGGGTCATCGAGGGGCTGTGGGGCGGGGCGGGCGTGGGCGCGGTGAAGATGTACAAGGCGGCGGGCCGTCCCGCCGGGATCGACACCTTCCCGGGCGCGCCCTATTGACCCCGGACCGGCGGGATATACTTGCCGGATGAAGCAGCGCCGGAAGCCCACCCATATGCCCATCCATATGCCCATCCATATGAAGGTCCGCAAGCCGATGCCGGCCAAGCCGCCCAAGGTGGAGGTACCCCGGACGGTGTACCGGCGGCGGCCCAAGCATCGCCGGCCGGCGGAGGCCGAGTGATGACGGGCCCGTCCCCCGGGTATCAGAGCGCGCCCGCCGCGCTCCTCCACTACCACGAGATCAGCCTCAAGCGGGGCAACCGGCCCCTCTTCCTCCGGCACCTTCAAGAAAACCTGCTGCGCGCGATCGGCGACCTCGGTCCGGTGCGCCTCGTGCAGCTCACCGGGCGCATCATGCTGGACCTCTCGCGCCATCCGGATCCGGCGCGCCTGCGCGAGCGGCTCGCCCGCGTGTGCGGGGTGGCCAACTTCTCGCTGGCCCTGCGCACCGGCGTCTCGCGCGAGGCGCTGCGGGCCGCGGTGGAGCAGGCGATCGAGGGCCGCGAGTTCCGGACCTTCCGGATCTCGGCCCGGCGCGCCTTCAAGACCTTCCCGCTGACCTCGGTCGAGCTCAACCGCGACCTGGGCGCGCACGTGCTCGCGCTCCGACCCGACGTGCGGGTCAGCCTCGAGCACGCCGAGCTCGACGTGCGGGTGGAGGTGCTGCCCGGGGAGGCGTTCGTCTACGCGGACCGCGACCAGGGGCCGGGCGGCCTGCCGGTGGGAGCGAGCGGCACGGTGGCCGCGCTGCTGTCGGGCGGCATCGACTCGCCGGTGGCGGCCTGGCGCCTCATGAAGCGGGGCTGCCGCGTGGTGTTCGTCCATTTCCACAGTGCGCCCTACCTGCCCGATCTCTCCCGCGGCAAGGCGCGCGAGCTGGTGACCCGTCTCACCCAGTGGCAGTACCACTCGCGGCTCTTCCTCGTCCCCTTCGGGGAGATCCAGCGCGAGGTGGTGCTGGCGGTGCCCCCGCCCGCCCGCGTGGTCGTCTATCGTCGGCTCATGGTGCGCATCGCGGAGCGTCTCGCCCGGCACGCGGGCGCGCCCGCGCTGGTCACCGGCGAGAGCCTGGGGCAGGTGGCCTCGCAGACGCTGGCCAACATCACGCGCATCGACGAGGTGGCCGGCATGCCGATCCTGCGGCCCCTGATCGGCATGGACAAGCTCGAGATCACCGAGCAGGCGCACGCGCTCGGGACGTACGAGATCTCCATCGAGCCGGACGCGGACTGCTGCACGCTCTTCACCCCGCGCCATCCGGATACCCGGATGGAGGCCGCCGCGGTGGCGGCGATGGAGGCGCGGCTCGACATCGAGCGCCTGGTCACCCTGGGGGTGGAGACCGCGGAGCAGGAGACGTTCGAGTTCCCGGCGGGGGCGGGGCCGTACCCGGTGCGCGGCGAGCGCCGCCGGTCCGTGCGGGAGTCCATCTCCGAGTGACCGCGACCCTGACCTTCCTCGGGGCGGCCGGGGGCACCGTGACCGGCTCCAAGCATCTGCTCGAGGACGGCGCGAGCCGGCTCCTGCTCGACTGCGGGCTCTTCCAAGGCCTCAAGCCCCTGCGGTTGCGCAACTGGGCCCCGCCGCCGGTGGATCCGAAGACTCTGCACGCGGTCGTGCTGAGCCACGCCCACATCGACCACTCCGGCTACCTGCCGCGCCTCTGCCGCGGCGGCTTCACCGGGCCGGTCTACTGCATCGCCGGCACGCTCGATCTCCTCCGGATCATGCTCCCGGACGCGGCGCACCTCCAGGAGGAGGAGGCCGCGTTCGCGAATCGGCACCGGACGAGCAAGCACGAGCCCGCGCTGCCGCTCTATACGGTGGCGGACGCCGACCGCGCCCTCGCCCAGGTCCGCCGGGTGGCCTTCGGCGAGCGCTTCACGCCCGCGCCCGGCGTCGAGGCCCGCTTCACGCCGTCGGGGCACATCCTGGGGGCCGGGCTCGTCACGTGCGTGATCGGCGGGCGCCGCCTCGTGTTCTCCGGCGACCTCGGCCGCTACGACGTGCCGATCATGGTGGATCCGGACCCGGTGGCGGAGGCCGACGTGCTGCTGGTGAAGTCCACCTACGGCAATCGCGTGCACCCGCCGGACGATCCCGTCGACCGGCTCGCGGCCGCGGTGCGCCGCGCGGTCGACCAGAAGGGCTGGCTGCTCATCCCCGCCTTCGCGGTGGGCCGCTCGCAGGAGATCCTGCACGACCTGCGCGCTCTCGAGACCAAGGGGGCGATCCCGAGCCTCCCCGTCTACCTCGACAGCCCGATGGGGATCCAGGCCACCGCGATCTACGCGAGCCACACCGAGGAGCACGACGCCGCGCTGATCGCGCTGGAAGCGGACGGCACGCGCCCTTTCGCGCCGTCCCGGCTGACCCTGGCGCGCACGGTGGACGATTCCAAGCGGCTGAACGATACGCCCGGTCCCGGCATCATCGTGGCGGGCAGCGGCATGGCCACCGGAGGCCGCATCCTCCACCATCTGAGGCGTCTCCTGCCCGATCCCCGCACCACGGTGCTCTTCGTCGGCTACCAGGCCGCGGGCACCCGCGGGCGCCGGCTCAAGGACGGGGCGACCGAGATGAAGATGCTGGGCGGGGAGGTCCCGGTGCGCGCGCAGATCCTGGTGAGCGACGCGTACTCGGCGCACGCCGACCGCGAGGAGATCCTGCGCTGGCTCGGCGGCTTCACGCGGCCGCCCGGCATGACCTACGTCGTCCACGGCGAGGCGGACGCGGCGGCCGCGCTCCGGGACGCGATCACGAGCCGTCTGGGCTGGCCGGTCGCCGTGGCCGAGGACGGCCAGCGCGTGTCGCTCTGAGCGACGCCCCCGCGCCCTATCGGCTGGTCCGGGCGCTGGCCCGGCTGCTGCTCGCGCTCTTCTATCGCCGCGTCGACGTGATCGACCCCGAGCGCATCCCGCTCGCGGGTCCCCTCATCGTGGCCGCCAACCATCACAACGCGCTCGTGGACGGGGTGCTGCTGCTGGGCCACTTTCCCCGGCGCCTGGTCTCGGTGGCCAAGGCGCCGCTCTTCTCGAATCCCCTGATCGGCCCTTTTCTCCGCCTGATCGGGGCGCTGCCCGTGCACCGCCGCCAGGAGGGCGGCACCGATCCGGCGCGCAACACCGCGCTCTTCGAGGCCTCGTCGGCCGCCTTGCGGAGCGGCCAGGCGATCCTGATCTTCCCGGAGGGCGTGAGCCAGCCCGAGCCGCTCCTGATGCCCCTCCGGACCGGCGCGGCGCGGATGCTGCTGGCCGCGGAGGCGGACTCGGTCGGTCCGGTGACCCTGCTGCCGGTCGGTCTCATGTTCCACGAGCCCGGCACGTTCCGTACCGGCTGGGCCCTGGTCTCGATCGGCGAGCCGGTGCCGGTGGCCGACTGTGTGGCGCTCGCGGGATCCTCGCCCGAGGAGGCCGCGCGCCGGCTCACCGCGCGGCTCGGCGAGGCGATGCGCGGGCTCATCGCGCGGGTGGAGGATCGCCAGACGCTGCGGCTCGTCGAGCACGCCGAGCGGCTCTGGCGTCAGGAGCGGGGCGGGGAGTGGGACGCGAGCGCGCGCGCGGACTGGCGGCGGCGCGCCACGCGCGCCTATCGGTACCTGAGCCACCACGACGCGACGCGCCTCTCGCTGCTGCGCGGCCAGATGGAGCGCTACGTGAAGGACCTGGACGAGGCGGGCCTGCGCACCGCGGTGCTGCTGAAGCCGCCGGCCCCGAGTGTGGCGCTGCGCTACGCGGGCGGCCAGCTCGCGGCCCTGCTCGGCGGGCTCCCGCTGGCGCTCTGGGGGCTCGCCAGCCACACGCTGCCGTACTGGCTCACCTGGGCCGCGGTGCGGCTGCTCCGGCCCGAGGGCGACGTGGAGGCCACCTACAAGCTGGTGGCCGGCGTCGTGCTCTACCCGCTCACGTGGGTCGGGGAGGCGTGGCTGCTCTGGCGCTGGGGCGGTGGACCGCTCCTCGCGCTCTTCATCGTCCTGCTCGGGCCGGGTGGTTTCTTCGCGCTGGCCTGGAGCGAGCGCCTGCGCCGGCTCTACCGCGAGACGCGGGCCCTGCTCCGGCTCGTGCTCGACCGGGATCTCGCGCGCCACCTGGCCGATCGGCGCCGCGAGATCCTCGCCGAGATGGACGCGGTCGTCGCGCAGGTGCCGGAGCCCGTGCTCGACGGGCGGGAGGAGGTCGGGACCTGATCGCGGCGGGCCCGCGCCCCCCACCGGTAGCGGGTTCCTTGACACCCAGCCCCGACGGAGCGTAAGGTTGCCCCGTGGTTTCCACCATTGCGCTCGGCGCCGATCATGCCGGATACGGGCTCAAGGAAGCCCTCAAGGGCTGGCTGATAAACCACAACTACCAGGTACTCGATCTCGGCACGCACTCCACCGAGTCCGTCGACTACCCGGACTACGCCGCCCTGGTCGCGGAGTCCGTCGCGGATCACAAGGTCGAGCGGGGCCTCCTGGTGTGTGGCACTGGCATCGGCATGTCCATCGCCGCCAACAAGATCCCGGGCGTGCGCGCGGCTCTCTGCGCCGATCTCTACACCGCGCGCATGAGCCGCGAGCACAACGACGCCAACGTGCTGGTGCTGGGGGGCCGGCTCATGGGCGCGGACATGGCGGCCGACATCCTCCAGGCCTGGCTCGAGACCGACTTCGCGGCCGGCCGGCACGCGCGGCGGGTCGCCAAGATCGCCGACGTCGAGTCCCGCCACGCCGGCGACCGGACCCACCCATGAGCCCGCTCGAGCAGACCGATCCGGAGATCGCCAAGGCGATCCGCGCGGAGACCGAGCGCCAGTCCCGCAACCTCGAGCTGATCGCGTCCGAGAACTTCGTCTCCGAGGCGGTGCTGGAAGCGGTGGGCTCGGTGATGACCAACAAGTATGCCGAGGGCTATCCGGGCAAGCGCTACTACGGCGGGTGCGAGTTCGTGGACGTCGCCGAGGAGCTGGCCATCAGCCGCGCGCGGGAGCTGTTCGGGGCCGAGCACGTCAACGTGCAGCCCCACTCGGGCTCGCAGGCCAACATGGCGGTGTACTTCACCCTGCTCAAGCCGGGCGACATCGTGCTGGGTCCGAACCTGGCCCACGGCGGGCATCTCACCGCGGGCAGCCCGATCAACTTCTCGGGCCGCTTCTACCAGATCGTGCCCTACGGGGTCCGCAAGGACACCGAGCGGATCGACCTGGACGAGGTGCGCGATCTGGCCCGGCGGCACCGGCCCAAGCTCATCATCGCGGGCGGCTCGGCCTTCCCGCGCGCGATCGACTTCAAGCCCTTCCGCGAGATCGCCGACGAGGTGGGCGCCGCCTTCATGGCCGACATCGCGCATCCGGCCGGGCTGGTCGCGGCCGGTCTCCATCCCTCGCCGCTGCCGTTCGCCGACTTCGTCACCACGACCACCCACAAGACGCTGCGCGGGCCCCGCGGCGGCATGGTGATGTGCCGGAGCCAGTACGCCAAGGATCTCGACCGCACCGTGCTGCCGGGCATCCAGGGCGGGCCGCTCATGCACGTGATCGCGGCGAAGGCGGTCGCCTTCCGCGAGGCGCAGACGCCGGAGTGGCGGGCCTACCAGGGGCAGATCGTCAAGAACGCCCGCGCGCTCGCGGAGGCGCTGCTCGCCCGCGGCTTCCGCCTGGTCTCGGGCGGGACCGACACCCACCTGATCCTGGTGGATCTCACCACCCGGAACGTGACCGGCAAGGACGCCCAGGAGACGCTCGACCGGGCCTGGATCACCGTCAACAAGAACGGCATCCCCTTCGACACCAAGGGCCCGATGGTCACGAGCGGCATCCGCATCGGGACACCGGCGGTTACCACGCGCGGCATGAAGGAGCCAGAGATGGCGCGGATCGCGGACTTCATCGACCGGGTGCTCCAGCGCGCCGGCGACGGGGCGGTGGAGGCGGCGGTGCGGGGCCAGGTGCAGGAGCTGACCTCCCAGTTCCCCCTCTACGCGGGGCGCCTCAAGTGAAGTGCCCGTTCTGCGGCCACACCGAGGACCGCGTGGTGGACTCGCGGGTGGGGCGCGACGGGGAGTTCATCCGCCGCCGCCGGGCGTGCCTCAAGTGCCACCGGCGCTACACCACGTACGAGTACATCGAGGACGTGCTGCCCCACGTGGTCAAGCGCGATGGGCGCCGCGAGCCCTTCGACCGGCAGAAGCTCCGCGGCTCCATCCTCAAGTCCTGCGAGAAGCGCTCGGTCGGGGTGCAGGCGGTGGACGACGTGGTGGCCGACATCGAGGCCAAGCTCCACGACCGGGCCGAGAAGGAGATCACGAGCCTCGAGCTGGGCGAGATCGTGATGGAGCACCTCCAGAAGCTCGACCAGGTCGCCTACGTGCGGTTCGCCTCGGTGTATCGCCAGTTCAAGGACATCTCCCAGTTCATGGACGAGGTGAAGCACCTGATCAAGGACGACAAGCCGGCCAAGCCGGCGTCGAGCAAGGGCCCGAAGGCCGCGGCCAAGCGGTAGCCGCCCCTCACCCGGCCCTCTCCCGAGCGGGGAGCGGGAGCGAGCGTCGCGTCGTCAGCACCACGCCCCCGATCACCCCGATCGCGCCCACCCAGTGGTACCAGTGGATCGGCTCGCCCAGCATCAGCCACGACAGCCCCAGCACCATGAACGGGATCAGGTTCATGAAGACCGCGGCGCGGCTCGGCCCCACGGTGCGCACCGCCTGGTAGAAGGCGATGTGGGCCGGCGTCCCCAGAAGGGCGCTGTAGAGCACGACCGAGAAGCCCACCCACGAGGCGTGCGCGAACGCCTGCCACGGCCGCTCCACGAGGGCCATCGGCAGCAGCAGGCCCGCCGCGACCACGTGCGCGCCGGCCAGCATCTGGAGCGGCGAGAACGTGGAGAGGTTGGCCCGGCTGTAGAGCGTGTAGACCACCCACAGGCTCTGCGAGACCAGGATGATCACGTCGCCGCGGTTGACGGAGAGCGTGAGCAGGGTGCGGGGCGATCCCTGCGCGATGGTCAGCAGCACCGCCGCGAGGGTGAGGCCGATGCCGGCCAGGTTGACCGGGGACACGCGCTCGCGCAGCCACGCCGCCGCCGCGAGGGCCACCACCACCGGGGAGGCCGCGCCCAGGATCCCGGCGTTGGCCGGACTCGTCCAGCGCAGCCCCACGTACCACAGCGCGGAGTTGCCCACGAAGCCGCTGACCGCCAGCACCACCACCGCGATCAGGTCGCGCCGCGCCAGCTGCGGCAGCGGCCCCTCGAGCAGCCGCGAGACCAGCACGAGCAGCGGCGCCGCGATGAGGGCGCGCAGCGCCGACATCGTGACAGGCCCGAGCTCGTGCAGGCCGATCTTGGCCAGCGGATAGTTGCCGGCCCACACCAGGACGACGCCGAG
>WNFR01015245.1_pt1 | contig 10123 bp, 13 predicted proteins | sample 5400221 | NCBI WGS metagenome assembly WNFR01 (sample SAMN13153357, study PRJNA577476) | soil metagenome | isolation source: 40 cm soil under Madrone tree | place: USA:California | collected 2016-06-14 | reverse complement strand
CGTCGGTGCGGACGAGGCCGTCGCGTTCGAGGACTCGCCGAACGGCGCGCGCGCGGCGAAGGCTGCGGGGATCTACGTCGTCGGCATCCCGAACTCGGTCACGCGCGAGCTCGGGCTCGGCGACACGGCTGACATCGTCGTCGATTCGCTTGCCGATCTCCCGCCGGACGAGCTGCTTGCGCGGTTCTAGCCGATCAGCCGCGCGACCGCGGTCGCACCCGCACCGACGAGCACGACGAGCCAGAACGGAGCTCGCGCGACCGCAGCGACCGCACCGGCCGCGAGGCCGGCAACGCGCGCGTCGACGACGAGCGCTCGCCCGTGTGCGAACGCCTCGCTGACGACGAGCGCCGCGAGGATCGCCGGCCCGACCATCGAGAGCAGGCTTGAAACGCGCGCCGGCAGCTGCCGGTCGGCGACGCCGACGGGGCCGACCGCCTTCAGCAAGACCGTGCCGGCGCCGACGGCGAGCACGATCGCCCACGCGTTGCTCATCCGCGCCGCCAGCCGACGACGACCGCGGCGGTGGCGGCGATGATCGGGATGCCGGGCGGGGTCAACGGCGTGAGCGCGGCCGCGATCGCAGCACCGCTGATTGCAGCCGCGACCGCGCGCCGGCTGGTGAGCTGCGTGACGAGGAGCGCGAGGAAGAGCGCAGCGAACGCGCCGTCGAGCCCGAATGCGGACGGATCGCTGACGACGCCCCCGAGCAGCGCGCCGACGGCGGTGCCGCCGACCCAGGCGACCCAGATGCTCGTGCCGACGCCGAGCATCACGTGCCGGTCGAAGCGAGGTGTGCCGCCGCCCGAGAGCGCCCACGACTCGTCCACGACGAGCTGCGCCTCGGCCAGGCGGCGTGCGCGCGAGCCGCGGAACGCGTGCGCGACCGTCATCCCGATCGGTGCGTAGCGCACATTGAGCAGCAGTGCCGCGACGACCGCCGCGGCGACGCCACCGCCTGCGCCGAGCACCGAGACCGAGGCGACCTGCGCGGATCCTGCGAACGTCGTCGCCGACATGATCACGGCCGCCGCCGCGCCGAAATGCGACGCGCGCGCCAGCACGCCGAACGACGCGCCGAGCGCGAAAACGGCGGGAACCAACGGCGCCGCCAGGCGAACGCCTCTACGCATGTCGCTGCCGGAAGACGCGCGCCTTCTGCCGGTTGCCGCAGACGCTCATCTCGCACCACTGGCGCGACCGGTTGCGCGCATTGTCGACGAACGCCCAACGGCAGGTGTCGGAGCGGCACGCCTTCAGCCGCCGCCAGCTTCCGTCGGCCATCGCCTCGGCGACGGCCGCGAGCACGGAGCCGAGCGCGCCGCTCACGCCGCGCTCGCGTGGCTCGAGCCGGATCGCGTCGCCTGCAAAGCGGACGGTGAGGCCGGCGCGGCGGCTCGCAGCGTCGAGCGTCGCGGCGGCAGCGGCCTCGTCGACGGCGACGCCGTTGTTCGAGCGCAGCAGCTCGCGGAGAGCCTCGCGCACGGCGCGGGCCTCCTCGGCGTCGGTCGCTCTTGCGCGGACGTGCTCTCCCGCGAGACGATGCTGCGCGAGCCAGCGTACGAGGCCGCGCGCGTCGAGCAGGTCGTCGCGCAACCCCTCGAGGTCGGCGGTGTTCACGAAGTCACGAATCAGTTCCAGATCGGCCATCAGCATCCCCACTTGACGAGCATCGTAACCAGTCAATACGGTATCAGTGGTTACCAGACGAGGAGGCGGACATGAGCGCGTACACCGCAACGCACCTGGACGACATCGCGGCGGAGAAATGGCCGTACTGGGCCCCGATCCGGCATCACTTCGACATCCGCTCGTTCGGCGTCAACGCCTGGCGCGGCGCGGACGGCGACGAGGTGATCAAGCGCCATGACGAGACCGAGAGCGGCCAGGCCGAGCTCTACCTCGTGCTCAGCGGCCGGGCGGAGTTCGCGGTGGGCGACGACACCGTCGACGCGCCCGCGGGCATGTGCGTCTACATCCGCGATGCGGCCACCGAGCGGGCAGCATTCGCGCGCCGGCTACCTGGAGACGGAGTGATCGCACGCGTCTGGCGCGGGGCCACGCGCGCGCAGGACGCGGACGAGTACGCGCGCTACCTGCAGGCGACCGGCATGGAGGCGGCGCGTGCGCTCGCCGGCAGCCGCGGCACGCTCGTGCTGCGGTGCGTCGACGGCGACCGCGCCGAATTCGAGACAGTGCTCCTCTTCGACTCGCTCGACGACGTGCGCGCCTTCGCCGGCGACGAGATCGGGGTCGCGGTGTTCTTCCCGGAGGACGACCGGTACCTGATCGAGCGCGACCTCACCGTGCGGCACTTCGAGGTCGACGCGCACGTCCCGAGCTAGGCTCAGCGCGGAGCGGCCGGGCCCGGTGGCCCAGCCGGTCTTCAAAACCGGCCACGTCTGGTAACCCCAGGCTAGGTGGGTTCGACTCCCACGCCGCTCCGTTACGCCTCCGCCAGGCCGAGCTCGTACCGCACGCGCAATCCTGGAACGGGGCGCGGCCGCGGACTACGACGGGCAGGCGACACGCGAGGTCGCGCTGCTGACGCTCGCGGTCGAGCAGCCGTCCTCCGACGATCCGGTGATCGCCGAGCTCGGCGACCCGGACTGGCTCGCGTGGATGCACGACAACTTCTTCGTACAGAAGGACGTGCCGGAACTCGGAGACGCGAAGAGTTATGCAGTCCGTCTCTTCAACTACGCGGGCGCCGGTCGCGACCAGATTGCCTGGGTGGTCGACCGGCTCCGCAGCGATCCCGCCTGCCGCTCGGCGACCGTGACGACGTTTCAGCCGCTCACCGACACGTCGTACATCCCCTGCGTGAGCATGCTCGACTTCTGGCGGCCGGACGACGCGCTCGAGCTGGTCGTCTACGCGCACAGCCTCGACTTCGGCAAGAAGGCGTACGGCAACCTCGTCGAGCTGACGCGAATCCAGGAGCACGTCGCCGCGGAGCTCGGCGCTCCCGTCGGCCGGCTCGTCGTGCACGCGAAGTCCGCCCACGTCTACGAGCCGGAGTGGGCGCTGATGGCGAAACTCGTCGACGCGGAACGCTTGACGTACGGCTGACGCACGCCACGAAGACGCCCACTTCAGCTGTGCGGCCGCCGAACCGATACCTGAGAGGTGGGTTCGAGAATCCATCCCGGCGCCGCCCTCGCGGCGGTGACGTTCGCCGTCGCGCTCTCCCTCGATCTCTGCACGAAAGCGTTCGCCGTCGCGTTCTTCGATCCGCGCTTCGTCTACTACAACCACTCGAACCCGAGCGAGTACGCGCGCCGGCTGGTGATGTCGCTCGCCGCCTTCGCCGCCACCTATGCGCTCGACCGGGGCGCACAGCGACTCGGCATCGGCCGTCTCTGGGGCGCGTGGATCGGCACCGGCTTCCTCGCCGGCGGAGTGATCGGCAACGGCGTCTCCCGCCTCATCTGGACCCGCGGCGTGCCCGACTTCCTCTTGATCGGCCGTGACATGTGGAACATCGCCGACTTCGAGATCGGCATCGGCCTCGCCGGCGGCGTGGCGTCGATCGCGGTGACGGCATTCGTCGCCTACGCGCGCGAGCGTCTTGCCGCTCCGGCGGCGTAGGCCCAGGCGTCAACCGGCCCCGCCGCCGGTCGATTACCCCTGGAATGCTCGTTCGCCTGACCACCCTCGCCGGCCTCGGCGATGACCTCCGTGCGAGCGACGAAGAACGGCGGCGGCTCGCGATCGCCCGGTTCGGCGCGCTCGTGTTCGTCGGCGACGCCCTGCTCCTCTTCGTCGCCACGGCGTTCGGCCACCGGGGCGCCATGGCCGGAATCGCACTTCCGGGCGCGGCGATCGTGACCCCCGGGTGCTTTCTCCTCGGCTACCGGCGCCTCAACAACCTCGTCTGCCAGTTCGTGGCTGCGCTCGGCACCGCGATTCTCGCCGCGGTCGTGTACCTCACGGCCCCGGCGTACGGGCTGCTGTTCGTCGTCTCGGTCTGCGCGGTCGTGTTCATCTTCCCGCTGCGCTGGGCTATTGCTCAGACCTTCTGGATGCTGGTCTCCTTCGGCATCGCCGTCTGGTTCGCGCATCCGCAGGGCCTCAATCCCGTCGAGCCGATGCTGCTGCTCAGCGGAACGCTCGCCGGCATTCTCGCCATCGTCGTCTCGCTCCAGCGCCGCGAGATGCAGGTCGCAGAGCGCGAGCGTGAGGGCAATGCGCTCCTCGATGCGGTCTTCGCACGTTCGCCGCTGGGCGTCGCGATCATCGATCCGAACCTGCGGTTCGCGCGCGTGAACGAGACGTACGCCGGCTGGAGCGGCGCGCTGCCGGACGCCCACGTCGGCCGCTGCGTCGACGAGCTGCAGCCGGGGATCGCCGCCCAGATCGAGCCCACGATCCGGACCCTCATGGCGACCGCCGAGCCGGTCGTCGGACTCGAGACGAGCTACAAGGGACGCCACTTCCGCGCGAGCCACTACCCGATCCGCGACGCGGGGGGCCACATCACGCTGATCGCCGCGATCATCGACGACGTGACCGAGCTGAAGCATGCGCAGGAGCGGCTCGCGCAGCTGCTCGCGAAGGAACAGGCGGCGCGCCTCGAGCTCGAGGGGATCCGCCGGCAGCTCACCGCGCGCAACGCGGAGCTCGCGACGCAGGCGACGACGGATCCCCTGACGAAGCTCGCGAATCGCGCAGCGTTCGACGAGCGGCTGACGAGCGCGCTGAAACGGGCCGACCGCGACGGAACGGCTGTCGGCATCGCGTACATCGACCTGGACGGCTTCAAGGAGATCAACGACCGGTACGGCCACGAAGCGGGCGACCACCTGCTCGCGGCGGTCGCCGGCCGGCTGACGACGCAACGGCGCCCGAACGACGTGATCGCGCGCGTCGGCGGCGACGAGTTCCTCCTCCTGCTCAGCGACCTCGAGCCACACTGCGCACGCGAGACACTGGCCGCGATCGCAACGAGGATCCGTGGCGCCATCGCTGCCCCGTTCGCGCTGGAGCGGCACGGCCTCGTCGGCATCGCGAGCAGCGTCGGCACGAGCGTCTACCCGGACGACGCCCGCACTGCGGCCGAGCTGGTCGCAGCCGCCGACGGCGCGATGTACCGCCGCAAGCGCGCCGCCTGAGTCCGGAGCAAAAGGAGCCGGGGCAGGCAGGGCTGCGGCTCCACTGCCACATCCCCGGCTCCCACAGCCGCAGAGCACCCAAGATTACCGCCGCCCGTGCGTCCGCGCGGACGTTGGTTACGTGCTGTCCGTGCGCATTTCGTCGATCGCCGCGCGTGCCTGCTCGTGCACCTGCGCGCGTCGCGCCTGCGGGTCGAGCGGCTCGGCCTGGTCGACCGTGACCTCGCCCGACTCGAACTCCTCGCGGTCGTCGACCGTCGCGCGCGCCTCCGCGAGCCGCGCCTTCAGCTCGTCGGCGCGCGCGTCCTGGAGCGGCTCGACGGCCGGGACGGGCCGGCCTTTTAGCGCGCGGTAGGCGGCGAGGCCGCCGGCCGCGCCTGCCAGCCACGCGAAGAGGCGTCTCACGGGCGCGATGCTACACTGGCCGCCGCTTCCTGCCTCGTCATCGCGCCGTTCAGTCCCGAGCGGCGCAAGCAGTCGGGGCCGATTCAGACCGTGGGAAGACTCGAGAAAGTGAGGTATCGGGACCTGTGACGACGTACGAGATTCTTCTCATGCTGGACCCCGAGCAGGCCGAGGCGCGGCAGGACGAGCTGATCGCCCGCGTCCGTGAGCTCGTGGACGGCTCCGGCGGCACGTGGCGGAGCCACGACGCCTGGGGCCGGCGGCGCCTCGCCTATCCGATCCTGAAGAAGCAGGAAGGCGTCTACCACCTCGTCGTGTTCGACGCGGCCGCGCCGACGCTCGACGAGATCACGCGCGTGCTCAAGATCGACGACGCCGTGATGCGCCACCTCGCGGTGAAGCACATCGAAGGGTCGTCCACCCGCGCGCCGCGCGAGGAGACGCCCGCAGCGGCCCCCGCGCCGCGTGAGGAACCGCGGTCGTACGAAACCGAGCCCGAAACGGCGCCCGAGCCCGAGGCGGAGGCGGAGGCCGAGCCGGCTGACGTCGCGGAGGCCGAGTACGCTGAAGCGAACACCAGTTCGGAAGAGGAGTAGGAGGAGCCATGGCAGCGAACATCAACCGCGTCGTGCTGGTCGGCAACCTGACGCGCGACCCCGAGCTGCGGCACACGCCGGGCGGAACCCCGGTCTGCAGCCTGCGCATCGCCGTGAACAGCCGGCGCCGCGACGAGTCCGGCAACTGGACCGACAAGCCGAACTACTTCAGCGTCTCCGTCTTCGGCAACCAGGCCGAGAGCTGCGCGCAGTACCTGTCGAAGGGCCGCCCCGTTGCGATCGACGGACGCCTCGACTGGCGCGAGTGGGAAGCGAAGGACGGCGGCGGCAAGCGCGAGTCCGTCGAGATCGTGGCCGAAAGCGTCCAGTTCCTGGGGAGCAGGGACGGCGGCGGCGGCGACTTCGGTGGCGGCGGCGGAAACCAGTTCGTGCCCGCGGGTGCGGCGGCGGAGTCCGCCGACTTCCCGGCCGCGGCCGATGACGACATCCCCTTCTAGGAGCTGACGTGGCACCGAAAGAGAGAACACAGCAGCGGAAGCGGCCCGGTGGGCCCACCGGCGCGATCAAGCGCCGGAACTGCTTCTTCTGCAAGGACAAGATCGAGGAGATCGACTACAAGAACGTGAACCAGTTGCGGCGCTACATCTCCGAGAAGGGCAAGATCCGCAGCCGCCGCATCTCGGGTGCCTGCCGGCGCCATCAGGTGCAGGTCGCACAGGCCGTGAAGCGGGCACGCGAGATGGCGTTGCTGCCGTACGTCGCCGAGGGCGTCGAGGGCGGCGAGCGCGAGGGTCGCGGCCGCGGCCGGAGTCGCGAGGACCGCTGATGGACGTCATCCTCACGAAGGACGTCGAGAAGATCGGTCTCCGCGGCGAGGTCGTCTCGGTTGCGCGCGGCTATGCACGCAACTTCCTCTTCCCGCGCAAGCTCGCGGAGCAGGCGACGCCCGCGCGGGTCGCGGAGCTGCAGAAGCGCGAGTCGAACCGGGCGCGGCAGGAGGCGAAGACCGCCGACCAGGCGCAGTCGATCGCCGAGACGCTGACGAAGACGGTGCTCCGCTTCGAGGTGAAGGCCGGCCCGACCGGGTCGCTCTTCGGCTCGGTGACGCCGACCGACATCGCGGACGAGCTCTGGCGCACGCGCAAGGTGCGCGTCGACCGCCGCAAGATCGGCATCGACAACATCAAGCGGATCGGCCGCTACGACGTGCCTATCGACCTCTTCGAGGGCGTCCGCGTCGAGGTGAAGACCCTCGTCGCGCCCGAGGGCGGCGAGCTGCCGTCCGACGAGGAGCTCGAGGCGATGGAGGCCGCCGCCCGCGCCGAGGAGGACGCCGCCGCGCCGCCCGCGCAGGCGGAGGCCAAGCAGGTCGAGTACGTGGAGGAGACCGCGCGGGCCGTGAGCCCGGCGGAGGCCGCCACGCAGGGCGACAGCCCCGCTCCGGCGGAGCCGGCGGCGGACGAGCCCGACTGGCGCGCCGACGCCGACGCAGCTCTGCGCGACGCCGAGTAGGCAATGCCTGTACGCGGACGTCTCAGCCCCTGCCCGTCCTGCGGCGGACGGGGGCTGCTGACGTTCGAGCGCGGCCCGGGGGTCGAGCCGTGCACGGTCTGCCTCGGCGCCGGCCGGGTCTACAGCGACCCGGACCTCCGGGGCGTGTTCGCGGCGCTGCTCGAGGAGAAGGGCGTGCTGCTCGAGGCCGACATGCGGCTGCTGCTCCTCGGGCTCGACGCGCTCGACCGCCGCGTCGCGGCGCTCGAGGACGGCGTCTAGTCCACAGGCTTCTCCCCCGCCCTGGGGACGACGGAAGTTCTTGTGGACGGAGCGGGCCGGAAACCCGCTCCGAGCGTGGTATTTCTGGCGCCGCCCTGTGGAGACATGGCCGGAAAAGGCCTGCACGCGCCTGCATTCACCGTCCGACCGGGTGTGGACAATGCTCGAACGTATGTTTCCTTCTCCCTGCAGAACGACCGATCCACAGCCTCGTCCACACCCCCCGGCGGCGGGGGTCGTGGGGTGTGGATCAACAGCGTTGCCAGCCGTCGTTTCTGCAGGTTGGATGGGCCGTCGATGAGCGCCGCGCCCGAGCATGCACCGCCGCTGAGACTCGAGGCGGGAGCCGATCGGACGCCGCCGCAGAACCCCGAAGCCGAGGAGTCCGTCCTCGGCGCGCTGCTCATCTCCCCCGGGGCGATGGCGGCCGTCGTCGAGATCGTCCGGCCGAGCGACTTCTACAAGCTCAGCAACGGGACGATCTACAAGGCCGCCATCGACCTGTACGCGCGCGGCGAGCCCGTCGACGCGCTCACGGTCGCCGACCATCTCGACAAGCACAGCGACCTCGACGCCGTCGGCGGCAAGGTCCGCCTGTTCGAGCTCGCGAACCTCGTCCCCGCGACCGCGAACGTCGCGCACTACGCACGCATCGTGCGCGACCTCGCGACGCTGCGCGGCCTGATCGAGACCGGCCAGCGGATCTCGCGCATCGGCTGGGAGCGGAACGGCGAGACGGTCGACCTCGTCGACGAGGCCGAGCGCCTCATCTTCGAGCTCTCGCAGCAGCGCGTCACGGGCGAGTTCACGCACATCGACCAGCTGCTGAAAGAAAGCTTCGAGCGGATCACCCAGCTGTACGAAGCCGGCGTCGACGTCACCGGCACGCCGTCCGGGTACCGCGACATCGACCGCCTCACGTCAGGCTTCCAGCCCGGCAACCTGATCATCATCGCGGCGCGCCCGTCGATGGGGAAGTCGGCGCTCGCGCTCTGCATGGCGGCGAACCTCGGCGTGCGGCAGGGGATCCCGGTCGGCATGTTCACGCTCGAGATGTCGAAGTCCGAGGTGACGCAGCGTTTGATGTGCAGCGAAGCCAAGGTGGAGTCTCAGCGTCTGCGCACCGGCAAGCTCGCCCCGGACGACTGGCCGCGGCTCACCGCGGCCTGCGACAAGCTGGCGAAGGCGCCGATCTACGTCGACGACACCGGCTCGATCAACATGATGGAGATCCGCTCGAAGGCGCGCCGCCTGAAGTCACGGCATCCGGATCTCGGGCTGGTCGTCGTCGACTACCTGCAGCTGATGAGCTCCGCCGGCACGGTCGAGAACCGCGTGCAGGAGGTGTCGCAGATCTCGCGCTCGCTGAAGATCCTCGCGCGCGACCTCGAGGTGCCGATCGTCGCGCTGTCGCAGCTTTCGCGCGCCGTCGAGCAGCGCACCGACAAGCGGCCGATCCTCTCCGACCTGCGCGAGTCCGGCTGCCTGACCGGCGACACGCCGGTCTATCTCCCGGACACGGGTGAGCATCGTCCGATCCGCGACCTGATGGGCTGCGAAGGAACGCGCGTGCTCGCGCTCGACACCGAGACATGGAAGCTCGAGCCGAAGCCGATCGTCAATGCGTTCTGCACCGGCCGGAAGCCCGTCTACCGGCTGACGACCCGCCTCGGCCGCACCATCCGCGCAACCGGCAACCACAAGTTCCTCGCCTTCGACGGCTGGCGGCGCCTCGACGATCTCGCGCCCGAGATGCGGATCGCGCTGCCACGAGAGCTTCCGGGACCGTCCGCGGCGACGATGACCGACTCCGAGCTCGCGCTGCTCGGACATCTGAGTGGCGACGGCTGCACTCTCCCGCGGCACGCGATCCAGTACACGACAAAGGACTACGACCTTGCGGAGACCGTGGCGGCGCTCGCGACGAACGTTTTCGGCGATGCGGTCGCGCCGCGGATCAAAGCAGAGCGAACCTGGTACCAGGTCTACCTGGCAGCGGGCCGCCGGCTGACCCGCGGCGTGCGGAATCCCGTGGCCGAGTGGCTCGACGAGCTGGGTGTGTTCGGATTGCGTTCATGGCAGAAGCACGTCCCCCAGCGCGTGTTCGAGCAGACCCCTCGAGCAATCGCCGTTTTTCTCAAGCATCTTTGGGCGACCGACGGCTGCCTCAAGGCGTACAGCGTCACACCGGTCGTCCGCTTCGATTCGAGCAGCGAGCAGCTCTCGCGCGATGTTCAAGCGTTGCTTCTCCGACTTGGCATCAACGCCACGCTG
>WNFR01008931.1_pt1 | contig 10123 bp, 5 predicted proteins | sample 5400221 | NCBI WGS metagenome assembly WNFR01 (sample SAMN13153357, study PRJNA577476) | soil metagenome | isolation source: 40 cm soil under Madrone tree | place: USA:California | collected 2016-06-14 | reverse complement strand
GCTTCACCCTCGTGGAAATCATGATCGTGGTTGCGATCATCGCGTTGCTCGCGGCGATTGCCGTGCCTGGATTCCTCCGGGCCCGCAAACGCTCGCAAGCCAGCCGCATTCTGAACGATCTGCGCATGATCGACTCAGCCTGCGACCAATACGCGATCGAGACCAACCGAAAGACCGGCGACACCGTTGCAGTGGCCGATTGGACGAACTACCTCAAAAAGGGCTCGCTCCTATACAACAGCGGCAAGAGCCTCCTGGGCAATTCCTACGGTGCTCAGGCCGTCGACACCATCCCAAAGGTGATAACGGCGGACCTCAACGTGCTGTCCGACGTGGCCAGCGACGGTTTCTGGTCGCCTTACGGTCCATAAGGAATCTGACGATTCATTCTCCTGTCATCGGTTTTTACGGTGGCAGGGAATGAGTTGTTAGGAAAAAAGACAAGAGTCCGCTCCGAGCAACTCCTTAGCACTACATAACTAATTAAATCGAAAGAAACGCACTTATGTTAAAAAAACTTCAAACCAAACGCCGCGGCTTCACTCTCGTTGAAATCATGATCGTGGTGGCAATCATTGCTCTGCTGGCAGCGATTGCCGTTCCGGGTTTTCTTCGCGCGCGCAAGCGCTCGCAGGCATCAAAAATCTTGAACGACCTGCGGATGATTGACGGCGCGGTTGATCAATACGCAATCGAGACCGGCCGGAAGACTGGGGACACCGTTGGGATCGCGGATTGGACGAACTACCTCAAAAAAGATACCAAGCTTTATCTAACCGGACAAAATCTCTTCGGCGAAGATTACGGCTCGCAAGCGGTCGACACATTGCCAGGAGTGCCGCCGAATGCATTCGCGAGTCTGTCCGATGTGGCTGACGTGGGGTTTTGGTCGCCGTATCCGACGCCGTAGTCAGGACTTGTTTGTCGGCCAAGAATGTCCTTTCGGCAACGAAAGAATGCTCTTGTTTTCGCTGAGGTCAGGACTCCCGTGCTCGCCCCACCACTACAACTCGTTAGGCCGAGAATAAGACGCGCCTTTCAGGAACGGTGCGCCGCCGCGGCCTCGGCCGCAATATCGCGCGCATCGACCTTGGTGCCTTACCTGCGCCGACAATGGCCGCGCGCTCTGCTGCTGGGAATTGTCGGCATCGTCGTACATTCCCCGGCGCTGCAAGGTCAGCGCATCTGGGACGACCAATACCTGTCCTACGAAAACCCATTCATCAAAAGTCCGCTCCTGGTTCTGGAGGTGTTTCGGCATTATTTATTCTTGGACTCTTTGTCGGCCCATTATCGGCCGGTCCAAAACATCTCGTTCATCGTCGATTACTTTTTCTGGAGCACGAACGAGTTCGGTTTTCATCTCACCAATGTGCTCTTGCACGCCGGCAGCGGCGTCTTGCTCTATTTTCTTCTTCGACAACTATTCACGTCACTTTGCGTGTGGCGGCGTCCGCTGTCGGTCCGTGCTCGCGCGCTAAGGCGAATGCCATGGATATCGCATGGCGCCTTTATGGTCGCGCTGCTCTGGATAGTGCATCCGGTTCACAGCGCGGCAGTTGATTACATTTCCGGCCGTGCCGATAGCCTTGCCTTCTTTTTTGCGGCTGCTGGTTGGCTGCTGTTTCTGCGCGCGCGACGCATAGTACGGCGGCCGTTGGTTTGCGCTTTCATTTATTTCCTCGCGGCCATCTGCGGCTTGCTCGCGCTGCTTTCGCGCGAGATCGCTCTTGTTTGGATTACTCTTTTCGTTATTCATCTGCTCGTCGTTGAAAGACGAGTTCCGCTGCGCATCCGCATTGGCGCACTTGTCTGTTGTCTCGGCGTGATCACGATTTATCTCGGGCTACGGCAATTGCCGGAACAGCGGTTGACACAAACACTCCGGGCTGGTTGGACGGCGCCCGTTCGCGCCATCTTGATGGCGCGCGCGCTGGGTGATTATGGCCGGCTGATGGTCTTCCCAGCCAACTTGCACATGGAGCGAACGATCTTTGATGCGAGCAGTTGTCGAAGCAACGCCGATTGGCGAGAAGCAATCGGGGCGGAGTACTTATCGCTTTTGGGATTAGTTCTGCTCGCCGGTCTCGCCTATGGAAGCATAAAAGAAGGGCGCGGGCAGGCAGTGCGGATTTTCGGTGCGAGCTGGTTTTTGGCGGCTTACCTGCCGGTCTCCAACATCGTTCAACTCAACGCCAGCGTCGCGGAGCATTGGTTGTATTTGCCGCTCGTCGGATTCCTGATTTTTCTTTCCGGTTGCGCCTTTGAATTGCCGATTCGATTTCAGCGCATTGTGACCGCATTCGCCGCAATCGCCATGATTGGCCTGAGCGTCCGCAGTTTTGTGCGCAGCGGTGACTGGGCGAACGAGGAGGCATTTTACAAGCGCACTTTTGAGGCGGGAGGAACAAGCCCAAGAGTAGCCGTGAACCTCGGCCACATCTATGCCGGTCGCGGTGCATACGCTCAAGCCGAAAGAGTATTTCGCACAGTGCTCGAGCAAGTCCCCGACTACCCGCTGGCTCAAAATAATCTGGCCGATGTCCTCTGGCGCCAGGGAAAGACTAAGGAAGCGGAAATCCTTTTTGCGCGGGTTGAAAAAGCGTCGATGGAAACTCGCAAAGAATATCCTCGCACATGGATTGGCGCCCTAAACCTCGCAGCTTTACGCCATAACGCCCACGAAAACCAAAATGCGCTCGCGATTCTTGACAAGGCACGACGAAGTTATCCCGGCGTTTGGGATCTCGTTCGCTTGGAGTCCGAAATCTCGCGTCAAACGCATGGTCCCGATGCCGCATTATGCCTTGTAGAAGACTTTGCTCGGAAAAACTGGTGGCACTATGGGGCCGCTCTCGCGCTCGGGCGATTGTACGCCCAGAAGAACGATGCTGTTCGCGCGGAAGTGGCGCTCCGCCACGCCAGCTGGCTCGATGTACATGATCCGGAAGCGCTGCGGGGGATCGTGATGATACGAATTCATCAAAACCGCTTGGACGACGCCTTGCGAACACAACAACGCGCCATCGCGCGGCAGCCGGACGAACCGCGTCAATACATTTTGCTTTCCGAGATTTTCGAAAAAATGGGCCGCGGCGACGAGGCACGGGCCGCGCTGGCTCGAGTCTCGCGGCTCCGCGCTTTGGCTCAAAATCAGGCATTCGCGAACTGAGATTCCCTTCTAACTTAAGTTAGCGTCCTGATTCGTTAGCAATTGCGGCTCGCTTCGGCGATGTATAAGCCGTGCGCATTTACACCGATAAAGATGTCGATCTTGCTTGGCTGAAAGCGAAAACCTGCGCCGTGATCGGCTTTGGCGCGCAAGGGCATGCACATGCGCTGAACCTGCGCGACAGCGGAATCCGAGTCGTAATCGGCCTTTATCCGGGAAGCAAATCGCGTGTGGTTGCGCGCCGTCACCACCTGAAAGTTTTTGAGACGTCTGAAGCGGTTCGACGTGCCGATGTCATTTTCTTTGCGTTGCCCGATACGAAAATGCCTGCTGTCTATAAGAATGAAATCGCGCCCGAGTTGCGTTCCGGTCAAACCTTGCTTTTCGCGCACGGCTTTGCCATTCATTACCGCACAATCGTTCCACGAAAAGATGCCGATGTCGTGATGGTCGCGCCCAAAGGTCTTGGTCCGATGGTGCGTCGCGAATTCGTGCGTGGCCGCGGTGTGCCGGGTCTAATTGCCGTTCATCAAGATCGAAGCGGGCGCGCCAAGCGGACAGCGCTGGCCTGGGCGAAAGGGATTGGGTGCACCCGCGCGGGCGTGATTGAAACGAATTTCCGCGAGGAAACAGAAAGTGATCTTTTTGGAGAACAAGCCGTGCTCTGTGGTGGAACCAGCGCACTTATCCGCGCTGGCTTTGAAACACTGGTGCGCGCGGGTTATCCGGCCGAGCTCGCTTATTTCGAATGTCTGCACGAGCTCAAGTTTATTGTCGATCTAATCCACGAGGCAGGCATCAATGGGATGCGCTCTCTCATCTCCGACACCGCGAAGTGGGGCGAATTGACCGTCGGTCCGCGGATTATCGATGCCACGGTACAGAAACGAATGGAAATGGCGCTGCGCGAAATCCGCTCAGGAAAATTTGCGGGCGAATTTATTCGTGAAATGAAAGCCGGCCGAAAGGCTTACGCAAAATTACTCCGTGCGGCGGAGAAACATCCGATCGAAAAAGTAGGCCGCAAGCTTCGCGGCCTTATGCGTTGGAAAACAAAAACCCGTTAACCAGCGCTTTCGCGCTAGTAGCGCACCATTTCCGCGAATTTACTTCGCGGAACCTTAACTTCTTATTGGTGGCCGCCCCCAATATGATCCAGGGCGCATGCGGTGGTCGGAATGACGGCGAGTCTGTCGCAGGGCTGCGCAATTGCGGAGCCTGTGATGTAGACATAGCAGGCCTTTCGTACCGTCTTTACAGACGGCTGCTGCTTCATTGGCGTCACTACATTTTTGCTCGGATCAGCAAAAACCGAAGCGCAAAAGGCGAGCGAGATCGCGACGCTTGCGCAACGGATCGACCAACCGCACAACCCACACGGGTGTTTTGCAGTTGTCATATATAAGGAGAGTGTGCGCCTTTTAGCTGTCGGCGGCAAGTAGAAAACACGCCTCTAAGTCACTCTTCCCAAAGGAAATGTTCCAGACGGAGACGATTAAGACGCTCTCGAGCTTCGTCGCTGCGGGTGCCGCCGGCCGCCGCCAGCTTTTGGTAAACCGCGGCCGCGGATTGCCACTTGGCATCGTCTTCCAAAAGCTGGCCTGCATTAAACCCCGCTTTATAAAACCAAAAGAATTCGCGTGGCCGGTCCGGGCGTGTTCCTTCTTCCAGGACCTTGTAAAATGTGTCCAGCGCGGCGGCATGATCCGCTTGCTTCTCCAGACAAACGCCCTTTTTAAAAAGCGCCTGATTGCGCCAATGAACCGGTTCGTCCCGGTTTGTCGCGAGCTGATCGTAAACTTCGATCGCGCGCCGGTAAATGTTCGAATCGTTTGCGCCCATCTCGAAGAAAATGTCGCCCTTGCCGCAAAGCGCCTCTCGCTTCTCCGCCGGACGCGCGTCGCCTTTTAAGACCTCGTCATACAAAACTAAGGCATCCTGCGTTTTGCCCAGTTTGCGTTCGATCACGGCCTGCTCATTGCGCGCCGCCCATTTGAGCTCGCCATTCAATTGCACCACCCGATCGAAAAGAACAATCGCCTGATCGAGTGAATGCGCGCCCATGCTGGCCATGGCGGATTCGGCTGCGAAAAACAAAGCCTTTTCTGTAAACGGTCCAGCTGGATTTTGCGCCGCTAACATTTCGAACTGCGTTTGCGCGTTCGAAAAATCCTGCTGGCGATAATAAACCTCGGCTAGTTTCATGCGCACAGTTGGGACGAGCCCGGACGCGCTATGTTGTTCAAGGAATCGCTTAGCTAGATCGATTATTTTCGCTTCGTTCGAGCCGGCTGAGTCTTCGATCCAAATCGCGAGATAATCGCCGCGCTCGGCCGCCGCCGCAGTTGGTTTTACTTCCACCGCGCACATCAAATTCTTCCGCGCTTCATCCAGGCGCGGCGGCGCCGCGTGAAATGCCAACTCGGCCAAAGCAACCCAGGCTTCCGACGCGCGCTTGTTTCCTGGGAAATCGCGCAGGAAACTTTGCAAGGAATCCGATGCTCGCGGATCGCCGTTCGTCGCCTTCACCAATCCCTCTTCCAGCCGCAGTTCGGCGCGCGATTCTTCGTCGCCACCTTTCTTCGTCAGCTCTTGATAATCAGCTAAAAAATGGGCCTGTTCGCCGAGCTGCAGCCAACCCAAAGAGGCGTTGAACATCGACACCGTCGCGAACGGAGATGGGGAATGCGCGATTTGCTCAAATATCGCGGTGGCGGCGGCGAATCGTTTGGCGCGATACTGCGTTTGCGCGCTCAGCAAGTTGATTCGATCGAGTAAGACCGTTCCGGGTCGGAGTGCGCGCGCATCGTTTAGGATCGCAAGCGCTTCGTCGAAATGTCCATCTTGCAATTCGAGCTGCGCGAATTCGAGAAAGGCGGGAGCAAGCGCGGTGAACTTGGGTTGGCTGCGCCGCAGGGCAGCAAACAATTCCAAAGCACGATCACGCCGACCGGCCCGAAGCTGCAGGCGAGCCAGATACCATTGCGCAAAACCGCGCCGTGGCTGTGTCGGATCTCGCGTCCATTTCTCTAATTCCGTGCGCGACGGCTTTCGCTCTGCCCGATAAAGCTCGTCCAATTTCGCAAAGATGCCCGCCAGATCGATATCTTGTGGATGGTGCTCAACAAAATCCTCCAGTACGTCATCGCCCGTTTCCGGCGTCTGCAATTGTAAGTGCGCGTCGGCAAGGGTGAAGAGCGCGGCGAGCAGAACGGCGTGGCTCGCTCCCTCCGATCGTTTTAATAGCGATTCCAATGTGGCGGCCGCTTTCTCTGGCGCATGAGAAACCATTTCCAAACGTCCCCGCAGAAAATGGCGCTCTTTTTTGTTGGCTGTCGATCTCGCCTGGATTTTATCGAGTAATCGTTTCGCATTGGCCGCATCCGATTTGTCGAGAAACAGTTCGGCGGTGCGCAACTGGGCACGGACGCCCCATTGCCGATCGCGAAAGAGCGCGGAGAATTTTTGCAGCGCATCGTCCGTTCGTCCTAAAGCGCGTAACATTTCCGCCTCGCCGAAAACTGCATCGGCGTGGAACAGTGCCTTCTCATTCGCGGTCGCTTCTCTGTAAAGCGGGAGCGCTTCTGCCGGCCGATGTAAAGCGGCGAGTGCTTGCGCGCGCCAAAATTTTGTCGATGACACAGCGCGCAATTGCGGATGATCAAGCAAATTGAGCGCCTCTGCCGGCCGGTTCGACGCTAAGAGGGCTTCAGCAAGTTTCTCGGCCGCGGCCTGCCACTCGGGCTCGGACGAATCTTTATTGAGCAACGCTTGCAATCGAGCGACCGCAACTTCCGGAACGCCTTCGAGCAACGGCGCGGCCGCGGCGGCAAGGTCCGCGGAGTCTTGCGCGCTCGATTCTGCCGCTACAAAGAGCGACAATGCGACGAGAAATATCAGGAGCGTTCTCATCGTTTGCGCAAGAGTGGCCGTAAATATTTGCCGGTATAACTTTTGGGTAGATCGATAATCGCCTCAGGCGGGCCGGCGGCGATAATCTCTCCTCCCTCCTCCCCGCCTTCCGGTCCGAGATCGATGATCCAGTCCGCACACTTAATCATTTCGAGGTTATGTTCGATGACGATAAGGGTATTGCCCGCGTCACGTAATTTCATCAGCACGTGCAGCAACTTTTCAATGTCGGCGAAGTGTAATCCCGTCGTCGGTTCGTCCAGAATATAAATGGTGCGTCCGGTCGCCTTCTTGGCCAACTCGGTGGCGAGTTTTACCCGTTGCGCCTCCCCGCCGGAGAGTGTTGTGCCCGCCTGGCCGAGCCGGAGGTACCCGAGGCCCACATCGAGCAGCGCGTTCAATTTCTCGGAAACGCTGGGCACGTTACGGAAGAACCTTGCCGCTTCGTCGACTGTCAAATTGAGCACGTCGGCGATGTTTTTGCCTTTGTAGGTAATTTCAAGCGTCTCGCGATTGTAACGCTGGCCGTGACAAACTTCGCACTGCACGTAAACATCCGGCAAAAAGTGCATCTCGATTTTGATCAAGCCGCCGCCTTCGCAATTTTCGCAGCGACCGCCTTTGACATTAAAGCTGAACCGGCCGGCATCGTAGCCGCGCACGCGCGCCGCCGGCAGCTGGGCGAACAATTCGCGGATAGGGGTGAATGCGCCGGTGTAGGTGACAGGATTGGAGCGCGGCGTTCGGCCAATCGCGCTTTGGTCGATCACGATCGCCTTGTCGATCTGTTCGACCCCGCGCAAGGCGCGGTATGCGCCTGGTTTCTCCCTCGAATTGTAAAAGCGACGAAAAAGCGCCCGGCGCAGAATGTCATCGACCAAAGTTGATTTTCCGCTTCCAGAAACGCCGGTCACGCAGGTGAAACAACCGAGCGGAAACGCCACGGTGACGTTTTTCAAATTGTTCTCCGCCGCGCCCAGCAGTTTGATCCAGCCTTCGTCGTCACCTTGAATCGATCTTGGTTTTGTCCGCTGCTTTGGAATGGCGATACGCAAACGGCCTGAAAGATAATCCGCCGTTAAAGAATTTTTCGCGCGCAGAATGTCTTCGAGTTTTCCCTGGGCCGCGATCTCGCCTCCACGCGGTCCAGCGCCCGGGCCAAGATCGACAATGTGATCGGCGGCGCGAATCGTTTCTTCATCGTGCTCGACCACGATAACGGAATTCCCGAGGTCGCGTAACCGTCGCAACGTCCCAAGCAACCGGGCATTGTCGCGTTGATGCAGTCCGATGCTCGGCTCATCTAGTACATATAATACACCAGCGAGCCCCGAGCCGATCTGTGTCGCGAGCCGGATGCGTTGCGCTTCGCCGCCGGAAAGCGTGCCGCTCTCGCGATTCAACGTGAGATAGCCAAGTCCGACTTCGACTAGAAATTGCAGCCGCGATTGAATTTCGCGGACGACGTCCATCACGATCTTTTTCTGTTGGGCTGTCAGTTCGAGATTGTCGATATAACACGCGGCCGCCGCGGTGGTCTGTTCGCTGAATTGGTGGATGTTCAGCTCACGCCCCTGTCGATCTTTGATCGTCACGGCGAGGATTTCAGGCTTGAGCCGGGCGCCGCCGCAAACTTTGCACGGCTCCCGAGCCATGAACGCGCGAATGCGGTTGCGTGTGAATTCGCTCTCAGTTTCCTGGTAAAGCCGTTGCATTTGGGGCACGAGACCTTCAAATGGTTTGGCGACTTTCTTTTGGCCATTGCCCCCGAAATTCATTTCGATTGGCTCGCCATTGGTGCCGAAATAGAGCGCACTTTTGAATTCGTCAGGCAAATCCGAAAAGGGCATGTCTTCATCGACATGGAAGTGCTTTACCAGCGCGCCCTGCAAATGGCCGTAATACGCTCTCATCCGTTTGTTGCCGCGACGCCACGGCGTGATTACGCCTTCCGCGATCGTTTTAGTTTGATCCGAAATCATTAAATCGGGATCGACGACGAGTTGCGTTCCCAAGCCGTGACAAGCCGGGCAGGCCCCGAGATGACTGTTAAACGAAAAATGTTTCGGTGTCAGCTCGCCCAGCGTGAAGCCGGTTTCGGCGTTGCCGTAATCCGTCGAGTAACGGGTTTCTTCCCAGGTTTCTCCGATGTCGGCGTTGGGCGTTGAGCGTTGAGCGCTTGTCGCGCGCGAAGGCGGGTTGGACGTTTGCCGCAACACCGCAATCTTGTTCCCACCCCATTTCAAAGCCGTCTCCACTGAGTCGGTCAGGCGAACGCGAACGCCATCGCGCACGACTAACCGATCAACGACGGCTTCGATGGTGTGCCGCGCGTTCTTTTTCAGGCGAATCGGCTCGGCGCGGCTGAGCTCGATGATTTCACCATCCACCCGGACGCGCACGAACCCTTCGCGTCGCACTTTTTCGATGACGTCGCGAAATTCGCCCGTTTGATTTTGCACCAGCGGGGCGAGCACAATGATCTTCGTTTCCGGCGCGTAGCTGAGAATTTGATCGACGATTTGCTGGGGCGTTTGGCGATGGATTGGTTGACCGGTGTGCGGATCGTGCGGCTGGCCGATGGCGGAAAAAAGAACGCGCAGATAATCGTAAATTTCCGTCGTGGTCGCGATTGTCGATCTTGGGTTCGCGCCGGCGCTGCGTTGCTCGATGGCGATAGCGGGCGAAAGGCCTTCGATGAAATCGACGTCCGGCTTTTCCATTTGATCGAGGAACTGTCTGGCGTAAGCAGAGAGGCTTTCGACATAGCGGCGCTGCCCCTCGGCGTAGAGCGTATCGAAGGCGAGTGACGATTTTCCAGAGCCGCTGAGCCCGGTGATGACGACCAGCTTCTCCCGCGGAATTTCGAGGTGGAGATTCCGCAAATTGTGCTGGCGCGCACCACTGATCTTGATAACTTGCGCAGGCATCGGGACGACAAATCTCGAACCTTTTAGTCAAGCACAACCGCTCCTCTTCTCCAGTAGAAATCGCCCCGTTTATGAGTGATCCCGACCGCACCATCACACAAGACGAGCT
>WNFR01033549.1_pt1 | contig 10124 bp, 7 predicted proteins | sample 5400221 | NCBI WGS metagenome assembly WNFR01 (sample SAMN13153357, study PRJNA577476) | soil metagenome | isolation source: 40 cm soil under Madrone tree | place: USA:California | collected 2016-06-14 | reverse complement strand
TGTGCATGGGTATCGCGGCCGTGGCAGTCGGAAGTTGGGCGGCTCTCCCGACTGATAAGGCGACCGCGCCACGCGCATCTCAGAAGCGCCACGCCCTCGGAGAGGTGCTACGGACACGCGGCGTGCTCGTCATGGGCGTCACCAACGCCGTCTTGATTGCGATTCAGACGGGCACCCTCGTCTTCCTGTTCCCGCTCTACTTGTTCAAACGCGCCGGCCTCGGACCGGAGGCGGTTGGTCTCCTCGTCAGTCTCGGCGTGTTCGGTCGGCTCGTGGCGCTGTGGCTGGCAGGCAGCTTGTCGGATCGGTGGGGCCGCATACCCGTTCTGACACCCGGACTGCTCGCCTATGCTGTGCTGCTCGGGAGCATGTCACTCCTGACGCATCCTCTGCTCCTCGGCGTCTGGAGCTTCGCAATTGGCGCCGCGGCGGGCTTAGTGGCGCCCGTCCCGACGGCTCTCATCAGCGACCTGGTTCCGCGCTCCCGACAAGGCGTTGCAATCGGTTGGCTACGAACGATGACTGATGGTGGCCAGATCGTCGGGCCTCTCGTGATGGGCTTCCTTGCCGATGCCATAGACCTGTCCGCGCCGTTTCTGTTTGGGGCCGCACTACTTGCCACGACTGCGTGGCGATGCCATCGCCAAGCCGCCACCATGTCAGTGGCCATAGAAGAAACCGCAGTCACGGCAAGCGACGGCCAAGGCGAGTAGGGCCAAAGCAGCCTAAACGGGTCCGCCCAGCGTAGGCAGGGGTGGGACGCCCAGCTCCCGCGTGCACTCGCCGAACCACTGCAGCACTTCCTTGTGCAGCGAATGCCCGATGTCGTCATAGGCCTAAGTTACGACACGTTACGGCGGTCGGTATCGAGTAGGTATCCACAATCTCGCGTTTGAACTGGCGGTAGAGGCGGCGCCCGAGCGAATGACTGGGCCATTGCCCGGGATTGGAACGCGCATTCGAATACCCATCTCCGCATCGGCTAGTTCAGCAGCGCGAGAGAAGCGAGAGGATGGCCTATCTCGGGAATTCCCTGATAGTGGCGAAGCGTAAGCGGGCGTACGATGCGCACACTATTTTCGGCACCGGTCGTTGCCGATTCTTGCGGAAATGTTCAACCGTCACTGGCGGTGAGCTCGCCTGCGCCTCGAAAAGGTGTGTTGGAACGCGATCCGACTGCCGACCGGCGATTCGCTAGAGCGGGGCGTCGAGGATCTGCTCACTCGGCCTCCAGGCCGGCCGAGCTACGCGGCGATGGTCCGATGCAGGGTCGAGCATCACCTGCGGCGGATTTTCGTTCGGGTGGGCCCGCCACTGACGGCGACATCGTCAAGCCAGGCTCGCTGCGGCCGCCGGTCCTTATCGGGGCCGTCTTGGGGTTGGCGGCCGCCGTCGGTCTCGGGCTGGCCCAGAACCGGGGCGTGCTGACAGCGGTGACCTTAGATGACGCGCCACGCATTGTCGCCGTCATCATCTTTATTGCGACCTATGTCGTGATCGCGATGGGCCAGTTACCTCGCTTTCAGCTCGACCGGCCCGGAGCAGCGCTCCTCGGCGCGACCCTGATGGTCGCCTGCGGCGCCATTTCTCTCGGGGACGCTTATAAGGCCATCGACTTCGACACCATCACTCTGTTACTCGGCATGATGATCGTTATCGCCAACCTCAGGTTGTCGGGCTTTTTCCGGCTAATCAACAGTTGGGCCGTAACGAGGGCGCACCACCCGCTTATCCTACTCGGCGCCGTAGTCTTGCTGACAGGCGTGCTCTCGGCGTTTCTCGTCAACGACGCTATCTGCCTCGTCATGGCGCCGATCATCATCGAGCTGACGCGGGCTCTGAAACGTAACCCCGTGCCCTATCTGATTGCGATTGCGCTGGCCTCCAACGTTGGCAGCACGGCGACGATCACTGGTAATCCTCAGAACATGATCATCGGCAACCTGTCGCACATTACCTACGGCAGCTTCGCCGCCGCCCTTGCCCCTGTGGCCGCCATCGGCCTCGTGCTGACCATTGTGTTCGTCGCGCTTCTCCATCCGCGCGAGTATTTGACGCGCGAGCGCCTCGACGAGCCGACGCTCGCGTCGCACTACCACGGCTGGCTCGTGGCCAAGTCGGCTCTCGTCACCGTCGCGATGGTCATCCTGTTCTTCGTCGGCCAGCCCGTTGCGAAGGTGGCGATCGTCGGCGGCGCTCTCCTGCTGCTCACCCGGCGCGTCAAGGCGAAGAAGGTCTACCAGGAGATCGACGGCCCGCTGCTTCTCATGTTCGCCGGCCTCTTCGTCGTCATCGCGGGCATCGAACGCAGCGTGCTGACCCCGGAGGTAGTCGCTAATGTCGAGCGTCTACATCTCGAGAATACCGCCATGCTCACCGCCGTTACGGCGGTGCTATCAAACCTCGTCAGCAACGTGCCCGCGGTGCTCGCGCTGAAGCCCTTCGTGGCACCGCTCGCCGACCCGCAGCGCGCCTGGCTCGTCATTGCCATGGCTTCGACCCTAGCGGGCAACTTCACGCTGCTCGGGTCGGTCGCCAATCTAATCGTGGCCCAGCGCGCCGCGGCGGAAGGCATCGAGGTCAGCTTCTGGAGCTATTTCCGCATCGGTGCTCCGCTGACGATCGCGACGATCCTCATCGGCGTGCTCCTCCTGTGACGAACTGATGCCATCTACGCTGGGGCGTGCGCTATGACCGAATCTCGGCACACTGACGCGACGGCCAAGGGTTTCCGTCCGATCTCGCTCGACGCGATCAACTTCCTGCTTGCCGACGTACGCGGCGCGCTCGGTCCGTATCTCAATGTCTTCCTCGTCACACGACAGCACTGGAGCCTAGCGGGGGTGGGCCTCGTCACCACTATCGGCGGCCTCATCGGTCTGGCCCTGCAAACGCCGGCCGGCGCTTTGATCGACTCCACCCGCGCCAAGCGCGGCTTCGTCGTCACCGCCCTTGCCGTGCTCGGGACCAGCGCAACGGTCATCGCACTTTGGCCGACCTTCTGGCCCGTTTTGATCGCCAACAGCCTCATCGCTGTGGTCGGGGACATCTTCGGCCCTGCAGTCGCTGCCCTCACGCTCGGCCTCGTCGCACGAAAGAAGCTGGCGCGACGCATGGGGCGCAATTCCGCCTTCGACCACGCCGGCAACGTTGCCATCGCGGCGCTTGCCGGCCTCATCGGGTGGGCCCTGTCGCAGCGCGCCGTCTTCTTCCTCGTGCCGTTCTTTTCGGTACTTGCCGCGCTCGCCGTCCTGTCCATTCCGGCGCAGGCCATCGACCATGAGAGGGCGAGAGGTCTCGACCAGAAGAGCCCGGCGGACGCCGAGAGGCCGTCGAGCTGGAAGATGCTCCTGGAGTGCCGGCCACTTCTCATCTTTGCAAGCTGCGCGATGCTGTTTCATTTCGCCAACGCGGCGCTCCTGCCCCTTGTCGGCCAGAAGCTCGCCGCTCAGCACCCCACGCTCGCGACGGCCATGATGTCGTCGTGCATTATCGCCGCGCAGGTGATTATGCTGCCGATAGCCCTTGTGGTCGGCTACAAGGCCGACACTTGGGGCCGAAGGCCGTTGTTCCTCATCGGCTTCGCCATCCTGCCGATCCGCGCCTTCCTTTACATGCTCTCTGACGACAGCGCCTGGCTCGTCGCGGTGCAATTGATGGATGGCGTGGGTGCGGGTATCTACGGAGCGCTCACGCCGCTCGTTCTTGCCGACCTAATGCGCGGCACGGGCCGTTACAACGTGGCTCAAGGGGCGGTTGCGACCTTCCAGGGCATCGGCGCCTCGCTGAGCGGCCTTGTCGCCGGCGAAATCGTCGACCATTTCGGCTATTCGGCGGCGTTCGTGACTTTGGGCATTGCCGCCATCGTTGCGCTCGCGGCCTTTTTCTTCGGCATGCCCGAGACGGCGCGCAGGTACGAAGGACCCACGCCGATACCCCCTACAAACACGGAAACTGCGTCGCAAGAAAGGCTGGCCGCCGGCGCTAGCTGAAGCACGCAACGAAACCAGCCTAAACGGCTCCGCCCAGCGTAGGCAGGGCTGGGACGCCCAGCTCCCGCGTGCACTCGCCGAACCACTGCAGCACTTCTTTGTGCAGCGGGATGCCCGTGGCCCGGCGCTTCTGCGTCTCTTCGAACTCCGACAGCCCGGGATAGAGCACGCGCTCGTGGCCCGGCGCCGGCGGCGCCGTCCGCAGTGTCTCCAGCATGCGATCCATCGTGTCCTTGAACTGCTCGACGTCGCCGAACGCCTCGATGTTGTACGCGGCGAAATGATTCTTCGATCCGCTCCCGGGCGCCAGCATCGTGGGCAGCGCGCCGGCCAGCACCGTCGACAGGACCTCGGCCATGAGGGCGAGGCCGTAGCCCTTGTGCGAGCCCTGCTCGCGGGTGCCGCCGAGCGGCAGCTGGTGATACTCGTCGCGGTCGAAGACGGGCTTTTCTTCCGTGATCGGGTTGCCCTCCTTGTCCGTGACCCAGCCGGGCAGCAGCGGCGAGCCCAGCCGAATGGCCAGCCGGATCTTGTTGCCGGCGATCGCGGAGGTGGCGGCGTCGAAGAGCATCGGCGCCTCACGCCGCGCGGGCGCGGCGACGGCGATCGGGTTGGTGCCGAGCAGCGGCTTGGCCGCGAACGTGGGCACGAACTGCCGCACGATGCGCCATCCCGGCCGCGGATCGAGCTTGCCGGCCCGGTAGTCGCGGACGTAGGCGCGCAGCATGTTCGACACGCCGTGCGTCTCGACGCCGCGCAGGTCGGTCATCGTCAGCACGTCCGCCGCATCCGCGGCGTCGTCCGCGCTCACGCCGAGCTTCTCGAAGATCTGGGCGACCGTCCGTCGCAGCGCCGCTTCCGAGACGAGGACCTGGTCCTGCTGGGGTACCTTGAAGCGCTCGAGGATCATGGCCGACTCCTTCCCGCGCTGGAGGATACACCGCGCACCGGCGTCATGGAGGCCCTGGCGATGTCTTGACCACATGCGGCGCGCCGGATAGGGTCTGGCATCGGCGAGTGATCCGGGAGGGACGGCATGACGCTCGACAAGCCGCAGCTCGTGCAGATGTTGCGCACCATGATCCTGATCCGTGAGTTCGACGAGCGGGCCATCCAGCTGCGGCTCGCCGGCAAGATCTACGGCGCGGTGCATCCCTACGTGGGCCAGGAGGCCGTGGCGGTCGGTGTCTGCGCGTGCCTGTCGGTGACGGATCGCGTGACGAGCACGCACCGAGGGCACGGCCACTGCATCGCCAAGGGCGCCGACGTTCGACGGATGATGGCCGAGCTGTTCGGCCGGGTGGACGGGTATTGCAAGGGCAAAGGCGGCTCCATGCACATCGCGGACTTCGCGGTGGGCATGCTGGGCGCCAACGGCATCGTGGGCGGAGGGCTGCCCATCGCGTGCGGCGCCGCTCTCGCCGGCCAGCTCGAGGGCAAGGGCGCCGTGACCGTGTGCTTCTTCGGCGACGGCGCCGCGGCCGAGGGCGAGTTCCACGAGTCGCTGAACATCGCCTCGGTCTGGAAGCTCCCCATCGTGTTCGTCTGTGAGAACAACCAGTACGCGGCGAACAATCCGATCGGCGTCCAGCATCCGCGCGTCGACATCGCGGCCCATGCGGCTCCCTACGACATGCCGGGCGTCGTCGTGGATGGCAATGACGTTCTCGCGGTGCACGCGGCGACCGGGGACGCCGTGACGCGTGCCCGCCGCGGCGAGGGGCCGAGCCTGCTCGAGTGCAAGACTTATCGTTGGCACTTTCACGCCATGCGCGCCGTACGGCCGCCCGAGACGCGGCCCGCCGAGGAGATCGCGTCGTGGAAGGCCGGCGATCCCGTCGCGCGCCTGGAGCAGCACCTGGTCGGCCGCGCCATGCTCTCGCCGGACGAGCTGCGCGCCATCCGCGACGGCGTGGCCGCCGACCTCGACGACGCCGTTGCCTTCGCGGACGCCAGTCCGTTTCCCGATCCCAAGGACCTGATGGCCGATATGTTCGCGCCGTAAGACGCGGAGCCAGCCATGCGAGAGATCAGCTTTCAGAAAGCGCTCGACGAGGCCGTGGCCGAGGAAATGCGGCGCGACGCCCGGGTCATCACGCTGGGAACGGATTTCACCGGCGACCCCATCAAGGAGTTCGGCCCGGCGCGCGTGCGCTTCACGCCGATCTCCGAGGCGGTGCTGACCGGCATGGGCCTCGGCGCGGCCGGCTGCGGTGTCCGCCCCATCGTCAACTGGCGGATGGTGACGTTCTCCTTCGTGGCGATGGATCAAGTCGTCAACCAGGCGAGCAAGATCCGCTACATGTTCGGTGGCCAGGCGGACTTCCCCGTGACGTACCGCTGCTCGACCGGCGGCGGTATCGGGCTCGCCGCCCAGCACTCGCAGAGCCCCTATTCGATGTGGATGCACCTCGCCGGCCTCAAGATCGTCCTGCCGTCGACACCGGCGGACGCCAAGGGGCTGCTCAAGAGCGCCATCCGCGACAACAACCCGGTGGTCTCCTTCGAGTGCAGCCGGCTCGCGACGCTGACCGGGCCGGTGCCCGACGGCGACCATCTCGTGCCGATCGGCGTGGCGGACGTGAAGCGCGCGGGCACGGATGTGACCATCGTGGCCCTCGCCTACTACGTGCAGGAGTCCCTCGCCGTGGCCGACGAGCTGGCGCGCGAGGGCATCTCGATCGAGGTGATCGATCCGCGCACCCTCGTCCCGATGGACGTCGACACGCTGCGCGAGTCCGTGCAGAGGACCGGCCGACTCGTCATCGTGGACGAGGCGCCGGCGACCTGCTCGGCGTGCGACGGGTGTGCGCGATGCCCGTCCCCGTGCCCTACAGCCCGCCCCTCGAGCAGGCCGCGCTGCCGAGCCGGGAAGACATCAAGGCGGCAGTGTACGACGTCCTGAAGGAGTCTCTATGACCTGCGTGTGGCGACGGTCGATCGCACCGCTCTTGGCTCTCGCCATAGGGCTCCTCCTGGCGTCGCCGACCGACGCCGGCGCTTTCCAGCTCTTCCAGACGGAGGAGGCGACCATCGCCGACATCCAGGCGGCCCTGAAGGCCCGCACGCTCACCTGTCGCGCGCTGGTGCAGATGTACCTGGACCGCATCGAGGCGTACGACAAGAAGGGGCCGGCCCTGAACGCGATCGTCGCCATCAACGCCGACGCGCTGAAGACCGCCGACGCGCTCGACGTGAAGTACGCCCAGTCCGGCCCAACCGGCCCGCTGCACTGCGTGCCGATCATCGTGAAGGACAACTACGACACGGTCGACATGCCAACCTCAGCCGGGTCGCTTTCCCTGAAGGGCTCGATTCCCTCGCGGGACGCTTTCCAGGTCCGCAAGCTGCGCGAGGCCGGTGCCATCATGCTGGTGAAGACCAACATGGCGGAGTTCGCCTTCGACCCGTTCGAGACGGTCGGCTCTCTGCTGCCCGGCTACACGCGGAACCCCTACGCGCTCGAACGCGTCACCGCGGGCTCGAGCGGAGGAACGGCGGCGGCGGTGGCGGCTAACTTCGGCGCCGTCGGGATGGGTACCGACACCGGAAACTCCATCCGGGGGCCGGCGTCCCACACGAGCCTGGTCGGCATTCGCTCGACGATGGGGCTCACCAGTCGCGACGGGATCGTCCCGCTCTTTCTCGACAAGGACGTGGGCGGGCCCATGACGCGCACGGTAGCGGATGCCGTGGCTGTCTTCGACGTGATCGCCGGGTACGATCCCGCCGATCCGGTCACGGCGTCGAGCCAGGGCAAGCGGCCGGACAGTTACATGAAGTTCCTCGTCAAGGACGGCCTGCGGGGCGTGCGGCTTGGCGCCGTCCGTCAACTCTTCACGCCGCAGAACACCGATCCTGAAGTGATGAAGCGCATGGAACAGGCCCTGATCGACCTGCAGCGAGAGGGGGCCCAGATCGTCGATACGTTCCGCGTCGCGGAAATCGACGACATTCCTCCGGCGACGCTCTTCTGCCGCCGCTTCAAGTTCGATATCAACGAGTACCTGGCCCGACTCGGGCCCTCGGCGCCCGTAAAGAGCCTCGAGGACATCATCAAGTCCACGAAGTTTCACCCCTCGATCGAAAAGCGGCTGATCGACCGGCAGGCCGAGCCCCCGCTGGCCGAGAACCAGTGGTGCATCCAGGCTACCGAAAATACGCGACGGTTGCGCGAGGCCGTGCAGAAGGCGATGGACGACGCGAAGGTTGACGCGCTCGTCTATCCGACGTGGGCGTTCCCACCGCGTCTGATCGGCGACCTGAACACGCCGCACGGCAACAACAGCCCGCGGCTGTCGCCGCCGACGGGCTTCCCGGCCATCACGGTGCCGATGGGCTTCGTGCGCGGCACCTTGCCCGTCGGCCTCCAGGTATTCGGCCGCGCGTGGAGCGAGCCGACGCTCATCAAGATCGTCTACGCGTACGAGCAGGCCACACGCCACCGCCGTCCACCCGCGAGCACACCGCCGCTGCCCGCGCAGCCGTGAGGGGACTCTTCTGCTCTAAATCCCGAATATGGATTTTCTTCGTTCTTTGTTGTCCGGTCGTCCTTCCGGGCGCCTCTACCGCGAAAGAGGAGAAGGTCCTGGGCTTGCCGAAAATAGAAATTCTTTATACGGACCCCGAGGAGGCGCTGCAACACGGTAGACCTGTTCGCATCGAGCGGGAAGCGCGGTATCTAAAGCAATGGCGGCTGTGGCTTTTGGCAGAGCACAATCATTACTACGAAGGGAGCGACACCATTATCTCCCTGAGGAGGCCGAACGGCGAGGTGTCTGTAACCTATCCTCCAATGAGTGGCCCGGCCATTGTTTCTGAATCTCAAAAACGAATCCTCGACTGTGGCATTTCTGCCCATACGATGGTGGAGTTTGCCGTTGTCTACGACGACGTAGGACGTGAGATCCGCCGAATCCCGAAAGTCCTTTACACGCGAGACTGCGGTAAGACCCATGACGAGCGGCTGTTCTGGCTTCATTACAGCTCGGTCGAAGATGGCGCCCCGGTGAACGTCATTCGCTTTATAGACCGTGATGGATACTCCGTTCACCAAGCAAAGCGGGCTCGCGCCGGAACGGTGTCGTTCAAACACAAGAGCCATTCATATAGCATCGCCTTCCCGACCCCCGAGTATCCGAACTGACTATTCAGCCCCTTCCAGGGGTCCAATCCTTCATGAAGCGGGCGTAGCACTCGCGCTCGCCCGGCATCTTCGGCCAGCCGGCGAGTAGGCGGGCCGAGGCGATGAGGAGACGGTCCCGGAGGTGCGTGGAGTTGTGGGCGTACTCCTCGAACGTGGAGTGGGTGATCTTCTGGTTGTGCGGGTCGTCCTGGAACTTGCAGGCCGTGACGGCGACTGACGACAGGTACGCGTTGCGATCCGCGCCCGATTTCAGATACGCGTTGGCCAGCGCGGTGGTGCGCGGGACGTCGAACGCCAGGATCGCCTCGTCCAGCTCCTGCAGCAACGCGGACAGTGTCCGTCCCGTCGCGTCGAATCCGGCGCACTCGCGCTCGATCACTGATGTCACCAGCTTGTTGGATCGGGCCGCGTCGTTCACGAAGTTGGCCATCAGGTACAGCACGCGCGCCTGATAAGGGCTCTGGGTCGTGCGCAGCCAGTCGTTCGCCGTGTTGCAATAATCGAACGGATGCTGGCCGTCCGTGAACTGCCGCGGCACCGTCGTGCGGAGGATGAGCTCGGCGGCGCCGATCTGGATGGTGTCGCCCAGGCTCCGGATCGACCGGCCATTCTTTAGGTGCGTGGTGAGCAGCGCCCAGACGGTCGGCCCGTCGGCCTCCATGAGCAGGCCGACCATCTCTTCGACCTCGCCCGGACTGAGCAGCGTGTGATTGGTCTGCGCGAGATGCTTCCCGGCGTCGGGCAGCTCGTTGGTGACGGTGACGCAGGCCGCATCGTAGAGTGAGTAGTAGAGCGGGCCGACGGCCATGTCGGGGACGCCGATGTAATAGACGCCGCGCGACCGGTCCCACCCGATGAACTCGGCGAGATCGGTCACGGCGCGAGCCCGCAGCGCCTTGTGACCCGTGTTGCGCGCCTTCCGCCCGATGATCGTGTCCTGCACGTCGATCAGGCCCAGGAAGATCAGGTGCTCGCGGAGCCGCGAG
>WNFR01008928.1_pt1 | contig 10124 bp, 15 predicted proteins | sample 5400221 | NCBI WGS metagenome assembly WNFR01 (sample SAMN13153357, study PRJNA577476) | soil metagenome | isolation source: 40 cm soil under Madrone tree | place: USA:California | collected 2016-06-14 | reverse complement strand
CTTGCGGCAACCCCTGGCGCTGGTGCTGGGGGCCGAAGGCAAGGGCCTGCGGCAGTTGACGCGCGAGACCTGCAGCGTGGTGGCGCGGCTCGACATGCCCGGCGAAATCAAAAGCCTCAACGTCTCGAACGCAGCGGTGCTGGCGCTCTATATCGGCGCTACCAGACTCGGCCTGATGGGTTGAGCGCGTAAAAAACAGCGCCCGCTCGCTGAATGAACGGGCGCCGATGTCTTCAGTCGATCCAACGATCAGTAGTAGCGGCGCAGCACACGCCGGGGCGCATGTCTGTAACGAAGGCCGGACACCGCGCCTTCCTGGTAGGTCGGACAAGGCGCGAAGGCGCCGGGACCGGTATAGGTCGGGCCCTGGTTGACGTAGTAATACTGCTGCACCGGATCGGACAGCCGCCCATAGGCCCGGCCGCCGCAGCCGCTGTTGCAGACCGAATAGCTATAGGTCGGGACGTAGGTCTGCGCGCCTCCGCAGGGCGAGCACGAACTCCCGAACAGGCCGCCCCCATACGCCATCGCGGGCGCAGCGCTGGCGGTCACCACGGCGATTGCCGCTACCAATCCTGAAATCGTCTGACGCATTACCCCTCTCCTGTGAACAAGTTTTTTGTCGGCGTGGTTCTTAATGTGGAAACTTCCGGTGCTTTCGATGCCGAAAATCTTGCGGCGGGCCTGAGAAGTCCTGCGGCATGCCGGCGTCGTCGTTCTGCGGCGCGACGATGATCGGCGGCGGATAAAACGGCACCTCGGGCTGCGCCGGCTGCGGGACGGACTGCGCCGACCAGGATTGATGGTAGCTCTCCGCGGGCTGCGGCAGCCTGCGGTTGGCAAGCGGCTCGATTTCGAGACGCCCGTAGCCCGGCAAATGACCGGCACTCGGATAATAATGACCGACGTTCGGCGCCAGATTGACATAGCGGCCGCCATAGATCGTGGGCTGCACCTGCTCGCCCTTGCCGAGACCCCATTCGCCCTCGACCACGGCGTAGGATGCGTCGACGCCATTAATGATAATGGGTACGCCGGGGCGGCCCGGAATCACGATATCGAAACCGCCGCCGGCCAAAGCCGGTAGGGTCGTTCCGATCAGAAATGCCAGTGCCAAGCCAGTGCGCATGGTCTCGTGACTTCCCGTTTCCAGCGCGTATTCCGCAAAAGTGGGCGCCGGTTTTGCGATCAGAATACGCGCAAGCTATAAAGCGGAGCATTTTCTTGCGGCAAACCGGATTCCACTTTGCCGGAAAATGCTCCACGGCAATCTAGCCGAACGCGCGAGCCTAAAGGTTAAAGCCGCGAGCCAAACTGCCGATAGGCCTAACGCACAAGCATTCGCGCTCGTTCAACTGCAACCGACCGCGGTAGGGAAGCGTTAACGCCGCAAGGCGCACCCGCGTTATCACTACGCAGACACCGTCGCGACAATGGTCATGACGCCGATTGCGATGGTGATGACGCCGACCGCGCCCTGCAGGCCGCTGTTGGCCCAGGTCAGCCAGCGCGCCGAGACCGCGAGCGGCACCGCGATCACTGTCGACAGCGCGCCCATCCCGACCATCGAGCCGATCCCGAACAGCGCGACGTAAACGAGCGCAACCGCGGAGCTGGGGGCTTGCGATACCGTCAACACCAATAGCGCCGCCGAGCCCGCCATGCCGTGCATCAATCCGACCAGCAGGGTGCGCCAGCGAAAGCCGTGCGCATGCGCGTGCGCGGCGCCGATATGCGGGATGGTTTCCCCGCCGTGGCTGTGGGCGTGGATATGCACCGTACCGTCGCCGTGGCCGTGCTGGTGAAAATGCACGCGGTCGCGCCACAGCCGCCACAGCACGTGCCCGCCGAGACCGACCAGCATGATGCCGACGGCAGTTTCAATCGGCCGGGCGAAATGTTCGGGGAGCGCGTGCCCGAGCACAATCGCGGCGCCGGCAAAGGCGAACAATGTCAGGGTATGGCCGAGGCCCCAGGTCAGGCCGTGCTTGACGATGTCGCCGATATCGCTGCGGCGCGCGGCGATGCTCGACACCGCGGCGATATGATCGGCCTCGAGCGCGTGCTGCATGCCCAGCAAAAACCCCAGCCCCAGAATTCCGAACATGTATCCCCCGCCCGCCAACCTTTGCTCAGGTCCCAAACACTTCATCGAAAAGGCTTCGCATCGACGCCCATGCGCGGCGGTCGGCCTGCGCGCTGTAGCGCGCGGTGCGCATCATCGAACCATCGGCTGCCGGATTGGTGAAACCGTGCAGCGTGTTGCCGTAGCTGATGACCTGCCAGTCCCGAACCTCAGCCACGCGCATCTCGTCCTCGAAGGCCTTGACTTGTTCGGGCGGCGCAAGTGGATCGTCGGCGCCGGTGCAAACCAGCACGCTGGCTTTCACCTTGCCGGAAACCGCGGGCGCCCTGGTTGCAAGGACGCCGTGGAAGCTGACGGCGGCCTTGAGATCGGCGCCGTCGCGCGCGAGTTCCAGCACCACCGAGCCGCCGAAGCAAAACCCGATGGCGGCCATGCTGTTAACGTCGACTTGCGGTAACGCGGCAAGCACCGCCAGCGCGGCGCGGCCGCGCGCGCGAAGCGTTTGCGGCTGGTCGCGGAGGTCGCCGACCAGGTTTGCAACTTCCTGCAGATTGCGCGCCTGCCGGCGGTCGCCAAACATGTCAGCGGCGAGAGCCACATAGCCAAGCTCAGCCAGCATGCGCGCACGCGCCATCGCGAAATCGCCGAGGCCCAGTCCCTCGTGAAATACCAGCACGCCCGGCCGCCGCTCGGCTGCTTTATCATCGAAGGCGAGAAAGCCGCGCAAATTGACCGCCTCGTCGCGGTAATCGATGTCGTGCGTTTGCATCGGCGGGTCGCCTCACTCCCGGAAACAGCGGAGCCGGAACTTCACATCGGTTTGATGACAGCACAAGGCGGATTCGGAACACCCGCTGCCGCGGACTGTTTCTCTGCCACTCCCTCTTTTTGGCTGCGATGTCACGGGAAGGCGGCACTGGGCCGCCTTTTTGCAAGGGCGGCGGCGAGCCGCCCTTTTTCAAGCGCGCCGACAGATGAAGGCTACCCCATGGGGCCGCCTGGGTTCTGGCCCTTTGCGGGCAAGTCTGATATTCGACCGACCGAAAGATTAGCGGAATCACGTCCGGAATTCGCGGGTCCACGAAGCGCCTTCAATTCGCCGGTTTAGCTCAGCGGTAGAGCAGCGGTTTTGTAATTCGCTTGGGACCGTCCGTTCTCATAACGTGCCGTTCCTAGAAGTCATTGTTTATTTGGGTTTTGCTCTCCTCCAAGGCTGCACCGTCCTGTCTTGTCCCACCCAATGTTCGGGAGTTGGGTAGCAAAATGGCAGCAGCAGGTTTTGGCTTCGTTCTATCGTGATCCGTTCGTAGCGGAGTTAAAGAGGCTGCCTTTATGCTTTCTGCCGCTAACTCCGCGATCTGGTCGATGTAAATCATGGCGTGCGCTCCCTTGCCACCAGCTCCGAAGGGCCAACAGGGATATGTCTAAAGGGGAGCGCGCCGAGGTTCACCGGGACGGCTTCACAATCGATCAAATCTGCGGGATTATTGGCGCATGCCCTCCCTCACCCGCCAACAAAAGATCACCCTCAGGGAAATGCGAGCGTCGGGCGTTCGCGGTGTCCTGATCTATTAATTGTTCGGATTATCGATGGGCAGCGGCCATCAGCCCTGTCCCCATAACCTGCTGGCATCGTCCAGCCAGCGCTGCGTCGCGTCGTCGGTCCAGCCGGGAACCGCGAAGCGGGCCCCCGGGGCGGTCAAACCTTGGCTGGGGTGAACAATGACATCATGTCGCGGTTTGGAGCGATGCACTGTCGCGGCGTTGGCAGAAGCACAGAGAGCGATCAAAACACCTAAGGCCAAAACGGAACGCATCGCATTGCTCCGGTGGGGGGATCGCGCAAGGGCTATCAGTTGATCATGTGCGCACGGGGGGTCACAGCCCCAAGCAGTAGCGGCTTCACGATCGATCAAATCGGCGGGATCATGTGCGTATGCCCAAGTTGACCCGCCCGCAGAAAATCACCTTCGCCGAGATGCGCGCCGCCGAAGCCGAGCGAGACCTTGTTCTCGGGTTTGCAATAGGCGGCGATGCCGTGCCAGTGGCGCTCGATCATGTCGGCGAAACGCTCGTAGGGTTTGGGGCGTTGCCATTTGAGGCTTTGACGCCAGTTGTCGAAAAAGCGCCGGGCCCAGCCCTCGTGACGATAGTCCCAGAGCTGGCCGAAAGCCTCCTTCAGCAGGTAGCGGTGTTGAGCCGCTTGTTGGCGGCCAGCAGCAGCCTGAGCGCCCGCTTACCCTCGAGGCTGAGATTCTCGTGGCGCGACAGCAGGGTGTACTTCTGGCCCTTGATGAAGCGCCGATCCTTACCGCTGAGACGGGCGTATTCGACCTTGCGCACCCGGTCGAGGGCCTCGCCGAGATGGCGCATGATGTGGAACTTGTCGAACAGGATGGCCGCCTGCGGCACGGTCGGCGGGGCGCTTCTCGCCTTTAGGGCCTCCGGGCAATTCAATCCAAATCCTTCAAGGTCTCGCCCATGGCCTCTAAGAGGCGTTTAAGTTTGGCAACGGCCACCCTCTGTCTTAGGTCGTCGGGAACGGTGACTCCTGCCTTCATAGGTACGGATACTTCGCAGAACAGAGTTCCCTCGTCTGTCGCGAAGCTGAATTTGAATCGGGTGTCCGATATCTTACCGATATTCAGAACGGGCATTCCGGTCGCAAGCGTTACCATTGAAACCCCCGTCCGCGATTTTGCGCTAAGCTTGGCACGGAATTAAGGCGCGTCGCCCTATCGTCAAGTGCCAACAAATTCAAACTGAGACACTAACTTAGCTTTCGATATGCCTTTGCCAGTAGCCGGTAAAATCGACACTCTTGCCGCGCCTCATTGCCAGAGCGGCTACGCGGCTCACCTCTCTTCATCTGGGTAGGCGGTCGCCGGCCGACTTAATCAACATCCGCGATCGGCGGTGGCTCGCGCCCTGCCTAATCTTACTGCATCACAAATTTCGTTGGCTGTGTCGTGAAGCTTTGCTGCCGCAACAGGGACATCGCGGCAGGGTTTTGATGATCGCGTTGATTTCGCGGCCTCCTGATCTGTTGCTCGGATTACAAGTGCAGCCATTGGACGACAATCAGCGGGGACAGATGGCCCGGTCACGTCAGGTTGTCCGACCTTGAAGAGAGATTTGTTTGTAGAGCTTGCGGCACCCGGGGTGCTGATATCAGACCGGACTTCAATTCGGGCAGGAAGCTTGCCACACGAGCGACGAGGTCGCTGATCGCGGCTGGAAAGTGCGGCCGATATCCGGGCCCGACTGGGACTGGGATACGCAGCCAAAGGTCACAGCGTCCTATCGGCGCTCGCGCGCTGCGAGCCACTCCAAGAACTCGTCGAAGAGCTTTTTGCGTGCTTCCACTGACGCGGGCACTGCCTCGCGTCGCTCCGTCAGAAACCGCTTAAACTCTTTGGCATTTGTCCGGCGAGGAAGATCCGCGGCATTTCCGCTGCCGGCGACAAGTATCGCGAAGCCTAATCCCGTCAAAAGTGCTCCGACACGTTTAAGCGCAACAAGTGAGCACATTTGCCGAACATCCCTTTCCATCGAAGAATTGAGAATTGGCTGGTACGCCTCTAAACTTTGCTCCTAAATCGAAACTGTCAGACTACGGTAAATTGTTTCTTAAGGATTTGATTGGCGCGCGCGGTGGATCGGGGATGGAAACGTCGCTTTGATGAGCCCATACCGTTGCCGCGCGGCTGCTGGCGCGGCGGCCCGAGGCATCTTTGTTTCTGAGTTCGAACAGGATAGGCCCGGACCTGTTCCGCCATGCCTGCAAGTTCGGCCTAGAGGGCATGGTTTCCAAGCACCGGGATCGCCCCTATCGCGCCGGCCGGTCTCCGGACTGAATCAAGGTGAAGAACCGGAAAGCATCCCGCGATGAGCCGGGTGGCGCATTCATTCGCATCAATCGGGGGCCACCCGTTGCAAACAAGCCCAACCAGGTAGAACATCCGCCGGGCCAATACTTGGGAAAAGCAATGAGGGTCCTTGCCGCGACACTTACCTTGCTTGTTTCGAGTGCTGCCTCCGCTCAAGAGTGCAAGACGTGCTCAACGGCCGACGCCTGCATAAAGACCTACCTTAAGGCGGTGTCGGAGGCCCAAACGGCCACCAAACAGGCAATCCGGGATTGGAAGCAGAATCTGGACAGAAAGGCCTCCGCAGAATTGTCCAGCAGGGGCACGGCCGCATTACAAGACGCCATGGAGGCGCAAGTTCGTTTGGAGCTTGAGCGCCTGAAGGAGTGCTTGGCTAAGATTAGGTAGCTGAGCCCGGCGGCGCGAACGCCGCTAGCGGTTCCCGTGCTCGAACTCGCGCTCCGGGGCCGCCTTCGTTTCCTGATGTTCGACCGCTAGCACCCGATAGTGGGCCGCCATTTCGAGGTAGTGCTGACGTGAAATCGGGTCCAGCGCTTGCTCCGCACGTTCTTGAAACATGCGGGCACGTCCGATCAGATCCAAAGCATTGGGCATCGCGGGACCTCCTGCGAAGGCACACGCGTCTATGTATGGTTTTGACGACCATTTCGAACCTCCGGGCACGGACTTTTGATCTTCTTCTTTCCCGAGGTCTGATCCTCAACCGCCGCCGTAGGTGTCGCGGCCGCGGAGCGGCACGAGCCTGAGGCTAAAGGCGAAGGGGAAATGACCAAGTGGATGCCTGAAGATGCTACCGGTCAGTCCACGCGCTCTTCGGCGGTTGATAAGCATTCGGACTCCTCCACGCGCTCGTTGGCGGCCGATAGGCGCCATTCCAAGCGCTCGTTGGCGGTTGATAGGTGTTCGGTCTCCTCCACTGGCTCTTTGGCGGCTGATAGCCATCCTCCCACGCGCTCGTCGGCGGTTGATACACGCCTTCCCACGCGCTCTTTGGCGCCTGAGCGTGAATTGAAGTGGATACGATAAGCACAATCAAAATCACGATCGCTTTCAGCACGATTGCCTCCAAAAAATTGCGCGCCCATCGGCTGCGACAAGCTGAGGAGCTTCTAAAGGTTGGCGTCCGGCTGTCGGATAACACGTTCGTTGTTGCCCAAGCTGACGGCACACTGTTGCAGCCGGATACGCTGATACAGGATTGGTTTCGAAAGCTGACTGACACATCCATGCCCCGCATCCGATTCCACGATCTGCGGCACGCCCATGCCACCCATATGCTAAGGTCCGGAGTCCATTTCAAGGTTGCCAGCGACCTGCTTGGGCATTCCAAGATCGGAATTACGCTAGACCTGTACAGCCACGTCTTGCCCGGAATGGAAGCTGATGCCGCCGAGCGCGTTGACGCGGCGGAAACGACCTTAGACTACCCGTAGGTCGCCCGATACCGAGCAAAAGCCTCGCGGAGAGGCCTCAGTTTAGCGGCCAGGCGCTCCGCTCGAAAACTGTCGCGGTCGCGACCAATGATTAGTCTAACCGTCTCGCGGCTCAAGCCGACTCGCGACCCAAGTCACCAAGGATAGTTTTTCGGCACGGGTCTCGTTATAGCGGGCGCAAATTCTGGCGTTTCGTTCTGGAACGTGCGGGTACGTGTCGATTGCCACCATTCGATTTCGTCTCCACCGTTCTCAGCATTCTAGCCGATTCGAGGAACGGTTGACGCGACACCGCCAGCCGCCATAAAGAAGCGCGCTCCGAACCCGTTCGGTAGCAAAATGGCAGCATCCAGCGTAATTGCGAATAAATCGCAAATAAGTTCTTAATCGTTTCAACGGTTTGCCGGTTTAGCTCAGCGGTAGAGCAGCGGTTTTGTAAACCGAAGGTCGGGAGTTCAATCCTCTCAACCGGCACCAGTCGTCCGCGCCAAATGCGTTTATCCTGATATCCCTGGTCCGGCTGCGAAAGGTCGGGGACCCGCTGATGCATGCTCACGTCGGCATGCAGCAGGCCTTGAACCACGGCAAGCCTGATCCAATGATCGTGTCAGCTCCAGTAGAAAAGCCGCCGCTGGGTTGAGATCAGCGACGGCTCTTCCGTGGTACGCAGGCGACCAGAAGGTCGGCCGCACCTTGGCTTGATGTTGCGTTTACTTCAGCGAGTTGTTGATCGAAGTGAACTTGGTGTTCAGCGTGGTGCCGAGGCCGTTGACGGCGGCAAGAATCACAATCGAAATACCCGCTGCGATCAGTCCATATTCGATGGCGGTGGCGCCGGATTCGTCATTCCAAAACTTCGAAAGCAAGCCATTCATGTGATGCCCTTTCGGATGGGGAACGCACGGTTCCAATGAAAGAACTACTCCACGAAGTCTAAGGCTGCATGACGAAATTCCGGATCATCTAGCTAATTAAATCCTCAAATTGAGATCAAACGCTCAGCACTTGGGCCGGGCAGCGTTGGGAAGGGTCAGGGCCTGCGACTCGTGCCATGGAAAACCCGCCGGCCTGAACCGGCGGGCAGTTCGGCCAATCGGCGCCGCGTTGGTGCCGCAGCGAGCGCTTCACAGGGCGCGCGAGAAATACTTTAGCGCCGACACCAAGGTTAGTGCTGCTATCGGACAGCATTTACCCGCTCAGGACCAGCCCCACACCAGCATCAGGTTGGCCGCACATGCCGCCAACAGCGCGACAGTGAGCGCTATATGGACTCGCTCGCCGGAGGTTTTGAAGGTCGTTCTCATGACGGCGAAAACATCAGGCGATTCTGGGCGATGAGTCTCGCAGGATTTTTTTCGCCGGATTCAGGACTCGTTTACGACTCAGGGACTCAAGCCCAAAATGGCCCGATTCCCGACCGAGATTCTCACCGCCGCGTGAACCGCCGGCGCCCCGCCGGGCTGAAACCCTATCCCCTCAGGCGCGTTAGGCCGGTTTAGGCGGAGCGATCCGATGCCCTACGCGCTGTTTAGTAACGACGCCAAGTTGAGCAAGGCCTATCCGACCGAGGCGGATGTCTGGAAGCACGCCCGGCTAAGCGGGCTCGTGATCGACGTGGCGTCGGACGAGGACAAGGCGGCGCCGCACCCGGTGCTGGACAATGACTACGAGATCAAGCCCTGCCGGCTTGACCCGCAGGAAGATCCCGCCAAGAACCAGGCCGAGGCCGAACGCGAAGCCGAGCTGGAATTCCAGCTCGGTTCGTGAAAGGAGCCTGGCCTAGGGGGTCGCCACCGCCAGCGATGCCTGCTCGGCGGCGAGTGCCACGCAGGCCTTCCTGCGGTGCAGACCCCTGATCGCGCCGGTGACCTTGAGCACCTTCCCGGCAGGACATGAAGCATCCTGCACGAAGGCAATTTCATAGGGCGCCAGCACGAGGGGTTCGGATTTCAGGATGGTCTGGGCAAGGCACGGCAGAGCAACCGCTGAAAAAATCAAACCAAGCCACAGGGCACGCATGTTCGTTGTCCACCAACCGGCGGCAGCATAATAGCCGATCGGGAACGGAAGTTCCGCGGAAGGTAAAAATTATTTTTTTGGGCCGCTTTGGGCGCTCGACGCCGGCGGAGGCCGTTCAGCAAAAAGGCCGGCGCCGAAGCAAATCTTCGTCAGTACCGCGCGGCGACCGGGCCACCCCAGCCGAAGCGGTAGTTCACGCCGACCTTGACGGTGTGCTCGTCCTCCCGAAACCGGGAGCCGACGATCGGGACGGGCCCACCGGTGAAGGTGGTGTTGCCGAAGTTATAGTACTGGTACTCGGCCTTGGCGGACCAATTCGGCGCGAACATGTATTCGAGGCCGGCGCCGACGGTGTAGCCGTCCTTGTGGGTGCCGTCGGTGGTGAAGGCCGCGGGTACGCCAGCGACACTGACGCCGATATTGGGGTTGTCGCGCCAGGCGTAGCCGCCCTTGGCGTAGAGCAGCGCCGGACCCCAGGTGTAGCCGGCCCGGCCGGTGACCGAGCCAAGCTGGTTGTTTTTCGCGGTGACCAAGGTGTTGCCCGGGAAGAGCACGCCATTATTGTTGTTGTTGGCAAGCCAGCTGTACTGGGCCTCAGCACCGACCACCCAGTTGGTCGCGAACTGGTAATCGAAGCCGCCCTGGACGCCGCCCATAAACCGGCCGCCGCTTCCCTCGAGGCTGTTGTTGCCCGCG
>WNFR01034668.1_pt1 | contig 10126 bp, 9 predicted proteins | sample 5400221 | NCBI WGS metagenome assembly WNFR01 (sample SAMN13153357, study PRJNA577476) | soil metagenome | isolation source: 40 cm soil under Madrone tree | place: USA:California | collected 2016-06-14 | reverse complement strand
GGTGGTGTCGCTCATGTCCGTGAATTATAGAGAAGACAGAGGCTGGAAGCCAGAGGACAGATGTTAGATGTCAGATGCTGGATGTTAGTGGAGATCCAGTTCGAGGAAGTTACTGTCTTTTTGAACACTAAGAATCGACGCACGGGTTTACTAACATCTAACATCCAGCATCTGACATCCCTTCAAATCGCCAATTTCTCAACTAACCCCGGTGCTTTGGGTGTTCATAAAGGTTAGAATGAGCGAAATATGCTGTCATCGCGATCAACATGGGGAGATATAGACATGGATCAAAATAGTGAACTGCGCAACCATCTCGTGAAACTTCTAACCTGGAATGACGCACATGTTGACTTTGACAAAGCGGTCCACGGGGTACCGCCTTTGATTCAGGGGGTTCGGCCACAATCAATGCCCTATTCCCCGTGGGAATTACTGGAGCATCTTCGGCTTACGCAACGCGATATCCTCGATTTTTGCCGTGATCCAGCCTACCTGGCGCCAAACTTCCCGGCCGGCTATTGGCCCGGAGCAGAAGCACCGCCGACGCCGGAAGCCTGGGATCAAAGCGTTGCGGAATTCCGAGCGGACCGCGAGGCCTTATGTGATTTTATCTCGGATCCTTCACTCGATTTATTCTCCCAAATAGCTCATGGCGACGGCCAGACGTATTTGAGAGAGGCGCTGCTTGCAGCCGACCACACGGCGTACCACGTCGGAGAAATGATTGCGGTGCGACGAATGCTCGGTGTGTGGAAGACACAGGCGTGAAGGCTTAATCCAGGGACAGAACCGCTTCAGTTAGTCTTGAACGCATTTTATCCGCTGTTAATTTGTCCTGCACGAGCGCAGACTTCCTGGTGTGGTCTAGGTGGCGGAATTATCAATTCTGCCCAGTAGTTCCGTAAACCGCGAGTCATTCCGTAGATTATCAAGGTGAGGATCGACCCTGATAAAAGTGAAGCCGACGGCATGTTCACGCTCTGCTCTGGCCAGCCATAACAGCGCGTTGTCATTGTCTTCGAGGAGAGCATAGATCACAGCCACCTCGTATGCAGTGATCCATTGTTCCTCTCGTTTTGTAAGAATATCCTGAAGGAGTTCTCTTGCCTCGCGCCTGTTTCCGCAGACAGCAAGCACATGCGCATGCTTTGCACGGGTTGTCGGTGTCTCGCCGGCAAAAACCCGCTCCTGCTCAAAGGCAGCAAGGGCTTCGCGACGTCGTCCCATCCGCTCGCAGGACCACCGCAACACGACGTAGGCGGCGACCGAACCTGGGTCCAGTTCCAACGCCTTTCCACACTGTTTGATGGCATCGTCGAATCGCCTTGCCAGAAAAAGTGCGTTGGCTACGGCGGTCGCGATCACGGCCGACTGAGGCAATATTTCCTGTGCCCGGTTGATTTCAGCAATAGCTTCTTCATGCCGCCCCATGGCGGAAAGACATGCAGCATACCAGCGATGAGCTGTCGTGCTACCGGGCTTTAACACGATCGCCCGTTGAAACTCATGTTCAGCTCGCGTCCAATCCCTTTCATAATGGAGCTTTACAAAACCCAGCGCAGCGTGCCCCTCCGCCAGTTCAGGATCGGCGCGCACCGCGTTCAAGGCTGCTCGTCTGGCATGTTCGAACGCACCTGCGGGTGGCGGCTCGACATACCAGTTAAGCAACGAATAACAATCGGCTAACTCTGCATAAGCGAGCCCAAGATTCGGATCGAGCTCGACAGCGTGTTCAAGCCGTTCGATTGCCTGGCGCAGGCCGTCGGCTGTACGCTTGGTGGCATAATAATGGCCTGCAACGTAAAGTTGGCGCGCTTCCTCGCGACGCGCATCCTGGGATGTGGTGTTGTAAACGGGATCGTTTGGATGCGGGCCCTGAGCATAGAAGGAACCTTCGCCCAAATTGCGAAACGAAGTATCGGTGATGGCCTCTCTTGCGCGTTGGATAACTAACGGATTTGCCGTCTTTTTCAAAACCGCTTGAAATCGATCATTATTGCGAAGGGAATCGAACCGGGCTTCAACAGCCAGCCAGCAAAGCCAGCTATCGCCGATTTCCTGCGCCCGCTCGAGCTCACTTAGTGCCCGGTCTGACTCGCCCAAATCACAGAACACGAGCGCCAGCAAGTACGGAGAAACATACCTGGATAGCGACGTGCTCTCTACCTCACGTAACAGTTGTCGCGCCTGTTCCGTGTCGCCAGATGAAGCATATCCCGATGCAAGAAATGTCAGAACAAACGGGCTTCGGCCCATCAATTCTATTGCTTTCTGTTCTGGAGCAACCGCTTCTTTATTTGCGCCGGCGTATCGAAGCCTTGTACTTAGCAGAAGGTGGCCCAGGCCATAAGAAGGTTCAATTAACAGCAGTCGCTTCGCAGCCGAAATGCTCTCGTCCAGGCGCCTGGCATGATAAAGATTCCATGCATAGGTATGGTGTGCAATCGAGGACACAGGGTCCAGCTCAATTGCCTTTCGGCATTCCGCGATCGATTCGTCAAATCTGCCGCACATCGCCAGGTAATAGCTGTACCAAAGATGGCCGTTCGCAAAATTGGGATTAAGCTCATTTGCCCTGCGATGCAGTTGTTCAGCAGAGTCCCAGTCGAAGTCGTGTGTGACGGTTGCAAACGCAAGCGCAGAGTAGCCCTCGGCCAGCGTTGCATCCAGCACAGCCGCTTTCAGCGCAGCCTCTTTCGCGGCTGCCGCGCATTCTCGAAACGGCAGAATCGTGTATATTCCAAGGAAATTGTAATAGTCGGCTATGCCTGCGTACGCCAGGGCGTAATTTGGGTCAATCGCAACGGCCCGATTGAAATAGACGAGGGACCTTGCAAGGCCTTCTTCCGTCATTGAGTTCCAATGAAAGCGGCCGCGCATGTACGCCTCGTGAGCCTGCGGATCTTCGGTGCTGCGACGGGCGAGCCTTAATCGTTCGTCACCTGACAGGTGAGGAACAATTGCTTCAGCCACCTGGGCCGCAATAGCATCCTCCAAACTAAGGACATCAGTAAACTTCTCGTCAAAGCGTCCTGCCCAGATCGCTGCGCTGCCGCGGACGTCCAGTAGTTGAACGGTGATACGGATCGAATCTCCGACGCGCCGGATGCGGCCATCAAGAACAAATGCAGTAGCCAGTTCCCGTCCTGCGGCAAGCGGATCGGACTCGGGAGCTCTGTAGCGCATCACGCTGCTTGTCGGCCTTACCGTGAATCGACGAACGCTGCTCAGTCTGGTAATCAGCGCATCGGCAAGGCCGATCCCAAGATATTCATCGCCTGTATCCCCCGCGTTCCGGATATCGATAAGTTTAAACGGCAATACGGCCAGGGATTTCTCGCTCGTGACCGGATCGGGTGCCGGGGCAGACGAAACCTGCGTTGAAGGAAAATAACGTGGCGCTTTAACCGGGCGCCCGCTCAAATGGCGCGAAATATCGCTACCAAGTTGCTCCACCGACTGATATCTGTCGTCCGGATTCTTACGCAGGGCTTTTAGTACGACATTGTTCAAATCACCGGACAGCTCGCGGCGCAGGGACTCTTCTGTCGAGCTACGAGCGCGAAAAACTGTGTCCAGCAACCCGCTTTCGAACCCGGGTGCGCGGATAAGCACCAGGTCTTCGTTGCGGATTATTACAGAACTTAAGGGTAACGGCTCCTCCTCGCAGACGACTCGAGTCAACTCGTGCGGAGCGCGATTGCGGAGCCGGTATGGACGGTGACCTGTCAGCAATTCGTAAAGTAACACTCCCAGGGAATAGACGTCGGATGCGGGTGTCGGGGATTTACCATAAACCTGCTCGGGGCTTGCATATTCCGGGGTCATCAGGCCCATCGCTGTTGCAGTTGAATCGTGAGTAATCTCGTCCGACACTTCAGGATTCAAAACCTTCGCAATACCGAAATCGAGTAATTTCGGAACACCTTTTGTCGTTACCAGGAGATTCGAGGGTTTTATGTCACGATGGATGACATGATTTCGGTGTGCGAAGTGAACCGCATCGCAAACCTTGCAAAACAACTGGAGTCTCTCAGAAACCGTCAGCTTTCTTTCATCGCAATAGCGATAAAATGGCAGACCCTGAATGTACTCCATAACAAAGTATGGCAGGCCGTCCTCGGTGGTTCCACCATCAAGCAGGCGAGCGATATAAGGGTGGTCAAGCCGCGCAAGAATCTGCCTTTCGTTTCGAAAACGACGAAGGATGACATCCGTATCCATCCCGCGCTTTCCATCCCGCGCTTGATCAGTTTTATAGCCACACGCTGCCGGAATTCTCCGTCATCGCGTCTCGCCAGATAGACTGCGCCCATGCCTCCACGGCCAATTTCCCGCATGATCTTATAGGACCCCAGCCGCCTTCCAATCGCCGGATCGACAAACTTGGCGTAAGGAGAGGAACCAGGCAAGGGATGTGCATCATGCTGAAGGTCTTCGGGTTTCGGTCCGCCTTCGTTAATTGCTTGTGAGGGATCTTCCGTGTTGGCGAGAAGGGCAATTGCCTGATCACGCAAGTCCACGTCGGCTAAACAAGTTTCAGCAATGTACCGCTGACGTTCACCCACGGGGAGTTCAAGCGCGGACTTTACAACCTGTTCGATCTGACTTCGGCGTTTGAGGGTCATACCTTAGAAAAATAAGAACGCGAAATTTGTTCGCGAAGTTGCAATCAAGCGCAAGGATCACTCTGAAAGCATTGAAGGTCAAATACGGTAGGCCTTATAACGTCCAATTCGGCCCCGATATCTGTCAAAGTGAGGCCCAACCCGGAATGGTATCCCCCAACACCAATTAATTGCACATTATAAACGACCGCAGCCACCATATCAATTTTTGTGGTTTTGAGGGTTGAAATTGAAACTGTGTGATCTATGCCGTGCGAAACACCGATCGGGAAGGACAATCGTGAGCCACCTGGGAGGTTTCCTGAAGGTTGGACGCTTTTAGGCCCGACGGGGGCCGGCATTTAATAACAACGTCCCATGAGGGCGTTGTTGGGATGCGGCCATATTCGCCCGAAGGGCTGGAGGCCACTATAAGCCAGCCTTCCGGGCCTGGAAAAGCGCTGGCCTGGAAGGACCAAAAATGGCCAAACCCTTTCGATTGCCTTGCAGGCAATCCGCGGATCGACGTTGTTAATCCTGGCGGTGGGATCTATTCATTTCTAAGGGCCATCATCGGATCGATGCGCGCGGCGCGGCGTGCCGGTATCAGGCAGGCAGCCAGCGCGACTATCATCAATAAAACAGACATGGCAACAAACGTTAGCGGATCGGTTGCCTTAACGCCAAACAGGCGGCTCTCCACAATTTTTTTCAACGAAACAGCTGCAAATGTTCCGGCAGCCAGGCCTACCAGCACCAGTTTTAAGCCCTGCCAGACGACCAGGCGCAAAACATCCGCCGTTTTCGCACCAAGCGCCATTCGGATACCTATCTCGATGGTTCGTTGCGCTACCGAGTAGGCCATCACACCATATAAGCCGATGGCGGAAAGCAATGTCACCATGAGCGCGAAAAAGGTCATTAGTCTTGCAAATAGTCGTTGCTGGGTCAGCGCATTAGCGGACTGCTCGACCTGTGTGGTGACGTTCGTCAGCGGAAGAGTACTGTCGACTCCTCGCACGGCCTCGCGAATCGAGGAGATTACAGAAGAAGCATCGCCCACGGTCCTGACAGCAAAAGACATCCCGCCAATGTCATCCTGTGCCTGCGCCCATGGTACATATAGTAGCGGTTCATCTTCTTCGTCCTGACTGTGGTATTTTATGTTGCGCGCAACCCCGACGATTTCGATCTTGCCTGCAGTTTTCTCATCCAGTCCGACAAGTTTCCCAATGGGGTCCTCGCCTGGAAAGAACTTCCGCGCGAGGGTTTCGCTGACAACAATAACCTTTTGTGCATTCCGGTCGTCCCGTTCGGTAAAGCCACGGCCCCGCACCACGGGAATTTCCATTGTTGCGTGATAATTCTCTCGAACGACCTGTACATTTGTGAAGTGGTCACCTCCTGAATGTGCAGTCTCGCCAGGCAGAATCAGTTCGGAGTCGTTAGAAACATGTGCGAGCAGCGGGACCTGGCCGAAAGTGGCCGAACTAACTCCGGGAAGCGCATCCAGGCGCGTGGTAATGTCGCGATAAAATTGCTCAAGTCGTTCTCCCTTGTAACCCACTAAGGACGGCTGCAACGAGAACGTGAGTAGTTTGTCCTGATTGAATCCGACGTCAACGGCCTGGAGGTTTAAAAGTGTGCGAACAAATAGCCCGGCAGTTGTCAACAGCATCAGGGAGACCGCGACCTGCAGCATGACAAGTGTTTTGCTCAACCGTGATCGGGACAATCCGGTCGAACTGCGATTGCTCTCTTTCAACGAGGTCGTCATATCCTGGCTCGTGGCGCGCCACGCGGGTGCGAGACCAAACAGCATTCCGGTGAATAACGAGACGACGACTGTGAACCCGAGCACCCACCAATTCAACTCATAACTAATCCCAGCGGGTAGGAAGGATCCGTTTTTGCCGCCCAGGGTCCTCAATATGTCTTTGCCCCAAATGGCAAATAACAGACCGGCGAGACCGGCAATCAGCGATAGCAGCACACTTTCAGTCAACAATTGCCTCACAATTCGCCAACGGCCTGCGCCAACCGCCAGCCGGACAGTAATCTCGGGGCCGCGAAGCGTCGCTCGCGCGAGCAGCAGATTTGCGACATTGGCGCATGCAATCAACAGCACCAGGCCTGTGACGGCAAACAACAAATAGACTGTATATGAATACTCCTGCCGGGCTTCTGTCATTCCACGACTGCCGGAAATCGCCAGCAATGTTGGATAGTCTTTGGGTTGAATTTGAGCGGGTTCGTTCTCCTTCTCTGGCGGGGGCATCAATTCTAACGCCGTTTGTTGAAACAACGGATTCAAGCTTTGCTGCGCTTGTTCAAATGTTGCATTCGGTTTCAGCCGTCCCATCAGATGCAGCCAATATGGCCCGAGCTTTCCGGGTTTATCCACCCGCGCATGTTCTCCGGACAGAACTGGCTCAAACGCCAAAGGTACGGTGACGGCGGGATGTCCACCAACCTGTAACGTTCCTCTGAATTCAGGTGGCGTCACACCTACCAGCGTGAAACTGACCCCATTCAGTTTGAATTGTTTACCAATCGCACCCTGATCGGAAGCGAAGTGGTCTTGCCAGTATTGATAGCTGACCATTGCGACAGGCGTTGCCGTAGCATCGTCGTCGGCTGGTGTGATAACGCGCCCCAGTTGAGCGGGAACCCCTAGTTCGGCGAAGTAGTTGCCCGATACCAATTGTCCGTCCTCAACTTCGGCAAGGCCATCGATCTGTATATTCAGGCGCCAAAGATCCGCGAACGCAAACACGTCTGACAATGCGCCAGGCTGCGCGCGCATTCGATCGAACATGCGCTGATGAAAGGATGAACTGCCCCGCATGCCTAGCGGCAAGAACAGGACTCCGTACCCATTAACGCCGGTTGTTCTGAATGTTTTCGTGGATTGCCATTCAAGCAGCACCAACTGATTCGGCTCCTTTACAGGCAGGGTCTTCAACAGCACTCCATAGGCAATGCTGAAAAGTGCTGTGTTGGCACCAATTCCCAGGGCAAGCGAAAGAACCGCGGTCGCAGTGAAGACCGGAGACCTGCGCATCATTCGCAAACCATAACGCAGGTCCTGTGACAGTTCTTCAAAAAAGCGCACCCCACGAACGTCACGAGCCTGTTCTTTCACCTGTTCGACGCCTCCAAAGCTTCGCAGTGCTGCAAGCCGCGCTTCGTCATAACTTAACCCTCGCGCCACGTTCTTTTCGATCTCTTTTTCAAGATGGAAGCTGAGTTCTTCGTTCAACTCGAACTCCATTTGATTTTTACGGAACATTGCACGCAGCCGCATTTTGAGATTGCTTAGCATTTCAAACCTCGTGGACCGTCCGTGTATTAGTCAGGACCCTGAAAATCGTTGTTGGCAACCGCACGAGCTCCACCAACGACAATGGGCGGAGCGCCATTAGCAACGGTCAGATAGTTTTTAAGATCAACGCAACTGCGCCGGAAAAGCGTTCCCACGATTCCGTTTCAGCGGCAAGGTGCTTGCGGCCAGTGGCCGTTAGTCTGTAGAACTTCGCCTTGCGATTATTGTCGGACGCACCCCACTCCGAACCGATCCAGCCCTGTGCCTCTAGCCGATGGAGCGCCGGATAAAGCGATCCCTGGCCGACGCGAAGCACGTCCTGTGAGACTTGTTGTATGCGCTGGGCGATGTCCCAGCCATGCGTCGGACCCGACTGAAGCGTTTTCAATACAAGCAGGTCAAGTGTGCCCTGCAAAAGGTCTGTTTGTGTGTTTTTCATTTGGCTCCCCTCGTCATTCGACAAGAGCGTAAGGTATGTCCTGTCGAATGTCAACAAGAACATCCTGGCGCGTGACAAATTGAGTCGAACACATCAACAGAAATGGCACACCGGCTTGACCTCAAGGGGCTTGATACCCCAACCTAATGATGCAGTCATCCGGCGCTGTTTGTGCTGTTAAATCGGTACAGTCTGAGAGCCGAAAAGGCCCATTGTTATGCTTATAAAACATGCAATTCTTGTTTTGGCCCTTCTGCCGATTTACATTTTCTGTGCAAGTACACAGGACACAAACCCGGCAAAAAGGCCCCCTGCCGCGACAACCCCAACCAAAGTGGCTAAGCATCTTTCCGACGTACATAGAATTTTTCTCGCAGACTTTACCAGGAGCGGACATTCCGAGCTTTTTCGCTCGCTGCTTTCGGAAAAGTTAACCAGCAAGGGCTTTACGATAGTTGAGTCATCCGGAGCCGCGGATGCAATGCTGATTGGGAACCTTTCGATCGATGAAGTACAAGGGCGGAACCAGGTAAAGGCTTCAGTTGCAGCCGAAGGGCTGGCCGAGCGGTTCAGCGTGGCATGGAAAAGGGACGCTAAAAAACGCGGTGTGAAAGTTGTTGACGTCGCACCTGCGGTGAATCATTGAATTGACCGGGAATGTTGTCCCGGTTGCTTTGAATCCGGAATCGAACTACGGCCTCTGGTAGTAATTGTGATTGTCGGCTAAGAGTTAGATATTATTCTCTGGGAAATTGCGTGAATCGGCTATCAGCTTGACTTCCTCCTGAAAGTGCTCGTTCGGCGGGTCCCACAAAGCGTAATTAATAATAAATCTCGCAGAAAAAAGTGAACGAACTTTTCGCAGTTCAAGGTGTAAACAAGCGTTTTCGAAACCGCATGGTTTTGGAAGACGTGAGCTTTTCTGTTCGCGAGGGTGAGATTCTTGGTTTGATTGGCCCTAACGGCGCAGGAAAGACTACGCTTTTCGAATGTCTTGCTGGGCTGATGACAGATAACGGAGGCACTCTCAAATTTCGGGGAAAGGAACTTGCCCCACTTCAGCGCAAAGACGCCCTGTTTTATTTGCCTGATTCCATAAGCCCGTGGGAAGAGCAGTCAGTACGGTGGGTCCTGGGTTTTTTTGCGAGGCTCTATCCCACAAACAATCTCAAAGTTAATGAATTGCTGGAGCCGTTGAGGCTAAATTCGGTGATGAAGTCCAGCATAAAATCCCTTTCTAAGGGAGAGCGAAAGCGCGTCCTGCTGGCGCTCGGGCTGCTGACACCGCAACCCCTGTTGATGCTTGATGAGCCTTTCGATGGACTGGATCTAAGGCAGACGCGCGATGTAATGAGTCTCCTGCGGGAACATGCCAGCAGAGGGAAAACCCTTTTGCTGTCGATCCATCAACTAATTGACGCGGGCCGGGTATGTGACAGGTTGGTGTTGTTGAGCGCTGGACGAGTAGTTGCCGAGGGTAGCATCGCCGAATTGCGCTCGCGAGCCAACATCCCCGAAGGCGGAGTGGAGGAAGTTTTCCTTGCACTCACGTAACTTCCTCGGGCTCCTGGGCAAAGAATGGCGTGAATTACAGGCATCCCGGTCTTTTTGGCTGCTTCTGCTAATCATCGGACCACTTGTCGGACACAGCTTCATTACGGCGATTGGTTTGTATTCGGAAATGAGCGGCGGAGGCGGCGGGCCAGCCGCGCTACCCCAGGGATTAACTCCTCTTGATGGCATTCTGGTTCC
>WNFR01008925.1_pt1 | contig 10126 bp, 10 predicted proteins | sample 5400221 | NCBI WGS metagenome assembly WNFR01 (sample SAMN13153357, study PRJNA577476) | soil metagenome | isolation source: 40 cm soil under Madrone tree | place: USA:California | collected 2016-06-14 | reverse complement strand
CCTCTTATCCACGTGTGGATTTCTGGCCCCTAGGCTGAAATCGCTTCGTTTGTGCACCGCAATGTGGGGCTCATACCACTCTCCTGTTCTTCCTCCGATCTTTGGTGGGGATATATCACGTGTGACGCATCTCCAAGTTGAATCTTTCTCGCCATATCCTGGGCACAATTTTGGCAGCCTAACTCACTTAGCATTAAGCTCACAATCTCAATACGAGAAGAGACCTTCCATGACCGAGTTTCTTGACTTTCTCGAAGCAAACCCTCACCTTGAAGAGCTCCTCCTGGATGATGCTGGCCCCTCGATGCACACCTCTGACAGCCGCCCTCCTATTCAGTTACCCCATCTGCGGCTTCTGTGCTTCGTTGCAACTTTGACAGAGAGAGCATTGGCGTCACGCGTTTTGTCCCATCTCCGACTTCCCCGCCATTGCTGCATTCGGGCTCACCGAGACATGGACCCATCTCATCTGGACGAGCTTTTACCGTCCCCCTTCCCGGCAGACGTTCACCTTCTCCCAACGTTCGGATGCGTCGAGAGACTTTCAATCCGAGACGATATGAAAGTCTTTGGGGAGAGTTCTATCCGGTTTAGTGCCACTTCCCGTCACTCTGGTGTTTCTACATCATACCGGTTGCGAAATGGGTCGGACGTTTACGACGCGTGGCCAGAAGCCACTCTCAACTACTTTCTGCGATCCATTCCTTGCTCACAAATACGGTCCTTGTACGTCAGTGTAGGGAAATCTTCCCTATCGTTTCATGCCGATGGATGGAGGAGTCTATTCGAGCGATTGACGGCTCTGGAGGAGCTCAGCCTCACTGACATGGACGTCTCTCACGTTGTGGAAGGCCTGGAAACGCTATGCCTGGTTACAAAGGGAAGAGACATTCTTTCGAAGCTGTCCTCATTCCGCCTCATACGCCCAAAGGCGTTAAATGTCGACTCATTGTTTTCGTGGGCCGGAGGGTGCACGATGCGCGAACAATCTCTCAGTTGTGCGTTGCTGGTAGTTCTAGAAATGCAGATTCCCTCTCCGAACTTCAAAATACCTAATAATTTACCCAAGAATGTGCAAATTCTTATCACAGACTCAGCGTCTGCTGCTGACATTGCCGATCCTACTCTCGATGAGCCCTCGGACATGACTTGGCCACCTTTTGGTAGAGACATTTCTTGATTGTTTAGAATTATCATATTACTATCCTGCCATCGTTTTAGTTAGCTAGACATTAATGTCCTCCTTGATATCTTGCCTTGTTTGTACCTGCACGGTCGTAATGCTTTTTGGCGCTTTTGGCGCTTGCTCAATTCAATATCATCATGTGACCGTGGCGCGCAGTCTTTAATAACGCGTCTGATACTACAGACTGGGTTCGACTTGAGTCGTCTCGTCGTCAGATGAAGTTCTTCATTGATGATCTTCCTGTGAGCTTCTTGTGTTCTTATTCATTCAAACCGAATGAATTGACCTGGCAGATAATCTTTCCTTATGACCGAATATACCCTGGTGCGACACAAACCAATCCTGCGTGCAATTCTGTTGCTGTACTCACCATATTTTAGAGCAATATGCATATATGTGTGATCTCAAGAGAACATTGGATGCGACGGTACGTTCGCGGGGACTTCAATTTGCTGGTAATCGCTTACTAGTGTTATGAGCAGGGACACTGCGTACTGGAAATGCCCTCCGGGACGGGGAAGACGGTGTCTCTGCTTTCGTTGATCGTATCATACCAACAGGTATCACTCGTTGCCCCTTGATAAATCGGTTTTAGACTCCTTTATTACCAGTTCTTCCCCGTAAAGCGCAAACTCGTATACTGTTCCCGAACAGTTCCCGAGATCGAAAAAGCACTATCTGAGCTGAAGCGACTAATGGCGTACCGCATATCAGTGGCAGAAACTACCGGGCAGCAAGAGAAGGAAAAGGCCTTTACTGGCTTAGGGTTGACCAGTCGCAAAAACCTATGCATACACCCCGAAGTACGAGACCCCCACCAGCAACTGTTGCCATCCGTGACTCATATTTCAAGGTATCCAAAGAGAAAAAGGGCAAAGTTGTAGATGCCCGATGTCGAGATCTTACGAATGCCGCTGTAGTGAACAAGGCTAGAGCGGAGCCGGGGTCAGTTGAAGTATGTAGCTTCCACGAGGTGGGTAATTTTAAGCACCATATCAACTATGGCTCAAGCACGTATCGAAAGAATATGAATGACACCCCAGACGAAAATATCTTGTCACCCGGCATTTGGACTTTGGCAGATGTCTTGCAACACGGGCGAGATGCTGGTACCTGCCCTTACTTTACTATCAGGCGTTCGGTCTGCTCGTTTGCTCTCTTCTTTGTTATGAAGGGCTGATTCGTGTTTCGCGTGTCAAGATGCCGTTCGTTGATGTCATCATTTATTCCTTCCATTACCTCCTCGATCCGAAGGTGGCGGAGCAAGTTTCCAAGGAGATGTCTAAAGACTCGATTGTTGTCTTCGACGAAGCACACAATATAGGTGGGTGAATAACATTATGTACCATCTCCGCGCCCACCTCAGTGCCGACCGAACTAGATAACGTATGCATCGAGTCCTTGAGCATTGATCTGACCCGGCCAATGCTCGACGCTGCAGCGCGGAGCGTGGATAAACTCGCAGACAAAATTGATGAGCACGTTCCTTGATTCGTTGTCATGAATTAGGGTTAGTTATTAGTCATCCAGGATAAAGAAGACAGACGCCTCGAAGCTACAGGATGAATATGCCAAGCTTGTTGAGGGATTGCAGGAGGCTGCATCGGCCGAGGATACCTTCATGAGTAACCCAGGCCAGCCAGAGTGCCATCTTCTGTTGCGGATCTAGCTGAGTTGTGATACAGCGCTCCCCGAAGACCTCCTGAAGGAAGCGGTTCCTGGCAATATCCGAAAGGCAGAACATTTCGTGGCATTTCTCAAACGGCTTGTTGAATATCTCAAGGTCGGGTTTTGCTCGTCTCATCCAGACAAGAGGCTATTTCTTATATTCTGATGACTGCTCAGACTCGGATGCGTGTATTACACGTTGTCGCCGAAAGCCCATTATCCTTCCTTCAACACTTAAAAGACATCACCTACATCGAGAGGAGGCCACTCCGGTAGGTTGACCATGGGTTGCATATACTAAGCATGGCCACGAAGTGACAAGACATCCTGATGACGCCTCCAAATAGGTTTTGCGCAGAACGACTGCAATCGCTTGTTCGAACTCTCGAACTTAATCGCCTGGATGAATACTCTTCATTGCAAAAAGTCGCAAACTTTGCGACGCTTGTCTCAACATATGAAAAAGGTGCTCAATGTCCATTTATTAGTTCCGGCGGTTGCTCTACAAGCTAACGATGGAACCTGCAGGATTTCTCTTAATCCTAGAACCGTTTGAAACAGACAATGCTACGGTGCCGAACCCTGTATTCCGCTTCGTGTATGTCTTCATATCAAGGGTTGCGTGTTTGTAGTTGAAAGTCAACTGCCGTGTTAGTTGTATGGACCCAGCCATTGCTATCAAGCCAGTCTTTGAACGCTTCAGTAGCGTTGTCATCACCTCTGGGACAATCTCACCGCTTGACATGTACCCTAAAATGCTGCAGTTTACCCCCGTAGTTCAAGAGACTTATGCAATGACTCTGACACGCACGGCTTTCCTACCCCTTGTGAGTGCGAACAACCCGTACCTTGCTCATTGCATGTATCAAGTGTGACAAATCAGGTCATAACTCGGGGCAGTGATCAGGTTGCCATCAGCTCTCGCTTCGAAGTCCGAAACGACCCTGCCGTTGTTCGAAATTTTGGAAGCATTTTGGTGGAATACAGTAAGATCGTACCAGATGGCGTCGTCGCTTTCTTCCCGAGCTACCTTTATATGGAGTCCATTGTTGCGGCATGGAACGACATGGTATGCATCTGTGACCTGATCTGTTGTGACGCCAGAGTAAAACAGAATGCGGGATCCCTCAGGGCATCTTGAACGAAGTGTGGAAGCACAAGCTTATCTTCGTAGAGACGCCTGATGCGAATGAAACAAGCATTGCACTGGAAAACTATCGGAGGGTAGGCTTTGATGACGTTCTCTATCTACCTGCTTGCTCATCCTGAACTAGGCATGCGACAATGGCCGAGGCGCTGTGCTCTTGTCCGTAGCAAGAGGGAAAGTCTCAGAAGGGATCGATTTTGACCACAACTATGGCCGAGCGGTGATCATGTTTGGGTGGGTTTTTTTTGGTTCGCAAGAGGCTCCAATGCAATGGTCACTGATTATTTCGCGCTAGCGTCCCATACCAGTACACAGAGAGTAGAATATTGAAAGCACGGCTGGAATATCTACGTGATGCTTATCGGATACGCGAATCCGAATTCCTGGGCTTTGACGCGATTCGAAACGCGGCCCAGTGCGTCGGCCGTGCGCTGCGAGGGAAGACCGACTGGGGCCTCATGATTTTCGCGGATAAGGTTCGTCCTCGTCGCCATTCAATGCTCATATATCGATGAACCATATTATCTAGCGCTTCGCACGTGCAGACAAAAGAGCAAAATTACCACGATGGATCAATCAATATATCACCGAAACGGCCGCAAATCTTTCTACTGACATGGCATTGACGTTGTCGAAGCTCTTCATACGCACCATCTCACAGTCCGCAGGGGAGAACTCGACTGGAGTATCACTCTGGACAGTGGAGGACGTTGAGAAAGCGCAGGCAACACAACGGCAAGCGGAGGCTGAGCAAACTGCCGCTGTTGTGGCAGAGCAATCACGAGCAAGATTGGTTCTAGGAGAACCAATGAACGAGGACGATGATGAATATGACGGTGGTTTCTCAGACAGGGTGCTGGGCGAAGTTGACATGGATATATAGTAGTACAGAGTTGATGATACGAAATTGGTCTAGGTGTACGCTACAAACATGCAAGCACAAAAAGGATCAAGATGATTAAATGGGGTGCGGGTGAAACTATGAAGGCCGAGAAGAACACCTAGGACATTGTGCTGGCAACTATAGGGATTTTCAATCAAAATTCAGAGATTGCCAGAGAAAATTGCAAACGCAAAAAATACCTCGTCTCTTTGGGTGACACGTTGCGGTTGGCTGGCGCGGCAAAGACAATGAGGAAAGCGCGCTTAAAAAAGGAGAGAGGGAGGAAAAGAACTGACGTATAATATCTGCGACACCGACAAGGCGCGCGACCAGAACGGGCGGCGCAGTCGGGAGGATGGGCAGCACTATTATAGCATTGTGGATCTTGGCAATCGATGTGTCGCTCGTTGGTGAGGATCAAATGACCACACGTGGAGCTCTTTTTAAAGCTGAGGTGCCTATGACACATCTAGATAGAATCGCTTCTCAACTCAGCCCGCTTGTCCTTGGGGAGCGTCGGCGGAGGTAGGGGATGTCGTCGGGAGACGGGGTAAGGGGGGGGTGAGGAGGTAGAAAAGGGTTGGCTCTTTGATCAAATCGTTCGATTTAAGTTTCAGATGTCCATTCAATTCAACTGTCTCCACCTTCCAGTGGGTCTTCTTCCTATCCTTATATGGGGACAATCGCTTCACCGCATCTATCGCCGGTGAGTCCTCACGAGGGAAGAGATGTACCTGAATCGAATAAGTGCAATCGTGCGTATGTGAATGCAATGTGTGGTCCACCTCCGTAAGGTTAAATTACGTCACGCGTCCTACCCAAATATATAATCCGATCGCTTCTCAATCCGCGGAAGCGACTGTCTGTTGCCGCATGTTGTCCTTGCTTTTCCAGTGGCTTCCATGGATTCGCGCGTAACTCTACAACTTGGACCAGTCTCTCCGAACTTTGCACTGGAAGAAGAAAGTTCGTCCGAAGCGCCTTTTGCGACATTACAGTAATTAATTAATTTGCCGTAGTGTATATATCCCTTTGTGGGTTTGTGGACAGCAGGACGCCTCGAGGCAAATCGTAATTGAAGACGAAGCACACCCTTACGTTCTGATTCCATTCTATCTTCGAATGGCGTAAAGGATTGCTCACATCATCTCAGTCGATAATCTGTGGCTGATGTGCACTCTCCGGAGTTCAAGTTCTTGCTTTGTATCTTTTTGGTTTTTCCCTTTGTACCTTTTGCTTTCCGACAAGGGCTCTCTTCGCAATTGAAGCTGACGGCGAGTTCGGGGTTTTGTCGAAGTGTCGATTTTTATCTTATCTCATACAGCCGCGTGTCCTCTGCCCTGCCCCCACATGGCATTATGGCAACACGTCTACCGCCGCGGCCAAAGCAGCGAAGACACCATCCATGGCTACGGCGTCCTATCTTTGTGGAATCCTTATGAATGTTCTCTCCCTTTTCTGCTTCGGTGTCGCTGCTGCTACTGCTACCGTCTCACTACTGTGTTCCATGACCGTGCAGCGCAACGTCGTATGCCTTTATGGTTGCAACCCGTTCAGCCACCGTGGGTCCGCGGATCTGCCGTACCCTCACTCGCTGTATTGTTGCCGACTTCTTCTCGCTAGCAATTGTCAAGCCAGGAAGCCAGGCCAAAATCCCTTCTCACAGTACAATGCTCACCAAACCTGACCGGCTCTCCACTTATCTGCCATAATAACATTTTGAATTTTCCTGTCTACACAAAACAATGACGAGAACGAACGGGTGCAAATTTTGATCGTGGGCATGCTGTTTCAGTTTCTCTCTCGGTTAACATAGGACCAATAAGGGCAGTCATTACTGTAAGAATATGCTACACACAGACAACCCAAATCTATGTAATGAATCCTATGACGTGGCTGCAGCTGCTGACGATGGCTCAGGTGTCGACGCACTTACGCGAGACAAGTCCTCGCTGATGACGTCGTGGATATTTCGTATGGGTTCCCCCTGAATCACCTTCTTCACCTCTTCCATGTCGAGTGTTTCGTGCTCAATGAGTGCTACGGCAAGCTAACATATGTGTGATGGAGCGATTTAATCAGGTCGGGGCAAACAAAAAAAAAAAGAGTGGTACGTACCCGATGCAATTCTTGTTTTTTCGATCGGAGCAGATTAAAAACCCGGGTTTGGCCTGCTTGAAGCAATCTGGATGCAAGCAGATACGTGATCATCACCGGGGTAATTAGAGTGTACACGATGGGCCCGTACCTTCGTACTTCGCCCTCGATCTCTTCACGCTTGCTCGCGGAGATGCTCTCTTCTCGATCGTTGAGATAAACCGGACCAATCTTTTCCGAATAACCCCAGTTCTGCAGCAGGGTCAAAAGGCGTGTCAGATTTGCCAGTCGTTCCGACACATCAACGTATTTGCGGGCGGAGCAGAACGGACTTGCCTTTACCATCCGTGTCGCAGTAGCTGTCGCTTTCCTCAGATCAGACGACGCCCCACTTGTGACATTTTCAGGACCAAAAATTAGTTCCTCCGCGACGCGACCGCCAAGTGCAACGTCTATGTCAGCCAAGAATTCCTTGTGTGTGATCATCAGTCTATCATCCTTCGGCAGTTGCGACGTCTGAATGAGAGAACGAAAACCCTCTTCGTCAGCATTTCGGGTCGAAGAAGAAAAAAAGTGGCAACTGATGAGACCCACGATTCCGAGTGCGTGTCCGCGCGGCACGCAGGTGACTTTGTGCAAAGGCATCGCGCCCTCGGTGTAGAGAGCTGTGAGTGCGTGACCACCTTCGTGATACGCCGTGAGGCGCTTGACTTTCTCATCGACGTACGAGCTGCGTCGCTCTGCTCCCATGACGATGCGATCCTACAGGCAAGAGAAAAAAAAAGTTTAGATCCAAGGTCGATTACTACGCGAGAATTGTGGAGACCTTAGCCCACTCCAAGTGTTTCAGTTCAACTGCCTTGCATTGTTCTTTGGAGGCTTGAATCGCTGCTTGGCTGGTAGACTGATGTCAATGACGGAATTAAAAAAAGGGTGAGTTCAAGAACGCGTACTTGACCATGTTCTGCAGGTCGGCACCCGAGAAGCCTGGCGTCCCTCGTGCCAAGATTGTAGGATCCACATCGGGACCGACAACAATTTCCTTCATGTGGTGAACCAGGATTTGAGCGCGCCCACGGATATCAGGAAGTGGAACAGCGATATGTCTATCGAAACGTCCTGGTCGAATGAGCGCTCTTTCCAGCACAGAAAACAGCGTCAGAAGTGTCCGCTGAAAGTTGGCTGAATGGGGTACACGCACTCATCCAACGACTCGGGAAAATTGGTCGCCGCAATTACGATGACCCCTTCATCCTGCAAGAAACCGTCCATCTCCACAAGCAACTGATTAAGAGTCTGCTTCATGTACTGCTGGTCACGAGCGCTGCGCTTTCCTCCGACGGCGTCGAGCTCGTCGATGAATATGATAGCTGGCTGCTTCTTCCGCGCGGTCGCGAAAAGCTCGCGCACGCGTTTGGCGCCGACACCCACGAACATCTCGTCAAACTCGGAGCTATGTCACGTTGGGAGATGAGATGATACATCAGGCACGTATGTACATACCCCGACGCGAAAAGGAACGGGACACCGGCTTCGCCGGCCACTGCTCTCGCGAGCATAGTCTTCCCAGTTCCAGGTTCACCGGTGAGGAGCACGCCCTTTGGGAGTTTACCGCCGAGTTCTGCAAACTTTGAGGGATCCTTCAGAAAAGCAACCACGTCTTTGAGCTCCTCTTTAGCCTCGTCCACACCGTGTACATCGCTAAAGCGAACAGGCTTGCTCGATTCATGGGGTTCGAATTCGGATTGACGAGGAGCGGCCTTGACCAGTCCAGAATTTTCGACCAGAACGGAAAGTATGGTAAGAATGACTGGTAGGAAAGGTCGGGATCGACGGTAACACGTGATGCACACCAGAAGACTTACAGAACGTAGCAATGCCCGCAAAGACCACAAAACGCGCAAAGCTCGGAATCCATGCACCTTTACCTGAGTAGAGAGTTTTACGAAGAGGAATAATTATTACACGAAGGACTCACGCTCTTTGATTATTACGTGGACTGGATTACCACTGCCACCCTGGCCCGCGCTGAGGGCCTCGAGAAGCTTGGCCATGTCAGGAGACAACGGTTGACTCGGAGAGCCCAAACCCGAAGAGTGGGGAGAAAGGGTGTCGATAGACGAGCCAGAAAGGACCGAGGAAGCAATTTGTTGGCTACGAGAAGGAGTCGGAAGCGGCGAGGGAACGGGTGGTTGCTGCGCGGACGCGGAGATCTCCGTTTCTTGTGTTGGTGTGGGTGTGGGAGCGAGTGTAGTTGACGACGCGGGCGAAGACACAATTGGAGATGCGGGTGCGATTGACGGAGTAGCGAGCGGGTGAGCAGCAAGGAGGGATTCACGTCTTCGAACCGCAGGGTTGATAGATGTCTCCTTATTAGCTTTCAGCAGAGCCTGGAGGTAATACTCGAAGGCATTGTCCGAACGAAGGAGGGGTGAGGCAGCATCCTGGGAATATAGGCCAGGGACGAAAATGAGAAACCCGGGGTGTTCAAAAGAGTGAAAAAAAACGAACGAACAAATTCGGACATCCTCTCCCAACGGTTAATGATAAGTTCATATCCGGGCTGGATGTTGGTCTCGGAGAGAGCGCGGAAGAGAGCGAGCTGTTTCTCGACGTCGTGAGGATGAGCATTGGCGTCGGCTTCTATCCTAGCTACGTGGGCGACGGCATTAGGAGAAGGTGTTGGAGAAGGTTTTGAGGAAAAGATTGAGCCGAGGGAGATTGAACGACAAGGGATTAGGGTACGGAGAAGAGGCCGAGGAGCAGGAACGGGGAAAGAGAAACGAAAAGAGACTATGCGAGGGGTAATAAGATGGTATCGTGAAGGAGCGGTGAGCAGTCTGAGCCTCAGACTGGCCATTTGTCAAGGAAGAGCAAAGGTGGAGGTGAGAGAGCGCGCTGCCTCAGGTGTTTATGTAACACAATGGCCGACGTCAACGTCCTCCTCACCGTTCTCTCTCAGACTTGCACCCAAGCCATTTCAACCATCAAGGCAGCCCCAGATACGCAGAACATCCCCTTGTCCACTCTACACACGGATTTCCTCTCTCTTCTTTCCCTGATCTATTCAAATACAACTAAGCTATCCATCGCACTTAATCCGTACTCCCCCACACACTCTGCCGCCGTACGTCCGCTCAAAGAC
>WNFR01012099.1_pt1 | contig 10127 bp, 10 predicted proteins | sample 5400221 | NCBI WGS metagenome assembly WNFR01 (sample SAMN13153357, study PRJNA577476) | soil metagenome | isolation source: 40 cm soil under Madrone tree | place: USA:California | collected 2016-06-14 | reverse complement strand
TCAACCCTACGCTGGGCCCGCTTGTCGATCTTTGGCTGTACGTTCGTAAGTTAACCAAGCGGCAATGGAGAAGAATAAGGTGTAAATGAATTGGCAGTTGGGCGTTTGAAACTCCCCTCCCAGGTTAGGAGGGGAATATCGCTCATTGGACGCTCGGAATCGTCGCGTCCTTCGATTCATTCACACCTTCAGAGAGCGCCGCTACGAAATTCGCAGCGGCGTTGCAAGCTTTGCAACGCCGTAGCAAACTTTGCAACGTCGTAGCAAACTTTGCAACGCCGTTGCAAAAGATGTCGATGCCCCGACGAAGATTGCAACGCCGTGGCAAACTTTGCTACGCCGCGGCAAAAGATGTCGGTGCCTCGACAAAGATTGCAACGTCGTTGCAAACTTTGCAACGCCGTTGCAAAAGATGTCGACGCCCCGACGAAGATTGCAATTCCATGAAGTTAGACGAGCTTGAGAGGAAGTCCATCCTTATCCTCGGATTCGGCACCGAGGGGCAGGCGACGTATGAATTCCTCCGGAGAAAGTGGCCCACGAAACCACTTACACTTGCCGATCGACGGACGTTAGGGGAATTCCCCCAGGAACTCGCCCGCCGGCTCCAGCAGGACCCTGCTTCGAGCCTGAATTTGGGGCCAGGCTATCTGGACTCTCTTGTGCCAGGAAAGTGCGAAGTCATCATTAAAACACCAGGAATTCCGGCCTCGACAGACCAGATTGCCGGAGCCCGGAAATCGGGGTGCCTGTTGACGTCCCATTCTCAGATTTTCCTCAGCAACTATCCGCGGGACAAGATCATCGGCGTTACAGGTACCAAGGGTAAGAGCACAACCACTTCGCTCATCTACCAGATCTTGAAACGGGGAGGCCTTCCGGCGGAACTGGTAGGAAACATCGGCCAGCCTCCGCTTGCGAAGCTGATGGACGTATCCGGGGACACCTACTTCGTGCACGAGTTTTCGAGCCACCAGCTGGCCGAGGTCGAATCCAGTCCCCACATCGCGGTTTTGTTGAATATTGTTCCGGAACACCTGGATTACTATTCCACTTTCGACGAGTACGTAGCCGCGAAGGAAAACATCACCCGGTTTCAGGAGCCCGATGACTTCCTCGTGTTCAACCCCGCCTATCCGATTCCAAATGCCATTGCCCAGCGGACGAAAGCTGCGTTGCGACCGTTTAACCCGGAGGATGCTCAACGGATCCTGAAAGCCGGCGATGTGCAGCTGCCTGGGAAATTCAATCTCGAGAATGTAATGGCCGCCGTCACCGCAGCTTCACTCTGTGGAGTCGAGACGGCAGCGATTCAGGATGCGGTCAAAGCCTTCCGCGGTCTGCCTCATCGGCTGGAACTCGTCGGAACTTTTAACGGCGTGACCTTTTACGACGACTCCATCGCAACCGTACCCGAGGCAACACTCGGGGCTCTGGATGCGCTGGGCAGCGACGTCCAGACTCTCATCCTCGGGGGTCATGAAAGAACGGGGGAACGGATCTGGAAGGCCATCGAACTGCACTCGCAGAATTCGCCGCTTCCGGCGGCTTTTTTTGTCGAGAGCATGGAATTGGCAGTCGCCCTGGCTTACGAACGAACCGAACCCGGCTGGATATGCCTTTTGTCGCCGGCCTCGCCAAGTTTCGGCGTATTCAAGGATTACCGAGAGCGTGGTGACTCGTTCAAGGCTTTTATCAAGCTGCTCTCAAATTCCGGAGATATTCGATGAGGACCGTACGAAGTCAGAATGTCCGACGCCGCGTTGTTCTCATTCACACCCGCTATGCGTTGTGACGCATATTGCAAAACCGGCGGAAGCGGCTCGCCCGCTGCTTTGGATTTTGCAAGGGCCAATGACAGGGCCGCGATGATTTCTCTCGTCGTCGCCACACACTCGAATGGCTTCACTTCTAAACCTGCCAGCTCACGAAGTATCGGAATCGTTTCCTCCCGCTGAAAGAGATCCGCGCCGAATATCCGCATCAGGGCCGAATGGGAAAGGAACGGGTACATTGTCAAGAACACCGAGACACATTTCGGACACTGCCCGCACCAGGAATCCGAACGATTCCGGTTACAGCTCTTGAAGGCTTCGAAAAAATCGGGGAAATTCGAGAACAGCTTTCCTATCTGGAGTTCGTAGAGCGGCCTGACGAAGCTGAAGTATCGCGCCGATCTCACCAGATACTTCGCGAGATACTCGTCAAAGAGCGCTTCGAACCGAAGGCTCTTCGAATACTGGTGGTTGATTTCCTTTCCGCGGTACACCACGTTGCCCTCATCGGAACTCCGTTCGTTCGCCACGATCACATTCGAGTATCCGTAAAGCAGCAGGCACGCTGCGCCAAGAAAAGCGAGGTACGCCGAGAAGGGTGTGTGCCCATTGAGAAATCCACGCCGATTGAGATCCAACAGTTCCGGGCAGATTGCCCGCCGGATCACCACCGGATCGGCCGGGGTCACGCGGCTCGCAATCTCTCGGGCTGCCGCTGAGGGATTCAGCATCATGCAGGTAAAGGCCTGTGCGGACTCTCGGAGCAGAGCCCCGGCAAGAGCGGAGTCTCTGCCGCCTCCAATCGTTAACAAGCTGCGTGGAGCAAGAGCGTTGGGATAAGCCGTGTACCCGTGAGTTCCCTTCGGGACTATTTTGACGAAGTCCGTCGCCGTGAAATCGATGTCATTGTGATAGAAGTACTCACCCATTCCGTGGATCAGGAGATCCTCCCACCAGCGAATCTGCTCGAGACTGAGGTTTCCTGCACGGACCTCGATGACCGGTGACGCAGTGGCTTTCCAATAACTGAAGGCTTCGATCAGGCCGAGGTGAAAGATTGTATTGTTGAGGGACTCGTCGGGGACGGAATTCCAGCCTTCGGCAACAGGCTCGAAAAGGATTTCCGGCGCAAATGAGATGTCTGGGGCTGCTGAAAATCGAAATCGCGCCGTCACATGTGACGGATTTCTCTCGACCTCGAAGCTTTCATAACAGAAGACGGGATATCTACGGCGCAGTTCGTCGAATTGCGAGGGGGCAACCATTCCAGGGAATTATATAAAGAGGACAAAAACGCGGGCTAAAGCCCGCGACTACATAGGGGGCCGAACGTTCTTCCCAGTACATGGGGGCCGAACGTTCTTCCCAGAATGTAGTCGCGGGCTTTAGCCCGCGTTGGTTTTTCCGCCTTCTAGTACATCCTGCCCGGTGCGCCACCCATCGGCGGACCGGCCGGAGCCTTCTCTTCTTCCGGAATTTCGGAAACGAGGGCTTCAGTTGTCAGCATCAGACCGGAAATGGACGCGGCATTCTGGAGCGCGGTGCGTGTCACCTTCGCAGGATCGAGAATTCCGGCCGAGATCATGTCGGTGTATTCTTCGCTCGCGGCGTCGAAACCGTAGTTCGGTTCCTTCGATTCCTTCACCTTACCGATTACGACAGCGCCTTCGTGTCCTGCGTTGGATGCAATCATCCGCAGCGGCTCTTCGAGTGCACGCTTGACGATGTTGACGCCGATCTGCTCGTCGTGCTCCAGCTTGAGCTTTTCCAGCGCCGGAAGGGCGCGGATGAATGCCACGCCGCCGCCCGGAACGATACCCTCTTCGACGGCTGCGCGCGTCGCATGCATGGCGTCCTCGACGCGGGCTTTCTTTTCCTTCATTTCGGTTTCCGTGGCCGCGCCAACCTTGATGACGGCAACGCCGCCGACCAGCTTGGCCAGCCGTTCCTGCAGTTTTTCGCGATCGTAATCGGACGTGGTCTCTTCGATCTGGGTTCGAAGCTGCTTGACCCGGGCTTCGATCTCACCGCGTTTGCCGGAGCCCTCGACGATCGTTGTGTTGTCCTTGTCGATGACCACCTTCTTCGCCTTTCCGAGGTCTTCAACGCGAACGTTCTCGAGCTTGATACCGAGGTCTTCAGTTATCGACTTGCCGCCGGTCAGGATAGCGATGTCTTCCAGCATTGCTTTACGGCGATCGCCGAATCCCGGAGCCTTCACGGCTGCAACCTGCAGCGTACCGCGCAGTTTGTTTACAACGAGCGTCGCCAACGCTTCACCTTCGACGTCTTCTGCGATGATCAGCAGCGGGCGTCCCATCTTGGCGACCTGTTCCAGCAACGGGAGCAGATCCTTCATCGTGCTGATCTTCTTTTCGTGGATCAGGATGAAAGCGTTCTCCAGCACGCATTCCATGCGGTCCGGATCCGTCACAAAGTAGGCGGAAAGATAACCGCGATCGAACTGCATGCCTTCCACAACGCTGAGTGTTGTCTCGATGGCCTTCGCTTCTTCAACCGTGATGACGCCGTCTTTTCCGACCTTGTCCATCGCTTCGGCGATGATGTTTCCGATGGTAGTGTCGTTGTTCGCAGAGACAGTCGCCACCTGGGCGATCATGCTGCCCTTCTTTACTTCCTTCGAGAGCTTTCGAATCTCCTCGGTCGCCACCTCAACCGCCCTCTCAATGCCGCGTTTCACAGCCATCGGATTTGCTCCAGCCGCAACCGTCTTCACGCCTTCGCGGAAGATGGCCTGAGCCAGAACCGTCGCGGTCGTGGTGCCGTCGCCGGCAACATCGCTCGTCTTGGAAGCGACTTCTTTCACCATCTGCGCGCCCATGTTCTCCAGCGGGTCTTTCAACTCGATTTCCTTGGCTACGGTTACGCCGTCCTTTGTGATGAGCGGCGAGCCGAACTTCTTATCGAGGACCACGTTGCGTCCCTTTGGGCCGAGCGTGATCTTGACTGCGTCCGCCAACACATTCACACCCCGCAGAATGGCTTGCCGTGAATCTTCACCGTGAACAATCTGTTTCGCCATCTCCCCTCCTATTTCTTTCCGGCTGACTTGCCGGTTGTTGCGAGAATTCCAAGGATTTCATCTTCGCGGAGAATCAGGTATTCGTTGTCGTCAACCTTGATCTCCGTCCCCGAGTACTTGCCGAACAGAACCCGGTCGCCCTCTTTCACTTCCAGCGGCAGAACTTTGCCGTCCTCGAGACGCTTTCCCGAGCCTACCGCCACAACTTCGCCCTCCTGGGGTTTTTCCTTTGCGGTGTCCGGAATGATGATTCCCCCGCGAATCGTTTCCTGCTCTTCGATTCTTTTGATCAGAACACGATCATGCAATGGCCGTACTTTCATGGTCTGGCTCTCCTTTTGCTTTTGTTTTAAATAGATTGCGAAGGCTTGCTAGCACTCTTCAGGACCGAGTGCTAATTTTAGAAACCTCGGTTCCGTGATGTCAATAGTCTTTCTGCAGAAGAGAAAGTAGCCGCAGATTTCACGGATTACGCGGATGGCGCGCAAATTAAGAACCGTTGATGCGCGCCATCCGCGTAATCCGTGAAATCTGCGGCTATTTTCTCTCAGGCTTGATGTATTTGGGACGAACCGGACTGTTCGCAATATCGACCGCGGCGAGATAAACGAGCTTCGCAGCCTTTTCCAGCTTCGCGTAGTTGATCTTGGCAGCCGTGTCTCGCGGAGTGTGATAGTCGGGATGCAGACCCGCGAAAAAGAAGACTGCCGGAATACGTTTCGAAAGGAACGACCATTGATCGCTGCGCTGCAGGAGCTCCTGAGCCCCAAAGTCGTATCGGAAGCGCAAGGTCAGGCCGGTCTGGTCATTCATACGCGAAATGATCGCCTTCAGATCCGGACTGTAGGCCGAACCAAGAACGTTCATGGTATTGCCGTTCTCGGAAGCCCGTTCCTCCGGAATTCCCTCCGATTCATCCGCGCCGTGCTCTTCGTTGCGGCCGATCATGTCCATTTGAAACATCGCGACCGTGCGATTCAGCGGAAACAGGGGATGACTCACGTAGTAACGGCTGCCGAGCAGCCCCTTCTCCTCTCCCGCCCACGCACATAGCAGAACGCTTCGCGCGGGTTTCATCGAGCCGATGCCGAACGCTTCGGCGATCTCGAGCAATGCTGCAGTGCCCGAACCGTTGTCGTCCGCGCCGTACCAGATCTGGCCGTACGCCTCGCCGTCGTGGTCGTAATGGGCCCCCAGAACCATAACTTCCTTTTTGAGGTCGGGATCCGTCCCCTCCACCAGGCCGATGACATTTTGCGTGGTAAACGTTTTGCGATTGACATCGGCAGTGATCGCTGCTTCGACTTTGTTTTGCGAGTTCATCAGAAGAGGAAGGAGACGCTTGCTCACATCACCAGAAACAACGACGACGGGAATCTTCGGGTACTCGGGACTATCCACCGTGCTCATGGGAACGATCCGTGTGGGCAGGTCGTCCCGGAATGCTTCGGCGAGAGCGGCGATTTCCCCCTCACGCCGATCCGAAGGGTCTTGAACGACGACGACACCGATGGCGCCCTCGGCTTCGAGAGAGTGGCCTGTGGCTGCGTTCTCCGGAAACTCGGGATCGTCGGCGAGACCCCGGCCTTCCTTTACCACGGCGATCTTCCCTTTCAAATTGGCTGAATTGGATCCGGGACGCTCGACAAGAACCATCGGCCCTGAAACAACACCGTTGACGGACCAGCGCTCCGGAATGAAATCCGTCCGGACAGTGAGTTTCCACTCACTGGCTGAGGCGCCCTGGATGCGCATGTCGTTGTTTGTGCCGAGCAGGGAGGTGTACATCTCGAAACTCTGGAAAAAGCGCCCGGACCCCGGCTTCAGCCCGTTCTTCTCGAATATGCCCGCGATGTATTCGGCTGCCATGGTCAGCTCGCGCGTGCCGTTGCCGCGGCCCTTGAATTTCTCCGAGGCGATATACGTTACTTTATCCCGGAGTTCGTCCATGCGAATGGAATCGACACCGGTGATGGGCCCTTGCGCTGCAGTCGTGAAAAGGAGCCCGGCGGCAATGAAGGAAAGGAGGAACGCGGAGACTTTTGACCAGGGTCTATGGGATGGTTGAAGCACTATGCGCACCTTCTCGCGTCCTGTAGTCCTGGACCCAATGAAGAACTTCCTCGGGCGTATCCACCGTCTTCAGAATATCGAGGTCTTCGACCGCAATCATCTTCTCACGGAGCAACGTGTCGCCGATCCAATCCAGCAAGCCCTTCCAGTAGTCGCGTCCGACAAGAATCACAGGAAACGGTTTGATTTTGCGCGTCTGGATCAGAGTGATCGCCTCGAAAAGTTCATCGAGCGTTCCGAATCCGCCAGGCAGAATCACGAATGCGATAGAGTACTTCACAAACATGACTTTCCGTACGAAGAAATATCGGAAGTTGAGAAGCTTGTTCGCGTAGATGTTCGGTTTCTGTTCCAGCGGCAACTCGATGTTCAACCCTATCGAAACCGCGCCGGCCTCGGCGGCGCCCTTGTTTGCCGCCTCCATCACGCCTGGACCTCCTCCGGTAATGACGGAATATCCACTGGCCCCGAGCAACTGAGCAATCGCCTCCGCTTTTTCGTAAGCGACGCTTCCGGGCAACACCCGGGCGGAGCCGAACATCGCGACGGCCGGAGGAATCTTGCCGAGCATTTCGAAGCCTTCAACGAATTCCGACATGATGCGGAAAATCCGCCAGGTATCCTTGCTGGTGAAATCATCGATGACGTATTGCTCTTCAATTCCGTTTGGTTTCATGCTACGAACTCCGAAAAACCTCTTTGACTTTAAAAATTCATTCTAGTATTTAGGACGCATGAGCACCGAAATCTCTTTTTGTCCTCTCTGCGCAGGCAAGCTTGACGCGGGCGACGATGAACAATTTGTTTGCGAAGACTGCGAAACCCAGTTCTTCATTCAGGTGGTTGACGAAGGTGACGAAGACGACGATGACGAGGAATAGGGAGTCTCTCAAAAATGATGATCGGCGTGCTTGATTTCCCTTCGAAAATCTTTTCCGTCCATTTTAATTGTCTTACACATTTCGAATAGCCTGGACCGCATTCGAATGTCGATACGCTCCGACAGTGTATCGGAAATTGCCACTTTCGCATCTCTTCGTTCTTCGCGTTCGTCGAGATAATTGGTCGTGAGAATCGTCACTTTGTTCTCGTTGTACCGGTAGTTGAGAACATAGGAAACGGTGTCCCGCACCCATGTCGAGGGATTCTGCGCCCCCAATTCATCCAATACCAGCACCTCGGCTTCCAAAACCGGTCCCAGCAACGACAATTCTGATGACTGCGACACGGGATTATAGGAGTTTTGGATTTCCTTCAGCAGCTCGGGAAAAGTGCGAAAAAGGCACTGCACGGCTTTGCGCCTCATCAGTTCCTTGATAATTCCTACCGCAAGGTGCGTCTTTCCTACGCCCTGCGGACCCATGACGTTGGCATTCTACAGCTAATTCAAATATCCCAACAGTTGCTTTGCCCGCTGAGAGCGCCGCAGTTTGCCGAGGGCGCGCTCTTCGATTTGACGTATCCGTTCCCGCGAAAGTTTCAGATCGGCACCGATCTCGGCGAGCGTCTGTGGTTCCCGATCACCGAGGCCAAACCTCCTCTCGATGATAAGCTTTTCTTTCTCGTCGAGCTGTCCGATCAGCTTCTGAAGCTGTTCGTCAAAGGACTGAGCGATGAGAACATCGTCGACAGGTGTGACGGTATGGTCCTCGATCATGTCTTCCAGACGCACCTCCGTCTCGTCGCCAACAGGCGTACTGAGCGACACCTCGGTCGGCGTGCCTTCCATCATGTCACGCACTTCTTCCTCTTTCATGCCGAGCTCGCGTGAAATCTCATCGACACTCGGGCGCCGGCCAAGTTCCTGGGTGAGGCGCCCGACTTTGGTTTCGAATCGGTAGAGCTCGTGCTTGAATTTCGGAGGAATGCGGAAGCTCTGGCCGTGATGAGCGATCGCGGCGAGTATGGCCTGCCGGATCCACCAGCTCGCATAAGTGATGAACCGCACACCGCGCGCCGGGTCGAAGCGGGAGGCCGCCTCGATCAGGCCCATATTGCCTTCATTGATCAATTCGTGAAGCGGATATCCGGAACGCGAGTACTTCTTCGCCATCGAAACCACGAAGCGGAGATTCGACTCGATCAATTTCCGGAAGGCTTCCTCGTCTTTCTTCTGAACACGCGCGCCGAGTTCCTGCTCTTGTTCGGCCGTCAGTTGAGGAAACTTCGAGATTTCGTTTAAATAAAGGCGGAGCGTGTCGGGTCCTTCCACGACTCGCTCGTAGGGAAAAGTCTTCATTATTTTCAGCGCCGGGTTAAGCGGCGCTCCTATTTGCGAGGCTTCGCGAGAGTCACGTGTGGCGGCGTTACCTTGACCAGGGCGTGGTGAATCTTCTGGTTGAGTTCGGGAGAGCGATTCGAAAACTCCCGTTCGACGTATTCGATGAATTCCTGCATCTCGCGTTGCATCTCTTCCAATCGCTGCCGCATGTTGAGGACGACCTCGACGCCCGCCAGGTTTACGCCGAGGTCTCGTGTAAGATTAAGAATAAGCTCCAGCCGCTCGAGATCTTCCTGTGTATATAGACGTGTGTTCCCGTCCGATCGTGAGGGCTTCAGGAGTCCCTCGCGCTCGTACAGGCGCAGCGTTTGCGGATGGATGTCGTAGGTTTCGGCGACTGCACTGATCATGTAGGCCGCCTTGCCTTTCTTCTTGCGTTCCATTATTTCCACAAATCCTTGCGTGGATTCTCCGGGTTTAACCGCGCAAGCTCTCTCAGAATCTCTTTCGATCGTTCATCAGCCACTCGTGGGATGACAATTTTCACTTCAACGTACTGGTCGCCGCGCTGACCCGGATCGAGGAGCGACGGCGCGCCCTTTCCTCTCAGTCGAAATACCTGTCCGGCCTGCGTGGCCGGAGGAATTCGAACAACCGCCGGGCCCTCGATCGTAGGCACTTCCACTTTTGTTCCGAGCGCGGCTTCCGTAACCGTGATCGGAAGACTGCAATGAATGTTATCCCCGACCCTGTTCAGGAACGGGTGGGCGGCCACGTTGGTTACGACGTAGAGATCCCCGCCCGGTCCCCCAAAGCGTCCGGCATCGCCTTTACCCGGGATTCGAATTCGCGATCCCGTGTTCATTCCCACGGGCAGCTCCACGTTCAGGTCTTCCGTTGCCGGAACACGGCCTTCCCCGCCGCAATCCTGACACGCCGGAACCGTCCGTCCACTGCCGCCGCAATCCGAGCAGGTAATGGCGAACTGAAGATGGCCCTTGGCCCTCGTTGTTTT
>WNFR01019059.1_pt1 | contig 10128 bp, 7 predicted proteins | sample 5400221 | NCBI WGS metagenome assembly WNFR01 (sample SAMN13153357, study PRJNA577476) | soil metagenome | isolation source: 40 cm soil under Madrone tree | place: USA:California | collected 2016-06-14 | reverse complement strand
AATCGTCGCTCGCACCAGGCGACTTAGAGACTCAAATGCCATTGCCAGGTTTTGGCGCGCTCATACCGGGCATTCACGCCATCGTCGATTCACTGCATTATTTTGGATTTCAAATCTAGCGTTGCTTAATGGCGGCCAACACCTTTTCCGCCGTAATCGGAAGAGACATCACGCGCGCGCCGATGGCGTCTTCGACAGCGTTGGCGATAGCCGCGGCTGTCGGAATAATCGCTGTCTCGCCGATGCTCATGCTGTTATAGGGTCCACTTCCAGCGTCGGATTGAAAAATAGCAGTTTTAAGTTGCGGAATATCCTTGATGTTAGGAATCTTGTAGTCCCCGAGATTTGCAGTCAGGACCTTACCCCCATCATCCGTGATGATTTGCTCCATGGTGCCGTACCCAAAGCCCATCACGACTGCACCATCGATCTGTCCCTGATGGGTTAGTGGATTTAAAATAGTCCCCGTGTTATGAGCAGTCGTAACCCGTTTAACATTAACTTCGCCGGTTTCCTCATCTACCTCTACCTCCACCACCTGCGCCACCGTCGAGGTCTCAGGTCCCTCTTTCATGTTAAGATAATGTCCTTCCACGACGATAGGCCCGCCGTTGGCCCGAGCAATCTCAGCGAAACTCATCCGCCTTTCGGCGCGACCGTGGGTCACGCCACCGTTATACAATATCAATTCATCCGGCGACGCGTTCATCGCCCGGCCGGCGGCGCGCAAGATTTCCTCGCGCGCTTTCTTCGCCGCCTCATAGGCTGAGCCCCCGTGGACTCGGGTACTGCTGCTGCCGCGCACGCCGGTGTCCTTGAGCACCTTCGTGGTATCGACGATCTCGACTTTAATTGAATCGAGAGGGACTTTGATCTCTTCCCCGACGATCTGGCGCATAATGGTATAGGCGCCTGGACCGGTATCCATAACAGCCGTAGAGAGGGTCACCTCGCCTTTCTCGTCGATCTTGACAAAGCAGTACGACTCCCCGCCTTTGGAAACCCAATTACCTACCGCGCAACCGCGCCCCACGTGCTTTGCCTTGGTGGCACGATATCCCGACTCCTCCAAAGCTTTCTTTAAGGTCTCCGCCGCTTTGACATGAGCGATGCTCTCTCCCACGGGGAAATGGTCACCGTCCTGCATGAAGTTCATGCGACGGTATTCCACCGGGTCGATACCCAATTTTTTTGCCACGATGTTCGCCTGGCTTTCACTGGCAAATGAACCCTGAGGGTGGCCCGGTGCGCGCATGTATCCGCACGGGAATTTGTTGGTGTAAACGTATTTCTCTTCGATATAGGTGTTGGGGATTCGGTACGGTCCTGAGGCTTCGTGCGCGCCCACCAGAAAACCCTGGGGTCGATAGGCGCCATAAGCGCCGCTATCAAAAACATATTCCATCTGCTGGGCGATCACTAACCCGTTCTTTTTGACGCCGGTCTTGATCTTGATCGTTGCGCCGTGGCGCGGATTCCCGGCGATCAGTTCCTCAGTGTAGTCAACGACAAATTTCACCGGCCGGCCACTCTTCTTTGACAGCACATAGCAAAGAGCGACTTCGTTGGCGTCTCCCTTACCGCCGAAATCGCCGCCGACGTAGCAGGGGTGAATAACGATGTCGGTGGGTGAAATTTGCAGCGCGCTGCCCACTTGCTCACGCATGGCGAATGGGCTCTTCGTTGAAGCCCAGACGCTGGCGCCGCCATCAGGCTTTGCTTGTACAACACAAGAATGTGGCTCGATATAGGCCTGATGAACGGCCGGCACCTGAAATGTATTTTCAACAACGATATCGGACTGTCGAAATCCTTCCTCCACGTCCCCTTTGTTCCATGTCAAATGAACGAATACGTTGCTCGGGATTTCGATCTTGTGCAGCAGGCCCTTGTACTCCGCCACCTGGGGATGAAGCAGTGGCGCGGCGGATTTTTCCGCTTCCAGCGGATCGGCAACGACCGGAAGCTCTTCGTATTCTACGTCAATCAAATCCACCGCTCGCTCCGCCGCTTCTTCAGTTTCGGCGGCGACCGCCACCACCTTCTCGCCGATGTAGCGGACGACACCCTCCGCCAGAAGTGGCATATCCACGATCTTCTTGCCGATCTTGGTGCCGGCGATGTCTTGCCCGGTAAGAACAACTTTCACTTCGGTTAATTTTTGCGCCTCCGCGATGTCGATTCTTTTGATCCTTCCATGGGCGATGGGGCTCCGCAGTACTTTGACCCACAAGAGATTCGGGAGCATTACATCTACGGCGTAGAGAGCCTTGCCGCCAACTTTTTCCTCTCCCTCCACTCGGGGACTGGGGATACCTACACTCCGAAGCTCCGCCATAAGCCTACCTCCTTCAAGTGTTGCAATGATGCAAGAAGCGCCTCAATTCAGCTCTACAACTAATTGAAGTCATTTGATATTTAGAGATAAATTTTATTCCACGAAGAGGGAGCGTGCGCAGGAACGAATTAACTATAGAACCAGACGCATCTGGTCCGTAGCCATTACAATTCGTCTCGTAAACTGCCCACTGGCATCGTTTAGCAAGCGCTCCTTCTCCGTATCCGGCTGGAGGTGAGTCAGCACCAACCGATCCGCTCCCGCTTGGCGCGCCACCTCTCCCACATCTACCGGGTGACTATGGCTCCGATAATGCCCGGCGTCCTGCGGAAAATACATGGCCTCGTGAATCAAAACGTCGACACCCGCCGCGCCATTCCTCACTGCGTCACAGGGAGCCGTATCGCCGGTGAAGAACATTTGTTTGCCGTCACCCTCGATAAGGAAGCCCAAGGAAAGTGGAATCGGCCAGTGAACCACCTCGACGGCTCGAACCCGCCAACCCTCTCCCTCCGCAATGGCACCATCGCGCATTTCGTTTACGTTGATATTGATATCCGCCTCGGCATCCGACTTTTTCAAATTTTTGCGAGCGGCAATATCAATCTTGTAAGCCTCCTGAAACAAGGCATTGGACATCGCCCTCGTACCGGGCGGTCCATAGACTTGCAGTGTATGCCGGCGCCCGAAACGCCAAGACGTCAAGACCAGCAGAGCATAATCCGCCACGTGGTCGTAGTGGCCATGCGTCAAAAAGCAGTGGGTGATACTGCTGGATTCGATCTGCAGCCGCGCCATCTGCTGCACGCAAGCTCGGCCGCAGTCGAGAAGAATCCTGGCAGAGCCGATATCCACTAGAATTGCCGAACTTCCGCGTAAAGGATCGGGGTAAGGCGCTCCCGTTCCGAGAAAACAGATCTCCATGACGATCGTCCTTCCTACCTAATCGCCAATGAATGATGGCGACGCCTTCCGTTGCCGCAGCCGACTCAGCACGGCTCCGAGCAACCCGGTATCCATAGGCGTGCCGTCCTGATAAGCGATGACTTGATTCGAATACGGTGAAATCCGGCCGCCCGGCGTCAGAATGCCGACGAGATTCAATGGATCAGCGCTTGAAATCACGACCGCATCTTCCGGCTCTTTAGAGCGCCGTTCCGCCCGTAACCTCTCCACGGCCTCCGGCAGCGCGAATTGCTCCCCGACGAAACCGTTGACGAAGCGGCCACCGCGGATTTCGCCCCGCGCCTCCAGACGGCGATATACGGCCAGTAGACTTCGCCATGACGGCGCGTAGGATTCACGCGCCAGCAAATCTCGAAACACCACTCCATAGCGGCGCAAGAGCTGCCAAGCCCGTCGCTCGATAACCTTTTCCGTTTCAACCGGCATAGCGTTTGTGCGGTCGCGCCATAAGGACCAGCGCCCGACCGGCATCATTCTTTCCGCCGCGCGGCCGCCGCTGATGATCCGCAGGCGTCGCCTGCCGCCTCTTTTGGTTTCCGGCAGCAGCAAAACCCGAAGTCCGGCAATGCCATCACCGGTAGCGAAACCATGGGCCACTAGTTTCCACAACGCCTCTTCGGCCTTGATTTTTAATAGCCCGGTGCCGCGGGCGATATCGGAAAGGAACGAAGCGCCTCGCTGCGCCAAATACCGCACCACGTCCCGGGCCATGGGAGACAAACCGGCTGACTCCTCCCACTCGGGAACAACGCCTTCGAGAAAAAACTCCAACTCGTCACGCAGCAACAATGCGATAGGCGCCGTGCGGGTCGGCACGAGCAACCTGCGCCGTCGTGGTTTAAGTATGCTATCCCCGTTTTCAGACTCCGGCAGCTGATCATTCAATCGCAAACGGCCCCATGCAATCACACCGGCAAGGCAAAGGTTTTCAAGGTCCGAAGGATCGTAGTCCTTAATGCGCGCAGGCAAAACATGTTGTTCCCACGCCGGCGCTGGAAGCTCTAAACCCTGAAGCTGATGGATGACTTCCAGAATACCGTCCCGTCCGGTGAGTTGGGTTTTGGCGGATACGTGCTGCCAAACAACGAGAAACTTCATGAAGTCCGCGGCCGAGACGGGTTCGATCTCTTTACGCATGCGCCCGAGGGTCAACCGGTGAATACGGGACAATAGCACCCGGTCACACCATTCAACTTCTTCCCCTCGGCCACCGGTGAATTCTCCGCGGAGGACCACACCGTTGGACTCCAACGCCAGCAATGCCGCTTCTATCTTTGACGCTTGCAGACCTAGTCGTCGAGATAATTGACTCACCGTCGTCGGTCCCAATGTTTCGATCCAACCGTGGATAATTTTTCGCGTTGCGTCTTCCTCCGAAGGCAGCGCTTCCACGAGTCTGTCCGGCAAATGAATTTCAGGATTGGCGATCGATCCGGGCAGTGCCAGACGCACCAGCGCCAGACGTTCGGTTGCAACGTAGGCCTGTCGCGTTTCCCGAGTCGATTCTGGAAGCCAGCTCACTATCGTCGCTCTCCCCGCCCGAATCAATTGTTGCGCCCAATCTGACCATATTTGCTGTTCTTCGACGGGGAGCAAACATACACTTAACATGAAGTCGTGGAGCTCGTCCGCGTTGCGCGCGTCCGGCCAAGCCTGATCACATACTTCCTGGATTGCCGCCGGATCTAAACGTCCCAATTCACCGTCCATCCACGGATCCACACGCCGCAACGACACGGCTCGTGCCCGCCTCTCTTCTAGGGGCGCGTCATCCAGAAACGCATAAGGGTTTGCGTTGAGAATCTCATGAGCCATTTGAGAAGGTGCCGGAGTATCGATGGCTACGGTGCGAATTTCTTGGCGGCTGATTTTATCGAGGACCTCTCGCAACCCCTCCAGATCCATCGCCTCCTCGAGACAATCGCGCAGGGTTTGGTTTACGAGCGGATGATCGGGGATCTCCACGGGCCCTACCCGATTATCCTGGCACATGGTTTGTTCCGGAAAGACTGCGCCCAACAAGTCTTCTGCGCGCATACGCTGCAAGGCCACCGGGACTTTTTTACCGCCGCTGTGACGCGCCACCGCAAGTGCCCGCGTTGCGTTCCAGCGCCACCGATTCGTGAAAAACGGCGACGCAAGAATAGCCTGCGTAAGCTCCCGCTCCAAAGTGGCCGGCCGCAGCATCTCGAACACGTCACCAGGAGGAAAGGAATGCTGCTCTACGAGGGAAATGACTATCCCGTCGTCTGTGGCTGCAGCTTGCAGCTCGCGGTCGAAATTCAAACAAAATCGCTTTCTGAGTGCCATCCCCCAGGCGCGGTTGATGCGGCCTCCCCAGGGTGAATGAATCACCAGCTGCATGCCGCCCGCCTCGTCAAAGAAACGCTCGGCGACGATTTGTCCTTGCGTCGGAATACAACCGAGAACCGACTGTGTCTCCTCGACATAGGTCACGATCTGTTCAGCAACAGATTCCGAAATACCTACTTCTTCCATCAACCAACGGGTGGCTTCGCTAGGATCAACCAGTCGATCGCTAATCTGAAGTCGCAGGTCCGAAACCGCGGCAGAAAGTTCGCGCGTCCGAGCCGGTGCCTCCCCCAACCAGAAAGGAATACTGGGCGGCAATCCCTGGGCATCCTCCACCCAAACCTTGCCGGACCCGACCCGGCGAATCCGCCACGACCGATTCCCTAAAAGGAAAATATCTCCCGCTAAACTCTCTATAGCGAAGTCTTCATTCACCTTGCCGACAAACATTTCATCAGGGAATTGGATAACATCGTAGTCGGCGGTGTCCGGAATGGCTCCGCCGTTGGTAATGGCGGCGAGCCGGGCGCCTCGCCGCGCTCGCAGCACACCGTTGACCCGGTCGCGATGGAGGTACGCGCTCCGACGGCCGCGTCGCGTCGATACGCCCTCGGACAACATCTGGAGAATTTTTTCAAACTCGTCCGCCGTCAGGTTACGATAGGGATAGGAGCGCCGGACGAGTTTCCACAGACTCTCTTCGCTGATCCCCGCACTTAACTCCTCATCGTCTTGCCCCTTGCCCTTGTTGCCCCCAACGCTGGCAACGGCTGCTACGATCTGCTGGGCCAAGATGTCCAACGGCTTTTCAGGAATCGTCAAACGGTCGAGCTGTCCTTCTCTGACGGCGCGGATCCCTGCCACGCATTGCACCAGATCATCTCGAGTGAGTGGATAGAAGATTCCCTTCGGTATGGCACCGAGCCAGTGACCCGAGCGACCCACCCGTTGCAGCAAAATACTGATCGTGATTTGAGCTTCTCTTCAACTTGGAGGCGGGTTTTCCGCGACAGGCTGCCGTGGTGGGCGCCCACCTTGTCTTCCCCAAGTCGCTCGCTCAACTGGTGGGCGACCCTTTCGACAAAGCGCCGGGTATTGACAAAAACCAGGGTCGTTCGATGGGCCTTAATCTGGGCAACAATCTTTTCGTAGACTTCGGCCCACATTTCGTGCGTGGCGATGGCGCCGAGCTCCTGGTCAGGAAGTTCAACCCGCAGCTCCAGATCCCGCTTGTGACCCACATCGACGATTTCACAATCCGGCCTTCCATCGGCTGACAGGTTTTCACTGCCGACCAACAATCGCGCCACTTCCTCAATAGGCTTTTGTGTCGCGCTAAGACCGATGCGCTGCAAAGGTCGCTCGGTAAGCGCCTCGAGCCGTTCCAGAGAAAGCGCCAAGTGCGCCCCGCGTTTGTCTTGAGCAACCGCATGGATCTCGTCCACGATCACCGTCTCGGCCGTTTTGAGAAAGCGCCGGCTACGCTCCGCCGTAAGCAAAATATAAAGAGATTCCGGGGTGGTAATCAGGATGTGGGGAGGCCTTCGCACCATGGACTGGCGTTCGTTCGCCGGGGTATCCCCCGAACGCACGGCTACTCTGATGCCAGGGAGAAGAATTCCTTCGGAATCGGCTAACTGATAGATCTCCGTCAAAGGCAACTGTAGGTTTTTGGCAATGTCATTGCCTAAGGCCTTCAATGGAGAGACATAAACGACGCTTGTCGTATCGTCGAGCTCGCCGCTCAACGATCGTTGAATCAAGCGGTCGATCGACCACAGAAACGCCGCCAATGTCTTGCCCGACCCGGTCGGCGCCGCAATCAGAGTTGACCTGCCAGCGGCGATCGACTGCCAACCTTTTTCTTGGGGCGGTGTAGCCTTCGTGAACCGCTCGCTAAACCAGCGGCGAATTAACGGGTGAAATTCGATGTCCAATGGATGTTTCTCCGGTTACATGGAGAAACCAAGACTAAAACCAAAGTTACGGCAGGTCAACACACCGCTGAATTCAGCCGCGATGAGCTCACTTGGAAGGCTGAGGGGCGACCCCTTTGATAGGAATTCCCCGCTTCTCGAGTTCTTCGACCGCCACCTTGGCGGCCGGATTGCCCTGGTTCGCCAGTTCAACAGTTTTAGTGATGAGTGATTGAAGTTGGGCTTGCATCTTCTGAGACTCTTGCATGGCGGAATCGAGATTGGTTTTCATGGTGCTCAAATTATTTCGTTCAAGAAACAGCTGTACGGTTTGAAATGCAAACCAGATTAGGACTGCAACGATGGTCAATATCAGAGGTAAGGCTGAACCCCGTCTTTCAACCGGCTCCGCCGCCTCAACAGGCGAATCTTGAAGCTCCTCAAGGGTTGGTAATTCGTCCGCCATGATTCGTTACTTCCCGCCCCGTCCCGGTGCTGGATTCGGGCTGAAGCTGATTCCCTGCGAAGCAAGCAAGCTCTTGAGTTGTTCGTCGTTGGTCTTCAAGGCGACGGTGGCCAAAGCCGTGATAATTTCTCGATGGAGTCCCTCTAATTGCATGCTTTGCGCAATGAACTGTTGGCGCTCGTTAACTTCCACGCGCAAGGACTGATTGCCAAGGCTCAACACAATGTCGACCAGTACCAAAACGAGCATCAACACGGCCAACACCGTCAAGGGAAGCTTTCCTTTATAAACCATTTAACCTTTCCTGCTCGTCCGCCGAAACATCTGGTTCCGTTGTAAAACGGCTCAATGAATCAAGCTGGCAAGCCGCTCCCAGCGCACCCAACGGTCGCTCCCATCCCACGACCAGTAGATCAAAAACGCTTTGCCTCTAACGTCGTCGAGGTTAACAAATCCCCAGAAACGGCTGTCGTAGCTGCGATCGCGATTGTCACCCATAACGAAGAGGTGGTTTTCCGGCACCTTCGTCGGACCGTAATCGTCCCGGCTCGCGGGCAAAATGTTTTGCGGGTCGTCACCCTCAAAATGCGCATGAGGGTCCTCCACCTGCTTGCCGTTGATGTATATCTTTTTGCCGCGCACTTCTACCGTATCCCCGGCGACGCCGACAACCCGCTTGATAAAATCCTTCGAACGATCCTCCGGGAAGATGAAGACAATCACATCGCCCCGTTGGACCTTCCCAAAATCCACAATATAATGGCCCCAAACGGGAACCCGTATCCCATAAGCCAACTTGTTCACCAAGATATGATCGCCGATCTGCAGAGTGGGAATCATAGAGCCGGACGGTATCTTGAAAGCCTGAACAATAAAAGTGCGTATGAACAGCGCCAACAGCAAAGCCATGCCGATGGCTTCCGCATATTCGCGGAATGTTGACTTAGTTTTCACAGTCTCTGGGGCTTCCACGTGGGCTCGCTCCTTTGCTTTCGTTGCTTTATCTATAGCCATGCCGCACCTGTCTAAACTTTCAAGGCCGCCAGAAACGCCTCTTGTGGAATCTCTACTTTGCCAACTTGTTTCATTCGTTTCTTACCTTCCTTCTGCCGCTCCAGCAGTTTGCGCTTGCGCGTGATATCACCGCCATAGCATTTGGCCGTGACGTTTTTTCTTAGCGGCTTGACCGACTCTCGCGCAATGATTCGGCTCCCGACCGCCGCTTGAATGACGACTTCGAAAAGCTGCCGTGGTATCAATTCCCGCATGCGCTGGACTAACTCTCTGCCTCGATAATAGGCCTTGTCCCGGTGGACGATCATCGACATAGCGTCAACCACGTCATCGTTGATCCGCACGTCCAGTTTGACGAGTTCGGCCGGCCGATAGCCCACCATCTCATAGTCCATCGAAGCGTAACCGCGGCTAACCGATTTCAATCGATCGTAAAAATCGACGACGATTTCATTGAGCGGCAACTCGTAGACCAGCATAACGCGCTTGGGTCCAAGATAACGGATCTCCTTTTGCGTACCGCGCTTTTCCTCGCAGATACCGAGCACGCCGCCGATAAACTCCTGCGGCAAATGGATGGTCGCTTGAATCACCGGCTCCTCAATCTCCTCTATATCTGATTCTGACGGGAGCTTGACCGGATTGTCAATTGACAGAATGTCTCCTGTTCTGGTGATGATACGATAGACGACAGTCGCTGCGGTCGTAATGAGACTCAAAGCAAACTCACGCTCCAACCGTTCTCGCACGATATCCATATGCAGCAGACCCAGAAACCCGCAGCGGAAACCGAAGCCCAACGCCTGGGAAGTTTCCGGCTCGAATGTGAAAGAGGAGTCGTTGAGCCGCAGCTTCTCCAAGGCATCGCGCAAGCCTTGATATTGATTGGCGTCCGTCGGATAGAGACCGCTAAACACCATCGGCTTCATGGGCTTGAATCCGGGAAGCTGCTCGCTGGCAGGCCACTCGTCATCCGTGATGGTATCACCAATGCGGGTCTCCTTGACTTCCTTAATGCCCGCCATAAGAAACCCCACCTCGCCGGCCTTCATTTCCGCCACTTCAACCGGCCCGGGAGCAAAAACGCCGATGCGTGTGACTTCAAAGACCCTGCC
>WNFR01008917.1_pt1 | contig 10130 bp, 8 predicted proteins | sample 5400221 | NCBI WGS metagenome assembly WNFR01 (sample SAMN13153357, study PRJNA577476) | soil metagenome | isolation source: 40 cm soil under Madrone tree | place: USA:California | collected 2016-06-14 | reverse complement strand
TTCGTCATCCGGATCCGTAACGGCGTGACAGAGTGGGTTGACGTCAAACGAGGCATCTCGACGGGCGACATGGTCGAGGTCTTTGGGGACCTGACGGAAAATGATCTGGTGGCGGTGCGCGGCACGGATGAACTGCGTCGCAATACCCGCGTCAACGTCAAACAGGCGACCTGAAGGCAGAGGTTAGAGGTCAGAGGTTAGAGGTTAGAGGCTAGTGAAGGCTGCGCGCTGGCGCGCGAATACTTTTAATTACAGCAGGCAGGGTGGCTCGCGCTCCCAGGAACGCGGATTAAAACCAATAGAGGCCGTATTTTCCTGAAGGCCAAATAATCATATTCGAAGGTTACGTTCGCCATCGTGTACCAATAGGGGATGGGTTGATTTAGACCCTGCTGAAGCAGAACCAGCCGAAGGGTTGCCTTCTACGGCTTACGATCACGCGCCTTCAATCTTCAATCACTCAAGCCGCTCACTCAGATCCACCCTGCCCTTGCGTCTTGTACGTAACACTCGTTACAATATAAATACTGTTACCGATGAGCAAATCACCAGATACATTGAAGTGGATCATGCTGATTCACCAGTTGCCGCCAAAGCCAACTAACCTTCGGGTGCGGACCTGGCGGAAGCTCCAGAAGCTGGGCGCGGTGGCCGTAAAGAATTCCGTCTATGTACTGCCCTTTAACGAGAAGACCTACGAGGATTTTCAGTGGCTCAAACAGGAGATCGAGGCCGCGGGTGGTGAGGCTGCTGTCTTTCGTGCCGGCGCTGTCGAAGGGAAAGCGGACGAGGAGATCATTGCCTCGTTCCGCCAGCAGCGTGATGAAGAGTACGGGCAGGTGATGGCCGAGTTGGAAGGGCTCTATGGCGCGATACGTGAGCAACAGCGTGGCGGGCATCTGACGCTTGCTCGTCTCGCTCAATACGAGTCGGAGCTGACAAAGCTGCGGTCGGAGTTGGAGCGCATCAACGGCAATGACTTCTTTGGTGCGCCCGGCCATGCCCGAGCCCATGCGGCTTATGAGAAATGTCAGAAGGTGCTGCTTGCCTCTCGGGAGCGGGGCAAACCCGCTAAAGCCAAGAGTGGCAGTGCGGTGGAGTCCACATCAGCAATAGACGTTGCTCAGTATCAGGGTAGGCGCTGGGTTACAAGGCGGAATCTGCATATCGATAGGCTGGCCTCTGCCTGGCTGATAAGAAAATTCATCGACCAGCGTCCCCGTTTCTATTTTGTGGCGGAGGGCGAAACGGTTGAAAACGGGATCGCCTTTGACATGTTCGGCGCCGAGTTTACGCACGAGGGTGAAGACTGCACCTTTGAGACACTGATCAAGCGCTTTGGTCTTAGCAGTGACGCGGCCCTGGGTGAGCTGGCAGAAATCGTCCACGACATTGATCTCAAGGACAACAAATTCAATCGGCTTGAGGCGACGGGTCTGAACAGTGTAGTGCGAGGCCTCGCCGAGCTATTTAATGACGACCGTAAGCTCCTACAGCAATCGAACGCTGTATTCGACGGGTTGTACACGTTGCTCAGCAAAAACGGTTCAGACGACAGAGGGAAGAAGGATGGTGGTCGAGATAAAACAGGCGGCAGCGGAGGCACGAGAGCCAGGTCCAGGACCTGAAAGTGACATCCGTTTCCCGCGAAGGAGTGTCTCCTTCTCCGAAGCTTTACGCTTCTGGGTGAAACTCGGTTTCATCTCCTTTGGCGGTCCAGCAGGGCAGATCGCGATCATGCACCGCGAAGTGGTCGAGCGAAGGCGCTGGATCAGCGAAGAGCGATTCCTGCACGCCCTGAATTACTGCATGCTGCTGCCTGGTCCCGAAGCGCAGCAACTCGCAATCTACATCGGCTGGCTCTTACATAAGACCAGGGGCGGCATCGCCGCCGGCGTATTTTTCGTCGTCCCCTCGATCTTTGTCCTCCTCGGTCTTTCGTACATCTACGCGGAGTATGGCAATGTACCCGCGGTTGCCGGCGTTCTCTCAGGCTTTAAGCCGGTCGTGGTTGCTATCGTCGTCGAAGCGGTCTTGAAGATCGGAGGGCGCGCCCTGAAGCGGCGGGCGCATTTTTTGATCGCTGCCGCGGCCTTCATCGCGATTTACTTCCTGCACATTCCGTTTCCGCTCATCGTCCTGGCAGCAGGCCTTACAGGGTTAATCGGAGTACGGCTCTGGCCTCAGGTGTTTGGTGGTATGGAGAAAATCGCGTTGAAAGAAAAGGATAAGACGGAAGGCAATGTCGGCGCCGCCGAATCGTTTCCGCTCGTAATCGATGACAACGCGCCGCCTCCGGCGCACACACTGCCATCGCGCAGCCGCACCATTAATATACTTGTGCTGGGCTCGATTCTCTGGACTCTTCCTATCGTAGTCCTGGTCGCGTGGCGCGGCTGGGACAGTCTTCATGCACAGGAGTATCGCTTCTTTACGCAGGCCGCCCTCGTCACTTTCGGCGGAGCGTACGCCGTACTGGCTTACGTCACGCAAGCGGCCGCCGGCGCCTATGGCTGGCTCACGCACGCTCAGGCGGTGGACGGCCTGGCTCTGGCTGAGACGACGCCGGGGCCGCTGATTATGGTCCTCCAGTTCATTGGCTTCATGGCCGCATGGAACAACCCGCAAGGAATGACACAGACCGCCAGCGCCGTGACGGGCGCGCTCCTCACCACCTATGTCACATTCCTGCCATGCTTCTTCTTCATCCTGCTCGGCGCACCATATATCGAAGTCCTGCGGGGGAATAAGAATTTGACGGGGGCGCTCACAGGGGTAACGGCATCAATCGTGGGCGTGGTGCTGAACCTGGCCCTAATCTTTGGCGCCACGGTGATCTGGCCCAAAGGCCTTGGTGGAGGCGCGGACTGGTTTGCCGCGGTCATGGTCCTCGCTGCTTTCATCGCGCTCTACAGGTTCAAGGCTGACGTGCTGTGGGTAGTGATTGTCGGGGGACCGATTGGGCTGTTAAGGGTCCTGCTAATTCAGCGATGAGGAATTTGTGAGTAGTGAGCAAGGGACATTACCGGGCATATCACTCAAGTGGCGATCGCGCATGGCGGATTACCTCGGCCTGGAGCGTAATGTGTCAATCGCCTCGGCAGCCATTTTTCTCCTCGGACTGGGCGAGGAGTTGTGGAAGAAATTCCTGCCAAAGTACCTGGAGACCCTGGGTGCCAGCTCAGTCGTGATCGGTCTGTTCGGAACCACCGAAGACTTTTTTGACGCTGTCTACCAGTATCCTGGAGGATGGCTCGCGGATCGGGTCGGGCGCCGCCTCGCCTTTCTTGTCTTCATCGGCATTGCTTGCGTCGGCTATCTCGTCTACATGCTCAGCCCCTCATGGCCGTGGGTCTTTGTCGGACTCGCCTTTGCAATGGCGTGGCAAAGCATGGCGAGCCCCGCGATCTTTGCCGTCATCGGCGACGCACTTCCGAAAGAGCGACGGGCAATGGGCTTTACTTTACAGTCCATCTTGAAGCGGGTGCCGATAGTCATTTCCCCACTTATAGGTGGCGTCATCATCGCGCGCATAGGCATCTCGAGAGGCGTGCGAGCGGGACTTGCGGTCACTTTGGTCCTGGCACTCGTGACCTCGGTGATCGTATTGGGGATCAACATCCCAGTTAAGATGGGCGTGGCAGTAAACATCCGCGGCGTCTGGCGTTCGTTTCACGTCGCACTCAAGCGATTGCTCATCTCCGATATTATTATCCGGACGTGCGAAGGCATGGCCGATATCTTCGTCATCCTCTACGTAACGAGCGTCCTTGGATTCAGCATTGCGCAATACGGGCTGTTAGTGGCAATTCAGATCATCACATCCATCGTGGTTTACATTCCCGCGGGCAAGATAGCAGATCGTGTCGGGCGCAAGCCTTTCGTGATTGTTACCTTCATCTGCTTCGCGCTCTTCCCACTTGCGGTTGTGCTGTCGTCTGGTTTCGCTTCGCTGGTCCTGGCATTCATTGTGGGTGGACTGAGGGAGATCGGCGAACCCTCGCGCAAAGCAATGATCCTGGACTTCGCGCTTGAGAACACGCGGGCACGTTCGGTCGGGCTTTATTACCTGATACGGAGCATTACCATCACCCCGTCCGCGGCCATCGGCGGGTTGATGTGGAAGATAGCGCCGCAGGTACCGTTTGTCACCGCCGGAGTCATAGGACTTATCGGGATGGTTGTTTTCGCGGTAACAGTTGAAGAGAAATGAGAAAGGCAGATGTTAGATGTTAGATGTCAGATGTTAGTGAAGGCTGCGCGCTGGCGCGCGAATACTTTTAATTACAGCAGGCCGGGTGGCTCGCGCTCCCAGTTTTAGCTGCCGAAAGTGAGGTTGTCAAAATGAAATGGATCACACGGCGTAGAATTCAGGTCAATCGCACAGCCACTTGCTGGCTGATCCGACGGTTTCTCGACAGCGAGGCTGAGTTTCTTTTCGTTCCCGCGGAGGACGTCGCAAAGACGCAGGTAGCGGTTGGGGCCACAGGTTTCGATGCACCTGGCGCGACTTACCCGCACAGGGACGCGCAGGGACGTTGTTCCTTTGCCGCCCTCGTCCACGAGCGGTCTTCTCATGACCTCGCGTTGGTGGAGATGGCGCGCATCGTTCAAGCGGCAGACTTCCTTGAGGAGGTGGACGACCACCCTGCTGCGAGTGGACTCCAATTGATAAGCAGGGGTTTCCCGATGGTAACGAAGGACGATCATGAGACGGCCAATCGGGCTTGCTTCGTCTACGATGCGTTATACGCCAGCATCGCGGAAAACCTTGGTCTGATGGTTAAGTGAGTAGACAGGTTGGAATTCAATACCAAAATGAATGGAATAAAATAGAGAAAGGGCAGTGCTGTAATGAAGAAGGTCGATGAGAACTCCGCAAAGAATAGTGGTTTGTACTTAACCCGGAGCCGATTTAGGCGGGCGATGCTGACTGGCATTGCATTTCTACTGGCTACCATTTTTGTTTTCGTGGCCTGCTCTGCGCCTGAGGGCCAGAACAGCGGGCAATCGAATACTGCGCAACAATCAGCAGGGGCAGACTGGAAGGCGGTCGAACAGGCGCTCGGTAAAGCCGGCTCCATGCAGCCCGGTGATGTCTATAAGGTGAGCCTGCCGCGGAGCGACCTGCAGGTCACAGTTGGCGGTGTGCACCTCAAGCCTGCACTTGCGCTCGGCTCGTGGGTCGCCTTCAAGAAGATGGGTGAAACCGCAATGGTGATGGGCGATCTAGTGCTTACAGAAGACGAGGTGACGCCTGTCATGACAAAACTTCAGGAGGGCGGTGTCGAACAGACCGCGCTCCACAATCACGTACTACATGAGTCTCCGCGAGTGATGTACATGCACATTGGGGCGACGGGCGATGCCGTTAAGATTGCAAGAGCTATCCACGATGCGCTTGCACTGAGCAAGACACCCTTCTCTGCTCCGGCAGCAGGTGGCGAACCGAATCAGGATATCGGGATTGATACGAAGCAACTCGACCAGATCATGGGACAGGCAGGTAAGGTGAACGGTGGAGTTTACCAGTTCGGTGTGCCGCGCACCGAAACGATCAGCGATAACGGCATGACGGTGCCGCCTTCGATGGGTGTGGCAACGGCCATAAATTTCCAACCGACGGGCGGGGGTAAGGCGGCAATTACGGGTGACTTCGTGCTGATCGCCGCGGAGGTCAATCCGGTGATTCGCACCCTGCGCGAAAATGGAATAGAGGTGACAGCACTTCACAGCCACATGCTGACGGAAAGCCCGAGGTTATTCTTTATGCACTTCTGGGCAAATGACGACGCCCAGAAACTGGGCCGCGGACTTCGAAGTGCACTTGACAAGATGAACGTCAATCACGGCGCGGCAAAATAGATCATGCTTCCGGAAGAGAGGACCGTATGAAGATCCCGCTGGCGAGTTTGTTGTTATTGATTCTGAGTCTTTGCGGAACGGCGCAACAGCATAGTCTCCCTTTGCGCGTGGAGAGCGATGTCCCGCTGAGCGGAGGATCATCGCGGTTTGATTACCAGAGCATGGACGAAGCAACCGGTCGACTTTACATTGCTCACCTTGGGGCGGACTCGATGATTGTGTTCGACACGAAAACCGGAACCGTGGTCGGAGAGGTGAAGGACCTAAAGCGCGTGCACGGAGTTCTGGCGGTGCCGGAGCTCCATCGCGTTTTCGCTTCAGCTACCGGCACCAACGAGCTTGTAGCAATTGACGACAGGACGCTCCAGATCCAGGCCAGAATTTCGGCAGGCGACTACCCGGATGGTATCGCCTATGCGAGTAAGGAAGGGAAGCTCTATGTCTCCGATCTGCATGGCAAGACCGACACGGTGATAGATCCGGTTAACAATAGAGTGGTTGCAACAATCCCGTTAGGAGGTGGCGCGGGCAATACACAATATGATGAAGACGCGGACCGGATCTATGTCACCGTTCATGGAACTAACCAGCTTGCCGAGATTGATCCTAAAACAGATGCGGTCAGCGCTCGCATTGGATTACCTGGATGTTTGGGAAGCCATGGGCTGCTCCTCGATCAGGAGAGGCGACTGGCCTTTGTTGCATGTGAAGAGAACGCGAAACTAGCCGTGGTTGATCTGACGGCAAAGAAAATGACTGCGATTCACAGCGTCGGTAGCGATCCGGATGTTCTCGCTTTTGATAGGGGCCTCAAAAGACTTTATGTTTCGGCTGAAAGCGGGGTTGTTACAATACTTGATGAACAGGACCGGGACCTTTCGGAAGTCGGTCAAAAATTCTTTGCAAAGAACGCTCATTCCGTATCCGTTGATCAGACTACCCACCGTGTTTATTTCCCGCTGAACGATGTTGGTGGCAAGCCGGTCTTAAGAATCACAATGCCAAGTGACAAACAAACATCCAAATGACTGTGACAAACAGCTTTTGAAAAAACAATTTCTTCCGGATCGGCCTTATGGTTCCCGCCATGGGTAACGGATGAGAGAAGTAACAGGAAAGAGAAAGGCAGAATTAGCCGCGGAATTACGCGGATAGAACGCAGATAGGAAAGAGTATCCCGATGATCGCGATACCGCCACATGGGAGGAAAGACACAGGTATCTGCCTCACGTTACTGTTCTGTTGTAGTGGAAGCACCTATACTACCTATGCTAGGGAATGACTTGATTGGGCAAATCCTGATGGCAGACATTGAGCAATCAAAGACGAGTGGCGGCTTAGCCAGGCTGGCGAAGAGATCGCTGGCCGCCCCGTTTATCATTCTCGCTGCAATCGTGATCGTGATTGAAGACTGGCTGTGGGAAGATCTGGGGCGGCTGGCCGCTGCGATCGGGCGGCTGCCAATCCTGCGTTCAGTCGAAGCTTTTGTCGCCGGGCTTCCTCCGTATCCGGCGCTTCTCTTTTTTGCCACGCCTGCGCTGTTGCTTGTGCCGTTGAAGTTGATCGCACTGTTCTTTATCTCGCATGGACAAGCCACGCTGGGAGTGCTGACAATCATTGTAGCGAAGTTCGCGGGCACTGCCCTGGTCGCCCGCATATTCACTCTGACTCATCCACAGTTGCAACGCATAGCGTGGTTTGCCTGGTTGTATGTGCGATTCACCGGCTTCAAGACGCGGGTCTATGCGACGATCAAATCAACTGCCGTTTACCAAACCGTGCATGAACGACATCTGCGGCTGCGCGAAGCATTCAGAGTTTGGCGGAGGACGCGGCGGGGCTTTTGGGGGCGACGTTGGCTGGCCACGCGCCGGCTGGCGCGCCGGCGAAAACAGCCAGAGGAAAAACCGCAGATTTTTTGATTGATGTTTTATTCTCTCTGAAAAATTCTTGGGCTAAAGCCCTGTCTTTAAAGTGCCTAGACCACTAGCTGAAGCTAGTGGTCTAGGCTTAACTCGTCCAAACTTCAGACTCCTGAAGGGAGCCAAATCATGCAAATAAGAAGTATCGTTACCTTCCTTATCATCAGTTTACTTTGTAGGTAGCGCGCGGATTCTGATGTTTCGGTACCAGACCTCGTCGCCGTGGTACTGCAACGCGATGTGGCCTTTTCGATTCTGAGCGAAATGAGGGTAATCCTTAAACTTGCTTTGAGCAATGAGGGCTTTCAGCATATCGCTGCCCAGATCGTATTCGACGACTTTCCTTCCGTTTAACCAATGCTGGACATGACCGTTCCTGACAACCAATCGGACCTTGTTATAGTCTCCAACTGGTTTTAGCGTCTTGTTCGTCGGGGCAATCAGTGCGTATAAGGCTCCAGCAGAAGTTTTTGGGTTCTTGCCGTCAGGATGCTTATCATCGTCAAGTACCTGCATCTCCGGGCCGGTCTTCCAGCTCTCATCCTCGTCCTCGGATATTAAGTAAATAATACCGCTGTTGCTACCCGGAGCGACGCGCCACTCAAGTTCGAGCTCGAAGTCCTGATACGTATCTTTGGTGATAATGTCTATGCGATCGGCTTTATCACAATCCTTAATGGTTTTGAGCTCGTCCCCTTCTACAGTCCAGCATTTTGAAGGAAATGCGTCTCGACGGTATCCGCGCCATGCGTCCGTGGACTTGCCGTCGAAAAGCACCTGCCACTTTTGCTTCGCTGTGACTGTTCCTGCATTGAAAGCCAGAAGGCATAAGAATGCAGATAAAAATAGGAAATTCAGTCTGGTGTTCATGGTTTACCCTTGTGCAGATGTCCTCTATTTGTATCAAACGAAATGGGGTGAAATGGATTCGCCTTGCTCATGTGTCTCATAAACTTTAGTTGCAGGATGTTTCACTTTTGATCCGGCGGCACGGCGTTACTGTTACCGTTTATGAATCTGTCGAACCAGTAAAGCTGCCAGTTCAAACTTTCGACCAAATGCTTAGGCTCGCCGGTGCGCGTCAAATTGTGATTCTCTCGCGGGAACATCACGATTTCCGTGGTCACGCCGAAATGTTTGAGTGCCCGATACCACTGCTCACCCTGCTCGATGGGCACGCGAAAGTCGTTATCTGAGTGCAAAATCAAGGTCGGCGTCTTAACGTTCATGGCATACTTGAGCGGCGAGCGATCCCAGTAGAGGTCGAACCCTTGAAATATATCGCCGCCGAAGTCCGGCGCATGGCCGTAAGCGCCGTCGCGTGTGCCATCGTCAGAAATGAAGTTGGAAACACTGCGCAAGGTAACGGCGGCCTTGAAGCGATCCGTATGGCCCAGGATCCAGTTGGTCATGTATCCGCCATAGCTGCCGCCTGTTACTCCCATGCGATCCGCATCGAGCCAGTTGTACTTCCTGAGCGCCGCGTCGACGCCATTCATGACGTCCTGATAATCCTTGCCACCCCATTCGCCCACGATGCCCCGTTCGAACTTTTGGCCATAGCCGGTCGAGCCACGCGGGTTCGTAAATACAACTGCGTAACCCTTCGCTGCGTAGACCTGAAACTCGTGATACCAATCAACGCCGTACTGACCCGCCGGCCCGCCATGAATGCTGAGAATCAGTGGGTACTTCTTTCCCTGCTCCCAGTTGATCGGTTTGACCAGAAAGCCATCGACGTCCCAATCATCGGCGCTCTTGTAAGTGAAGCGTTCGACGTCGGCAAGCTGCAGTTGCTTCCAAAGCGCCTCGTTCAGGTTTGTGAGCTTGCGTTCGTTGCAGCCATTTAAATCGGCAAGGTACAAATCGTCCAGATGCTTGAAATCGTTGGCCAAGTAAGCCATCGTGTTGGTGCGACCATTAACATCCACGGCGCGCACGGCCCTTGGGCCAGAAGTTACCTGCGTGATCGATTTGGTTGGCAGATCAACGCGAAAGAGATGATTCTCTCCCTTTACGCCTGTTTCAAAATAGAGCGATTTACCATTGTCCGACCATTCGAGACCACTTGGAATGAGATCGAGGCCGTTCGCGGCGAGCGTCGACGGCGCGCCACCAGTCGAAGGGGCGAGCCAAATCTTTGGATGATCGCGATCGTGAATCTCGCCCGTATAAGCGATCGTCTTACCGTCCGGTGACCAGCGCGGACTGTTGTCAGCCTCGTCGTGATCCGAGATCTTTGTCAGCTCGCCGCCTTCGGCCGAGATGACCCACACGTCCGTGTTGCGATTCTCTTCGTACTCTTTTCCAGTGCGGTTGGAAACAAAAGCTATCCGAGTTCCA
>WNFR01009666.1_pt1 | contig 10131 bp, 8 predicted proteins | sample 5400221 | NCBI WGS metagenome assembly WNFR01 (sample SAMN13153357, study PRJNA577476) | soil metagenome | isolation source: 40 cm soil under Madrone tree | place: USA:California | collected 2016-06-14 | reverse complement strand
AATTCCTGCAGACGGCGGTCGATCTCCGCAACGGTCCGGTCAGGGGAAGTCTTGAATTCCTGCAGACGGCGGCTGATCTCCGCAACGGTCAGGTCAGGGGAAGCCTTGAATGATTCCTGCAGACGGCGGTCGATCTCCGCAGCGGTCAGGTCAGGGGAAGTCTTGAAGTCCTGCCGACGGCGGCGGAACTCCGCAACGGTCAGGTCAGGGGAAGCCTTGAATAATTCCAGTAGACGGCGGTCGATCTCCGCAACGGTCAGGTCAGGGGAAGTCTTGAATTCCTGCCAACGGCGGCTGAACTCCGCAACGGTCAGGTCAGGGGAAGCCTTGAATAATTCCTGCAGACGGCGGTCGGTCTCCGCAACGCTCAGGTCAGGGGAGGTCTTGAATAATTCCTGCCGACGGCGGCGGAACTCCGCAACGGTCAGGCCTGAATTCCTGCAGACGGCGGTCGATCTCCGCAACGGTCCGGTCAGGGGAAGTCTTGAATTCCTGCAGACGGCGGCTGATCTCCGCAACGGTCAGGTCAGGGGAAGCCTTGAATGATTCTTGCAGACGGCGGTCGATCTCCGCAACGGTCAGGTTAGGGGAAGCCTTGAATAATTCCTGCCGACGGCGGCTGAACTCCGCAACGGTCAGGTCAGGGGAAGCCTTGAATGATTCCTGCAGACGGCGGTCGATCTCTGCAACGGTCAGGTCAGGGGAAGTCTTGAATTCCTGCCGACGGTGGCTGATCTCTGCAACGGTCAGGTCAGGGGAAGCCTTGAATAATTCCTGCAGACGGCGGTCGATCTCCGCAACGGTCCGGTCAGGGGAAGTCTTGAATAATTCCTGCCGGCGGAACTCCGCAACGGTCAGGTCAGGGGAAGCCTTGAATAATTCCTGCAGACGGCGGTCGATCTCCGCAACGGTCAGGTCAGGGGAAGTCTTGAATTCCTGCCAACGGCGGCGGAACTCCGCAACGGTCAGGCCAGGGGAAGCCTTGAATAATTCCTGCAGACGGCGGTCGATCTCCGCAGCGGTCAGGTCTGGGGACGTCTTGAAGTCCTGCAGGCGGCCGCCGAGGATTCGCACCTCGGCAGTAGCAACCCCTTTGGCTTCGATAGACTTGCCCACATGGGTATTGCGGATTCGCAACCCCTTCGGGAGGTTGGCCCCCCCGAGCTTGATCGAACCGCCAATCGTGTTCAGAGCGTCCGGCTCCAGGAAGAAACCGGTTCCGACCCGCAGGAAGTTTGCCGAAAGATCGCCCGTCAGAGTGACACCCCGGAATTCCACAGAGTTGAATTTGATGACCGCGCCATATAGTCCAATGCTCGAATCAGTCTCGACGTTCTCACCAGCCCGTCGGACGCCAGCCCGGACGTCTTGGAAGTCCACGGATTGTTTGATGACGCATTTCTGAAGCTCGATGTCCTCCTTGGTATGCGTATGCGAGAGATGAAGTGACTGAGCCGCCAATCCGGTCAGGTTGATTCGACCCAGCGCCGTCACGCGAAACAACTGCACGGCACCATCGATTCGAACCCGGCTGGCACTGAGACTGCCGGTCGACCACAGTCCGTCGATCTGCACACCATCGGCTGACAAATCGTCAAATGAAAACGGTTGCGCAGTGTCGTCAATCAGTGGATGGTGGCGACCCTGCACCAGAAGGCAGTCCGTCATTGAGAGCTTGTCCGTCAGCCTCGCCCCGGACAGATCCAAGCCATTCTCGAAGACGCACTGCTCGAAGCTGAGGCCGTGGTCCCACACCAACAGATGCAAGTTGACCCGGCCTCGGAACCTGCAACGGCGGAAGGTTCGAACGTGAAGGGTTTCCGCAGTCAGTTGACCAGTGAGGACGAGATTCTCGTTCTCCAACTCCAACTTCGATGCCATCACTGGTTTGAGTTCGGCTGGCTCACTGATGACGCATTCAAGTGGGAGATAGAAGGGGTAGGCGTTGTCTCGGACCCGGGCGGACGCCATCGGCTCGTCATCCGTCATTTCAATCGAGCCATCGGCCGGCACCGCAAAAGTCGCCTTGTAGATGTTTGCTCCATAGAGTACCCAGGCGTCAACCTTGAACCATGGCTGAACGCCGGGTGTTTTCACCTCCGTTGCTGTCGGCGCTGGAATGGCCGCGAGCGCGCGGTCTTTGGAATCGAAGTAATGAGGATTGAAGTCCGCGTCGGTCCAGTCCAATTGACGGATGGCGTTGTCATCTTTGCTGTTCAACACCATGAACGGTCCCTCGGGACCCCACACATTGCGGCCAAAGAAGACCGCGTAGGCGGCTGCATCCTTCGCTGTCCGAATGACTCGCCCATCCCCCGATTGCTTTTTGCGTTCTGCTCCTAGTACCTCATTCAATTGGTGAATCGGACCCGACTTCGAGTTCAACGGCAGGGCAAGGCCGGGCTTCCAGAGAATGTACGCGATCCTCGTTTCGTCCGAATCTTTCGCGGGTTCAATCTTCAACAAATCGAGATCGTAAAATGTCAGGTGTTGGCGACTCCAACGGCCCAATTGGGTTGGATCGAGCACCGGTGTGATGCGCCGGTCAAGGTCCGAGAGGATTGACGAAACATCCTCACGAGGTACCACTTCCCAACCCTCCGGGTCCGCGGCAAAGCGCACCTCGGGAGGTCCCAAACTGGCGCCTGGCTGTGCACGACAGTTATCCGGCAGGCCCTTCACAAGGACCTGCGGCTTACGCTTTCCCGGCAAGACTTGGCCTTTCTTCCCGCTCACATTGCTCTTGGTGAAGATCCTGAATTCACGCCAAACCAGGGCGTCGCCCTCCACCATGCATGCCTCAACCGTTAGGCTGTGGTCGGTATCTGGGAGAACTTGCATGAGGCCGTAGTCGGTGTCTGGGTGAGCTTTCATGCTATTCGTTCTCAGCGTTCTCAAGCACGCCTGCACTTCGTCCTTCTCGCTGTCCAGCAATGGCGTCGGCCAATCCAGCACCCCCCAAGTTCTGGAGTCCTGGTCCAGACCGTTCACCAGCAATCCGTTTCGCCCTGCGCTGGCCAATTCATAGTTTAAGAATTCCACGACATAGTCGCCGATGGTCTCGGAGTCGATCCGGATGCATTCTGTTCCGCGCGTTTCTTCAACACGTTCAATGACGTCTGCAATCGATGTCTCACGATTCAGGAACAGCTCTACGACGGCGTCCTTCTCGCTATCGAAGAACAGGCACCAAAGCGCCATTGTTGTCTTGTCGGGGTACACGACCTTCGCCTGCACTAGCCAGCCGTCTTGCGGCAGAAACGAGGGTTTTCTCCTCCAAGCATTCACGTTGGGGTCCGCTCCTTCATTCACGTGGGCGTCCGCTCCTTCCGGGAGCAACGCCTTCAGGCGCTCCTCGAAACGCTGTTTGACATCATCGCTCCAAGGGACTTGCGCTTCAGCCACGGTGGCATCCAGTTGCGGTGGGGGTTGGGCCGACTACGGTTTCTGGCAATGACGGCAATGACGGCAATGACGGCAATGACGGCAATGACGGCAATGATGAATGCACGATGGGCTCTCCCGTGAGGCATTTTCGGAAGCTGCGCAAATGACAATGGGCGGTGTACACACGCCGCCCGATTAGATGGCTGAGCCTTTACACTCAGTCCGGGATGGCGTCGGTAGAAGGCGTCAAGCGAAGGGAGCAGACCTGCAGAATCAGCGCAGAGCCATCGGCCCGCGCGCGAGAACGTACGGGACGGGACCGGCGCGCGCCAGTGCGTCGTCGCCATCGGTCCGGATCTCGAGCGGCTCCTGGAGGAGTCAACCGTCCGCGTTCAGAACTTCGCAAGCAGGCTCGCGAGTCAGTTCTGAATATGTTTGCCGTACGGTTTGCCGTTCCATGCCCGCCGATGCCTAAGGAATGAAGCTTGGGAGACGCACCTCGTTATTCTCCCTTGGTGAGTCATGCCCCGTGGAGGCGCTGTGAAGAAGACGCGACCCTACGTCATTTGCCACATGACCCCGTCGATCGACGGCAAGATCGTCACGAAGAACTGGCCCTCGCTGACGATCGCATCCGCCGCCTACGAGCGTACCGCGACAACGCTCGACGCGGACGCGTGGATCGTCGGACGCGTCTCGATGGCACCGTACGCGGGCAAGTCGCGAGTGCGGCGACTCACCGGGAAGCAGCGGCTGCCCCGAAGGGATTTCGTCGCCGACGCACAGACGCGGTCGTACGCCATCGCCATCGATCCGTCGGGGAAACTCACGTGGCGATCGAATGCCATCGATGACGCACACGTGATCACAGTTCTCGGCGAACGCGTGTCCGACGACTACCTGGCGTTTCTCGAATCCAGGGGCGTGTCGTACGTATTCGGGGGCAGAGCCAGCATCGATCTCAGGAGAGTCCTGGCGAAACTCCGGACGGCGTTTGGGATCCGCCGGCTGCTGCTCGAAGGCGGCGGCAAGATCAATGGGTCATTCCTCGCCGCCGGCTTGATCGACGAGCTGAGCATCCTGATCGCCCCCGTCGCGGATGGCAGCATCGGTACGCCGACATTGTTCGACGCGATGGCGGGGAAGGGGTTGGCGCGGAAACTCCGGTTGATCTCGATCTCAAGGATCAAGGGCGATCTGGTCTGGCTGAGATACAAGATGTGAACCGAAGGCTTTGCCTGAGCGCAACGCACCCGTCTTCCGCGTGCGCCATCGCTGCGTATATCTGATTTGATGAGCACCTCCACCCTCGAATTGGCTGAGATCCTCGATGCCATCGCTGAGGCCATCGTTGTCCTGAGCCCGGACGGCGGCATCCTTTATGCTAACCGCGCGGTCCTCGAATACACCGGGCTCACGATGCCCGATGTGCTGGCAGACGATTTCCTCAGTCGGCTCTTCCATCCCGAGGACGTCGTCCGGCTGAAGGATCCCAGGCATGAGGGACTGTCTCACGGAGTGCCCTTCGAAATCGAGTGGCGCGCCCGGCGCCACGATGGGCAGTACCGTTGGTTCCTGGTGCGTTATCGTCCACTGGTCGACGACCAGAGCCGGGTTCTCCGCTGGTACGCGACGGCCATCGACATCGACGATCGCAAGCGGACCGAAGAGCGCACGCGGAACGAGAATCTCGCGCTGCGCGAAGACATCGATCGCGCGTCGATGTTTGAAGAGATCGTGGGCTCGTCCGCATCCTTGCGAGCGGTGCTGGCGCAGGTGGCGAAGGTTGCCCCGACCGATTCGACGGTCCTCATCCTCGGCGAAACCGGTACCGGCAAGGAGCTCATCGCCCGCGCGATTCACAAGCGGTCGCGACGGGCGACGAAGGCGTTCATCCGGGTGAACTGCGCGGCCATACCACAATCCCTCATTGCGTCCGAGCTCTTCGGTCACGAAAAGGGCGCCTTCACGGGCGCCTTGCAGCGACGCCTGGGTCGGTTCGAAGCCGCCGACGGCGGCACCATTCTCCTCGATGAAATCGGCGACCTGCCCGCCGAAGCACAGGTGGCGCTGCTGCGGGTGCTGCAGGAGCGGGAAATCGAACGGGTCGGCAGTAGTCATCCCATCGCGGTGGACGTGCGCGTCATCGTCGCCACCAATCAGGATCTCGAGGCGGCGGTCGCGCGCGGCGCATTTCGCGCCGATCTATTCTATAGACTGAATGTGTTTCCGATCGCGGTCCCGGCGCTGCGGCAGCGCGCGGACGACTTGCCCGTCCTCGTCGAGTACCTCGTGGAACGGTTCGCGAAGCGCGCCGGCAAGAAGATCACGCGCATCGAGCAGCGCACGATGACACTCCTGCAGGCGTACGACTGGCCTGGCAATGTCCGTGAGCTGCAGAACGTGATCGAGCGTGGCGTCGTGCTGTGTGAGGGCGAAACATTCTCGATCGACGACTCGTGGCTGAAGGCGAAAGCCGCTCCGGCGGGCGGGGCGGGCGGGGAACAGGAGCGGGCCACGATCGAGGCGGCGCTCGCCTCGACCAAAGGACGTGTCGCCGGCCCCACGGGCGCGGCTGCAAAGCTCGGCATGCCGCGCCAGACACTCGACTCCAAGATCCGGACGCTGCGCATCGATAAGCTGAAATTCCGTCCACGCTAGGTCTCGCTCGGCATTTTCTGAGCATCAGCACTTCTCACAATCGTAAGTCGCTGCCCGACCATCACCTCACGCTGGCGCGACATATGCCCACTCCTAGCGATGACTTTCAAGATCGCGGTGGTGCTCCGGGTCAGCGGGCGAATCGACGCCGAGCATCTGAGTGAGCTGCGGAGCTGCATGTCGCGACACGGGCCGAATGTCGTGCTCGATCTCGACGAAGTGCGGCTGGTCGACGTTGCGACAGTCCGATTTCTAGTCCGCTGCGAAGCGGATGGAATGCAGCTGCGCAACTGCTCGCGCTATATCCGGGAATGGATGGACCGGGAGCGACCGTGAGAACCTATGGACCACCTCCAGGAGGAGTCATGACGCGGTATGCTCTTGTCGCTCTCGCGCTTCTCGTATCGGCGCCGCACCTCTCGGCGCAGACCGCAGGTCGTCACGCCACGGCTGCCAAACCGACGATCGTCCTCGTGCACGGCGCATGGGCGGATGCGAGCGGCTGGTACGACGTGACGCGTGCGCTGCAGGCCCGCGGCTACAAGGTCGTCGCGGTGCAGAACTCGCTCTTTTCGTATGCCAAAGACATCGAGACGACGAAACGCGTGCTCGATGCGCAGCAGGGGCCGCTCGTCGTCGTGGGGCACTCCTACGGCGGCGCGGTCATCACGGCAGCCGCGGTAGGCAATCCCAACGTCAAGTCACTCGTCTATGTGGCGGCGTTCGCGCCCGATTCGGGTGAAGCCCTCGGTGCGCTGCTCCAGCGCTATCCCGATCTCGGACTCGGCAAGGCGCTTGTCCCGGATGCGGCGGGCTTCCTTTACATCGACGTAGCGAAGTATCCCGAGGTGTTCGCCAACGGCTTGCCGCCGGCTCAGGCGCGCGCATTCGCGACGGCGCAGAAGCCGATCGCCGGCAGCGCGCTCGGCGAGCCACTCACCGTCGCGCCGGCCTGGAAAACTGTGCCGACGTGGTATGTCGTCGGGACGCAGGATCGCGCAATCAATCCGGAGCTCGCGCGCTTCATGGCGAAGCGGATGAATGCGCACGTGACTGAGCTGCCCGCCGGGCATCTCGTGTTCATTTCGCGGGCGCAGGACATCGCCCGCATCATCGAAAGCGCCAGCCACTAGCATGCCCATGATCGATGTGTACGCCCCGGTCGGCACCTTTCGCGACCGGGCCCGGCTCGTGCGGGACCTCGCGACAGCGGTGATGACCATCGAGCGCGTGCCGAACATCCCGCTGTTTCGTCAGAACACCGCGGCGTTCGTGCACGAGCTGCCGCCGGACAGTCTCTCGAATGTCGACGGCGATCACGCGTGCGTTCGCGTGCAAGTGCTAACGAATGCCGGGGGCTTGGACCGCGAGAAGCAGCTCGCGGTGGTCGCCGAGTTGACGCGGATCGTGGCCGCGGCGGCGACCGACGAGTCGGTGAAGGAGCGGATTTGGGTGTTGCTCACCGAAGCGCCCGACGGCGGCTGGGGTCTTGGCGGCCGGGCGCACACCAATGCAGAACTCGTCGCTGTGGCGCGCGAGCAACTCGGCAAGCGTTGATGACGCAATCACCAGGCTTCGACGTCGCGTGGCGGACCATCGATGGGCTCAAAGTGCGCTACGCCACGGGGGGGAAGAGTGGCGAGAAGGTTGTGCTCTTCAGTCCATGGCCGGAGAGCATCTTCGCGTTCGCTCCTGTGTGGGACGGGCTGACAAAACAGTTCGAGGTACTGGCGATCGACCTTCCCGGCTTCGGGCGGTCGGAGGCGCGCGACGATCTCTTCGCGCCGCAGAAGATGGGCCAGTTCATCGCGAAGGCGATCGATGCGTTCGGGCTCACATCGGTCCACGCCGTTGGACTTGACGTCGGATCGCCCTCGGTCCTCTTCGCCGCGCTCATGCGGCCAGAACTCTTCCGCAGCCTCATCGTGGGTGCCGGCGCCTCGACGTACCCACTCGTTGTTGACGGCGCCCTCAAGTCGATGATCGAAGCGGAGGTGTTGCCGCCGCTAAATGCCGTCGAGGTCATCGGCGGCTTCTTGAGTTCTATTCGCGGGTACGCTGTGCCACCCTTCGTCCGCGACGACTATCTCGCGTCCTATGAAGGCGATCGGTTGACGCGCTCGGCGGCACTCGTGCGCGCGTACCCGAAAGACTTGGCAGCACTGGCGCCCCAGCTTGCGTCGATCGAGCTACCCGTCGCCATCGTGGTCGGTCGGAACGACCCGTACGGGCTCGCGCGAGACGCGGCGCTGCTGCGGGAACGGCTGCCGCATGCACGCCTGGATGTTCTCGAGGCCGGTCACTGCGTCTGGGAGGAGCGGGCGGCCGAGTTCCAGTCGATCGTCACGCAATGGGTGAGTGGTGGCTTCAAGCTCTAGGCCAGTCGGAGAGACTATGTCAGTGACGAAGACCGGGAGTAATACGACCGCTCCCACGCAGCTCCTTCAGGTGAGCGGCCATTCCTACGCCTACCGGCGGTTCGGCAAGGGCACGGCGCTGCCGTTGCTGTGCCTGCAGCACTTCACCGGGACGCTCGACAACTGGGATCCAGCAGTGACTGATCCGCTCGCCTCCGGAAGGGAGGTAATCCTCTTCGACAACGCCGGCGTTGGGCGTTCCACCGGCGACGTCCCGGCCACGATCGCCGGAATGACAGAACACACCATGGCCTTTCTCGACGGGCTTGGCATAAGGACCTGCGACGTGCTCGGGTTCTCGCTCGGTGGTATGATCGCCCAACAAATGGCCCAGGACCGATCTTCAGTCTTTCGTCGGATGATCCTCGTCGGCACGGCTCCGCGCGGCGGTGAGGACATCATGCATCTCGAGAAGCCGAGCCTCGCGAAGCATATCCAGGATCCACAGAATCGTGGCTACGCCGTCCTGCAAAAGATCTTCTTCGCGCCGACGACCACGAGCCAGGCCGCCGGCGCGGCGTTCATCGCGAGATTGATGCAGCGCAAGGAAGACCGGGAGCCGCCTTCCGGGCCGAACGTTGCCAGCGCCCAGGTAGCCGCGTTTCGCGAGTGGGAGCAGCCCGGGGGCGAGCGCTTCGCCGACTTGAAGGGCATTCGGCATCCTACGCTGGTCGTGCAGGGCTTCCACGACGAGATGATTCCGGTGCGCAACTCGTACTGGCTGGCGGAGAACCTACCGAACGCGAGTCTCCTCGCGTACCCGGACGCCGGGCATGGGTCGCTGTTTCAGTATGCGGAGTCTTTCACGAAACACGCGGCCGCCTTCCTGTCTTCCGACTCCCCAACGGCAGTCCTGTAAACTCAATCAACGGAGGCGCGCCTCAGGACGACAGCGCTTAAAAGCGGTATTCGAACGAGAGATTGATCCAGTCGCTCGAACCGGCGATGCCCGAGCGACCCTGCCGGTAGTAGCGATAGTAGGTGACGTGGACCGTGAAAGGCAGCCGCGCCACGTGGAATCCGGCGAGCGTCACGTAGCGGCCAGGATAGGGACGGAGCTTGGGTTGCTCGCCGCCGTTGACCGTTTTCCCGCCTTCTGCCAGGGCCATATGGGTCACGTGGGCGACGCGTCCCATCAGCGAGAAGTAGGCACGCAAGCGCCTCGTTCTCGACGGGGGTGGCGTCGTCGGATCGACGTAGACGGGATCGAGCATGATTCCCCAGCCGGGCGGGTCGGGCGCTTTCGTGAATCCCATCGGCAGCCCCCAGCCGAAGCGGTATTCGACCTGGCCCCATATCAAGGTCTCGACATTTCCAAGCCCGACGTGGCTCCCGACCGACAGATCGTGGGCGAAACGGCCCGGCGTGAAGTACCGAGCCGGCCGGTCGACGAAGACCTTGTAGCGGTACTCGTAGTTCACGTTGAACAGCGCCCGGGTCACGAGCTGGTTGTCCCACCCCTTGGGGACGGGGCCGAAACCGAGATCGCCGTGCACGAACTTCTGCACGGGCTCCGCGGCGGAGCAGGGCCCCATGCATCCTGCGTAGACCTGCAGCGCCGCCATCCTGCGATTGTCGTAGGCGGACCAGGACATGGCGGCGCCGAGCATCCCGGCCCACGGCGCGTCATTCGGTTGCGGCGCCGCGATGCCGACGTTCTTGGGAG
>WNFR01008914.1_pt1 | contig 10132 bp, 12 predicted proteins | sample 5400221 | NCBI WGS metagenome assembly WNFR01 (sample SAMN13153357, study PRJNA577476) | soil metagenome | isolation source: 40 cm soil under Madrone tree | place: USA:California | collected 2016-06-14 | reverse complement strand
GTCCTCGTCCCGCGGGAAGAGCTCGAGGATCCCCCGCGGCTCGGCCTGCTTGACCTCGTCGTCGAGCAGCTCTTCGAGCCGCTTCTCGGAGTGCTTCTGACGCGTCACGGCCGTCAGGATGCCAGAGATTCGAGGTGGTCGAGGGCCTGCTTGGCCGCCTCCTGCTCGGCCGCCTTCTTCGAACGCCCCTCGCCGACGCCGAACTGCCGCCCGTCGACGAGGGCGGCTGAGGTGAAATGCCGTTCGTGCGGCGGCCCGACCGCGTCGACGACGGTGTAGGTCACCTGCTTGCCGAGGCGCGCGAGCGCCTCCTGGAGCTCGGTCTTGTGATCGACGTGAGTCGTCAGCGCGTAGTCGATCCGCTCGGAGAACGCGTCCACGATCGCGTCCTCGATCGCGGCGAACCCGCGCTGGAGGAAGAGCGCGCCGAGCACGGCTTCGAGCAGCGCCGCGAGGACGTTGCGGTTCTTGGCGAGGCGCGCGACGTCCTCGCCCCGGTTGAATGCGGCCAGCCGACTGCCGAGATCGAGCTCGTGCGCGACGACGGCACAGCTGGCGCGGGAGACGACATGCGAGCGCACCTTCGCGAGGCGCCCCTCGGAGAACTCCGGGTGTCCCGCGTACAGCGCGTGCGCGACCGCGAGCTCGAGGACGCTGTCGCCGAGGAACTCGAGGCGCTCGTACGAAGCGGTGCGATCAGCCGCCCAGGACGAGTGTGTGAATGCCGTCGCCGCCGCGTCGGGCGGGAGCGCGTCGATCAGATCCGCGAGCGATCGACCGCGCTCGCCGCTACTGATGCGACGAGACGTAGTCGACGGCCTGCCCGACGGTCGTGATCTTCTGGGCGTCCTCGTCGGAGATCTTGATCCCGAACTGATCCTCGAGCTCCATGATCAGCTCGACGAGGTCGAGCGAGTCCGCGTCCAGGTCCTCCTGGAACGACGCCTCTTCCGTGATATCGCTCTCGTCGATTCCGAGCTGCTCGGTCAGGACTTCCTTGACCCGCTCGAAGACTTCCTGGCGCGACGCTGCCATGTCACCTCATCTGTGGTTTCGGGGGCTGATTTAAGCGGAGGCGCCGGATAAACCGTCGGCTCCTATTCTGTTCGGGGTCGCAAGCGACGCCGATGGCGCGCGATCATACAGCCTCTACCGGCCGGGCAAGCCTGGCTGCGAGCCGCCCGACGACGTCGTGCTCGACACCGCGGCCGGCGAGCCGGATTGCATTCGCGATCGCGGTGTGGGAGGAGTTCCCGTGCGCGATGACGGCGAGGCCGCGCAGGCCGAGCAGATAGGCGCCGCCGTACGTGTCGGGATCGAGGCGCTTGCGCAGCCTTCTGGCAGCGGGCCGGATGAGGAGGCCGCCGACGGTGCCGCGTGTATTCGCGGCGATCTCCTCGCGGAAGGCGTCGAGCAGCGTCGTGATCGTCCCCTCGAGCAGCTTGAGCGTCACGTTGCCGGTGAAGCCGTCGGTGACGACGACGTCCGCAGCGCCGGCGAGCAGGTCGCGGCCCTCGGTGTTGCCGCCGAAGTTGAGGTCGCTCGCGGCGAGCAGCGCGTGCGCGTCGAGCGTGAGCTGGTTGCCCTTCTCCGGCTCTTCGCCGATGGAGAGCAGGCGCACGTCGGGGTTCGAGATGCCGAGGATCTCCTCCGCGAAGACGGAGCCCATCGTCGCGAACTGGAGGAGGTGCTCCGGCCGCGCGTCGGCGTTCGCGCCCGCGTCGATGAGGACGGTAGGGCCGTTGCGCGCAGGGATGGGAACGGCGATCGCCGGGCGCATCACACCGGGGATGCGGCGGAGCTCGAGGAGACCGGCGGCCAGCACGGCACCGGTGTTCCCGGCGGAGACGACCGCGTCGGCGTCGCCGTTCGCGACGGCGCGCACCGCCGAGACGAGCGAGCTGTCCGGCTTCCCGCGCACCGCCTCGGCCGGCTTGTCGTCCATCTCGACGACGCCGTGCGTCTCGCGCAGCTCGAGGCCACGTGGATCGACTCCGGCCGAGCCGTACAGGATCGGCGTCAGTCCGCCCCCGGCCGCCTCGAGCGCGCCCGCGACGACTTCGTCCGGGCCGCGGTCGCCCCCCATCGCGTCGACCGCGATCCGGGACATGAGACCTACGGGGCGTCGATGCGGAGCGGCTCGACCTCGCGGCCCTTGTACGTCCCGCAGTTCGCGCAAGCGTGATGCGGCCGCTTCGGCTGCCCGCAGGTAGGGCAGACGTTCACCTTCGGCGCCTCGATCGCATGCGTCGCGCGCCGCTTGTCGCGACGCGAACTGGACTGTCGTCTCTTCGGGACGGCCATGAGCGCCGCGCAGTATAGCCGCCGGCCCTATAGCGTCTTGGTCATGAAGACTCGGACGTTGGGCCAAGGCCTCGTCGTCTCGGCAGAAGGGCTCGGCTGCATGGGCATGTCGGCCTGGTACGGCGAGACGGACGAGGATGAGTCGCTCGCGACGATTCACCGGGCGATCGAGCTCGGCGTCACGTTCCTCGATACCGCCGACGTCTACGGCCAGAAGTTCGGCGACAACGAGCGGCTCGTCGGCCGCGCGATCGCCGGCCGCCGGGGTGAGGTGGTGCTCGCGACGAAGTTCGGCAACGCCGCCCGGTCCGGCCGCTCCGACCGCGGCATCGACGGCCGGCCGGAGTACGTGCGCGCATCGATCGACGAGTCGCTTCAGCGGCTCGGGACGGATCACGTCGACCTCTACTACCAGCACCGGGTCGATCTCGACACGCCGATCGAGGAGACGGTCGGCGCGATGGCGGAAGCGGTCGCCGCCGGCAAGGTACGGCACCTCGGCCTCTCCGAGGCGAGCGCGGAGACGATTCGCCGCGCGCACGCCGTCCACCCCATCGCCGCCCTGCAGTCCGAGTACTCGCTGTGGTCGCGTGACCCCGAGGGGGAGATCATCGACACGCTGCGCGAGCTCGGCATCGGGCTCGTCGCGTACAGCCCGCTCGGCCGCGGCTTCCTCGCGGGCCGCTTCAGCTCGACGGACGAGCTCGCCGACAACGACTTCCGCAAGAATCATCCGCGCTTCACCGGCGCGAACATCGAGCAGAACCACGCGCTCGCGCAGCGGGTCGAGGAGGTCGCCTCGGCGAAGGGCGTAACGCCGGCGCAGGTCGCGCTCGCGTGGGTGCTGTCGCGCGACGACGACGTCGTCCCGATCCCGGGCACGAAGCGGCGGACCTACCTCGAGCAGAACGCAGCCGCTGTCGACGTCCGGCTCACCGACGCCGAGCTCGCGCAGCTCGACGCGATCGGCGAGGCGGCGGGCGACCGCTACGCCGACATGTCGACGGTCAACCGCTAGCACCGTCCTGCTTCAGCGCTTCGAGCGCGGCCCAGCGTGGATCGCCTCGTTGCTCCTCGTGCGTGTGCGGCTCGAGATTCAGGTCCTTGCCGCAGACGGGGCAGAGCCCGGCGCAGTCCTCCGCGTGGAGGATCTTGTCGGGCAGCTCGAGGGCCAACGCATCGCGCGCCCACGCCGACAGGTCGAGCAGGTCGTCGACGAGGTACGGCGTGCGCAGCTCCTCGTCGTTCCCCGGGCTCGCGGCCTGGTATTCACGCGCCGAGATCGGCACCTCGAGGGCGGTGTCGGCGAGGCAGCGGAAGCAAGGCCCTTCGAGCCGGACGCGGAGCACGAGCTCGAAGACGGTTCCTGAGCTCGCCTTCGTGATCGTCAGGTCGGCAGGGACGAGCGCTGGCTCGGGCCGGTATTCCTGGCCGCCGAGCACGAGCGGCTCGATCTCCACCTCGACCCGGTCGCGGAACTGGTCACCGCTGCGCAGCCGAAGCTGACGCACGTTGAACGTGGTCACGTTCCTACCGTAGCGCTGGAGCGGAGGCGCCGAATGAATCGGCGCCTCCTCTTATGGTCGGCATCGCAAGCGACGCCTAAGCAGCGGCCTGCTCGGGCTCCGGCACGCGGCGCGGAAGCTCGACCACCTTCGCCGGCGCGGGCTTGCGGGCGAGGAGGATGAGCGCGACCGAGGAGACGATCACGACCCCGGCGACGAGCTCGCGCGCGCCGATGCGCTCGCCCACGAACGCCCAGCCGAGGAGCACGGCGACCGCCGGGTTGACATACGCATAGGTCGAGAGCAGCGGCGTCGGGGCGTTCTTCAGCAGCCACCCGTACGCGGTGTACGCGAGCAACGAGCCGAAGCCGACGAGGTACGCGATCGAGCCGATCGACGTGAACGAGATCGCGCTGGCGTGCACCTTCCCGAACTCGCCCGTCGCGGCGGCGAGGACGGCGAGCATCGCGCCGGCCGTCAGCATCTGCATCCCGGCCGAGAGGATCGACGCACCGGGGAGCGGCGCCACGCGCGCGTAGGCCGATCCGCCGGCCCAGGCCAGCGACCCACCGACGAGCACCAGCGCCCAGAGCGGGTCGACCGACCCGCTCCCGCCGGCCAGCAGGCCGACGCCGGCGAGCCCGGCGAGGATGCCCGCCACGGCGAGCATCGGGATGCGGATCCCGAAGGCGACGCGGTCGATCACGACCATGAAGAGCGGGACGGAGGCGACGATGAGCGCCGCGATCCCGGTGGCGACGTGCTTCTCGGCGAATGCGACGGCCCCCGTCTCGATCACGAGCAGCAGGCCGCCGACGAGGGCTGCCGCCCCCCATTGGCGGCGACCCGGCCGCTCGGCTGCAACCTCGCCGCGGCGCCACGCCCAGGTGTAGAGGAGCGCGCCGGCGATGAGGAAACGGATGGAAAGCATGAGCAGGGATGGAATCCCGCGCTCGGCCACTGAAATGCCAAGGTACGTCGATCCCCAGACGACGTAGACGACCCCGAGTGCGGCGATCAGCTTCACGCATTCAGCGTGCCTATGCGGTACTATTAGGGCAAATCGAGAAATAATTCCTTTACATGAAAAAACGTGATGGCTTTCTGGGGCTGGAACTGCGTCATCTCGCCGCCCTCGAGGCGGTCGGGCGGACGCGGTCGTTCGGTCGCGCCGCGCGCGAGCTCGGCTACACGCAGTCGGCGGTGAGCCAGCAGATCGCGCAGCTCGAGCGCGTTGTCGGGCAGAAGCTCGTCGACCGTCCGGGCGGCCCGAAGCCCGTGTCGCTGACCGAGGCGGGCACGCTCCTGCTCCGGCACGCCGACGCGATCGTGGCCCAGCTCGACGCGGCGCAGGCAGACATGGCCGCGCTGGCCGAAGGCGCGGCAGGACCGCTCCGCGTCGGGATCCTCCAGAGCGTCGGCGCGCGCATCCTCCCCGCCCTCCTGCGCCGCTTCCGTGAGGAGTGGCCGCGTGTGGACGTGCAGGTGCACGAGGAGGCGGACGTCGCCGACCTCCTGCGCATGGTCGAGCGCGGCGATCTCGACCTCACCTTCGCCGAGCTGCCACTGCCCGAAGGCCCCTTCGAGTCGCGAGAGGTGCTGCGCGACCCCTACGTCCTGCTCGTGTCCGCGAGGTCGGAGCTGGCCGAGCGCGACGGCGTGCCGCTGCGGACCCTCGCCGGCCTACCGCTGATCGGGTGGCGGACGACGAACGAGCCCGATCGTTTTCTGCGCGGGCACGTCTCCGACCTCAACGTCGTCTTCCGTACAGACGACAACGGGACGCTGATGTCGCTCGTGGCGGAGGGCCTCGGCGCCGCGGTCGTTCCCTACCTCGTGGTCAACCCGCAGAACGAGGCGCTCGTCGCGCTCCCGCTCGGCGGCCGCCTCCCGCCGCGCGTCCTCGGGCTCGTGTGGCACCGCGACCGCTACCGCTCGGCGGCGTCGCAAGCGTTCGTCGAGCTCGCCGCGGAGCTCGGCGCGGAGTACATGGCGCGGCGAGGAACCGGCGCGTCTTCGACGCTCGCCGGGCTCGACACCAAGGCCGGAGCGTAAGGCGAAGACTTACGCGCAGACCGAACCTCGCGCGTCGGGATGGCGCAGCCACCACGACGCGCGCAGCAGCACGATCCGCCTACCTGCCGCATAAGAGCTTGGCGGCTTCGCCGCCGAGCGATTCCCGCGAAGCGGCGCATCCTTGTGCGCAGCGAAATCGTCAGATTTCGCTGCGTTAGTAGCCGAGGTCGTCGCCGGAGCCGTCGGTCGGCCCGATGCCGGCGACGACGGTCTCCTGCGAGCGCTCGTGCAGCCGCTCGCGCCCGCGCTTCACCGCGGAGAGGAACTTGTCGAGGTTGACCTCGAGCGTGGAGAGGATGCCGTCGGCCCAGTCCTCCATCTCGAGGCGCGTCTCGCGCGCCTGGCGACGGGCCTCGTCGACGATGTCCTGCGCCTGGTGCTCGGCGATCTTGACGATCTCCGTCTGCGAGGCCTCCCGAACGGCCTGCTCCCGCGCCTCGGCGAGGAGGCGGTCGACCTCCCGTTTCGCCTCCGCGAGCATCTCCTGGCGCTCCTTCACGATCCAGCGCGCCTGCTTGATCTCCTCGGGGATGGTCGCGCGCATCTGGTCGAGGATGTCGTAGATCTCCTCGCGGTCGATGCGGACCTGGTCGGTGAGAGGGACGGCCTTCGCGTTGTGCACGAGGTCGTCGAGCTTGTCGATCAGAACGAGGACGTCCATGGGTTTCAGTCTAGCCTCAGCGGCGTCAATCTCCTGGATTCTCCGGCGTGCCCGGACGTCCTGCCGGGAACATTTCCTTGAACCTCCGCGCCACCGGCTCGGGGACGAGGTCGGAGATGTCGCCGCCGAAGGCCGCGATCTCCTTCACCCCGCTGGACGAGACGAAGCTCACGTTCGGGCTCGCCATGACGTACATCGTCTCGACGTCTGGGGCGAGGTGGCGGTTCAGCTGATTCATCTGGAACTCCCACTCGAAGTCCGAGATGACGCGCAGCCCTTTCACGATCGCCTTGGCCTGCCAGCGGTGCGCGAAGTCGACGACGAGCTCGCGGAAGATTTCGATCTCGACGTTCGGAAGGTTCTCGAGTGCGGAACTGAGGAACTCGACGCGCTCCTCGACGCTGAACAGCGGCTGCTTGTGCCGCGGTTCGCCGACCACGCCCACGACGACACGGTCGAAGATCCCCGCCGTGCGCGCGATCACGTCGACGTGACCGTTCGTCACCGGGTCGTACGAGCCGGGGCAGATCGCGGTGATCACTTCTCGTACACCGTCACGCGCGTCTGCCCGTACTTGCGGCTCGTGCGCTCCGTCAGCGGCAGCTCCGGCTGCGTGCGCGCGTCGGTCTCGACCACGACCACGCCGTCGTCGGCGAGCACGGCCGGGAGGTAGCGCGCGAGCTGTGGCTGAAGGTTGGGAACCATGTCGTACGGGGGGTCGACGAGGACGAGATCGTACTTCCTGCCTGCGGCCGCCTCGGCCGCAAGCGCGCCGATCGCGTCCCGCCGCAGCACCGTCGCCTGCAGGCGCAGCTTGTCGAGGTTGCGCTCGATCGCGCGCACTGCGTCTCCGTCGGACTCGACGAAGACCGCGCGAGCGGCGCCGCGCGACAGCGCCTCGAGCCCCATCGCGCCCGAGCCGGCATAGAGGTCGAGCACGATCGCGCCGTCCACCGGGCCGAGGATGTTGAAGACGTTCTCGCGCACGCGGTCGGACGTCGGCCGCGTCTCGCGCCCGCGCGGCGCGACGATGTTGTGGCCCTTCCGGGAGCCGGCGATGATCCGCATGCGCGGGAAGCCTACGAGGCGGCGAGGCAGGCGTCGTGCGACGACGGCGCGACGCGTACCCGCTTGTCCACGCGGCCGTGGGCGTCGAGGACACACAATGTTCCCTGGGAGAGCGACGGCGTGAGGACGCGGCCGGCGGCGAACTGCACGTTGTAGGAACCGAGCGGGATGCGAGTCATGCCGAGCAGCCGCGCGGTCGGCTCGTGGTAGACGCGCAACGTCCCGGCCGCGCCGCTCGTGACGTACGCGCGGTCGCCGAGGAACGTGACGTGTTGCGGCGCTTCCTCCGCCGGAAGGAGGCGGCCATGCGCGGAGATGCGGCCTTCTTCTCGAGCGGTGAGCCATACCCGCCCGCTCGGGGCCAAGCCGACGTCGTGGGCGAGGAACGGCGGCTTCACCTTGGCGGTATGTACCGGCCGTCTTGGATCGGAGACGTCGACGACGGCGATCGCGTTCGACGCTGTCCCGAGCGATACCCACAGCGTGCGGCCGTCCGGCGCGAGGGAGACGTGTCGCGGCCACTGCGACAGCTTCACGTGGCCGACGATCGCCCCGCGGAGCACGTCGATCGCGACGAGGCGCGCGTCGCCCGAGTCGCTGACGAACGCGTGCCGGCCGTCGCGCGCCGCGGCCGTGTAGCGCGGCTCCGAGAACCCTTCGATCACGTGCCGCTCGAGCACGGTGACGCGGCCGGTGACCGTGTGCGCCACCACCGCGTGCGCGCCGACGCGCTCGATGCTGAACGGTGAGGGCGCCGTCGGGATGCGGCGATAGACATGCCCCGTCGTCATCCCGACGAGAACGACCTGGGACTCCGTGTCCGCGGTGACGTACGCGAGCGGCTCGTGCGCGAGCACGGCAGGTGCCGCCGCGAGGGCAAGCAGGAACTGTCGGCGGTCCACCTTCTCTATACGGTGCCGCGCGTGGAAACGGTCCCGCTGAGGCGCAACCGCGACTTCGTGCTCTTCCAAGGCGGCCAGCTGCTGTCGAACTTCGGCACGCAGTCGACGCAGATCGCATTTCCGCTGCTCGTCCTCGCACTCACGCACTCGCCGGCGAAGGCCGGCATCGTCGCCTTCGCGCGCGCACTCTCGCTCTGGCTCTTCGCGCTTCCGTCCGGAGTTGCTGCGGACCGTTACAACCGGAAACAGCTGATGATCTCCTCCGACGTCGTCCGAGCGACGGCGATGGCCGCTCTCGGCGTGACGATCCTCCTCGGCCGCGCGCCGTTCTGGGAGATCACAGTCATCGCGTTCGTCGAGGGAGCAGGCGCCTCGCTCTTCGGCGGCGTAACGCAGGCCGTGCTTCGCGCTGTCGTCCCCCGACACCAGCTCCCGATGGCCACGAGCGTCCTCACCGCCCGAACCGCAATCATCCGGCTCGGTGGCCCACCGCTTGGCGGCGCGCTCTTCCAGCTCGCGCGGTCGATCCCGTTTCTCGCCGACGCCGGCTCGTACGTCTTCTCGACGGCCGCGTTGCTCGGGATGCGGACGCCGTTCGAGGAAGCGCGAGAGCCCGACGCGTCGCGGCTGCGTGCGCAGCTCGTCGAAGGAATTCGCTTCCTCTGGGACGAGACGTTTCTGCGCACGCTCGCCTTCCTCTTCTCGCTCGCGCAGTTCATCCTCCCGGGCGTCACCCTCGCGCTCGTCGTCATCGGAAAGAGGCAAGGTCTCTCGGGCGGCGAGATCGGCGCGCTCGTCGCAGCATTCGGCGTCGCCCTTCTCGTGGGCTCCGTGATCGCGCCGGTCACGCGCCGGCTACTCCCCACCCGCGTGCTCATCGTGCTCGAGTTCTGGACGTGGGCGGGCTGCGCGCTCTTCCTCGTCGTTCCGAGCGTCTACGTGCTCGCCGGCAGCATGGTCCCGACGGCGCTCGCGATCCCGACCACGGATTCCGTCGTCTGGCCATACATGCTCTCGCTCACTCCGGATCGCCTCATGGGCAGGACACAGGCAGCGCTGAGTTCCATCACGCTCGCCTTCGGCGCGCTCGGGCCGCTCGCCGCAGGGTTCCTGCTCGCAAACGTCTCGGAGCGTGCGACCATCGCGGTCTTCGCCGCGTTCGGGCTCACGCTCGCGGTGTGGGGAACGCTCAGCCCGGCGATTCGGGCAGCGCCGACGCTCGAGGAGCTATAGCACGAGCGCGCTCGAGCAGAGGCCGGTCGCGCTTGAAGTCGGCGAAGCGCAGATCGGTCATCCCGGACTGGCGGACGCCGAGAACCTGGCCGTGCCGGCGCAGCTCGAGATCGACCTCGGCGAGCTCGAAGCCGTCGCTCGTCCGCACGAGCGCCTCGAGTCGCTCCCGTGCGTTCTCGGTCAGCTCGTCCTTCGCGCGCGAGACGAGAACGCAGAAGGACTGCTCCGCCCCGCGACCAACGCGCCCGCGCAGCTGGTGGAGCTGCGCGAGGCCGAAGCGGTCGGCCTCCTGCACGATCATCACGGTCGCATTCGCGACGTCGACGCCGACCTCGATCACCGTCGTCGCAACGAGGACGTCGAGCTCCTCGGCCTTGAACGCG
>WNFR01008912.1_pt1 | contig 10132 bp, 14 predicted proteins | sample 5400221 | NCBI WGS metagenome assembly WNFR01 (sample SAMN13153357, study PRJNA577476) | soil metagenome | isolation source: 40 cm soil under Madrone tree | place: USA:California | collected 2016-06-14 | reverse complement strand
ATTGGCGCTCGGATGAGCGCACGGCCGCCAATATACATATATAAGAATGTGCAAAAACCTAATTTGAAGGGTGGCGCCTGGTGGTTTCTCGGGACCAAATATCATTCCGAGGGTTCGCAATTTTTGCCGAACCCATTGCTGTCCGCAACAGGGTATCCGAACTTATCACATCGGACTATCAACCTCCAGGGGCAACGAACCGCTCAAGAGCTCCGACCGGATTCTGCTACTCACCCTCAACGAAACCGTCAACCGATAACGCTCGACTAACGCATCCGAAGTTCCCCCCAACTTCTCCAATTCTGCCTAAGGGGCCGAAAACAGCCTACTGGCACTGTCTCGACCTCAGGAATGTGGGTGATCCGCTATGGAAAGGACTCGCGCTAACTCGCCCGGTGACCGAGGACGGGCAGAGCCACCCTGCCAGGCAGAAGCGGTTATTCGTGGTAGATGGCCTCATCCAGTCCGCGCACGAGTCGGTCGATGGGAATGATGCCCAGTGTCAACCTGCTTCCTGAGTCGCGCTGAAAACAAGCCGTCTAACACCGCGCTAATAGCCTCACCACGAATCCGGTAGGCTTCACTTACCACACCTTGCGCGAATACGCGCAGCACGGCTTCTGGACAGCGATAACCATCTCTCGTCAAGTCCATCCTTAGCTGCTCGAAGAGCCTGCCCGAATCCGACGGAGGGTTCGTTTGTCCCTGAAACCGCCATCCAAACACATTCGTCAAGAGCACAAGCAGCTTGACCCAGAACCTATCAAATCGGCGATGAAATTGCCGCTGTCGTGCTTCGCACCAGCGCGAGAAGGGAGCGAGTGCTCTTTCTTGCCCTTTCGTTAGAACCCAACGGCTTCGCGCAGGCTGTCCGATTCGGACCGATTGCGGCATTTGGGATGGAGCGAAACCGACATCGTCAGGCTGGAAGACAGTGGTAGCTAGTAACCAGCGAGTTGCTGTCTCCAACTCCGCCATGAATAACTCTTGCTCCGGCGCTGTATAACGTTTTCGAGCGTACTCGCCGAAAAAACTCAAGCCGAAAAGTAACGGCTCGAAACACAGAGTCAGCCATACCTCGTTTGGAACTGCACCAGAAATATCCTGCAATTGTTCAACGCCAGCCTGATGACGACCAGCGACGCTCCAGAAAAACGCGTGGGCGATTGCGCTTGCTTGTTTCTCCACGTCATGTGGTTCGCTGTCCATTCTGCCAAATTGTTATTGTAGGTTAATGTTTCGGGCAAATGGGAATCGAACCAAATCCCGTGTTCAAGGAGTGGCGTTGTGGAAAAGAGAAAAGAATAGAATAGAGGCTCCTAGCTTCTGTGGGGAGCACTTGTCACCGGAGCCTGTACCAACTGCTGGCGGACCGGACGTTCTGCCCAACCCCATACCCGAGCCTGACCCGGAGCCTACCAAGCCTGACCCAACGCCGGAGCCATCACCAGTTCCGCCCGTGCCGGAACCAGCACCAGTATTTTTCGGGAGGCAAACAATCGCGGGGAGACATCTTAGTCGGGCTGACGGTCCGGGTCGTTTGCCTAGAACCGCAACACCAACCCGGCGGAATAGCGCATGTTGTTTTTGTTGGTGACACCGGAAAACCGGGTCGTCATCCAGTCCACTTGCGCCAACCGTGCGGAGACGAACGGCAGGATTTTGACATCTAAGCCGCCACCTAGGTACGTCGTGAAGCCCGTGGAACTGACGCCGCCACCAGAGAAAGTGCCGCCACCGAACAAAGCGTGCGCGAAGGGCTTCACGCCCAGAGCGCGGGCGTGTACCTCAGGACCGAAGGTGTAGGTGTAGAAATGCGTGCCAGAATTGTAAACGCCGCTGAAGTCGGCGGTTACGCCAAGGAAGGGGAGGAAATTGCCTGTAAGCGCAGCATTCCACCCATTTGAATTCGGACCACCGTCGAAGTGGGTTAGCTGGTATCCGCCGAAAACTTCTGCCTTCTGTGCAAACGTCGGCAGAGAAAATAAAAACAGAAGAACAACAACGAGCATCAATTTTCGTATCAACATCGCTCCAACTTCCGATCCTCGCTGATATGGAGATGCACAAACAGGGTGAAGCGTTGGCAGGAAGATTTGAACAGAAAATGCGTTACTGGCACTCCCAACTCTGAACCCCGAGAAAACTTAAATTCGATTGCATTCTCGGTGAATCCCCAGCTCCCTTCGCCCCTCAAGCGCCGCTAACCGGCTTTCCAGATCAGATACCTCAATCGCGCGTAGGACCCTAGGAGATACCAATTTCCCTGGGCGCGGCGCCGCTTTGCCAGGATTCATCGACTTTGCTTCACCAGGCTGTCGAGCTGGAACGCTCCACTGCCGACCCGCCGCTTTCGACTCTCGTCCCATCCCGCAAGACTAGCTCTCGAGTTTCTTCAATCCACTGGAGCTTGAAGCGACCGGGCGGGCGGTGCGCCGATTGGGGTCCCTGTAAAAGCCCGTAAAATCCGTTGGGTCTTCCTGTATGTCGGCACTTTGCCGCGAACAGGCGGCATCCAAAAGCTCGCTTTGGAAGATTTCAGGGGACACTGTGGATTATCAAATAGCCGTCGCCTTCGTTCTCGTTGCTATATTGGCATTTCTATTTACAGTCGCGGAAGCATCGAAGTATCGTAAGCGTTCGCCCAACGTTCGCCGCCATCTTTAGTACGATTTGCGAATGGCATTCCAGCCAATGCCGTTGTCTCGCAGACCTGTTCCAGGCTGGCGCACTTGTGAATTAGCTTTGCGCGGAGGTGGAACAATGAACTGTCAGATTGAATACGCATCAAATGACAGCGACGTAGGAATGCCCTGCGGCAAGCCTGCCGTGGCAAAGTGCGCCGACTGCGGGACTTCGTTCTGCGAACTTTGCTACGACGACCACACAATGATTTCTGCATCAGGAAGCCGGTTCAGAACGATTTCCAAGCTACCAGTCCCTTTCGCTCCGCGCCTCAGAAAAGCCAGCTAAAAGTTGTTGACACATGGTGAAGCAGAAAGAGTCCGTAGAATCGTTGAAAGGTTGGTCGGTTATCGCCAAGTTCCTGAGCCAACCCGTTTCCACCGCACAACGTTGGGCCAGCGAAGGAATGCCCGTCACTCGTATTGGTCGGTACGTCGCTGCCTCACCCGCCGAATTGGAGCGCTGGTTAACAAGGGAGGCCGGCACGAAGGAGACCGTTCACATCGCGTCCCCGACCACCGATTTGCTCGCGGACCTGAAGCGCGGGTTGTCGCAAGCTCGCAAGATTCCCCCAAAGAAGTCTCGTTCTTGACCGCGCACGAGGCACCGCGATTCATTAGCCGATCTGCGATAATCCGTTTATTTATGTGTGGGCGCTATCGGCTATCGCGAAGAAGGCAGCTTGTCGAAGAATACTTCGGTACAGACTCAGGAGAATGCGAGTGGAATCCGCGCTACAACATCGCCCCGACTAGGCCGGTTCCGGTCATCCGTCAGCATCCGACGGTACCCACCCGTAAGTTGTCCCTGCTTCGTTGGGGCCTCATTCCTTCATGGGCAACGGACCCGTCGGTCAGCGCCGGGATGATCAACGCAAGATCGGAGACCGCGGCCGTCAAACCCGCGTTCCGAGAGGCCCTGGCCTCGCGCAGGTGTCTGATTCCGGCGGACGGTTTCTATGAGTGGCAAAGGAACGGCAAGACCAAGCAGCCCTATTGTTTTGACATCGGCGACGGAGAGTTGTTCGCTTTCGCGGGACTTTGGGATCGATGGACGAACCCGCAACGAGAGGTGGTCGAGAGTTGCACGATTTTGACGACCACGCCAAATCCCCTTTTGGCCGATATCCACGACCGAATGCCGGTGATCCTGAATTTGGAAAATTACGATCTCTGGTTGGACCCGGCCTTCAGAGACACGACTTCCGTGTCGGAAATGCTGAGGCCATTCGACCCCGCGCTGATGCGGCGCTATCCGGTAAGCACGAGAGTCAACCATGTCGTGAATGATGACGCGGAGTGCGCCAAGCCACTCGAACTCGAGCCTTCACCGGCCCAGAGTCAATTGTTTTGATCTCCCCGTTAGTATTTCCTCCTTGGTGGCAAATGTTTCGTGTCAGGGGCTCAACGCCATTTCCTCATCTGCTTCCATGTCTGGACTAGCTCCTTGGATCGCTCTCGCGCTGGGAAAGTGCCCCGGTCCGACATGGTCAGATCCTGAAACACGTGATCGGCAACCGGCCCGTGGAGTTGGAAACTCTCCGATCTCATGGGATCGATCGAGCCCCATGAATATGTCGTCACGGTTTAGATCATGTGGCGGGACGGGGTAGTACTGCGGCTAGCGAAGAGCGGTAGCTCGACTGTGGAGGGCGGATTCTCTTCGTTCTTGATTCTCGGTTCCAGCGCAAGACAGGCCGGACATCCTCCCTCTTCCATCGCAGATCTTGCTTTGATCCATGCAACGATATCCTTAACGGCCGCCTTGTTGAGATATATTTCGCACTCAGTGAGACGCTTACTCTGGGTCAGGGCGGCCATACGCACAGTGGTTCCTTCACCTTGGATTTCTATGATCCTTCCCGCAGCTTCCTCATCGAGGTAGCCGGCAGTGTCACGGGAGAACGCATTTCGGTTGAGTGATCCGATGTGTTGCGCGTCTCAGCAGAGCCGCAGCAACTGCGGCTCTTCCTGTGGTGTCTGAAATCGGTGCAAGAGCAGAGGACACACCACCCTGTCCCGTAAGCGTTCGTGAGGTGAATTGCTCTTACGCGCTTGCCGCGGGTCAGCAAGTGCTGACATAGATGCCGCCGAATTTAATAGTTGCCGAACCCCGAGGAAGATGGGCTCGATAACGGGCCACTAAGGGGCGACCATGATGGCCAAGCGACGAAAGACGAAGCCGCGCATGAACTTGATGAAAAGAGGGTAACCGGGATTGCTGGCAGTAGAGACGCACTAACAACATCGTTATTGAATCATGTTGGAACCCTTAGCGAGGGGACGAGATTGTAGGGGTGTCGACCCATTCGGATTGAGGACAGCACTCTCCTTAGAATGACGCAGATCCTCCAGGCGGGATATCGCATCTCGCAGGCATTCTGGAACTCGCGCAGTGTGGTGACTGAAAATGTCCAGCCGCGAATGCCCGAGCAATTGGTCAATGATCGCGTCCGGCACTCCCGCCGCCGCTAGTCTTGTTGCGAAAGAATGACGACAGGAGTAGAGCGGCTTCCACTAAGCGCATTCGGCTGCCCATTTCCCAACGAGACCAGTTTATGCCGCTCGTTTCACCTTCGCCCATCTTGCGCGCTGCGCGGCCGAGATCTTGCGACGGGCCGCTGCTGACATCGTTCGCTTGCCAGGCTTCGAACTCTTGGCAATCGGGATGACATTCTGTGCCCGCACTCGTGCCCATCGCAGCTTCTGGGCGGCAGCAATTTTCTTACGAGCGGACGCCGAAAGCGTCCTGCGTGGTTCCGCATGGATCTTTCCACCGTTCAGCTTGCTGAGAACTGAAAGAGCCGCGTCGACATGCTTCAGATTATTTGCCAGATTCGTCCTCTGCTCCCTCAACTGCAAGACTACAGACACCAATCCCTTAACCTTCGCCATGAGTTTCCCCCTCGCCTGGGGATTCTAACAGGCTATGCGAGTTCTTGTCGGAGGGCAGGTGACGGAGAGTCAGGCGGACAAGCAAACGGACAATGCAGGCTTACGCTCGAAAGACAAAGGCGCGGTAAAGCCCGCAGACGTTTACCTCAGAATCCGACTGCGAGCGATAGGCGATGATATTACGACACTTATCCCCGTTCCCACCTCGGTCGCCAGGGCGGGTACAGTAAACGCTGTATGGATCAAAGGCTAGCTTCAATGACATGATCCAGTGCCATAGACTAACAGCAATGGAATGTGTGCGGGTCAGGTGCCGCGCATCGCTGTTGAATATGTCGCATATGTTGCATATTATGTTGCATATAAGGAAGCGCCATTATGAACACCGCCACATGCAAGGGTTTGTATACCGACTCGTGGAAGGACCTTTACCAAGCTGCGATCCGGGAGTCAGATCTGACTAAACTACCGGAACGCATAGCTGATGCCGAGACGGCGCTCGTGACGCGGGCGCGAGACCTGCTCTACACATCTGGAGACAAAATCGAAGAGGAAGGGAGTTTGGACGATGCGATGTGCATCCTTCATGCCCTCCGAAGTTCACTGAAGCACCGGCCGACTGGCATTCAAAGAATGGCTGATAGTGATTACCTGAAACGTGCATGAACTCGGCAAATGGCGCAGTCGGGTGGTAAACCCTCTGGGCTCGAGTCCTACCGCCACCAAGATCTTCGAAACTTGCCGGAAAAAAACTCGTTGCCCGGCCGTGTGGGGCGGACACCCTTGTCCACCGCTATTGACTCTTATTGCCTGGCTCACGCACGCCTAAATCAAGATCAACTTCAAAAGCGGACGGACAGCAGTGTCCGCCCCACAAACGAGCATTGCTTGAGTTTCGGGGCTATTTGTCTCCATAGTATCCCTCTCGGGCTTGCACGACGACATCTCTTTGTTTTGCCGCAACTTGAATCTTATGATAGCCCGACTCCGCGCCGGTTCCTCGATCAGGCGTATAGCCGAGGCTATACTGATTGCGCAGCTCTTCCTGGATCTGAGAGTAAATTTGATCTACGGGCTCCTTCTTGGAGACTTCAAAGAGGCGCCCGCCTGTCTCCTTCGATATCCGCTCCAGGACTTTCTTACCATCCGCATGCTGCTCCGGGAAGCGGCGCCCAGCTCGCCCCGGTCCGCCGCCGCGGCCCATACCTGGTCCCCCCATGCCAGGAATACTGATCCCGGCCCGACCAAAACCTCCGCCATTCCCATAGGCCTCGTCATCCTTAAACAGAATGGAATAGACCACGGTGTTGGCGCGTTGCGCCGATTCGATCGCCTCATCGAGACTTTCCTTGCTGCCGGTGTCGACGCCGTCGGAGAGCACGATCAACGCTTTGCGGCCCTGCTGCTTCTCCATCAGATCGTCAGAAGCCAGATAGATGGCGTCATACAATGTCGTGCCGCCCCCGCCTCGGTGGCGCCCGGAACCGCGCCCAGATCCGGGGTTAGACCCGGGGTCTGAGCCGCCACCCGCGCCTGGCGAGTTGCCTCCCGAAGTGCGGGTGAACTGGGGAGCCTCCAGTGATTGCAGTGCGGCCTCCAACTTCTCGTGCGATGAGGTGAGATCCTGCAGAAGTTCAACCTCGCGGTCGAAATGGATGACAAAAGCTTTATCCTTGTCTTCGCGCACCATCTGATTCAAAAAGCTTTGACTGGCGCTTCGTTCTTGGCCGAGCACACGTCTTTGGCTCATGCTTGTGTCGACCAGCAAGCCGAGCGTCAGTGGGATATCGGTTTCGCGGGCGAAGTAGCGAATGCCCTGGGGGCGACCGTCTTCCGTGAGTGTGAAATCGTCTTTGGCCAGGCCATTGACGATCTTTCCGTGCTTGTCACGCGCCGTAGCAAATACATTCACTACCTTGACCCGGACGGACACCGTGGTCACCGGCTGATCGGGCGAGGTCTCCGTCGTTGCCTTGCCGGCCGTGGCCGCCTGCGAGTCTCGGGTCTGGGAAGTTGCAGTCGAACTCTTCACCGGCGCATCGCTTGCCAATTGCGCCCTCGTCATGTTGACGACGAAAGCCAGCGTCGCTATCAAGAGGGCACAATGCAGGAATCTAACCTTCACTCGCTGGGCCTTTCGACGTGCTATGCAAACAGGAACGCTGGCGGGGTCGATACCGGCGAACGATTCGCTCCCTTATCTGAGAACCTGCGGCAGCAAGGATTGGTTGTGAGTCCAGATAGTAAAATTTTGTAAAGGCGACCGTACCCATTTTCTCAAGCTAGCCGTTTGGACAATTACGCTTCTGCTTTTCGGTCTTGGTGTTTGACTTCATCAATACCGCAAAGCGTGCACTATAGTATTTGATTTGACCTAAGCTTCGCGGCTGCCGAATGCGGCAAAATCAAGGATGAGTCCAACAAATGAGTGACGATGCTCTGTCGAGAACCACGGCGCCAGTCGGGCCTCGCGTCAACGCTTCTCCAGCCAAACGTCCCGGGCGTACGACGCTGCACGGACGGCAGGTCACGGTGACGCCTCTTGATCCCGTCGCCCACGGCGACGCGCTCTATGAAGCGACACGCGGAGAAGCCGGGGACCAGTTGTGGCTGTATCTGTTCGAAGGGCCTTTTCTCGAACGCGCGGCTTTCGACCTCCATTTGCAGCGGGCAGCGGCTTCGGAGGATCCGTTGTTCTTCGCGATCCTGGACCGGGCTTCGGGAAACGCCGCCGGATATGCCGCCTATATGAGGGTCGAACCCGCTCACCAGGTGATCGAGGTGGGAAGCATTCTCTACACTCCGCGCCTGCAGCGAACGATTCTAGCAACCGAGGCCATGTACCTGATGGCGCGGCATGTTTTCGAGGATCTCGGTTACCGCCGCTACGAGTGGAAGTGTAACGCTCTCAATGCACCGTCGCGAAAGGCCGCGCTGCGTTTGGGCTTTACGTTCGAGGGAATTTTCCGGCAGCACATGATTGTCAAAGGCCGAAATCGCGATACTGCCTGGTTCTCCATGCTCGACTCCGAATGGCCGGCGCGAAAAGGGAATTTCGAGCGCTGGCTAAATGCATCGAACTTCGGGCCCGATGGGCGGCAAAAGATTGCACTTTCGGCGCTCAATGTTGTTGCAGGCGCGTAGGATGTGGCCAGCACATCTTCGCCGCGAACAGGTAGCCGTTCACCAGGACAAACGAAGACCGACCCGCGCTGTTTCGGCTTTACGATGGACGATTCCGGTTTTCCGACGACGGCGACGAAATCATCCGCAAATATCTCATTTCAGGGGACAATCACCAGCGAAAACACCCGATAAAGTATGTAGAGGAGTTCGCCCGCATGAGTTCTCCCGGGACCAAAGCGGCGCTGGGCCGTGTGCTTCTGATCTGCAACGATTCGGCAGCCATCCAGCAAGTGGCCGAAAGCATGCAACAATTCGCGATCGCGACTGAAGTCTGTAATGAGGTCAGCATGGCGCTTCGCCTGCTGCACCGTCAAAAGTTCGAAGCTGTAATCGTAGATTGCGGACTCGGGCAAGCAGGCGAATTACTGGAGCAACTTCGCCTTTCTCCTCCCAATCGGACCGCCGTGACGTTCGCAATTACGGACCCCCAGACCGCTTCGCTCGAGATTCAGCCAAATTTTGTGATGGAGAAGCCGCTTTCTGCGGACTCTGTCGGACGCACCTTGAAAGCCGCATTCGGGTTGATCGTACGAGAACGCCGCCGCTCCTTTCGTTGTCCGGTAACGATTCCTGCGGTTATCCTGACCAATGGCAAGGAAGCTAGTTGCCATGTGGTGAATATCAGCGAGGGCGGCATGGCCATCGCTGAATCGCCCTCGCTGAAGCCCGGGGGGCAGCTAAGAGTTTTGTTCATACTCCCCGGTCAGCGCGATCGCTTCACGGTTGAGTCCGAGGTTTGCTGGTACGACGAGAAAGGCCGGGCTGGGCTCCGCTCGCTGACTATTCCATCTGAGCAGAAATCCGCCCTACAGGGGTGGCTGGCCGCGAAGCTTGAAGAAGACTTGCCGGAAGCGGTGGCGCGCCAATTCCGGAAAGGATGAACCGGGTTTGAGCCGGAACCACCTCACGCGCCAAAAACGTCTCGCGTTACCGTCGGCACCTGTCCTAGTGGACAGGTAATCGGCCTCACGGTTACTTGGCCCACAGATGGCCGCATTCCGGCACTTCGTAACTTGTCGGCGCCGTGACGCGACATTAGCCTCACACTATGTTGCCGCTCTCTCTGCTATTCTCCTCCGACGAGCAGGCCTCGCATTCTCTGAGCCAGGCTCTCACCGAGCTGGAATTTGCGGTTGAGTGTTGCCCCGAGATTTTCAGTGCTGTGGAAAAGATCACCAGCCGGGCCTTCGACATCATCGTTTCGGATTGGAACGAAGGGCTGGAAGCCGCCTTCCTGTTGAAGACATCGCGAGAACTGAAGGCCAACCATGCGGCGTTCACCATTGCCATTGCCGATCCGGACTCCGCCGAGGCTGCTCATGAAGCCGGGGCTGATCTGGTTCTGCGCCGGCCGATCGATTCGGATG
>WNFR01011237.1_pt1 | contig 10134 bp, 10 predicted proteins | sample 5400221 | NCBI WGS metagenome assembly WNFR01 (sample SAMN13153357, study PRJNA577476) | soil metagenome | isolation source: 40 cm soil under Madrone tree | place: USA:California | collected 2016-06-14 | reverse complement strand
ACTCTCCGTGGAGCCCACCCCATTTGGTCAGGTGTACATTGCTGCCGTGCCGGGTGCCACCCTCGCCAAGCGCGGGGTGGTAGCAGGACCGCGGCGACCATGTGACGTCTGTCAAGACGAGTTTCTGGTGCGTTTATCGAGAAAGAGTCGTCCCACGTCGCGCCGGAATGTGCGCAGCCTTCCAGGGCCTCTTTGCCGCCTCGCGCGCGCGAGCGGCGGGGACGGGGTGAGGTAAGCGGGAATGAGCGAGCGTCTGTATCTCGAGGTTCCCGAAGCGGACGAGGCCGAGGCGCAGGCGCTCGGCGCCCGCCGGGACGAGAAATCCGGGCGCTGGTACATCGGCTTCGGGCGGAGCGAAGAGGATTTCTCGAGATGGCTGGAATCCCGGACGGACGAGGACGAGGAATTCACCATCAGCTCCGAGCAGGCCTACGTGGCCGCGGCGACGGCGCCCTGCCAGAACTGCCGCGCACCCATCGAGGTCATCTGCATCTACTGCGAGGGCGGCACCGTGATGGGTGAGCCGCTGACCGCATTCACCGTGAGCAGCATTCGCGCGATCGACGGCCCGCTCGCCGCGCAGCTTGCGGCGTGGCCCGCGTTCCGCGAGGTTTCCGATCACATAGACGACGAGCGCTATTTCGCCAACCACTGCCCGCGGTGCGGCGCGCTGCAGGAGGACCTGTACCTGCATTCGGAGCCGGATCAGCCGTTCTTTAGCATCCCGCGCGCGGAACCGGGAGCGGTCAGGCTCACACCGCTCGAGGGGCGGGTGGAGTTGAGTGGGGATGAGAGCTTTGAGGTTTGAGGGTCGAGGCGCACGAGCACATCCGGGCCCGCGGTGTGGACGTCAATTAAAGTGATGACCGTCGCAAGGAGCTTATGAGAGCTGTGTCTAGGCCGTTCACACCGCGATAGCATGCGATAGGAAGCCAGCGGTGAGAGGTGCCTCGTCTTGGACACGGATCGACGTCGGGAAAAATGGTTCTGGATCATCACAAGCGCGCTCGCGGTCGCAACCGTTGGTGCGCTGTATGTTCTTGCCGGACCCGACGAAAGCAACACTACAGCTATTCAGATCACTAAGTCGGCAGCCCCTCCCCGCAAACCTGCAACCGACCCAGAAAGATCCCCGCCAGGAGCCGGCCTCGAGAGATCGGCCGACACCCGCATGACGACTGTATTCGAGTGCCATTGAACGGCCAACGCATCTACAGCGATCAACGCTGCGGATCGACGAGCCAAGAGCATCCGATCCGAGCCCCCAATCGCATGCAAGCTCAGGACACTGGCATTCTATTGAGCCCTGATGAGGTACTCGCGCAATCGCGAGCCGAGCGAGCGTATGCCCAGGAACCAATAGTTGCCCCGGCGCAAGCTGATTGCAGTCGGATTGAAGACCAAAAGAATTCGATCGATGCTCGTATGCGCAGGGGTAATACAACGCCTGAAGGGGAGTGGTTTCGCGATCGTCTGCGCGCTCTCAGCGCACAGTATTACGATCTTGGCTGTCGACATTTTCATTAGTCAAGATGCTATGCGCCGCCCGTCTTCGATGATGATCAATTAAGTCGCCAGTGAGGGGACTGTGGCAATTGTGAAGAAAGACGTTACGATCGCGACGCGCGAGGATTGGGAACTGCGCGGTGGACCAAAGAGCGCTGATCAGTGGGTCGGAGCTGTACCCGGTTTGGCGGTGCCAATTTCGGCTTTGCCAATGCCATTATGAGCCGGCTTCGCTGGAACCCCTTGCCAAGAGTGTCGCCGGTCGCTCGGGGGTACGAATTCGCACGTGTATCTCACCATACTGTGGCCGGCTAAAACGTCCAGATGCCAGCCAAGCAGCCCTACTTCGGGCCAGCGGGAATCGCGCGATGAGGCGCCAGCCGCCCATCTCGGTGCCGGCTTAGCAGCGCCTCGCCCACTGCATGAAGTGCAGTCATTCAGATGAGATAGCCCTCACGGACGGCACAGATAGGTAGTTGAGCAGCCAATTCGCCCGCATGGCAGGTTTAGGGTCTGTGAATTATGGCGACATCAACCCGCCGAAGAGGGCCGGACGCACTTCTGCTAGCGGCCGTCATCACCGCGTATGCGGGCTACGCGCACTGTGCCCAGAGCACCTCCCCGACCACGTCAACGACTACGCCCAGTAGGGGAGACGCGATCGCCAAGGGAGACAAGCTGATCCTGAATGCCAACGTCCCGATTTTCACGCTTGATCCCAAGGATGGAGGAGACGGTAAGACCCCTTATTGTGCCCCCGCTCGATCAAAGATCGAAATCGAGAGTGCTCCGACGACGACGACGACGACGCAAACCAAGTCAACGAGTGCTGGCGGCACACCGCCAAAAATCACGACGACGACCTCCGGGTCTCAAACGTCGGTCGAGACGGCCGCAGCTGCAGCCGGCGACACGACGACGACCACGATCGGAAGTAAGACGGTCGCGACCGCGGTCGTGGACCGGGTTGGCGGGCACTACTACCTACTTGGGATACAGAGCAAGCCGAGCAAAACGTGCATGAACCAGCCCGGCCTGGGCGACGGGAAAACCCAAGATCTCACGGTCAAGGAGGGAACGACGTACACGTTCAACCCCGCTGACCTGGAGAGATATCGCACTGAGCGCTTCGGACTGACTTATGGCGTGGTCGTCGTCCCCAACAAGGTCATGATTGCCGATCGTGCGTTCATCTCGTCCTCCTCAGTCCTTCCTTACGTCGGCTACGAGGCCTGGGGACCGAGCTGGGCGGGTGCGGCAGTGTTTGCCGCGGGCGTCGGCACCGCCCCGGCATCCACTCAGTCGTCTACTACAGGATCAACGGGGTCGGGCTCCACAAGCACCAAGGCGACGTTCTCGGTTGCCACGGGGATCGTGGGTGCGTTGGGCGGCGGGTCGTTCAAGATTGGCCTTCTCATCGGGGTCGACACCGCCGGGAGCAACACCGGCTTCAAGTATCAGGGCAAGCCCTGGATCGGCATATCCCTGGGCGCGGGATCGCAATAGATTGTTACTTCGGCGCCGCTTCAGTGGGGGGCGCTTGCGGCGCAGGTAAGCAAGCGTGCGGGCGTTCGCGCTGGTACCACTCGCGGATAAACCGGCGCATGGAGAACTCATACCATGCCATTCCATGATCTCGTGCTTCCTTGATCGCTGCGTCCGCCGTCCAGCAATCGTGTGTGATGCGATAAAGCGCAACGATGGTGCCGGTGCGATCCGCCCCGTGCTCGCAATGCAGGAACACGGGTTTTGGTGAGCTCTGTATCGCGTCCAGCACCGTTCGCGCCTCTTTGACGCTCGGAGCATCGAACCCGTTCAACGGCACCCAGACATACTGCATGTGTGCGTGCTCGACCTCCGCCTGCTCCTGGGTACGGGTCAGCCGACGTTCCCAACGCTGGCGCAGATCGACCACCGTGCCCACACCCATGCGCGCAAGCTCGTCGTATCCAGCCGACGCAGGTTGCGCGCCGCGTAGCAGATGCTCGTCCACGCGCGCAAAATTCGGGAGGCCTTTCTCCGCCAGCGGTCCTGCTATCGTGCAGCCGCCGAGCGACCAGGGCGCGAGAGTCAGCGCGAGCAGTTGGGCAACGAGCACTGCACGCCGACCCGCGGCGCCTGCCAGGCACCGTCGCCGCCGCATGACTCGCCCGTGGTATGCCTTGGTCGATGTCCTTCCACTAGTGCGGATAGGGCGGACAGCTTTCGGTCGCCTGCTGGGCGTTGAGTGAGCAGCGCTGCGGTCCCCGATCCAGCGGCACGGCCGGGTCCCAGAAATCCGGCAGCCAGAACGGGAACCCGCCGAAATCCCCGTGTTTCTGGGGATCTGTTTGCGATTTTGACGAGCCGACGCGAAATATCTTGGCATGAATCTGGTGGCGTAATTCGGGGGATGTCCGCGCGAGCTCTGGCATCAGATTAAAGAAGCGACCGACGGTCCGGTCAAGGGGAGTCACCGGGCGCGAGAAGTAATTGTCGATCCATACTAGCAAGGATCCCCGGGGTGCAAGGTCCGCGACACCCGTCTCCGATATCTCCGCCGTCGGATGCAACACGAGATGGTAGACGTCGGTCAGGGGAATCGCTTGTGCTGCGCCCGGAGGGTCGTGGCTACGCCGGTCCCGCTGCCGCTCTAGGTACGTGATCATGCTCGCTTCGTAGTCGCTCACCGACGTAGCACCCGCCATGTATATGACGTTCCGCAACTCGAGCTCAGGAGCGTGCCGCAGCCACTGGTCGATGATGATCGTGCCCATGCTGTGCCCGACCAGAGTGATCTCGAGCCCCGGACAGCCCGTCCGATCATGGTCGGCGTGACCGCACACCTCGGGAATCACGTCACTCTTGAAGTGTTCGATGAACTCTTTCAGCAGTGGCGGACCGGGCACGGCATGGCTCTCGCTGTCGGCGTGGATCTTGAAATCGTCCTCCGTCACAAAGAGAGTTGCGGTGCGCCGATACATCACGTCCCAGGCGCCCCGTCCGAACGCCTGAATCGCAAAGGGCGGCGCCACGACTTTGGTCGGCAGCGTCGGTATCAGCGCGAGGTTGTAGCCGAGTTTTTGAGCTGCGCTACGGTCATCCTGCAGTCGATCACCGACCTGCAGGCTCTTGCCCAGCTCGACCGAATCGCCCGGATTCTGAGCATACTGAGACTCAAGAGCGGTGTAGGAGCCGAACGCGGATTTCCAGTTAACCGACATGGTCTCGATCCCAGTGAACGTATGACGGAGCTCAGCGAACCATGCCGCTGGTGCCTCGGCGATCGAGCTGACCTCGTCCATCGCGACCTGAATGGGTGCAGCCCACCATAGGTGCTGGTCCTTGATCCCCTTGTAAACCGAGCCAACGTGATCTTTGTAGCTCGAGACCAGGCTCGAGTTCCAATCTACGAAGATCGGATAAAAGCCCGCGTCCTGAATTTTCTCCCACAGAGCGACTGCCCGCGTGGTCGAGGCAATACTGGTGTTCAGCCCACCGTGAAAAAAAATCAGCACCCGGCAGGGCTGATTGAGTTGCCTTCGTTTCGCACAGAAGTCGACGATCCCCGACGTCATCGGCTTCAGGTAGCCGTCGTAGTCTTCCTTTGAGAGTCCAGGCCCAACCTTTTCTTCCGTGGGCTTGACCGCCATGCCCGACGTATTCGCCATGAGTATATGCTCGGTCGGGATGGTCTGTTTTCTTGGAAACGGTACGCAGGCGCTAGCCAACAAGGCCACAACTACAGTAATCAGCGCCAACTTCATCATTCGCCCGGCTGTCTTCTTCATATTGTTACCTCGTTCTGCGCGATCTTGCCCCCTCGCGCGGCTAGCCGGAGTTTTGCCCCGGTGCACGGCTGGCCCGGTTGGCTTCCCGAGCAACAATCTCTGCGGCGTCCGCGGTCAACTTTGCGAGGGTTGCGTCGGCAGACTCCTGACCACCCTCATCAATCAAGCGTCGGCGGAACTCGGTCAGCACGCCCTTGACCGGCCGATTGCCGTCAGACGAAACGATGCCCTTCGCTCCGATAAGGAGAGGGGAATCCGATAGATTGATGGACCTCGTCTTCTCAAGAAGCCAGTTCTGTCGCCGGCGGAGCTCTATTTCCTTGATTGCTAGACCGAGTCTCTCGAGGGTCCCGTGCGAGGCTGACTCCCCGGTCAGATTGTGCGCATCGGACAGGCTGCGGTCGATCCGTGGGAGGCCTTTGAGGCCGCGCCGCAAGAGGTAGATCTCGCAACCCAGCGCCCACAGCACTACGGCCACCACGAGGTACACGAGAGTGTTGGCAACGAAGCTGCTCCATGCAGGCACTGGCCCTGGTGAGAGGCTGCCGCCACCGAGAATCACGGACAACAGAATGGCGGGAAAGTAGGCGAAGCCAACGAAACCGGAACGATTCAACGACGCGAGCTGCGTGACAGCGGCGGTAACAGGAATCGCAAGAACCAGAGCCGTCAACGCGATGTTTCGTCGATTCACTACGGCTGACCCTGTGAGGTATGAAGGTACCGGTCCGGAAGAATCAGCCTGCCGCCACTGGTCGCGTCGAAGAAGTGCTCCGGCATACTGGTCTTGCCCACGTAGATGTCGTAGGCGTAGCGCACGGCACCTTCCAATCGACTCTTGTAGTGCTCCGGGGTGTCATCGTCAGGATAGGTACGCTCCTTGAGGATATGCAACGCTTTGGCAATTGGCCCTTCGGAGTAGCTCCACGTTTGGAACGGATCATGCCCTGGCGAAGTCGAGTCCTGGAGCGCGTGGAGTGCGACGGCCAGGTCCGGGAGACCCTTGGACTTGTCGTTGCGAGCGCGTGCGGCGTTCGCCGCCTGCAAAGCGCTGCGCACCAGAAGGTTGCTCATTGCGATGTACTTCCCCCTTTCTTTCTTCTCGTCCAGGCCCGCTCGAACGATGCCAGTCATGGCGTGTTCAGCCGACTGAGAGGGGTCCTGGTGCTGATCAATCTCGGATTGCATCGCTTTGAGGACTTCTCTGTCCGCAGCACCCATCTGCGGCGTCACGGCGTTGTCAATTGCCATCTGATGAATAGCACTCCAAAGGGGGCCGTCCTGACTCGTCCAGCCAAGTGCAGTCGGTGCGCCCGCGAGAGCCACCAGCGTGGAGAGCAGACACTGGGCCATGGTCGTTGGCACTCTGCCCGTCCCGGCAGTCCGCGGCTGCGGTTGCAGGGTGGCAGCACATAATCGATGTCGCCGACGCAGCAAGCGGGTACCACTCCCCGGCGGATCTGTTTCGCGGTCGCTGGTATTCTTCTGTCTTCTGTATCGGAGCTTCGATGCATCTCAGCACCGGCGCAAGTATTGGCTGCTGCGATGCAGCGTGATCTCCTTGAGCCGGGCGCTGGGGGAATGAGGCGGATGTTGACACAACTGGGATCGCTGGCGACCACACTGGGCTCGCTCGCCCTGCTCGGTGGCTGCAGTCTCCTGTATCAGCGGACTCCGATCGATCCGCAAGCGCAGCAAGTCTGTTTCTCAAGCCCCTTCCCAGAGGGTCATGGCCATCGCGGCAAGCATTTCCAGCATGTGCTCATCATCGTTCTGGAGAACCAAGGCTACGACGCTGTGATGCGAAACGGCTACTTCGCCTATCTCGCAAGCCTCGGCGCGAACCTCGAGAATTTCCACGCTCTGTTTCACCCCTCCTATTCGAACTATCTGGCGATGGTCAGCGGTACGGAGATTCGTTCCTTCGCGGACATTCAGAGAACGGTCGACAAACCGACCATCGCGTGTGCATTGCACCGCCAGGGACTTACCTGGACCGCCTACGCCGAGGACTACGTTCCGGGACACGACTTCTGCAATGTCGAGTCGCGACGTGGACTTTTCGTACGCAAGCACGTGCCGTTCCTGAGCTTTCGAGCCATCCAGGAGGACCTGAGGAACGGTTGCTCGAAGGTAGTGCCCGGGACCGAGCTACTGAAGACGCTAGAGCGTCACGAGACGCTTCCGAGCTACATGTTCTTCACTCCGAACATGGTTCATGACGGACACGACCGCTCGCCCGACCCACGCTATACCCAGCTCGAGTATGCGGCGAACTGGCTGCAGCATTTCCTCGAGGACTTGGACAAGTATCCCGACTTTCGAAATCAGACCCTAGTGCTCGTCACGTTTGATGAGTCCGTCGCCACCGATGCCACTAATCATATCTATACCGTGCTCCTCGGCCCGATGGTGAAGAAGAACTCATACACCCAGAGCTACACTCACTACAGCGTGCTGCGCATGATCGAGAATAATTTCGGGCTGGGAACGCTCGCCGATGGCGACCTTCTCTCGAATCCGGTCGAAGTCTTCATGGACTAGTCACCGGGCAAACCCGGTTCGGCAAGGGGTCCAGCGGGCGGTCGCGATGCGCCGCATTCGTCGAGTTGTCCCACGAGCTACGACCACCGGATTACAAATTTTCGAGAGATTTTTTGCAGATTCGTAAGTGATTGATCCAACTAACACTGCTCGCGGGACACCTGTTGCATTTGTCACGACTGAGCAGCGAAAAGCAGGGCTGATTCTCCGAGTAGGCAAGGACATTGCTGCCCTCGCACCGGGTCGCCAGGAGCGGTCACCCGCTCCCGGCTCCCACAGAACGTAGCGTGCGGATCTCCCGCACTACGCTCGTCAGAAGGCGATTGGCACTTCACAGCACAGCGCATGCTTGCATCTGCCCATAGGTCAGGTAGATCGTCGGGCGCTGTAACGGAAACAGGTCTCTCAACCGATGAAAGACCTCCCACGTGAGCGTCGCTGCCCAACTCCGACTGCAGAGCATCTTGTGCCAGTACCGTTCCACGAAGCGATATACCCTGTGGAGGGATCGCCAGTTGCCGGCGAGCCCATAGTAGGCGTAGTGGCCACGAAGGGATTGGTTGAGCCGGCAGACCTGGTCCTTGAGCGACCAGTGCCGCATATCGCGCATGAGCTCCCGGAGATTGGCCATAGTGCGGCGAAGTCGAGACTTCTCCGTCTTTCGGCCAACCTTGTAGTTGCCTTTGCGATTGCACGTGCCGTAGTGGGTAAAACCCAAAAACGAAAACGTCTCTGTGCGCTTGCCCTGCACGCGGGCCTCCCGCTGCGCAAATCGACCAAACTTAACCAGCTTGGTCTTGCTCGGTTCCAAAGCAAGCGCGAACTTATTCAGTCGCTTGCTCAGAACCGTCTGAACTCGTTCAGCGTCTTCCCGGAACTGGAAGCAGATTACGAAGTCATCGATATACCGCACTAGATAAGCCTCGCCTCGCAACCGAGGTTTGACTTGCCGTTCGAACCAAAGGTCCAAAACCTCGTGCCACCTTTCTCATTCGCTGTCACCTCACCCTTTTCCAAGATGCCGGCCTTCAGCCAGCGTCGAACCAGACTGATGATTCGTGGGTCTCCGACTCGTTCCTCCAGAAAGCGGAGTGCACATCCATGATCCAAACTCCCGAAAAAGTTCTTCAAGTCCGCTTCGAGCACATAGCTCATGGCCGGTACCCCCGAGAGTATTTCACCCAGGGTTGCCAACGCATGATGCGCACCTAGTCTGGGCCGACCGCCAAATGAACAGGGCAAGAAGTCCTGCTCATAGATCGCGCTCAACACCGCGGCTACGCTGCGCTGTAGTGCTCTATCGGTCACACACGGAATTCCCAACGGCCGTTTCTCCTTCTTGCCGGGCTTCGGTATGAACACCCGCAGGATCGGCGGCGGCCGGTATCCTTGGTTATGGATCGCACGGAGCATCTCCGGCGCCCACTGCTTGAAGTTCTCCTTCGCTTCCTGCACCGTCTGCCCATCGCTTCCCGCAGCGGAGGTGTTGGGAATGTGATTGACACTCTCCCATAAAAGCTCCTCCGTTACGTGATGCGCGAGCGAGGTGAATTTCAGCTTCCGGTCTTCCCGAGCTTTCGCTGCTATGCGTTCTAGTCCTGTTGTCATGACTGGTTGATCCACTCGTTGCATAGTGGCCCGTTCTCCTCCGTTGAATGAGGTTCATGTCGCCCTAGAACACTTCGACTTCCGCCGGCCGCTTCCCCATGTAGTGGGCTCTCCCCACCGCAGAGTACTGTCAGCCGGTCTGACTGCCTGTGAGCCATCAGATCGTCCTCGGTTTATAGGCTTGGCCGACCTTACAGGCTCCGCCTGAACTCACAGGCTCTCCCTTGTTCGCAACAGGTCCGTCGAGTACATGCCGTGGATACGAACCCCGGGAGCAACGCACGGTTCTCGCCATCGTCGAACCCCGCGTTTCTGCCTTCCCCTTTGAGGGAGAGGGTCGGCTACTCCGAACAGGATCAATTTCGAGGTTAATTCTTCCGTTCACTTCCGTTCCGGCCTGTACTCTCTCTGTCTACGCTTCGCAGTGGGTGTTACCACCCGCCCACGCAAGACTCGATACGTGGCTGCTGGCTAGGCTTTGCCACGGTGGCCATCTCAGGCCACTGAACTCGTTGCGCTTCAAGGCGCAACCCTCACAGATCCGTACGTGAACCTCTCGATTCATATGGCTCGTGCCATCCAGTGAAGGCCGACGCCTTCCTCCGCAACTCAAGGGCTCATCCTGCTTCCAGTTGGCCTCAATGAATGAATCGCAGAGTGGATGACCCACTCCCTTCGCTCCACTGGCATTACCCAGCTTCCTCAC